>Ga0154020_10002723_pt1 | contig 21502 bp, 26 predicted proteins | sample Klosneuvirus_201_FD_109709 | JGI IMG/M metagenome (GOLD analysis project Ga0154020, IMG submission 109709) | Active sludge microbial communities from wastewater, Klosterneuburg, Austria - Klosneuvirus_20160825_MG | ecosystem: Engineered > WWTP > Aerobic digester > Activated sludge | place... | reverse complement strand
TTGTAGCGCTTCATAAGCGCGGCGCCACCATTTTCAACGACCATTTTCGCAGTCACTCGATACCACCCCTCCAATTCGCCCTGTTTGACACCAAGTTTAGGTGCGATCTTTTCGAGGAATTCCCTTTGGTTATCGATGGTGTCCCAATAGTTATGAGGGGCTTTGGAGAACTGGAGCAAGTCCCAGGGGTGATATGGATACACCGCTCTCAGGAGCTTTGAAATGGAGTGATTGTATTCTCTAAGTATCTCCTTTCCGCCATTATCGACTAAAACTTGCGAAGAGATTTTATACCAAGGCTCCCACTCGCCTTCAGGTATTCCAAGGGTTCTTCCAAGGCGGTCCATGAAAATACGCTGGTTCTCTTTGGAGCTCCAGTAATTCCGTGGCGCCCTCCCAAAGCGAAGAGGATCCCAATCAAATTCTGGATAGATGTTCATGAGCAATTTGGAGACGGATTGGTTGTTTTGCTTCAACAGGCTTCGTCCGCCATTGTCAAGCAAGGTCTGCGTGGTGACCTTATACCATGCCGCCATATCGCCTGTCTTAAAGCCGAGGCGCTTGCCGATCTGGTCCATAAATTTTCTCTGTGATTCCTTCGAATTCAGGTCGAGAATCGAGGCGCTGGTAACGACGATCAGGAAAAAGGCGGTCAGGAGAAGGTGGTGGGAAGCGGACCTGGACCTCGAGGCGGAAGGATTCGCTCGTGGCGCGACTGAGTGAACCCTATTTGACGGCATTGGTTCTCCTATATGTGTTGAAGTGCACTTCATTGACAACTACAAAATAAAAGTCAGAAAACTTTGAAGGAGAGCGAGTTCGGCGATGTTCGCCAAGCGCATTCTTTGCAAGCGCCTCGCCACGGTCACGACGGCCATAAATCGAAGCTTAATAATACATAATATATAAATTGTGGTTATGAATAATAATAAAAGCCCGACTATTTCCGATATTGGAAGGAGAGAGCAGTACCAAATGAAAGCCGCGGGAGAGGCGAGGTCGAGCACAGGGCCGCGCACATCCGACAGCGCCCCTCATCCCTGCCGCACTTGGACACCCAAGAAACATATAGTCACGATAAATTTAACTACTTATCAGTGTTCAAAGCAGAGGTCGATTCAGCGGCTCTCCAGAGCCCTAGAAGGGAATGGGAGAACGTTGACTCGTTGAGTTGTCGACGGAAGTCGTGGGAGGTTCGAGGACTAGCTAGAGACCCTTCGATCTCGAAGTCATTTCGTCCTTTGTTCATTTAAATATATTCTTTGAATCCATAATTGTATTGCGGCGCCAGGAGAGCGATTGCGAGGGCAGCGATGTTGCGACGCGCTCGAGCTCTTCCCTGTGGGCTTTCTCGACCCCCGCCTCCCCTCCGCCTCTCTGCAGACGCCCTTGTACGAAAGTGATGCAATAATTTATATTCATTGATATATCATCGTGTGGTCTTGTCTGGAGACTTTGACGGCCACTGTGTGACGTTGATCTGGACGAGTTCCAAGGTCGAGCTCGACGTCGGAGCCCTTGTCGTCGTAGATTGCACCTGCCGTGGCATCTTGATGAACGCTTGTCTCAATATTTTGTGTTACCTGTTGAAATATTTTTCTGTTAGAATCGTCAAATCGCTGAAGAGGGCCTGAGATCCTCCGTCAAGCCCGAAAAAGCTCTTAGGTCCATCCATGCCTCCTTCCTCGTAGTTCCCAAATCTCTTCTCTTATCGACTCGGTCTTATCCTTCAAGTTCTTCTGATCTCGAACCTAATGTATAGGAAGGATTGGAGCTCTCTAGAAGTGCAGCAAGCCTTTTTGGACGACCTGTCGACTAAGCTCGGCTTCAACCCTGGCGACCTCTCGGCCTTCTACTCGCTCACCTCCAAAGCCCTCCTCGACCATGGCGGCCGTGGTCTCCTCAGCCGCTACAATCAGTCCATTTTTGAAATGCTTCGATTTGTATATCCACATTTTCAGTGGGATCCACTTCGATTCGATCGCGCCCCGCGCAACTATTGGAGCTCTCCCGCGAACCAGCGCGCGTTCATGGACGCTCTCGGTCAGAAGCTCGGTTTCAAAGAAAGAGATTTTGAGAGATGGTACACTGTCACCACGAAGATTCTCATAGAAAATGGTGGAAATTCAATATTGAAACGGCATGGCCAGTCCGTGGCAGCTCTCCTGGCCGCAGTCTATCCCGAAGTCAAGTGGGACCCACGACGATTCGCAAAGACGCCAAAGATCTTCCTCGATACCGTTGCAAATCAGCGAGCGGCTCTCCTCGATATTGGAAGGGAAATGGGAATCGAAGAGGGAGATTGGGAGGCATGGTATCAGGTCACTTCACAGAGGCTGATCGAGCATGGCGGTGGTGCCTTGCTGCTTCGATACGAACAGTCTCTGTATGGCCTCCTCTCCTCACTCATCCCTGAGTTCAAATGGGACCGTCTGAAATTCTCGAAAGCTCCTCAAAACTATTGGAACTCATTTGACAATAGGAAAGGATTCCTCGATGAGATGGGTCGCAGTCTCGGTATTAGCAAAGATAATATGGAACGTTGGTACGAGGTGACTCACAAAGATGTACACGACCTCGGCGGCGGCGCTCTCCTCGCGCAATTCCACGGTTCGCTGCCCAACATGATCACTTCGATCTACTCGAATATCAAATGGGATCCCATAAAATTTCATAAGACGCCTGGAAAGTGGAAAGCCATGGAGAACCAGAGAGCTTTCCTAGAAGCTCTGGCCTGCAAGCTTGGCTGGAAAGAGGGCGACATGGAGGCCTTCTATCAACTTACTGCAAAAATACTAGTTGCAGAGGGTGGCGAGTCACTATTACGACAATATGGCGACTCGGTTTTTGCTCTCGTCTCTGCCGTGTACCCTAATCACGAGTGGAATCCTTGGAGGTTCCCTCTCAGGGTTGGTCAAACGAGCGAAGACAGTTTACCTTTGCTCTTCTCGCATGTTGAGGACTCGCTCAAAGTCAAGTCGCCGCAAGATTGGTATCGCATTAGCATGCAAGATCTAGATGAGTTGGGAGTGGGAAGAGTCCTACGGGCGCTCGACGGTGGCCTCCTTGGCGCTCTGAAGAAGCGCTATCCCAAGGAAACGTGGGACGAGAACGCATTGACCCCCGTGAAGAAGAGGTCACGAAAAGTGAACTCCACCGCGCTATGATGTGAATTTGTACATTGGTAAACATGGATGTGTCCCTCACGTCAATTACAATGGAGAGTAATATACCATGTCCGATCGGTGTACTACTTAAGAGTACATGCACTCGGCCGACGCCTCAAACCAGAAGCCGAGGCGAGGAGCCATGTTGACAACAGTGCCGCCCTTCACGACAGGGATCTGAGCGCCGATGAAGTTGCATTGGAGGGTCCAGAAGCCTAACAAGTCGACGATCTGGCAGCGGCTCATGGGGTCGTGCACGGGGAAGGCCGCGACGGAGCCTTGAGCGCTGCTGAGACGGCACTTGAAGCCAGCAGAGGGCGTCATCTTCACGCGGATATTCTGAACGCGCGCCGGTCGGCCGCTACAGCCCTCGCCGTCGGGCAAGCGCCTCTTCATGGACAAGGGGAAACCAGGCTATCACATAGGAAAAATGTGAGAGGACGAGTGCGAAAAGGAAATAACAAGGAAGCGTTACGTTGAGCTCAGAGCGCTTGAGAGGGATGAGCTGATAACGGCCGCCGCCGCCATAGCAAGGCTCGTCGTCGAGAACGGTTTCGCCATAGTAGATCGACTGCACATCGCAGCGAGCACCGATCCAGCCACCAGCACACTGGTCGCACTTGGCGCCTATAAGAGCATCATCAGCTAACTGAAAGGGCTGGAAAAAGTGCTAGAGAAGAGGTACCGACGATCAGCCTAGTGAAGCAAGTGCATTGGGTGGAGGGCTCGTTGCACCAGCCGTTCTTGCAAGGCGGGCACTTCGCTTGGGGAGGAGGATGGGTGTAAGGCTTATCGTCGACCAACGGAGACTGACAATATCTATTCGACAGAGCATCGTCACCAGAAAGATGGTAGATGGTAATGTCGATGAAGCGATAGCGTACTCGCGGCGCTTGAAGTTGATAAAGTCAATGAGGGCGTTCTGGGCAACGGCCTTCTTGGCGGGGTCCTTGATGAGCTCCGTGATGGGAACCACGGTGTCGGAAACAGAAACGGGGAAGTCTAAAAAGAAGGCAATCAGGAAAATGACACGAAAAGGCGAAAACAAGAAGGAGATGGGAAAGAAGTACTCCAGAGCTTGGAGACAAACTGAGCGGCATCGGTGACCTGAGAGCAATCCTGCTCCGAGGACGAACCACCGCGGCAAATCTGCTGAGTGAAATCGATCGATTGCTACAAATCGTAAATCATTAGCGCGGAAATAAGCAAAGCGGAGCAAAGAGACAGAATGGAACCTTGAACTGCAGCGTAGTTTGATCATAATTGCCAGAGCCAGAAGGAGTCCTGAACTCGGCTTGCAACTATACACATCAAGACAATGAACTTCTCTTCATAACAATAAGAGGAGATAGGCTCACGAAGCATACCTTATCCTTAATCCAGTCGACGTTAGGGAGGTGGCCTCCAAGGTCAATATCCCAGACACCAGGTTTGAGACGGACGGTCTTCTCAATGGAGCCACCAGAGACGCACGAGACGACGACCATCGTGCCGACATTCTCAAAGAAGGCAAAGTACATGTCTTTGCGCTCCGGATAATTCTCCTTGGTGGTGTAGTCCAACCCCATGTGGACCGACTCGTCGAGAGTGTACGCACCAATGGGAGCCTATGGAATAAGAGCGTGAGTCAGGTAAGTGAATGATGTTCGCAAACAGCATTGTCCAACCTTAAGTGCGACTTCGTAGAGCTCAGCCTGAACGTCGATCACGCCAAGAGACGCGCCTTGAGTGAAGAACTTAGTATAAAGCTCGTCCGTCGAGGTGGAGGACTCGACGATATTGCGAGGCTGAACCGTCGAGGAGAGGGTGGAGGAAGTCCAGTCAAAGAGGCTGTCGAGATAGTTCCGGAGGCTCGCAAACAAGCGGTACTTGGTGACCGCCTCGCCAGAGCGAGGAGTGAAAGTCACCTACAGAAACAATAACTATCTTGTCGGGAGAAAGTAACAGCGTAACACCGCACCTGATCAGGGACAACAAAAGAATGGCCGGTCGTGGGGCTATTGACGGTCTGAGCGCTTGGAGTGAACTCAATCACGGGGCGAGTGACCATGTTCCTAAACAAAATGTAATGAAAGAGAAAAGTATTCACAAAGACGGTCAGCGTCCGACGCACAAAAACGACTTGCGGCCGCTGCCGACAGAAGTGGGAATGTAATCGCCCTGAACGGAACGCTTCTGGCGAAGGTTGTGGGGCGCCTTGGGGTTGAAGAGGTAGTAGTACATGTACTCCACCTCCACGCCAGGTTCAACCTCAACGTCAACTAGACGAGACCATACGATTTGCGAAAAACAGAGAGAACACAACTGAAAGAACTATCATACGATGACAAGCGTCGCCCGCGAGGCCTGGAGGACAATCGCACAAGCACGTCGTGGCGTTCATCATAGCGCCATTCTTGCAGAGGACATACTCCTTGTCGAGGCACTCGAGAGGAACCTGAGCAGAGAACACAATGAGCAGAGGACTGAGTGAATCATCTGATGCTCACTGTGACGGAATTTACCGAGCAATCGATTCCGCCAAAGCCGCTGTAGCAGTTCTCGCATTGACGGCAACCCGCGTCAGGATAGCCGCCATTGTGGCAATCAAGGGGGCAATCTAATCAGACTATCAAAGACCACCAGGAGGACGAGCGAAGGGAAGCGAGGAAGGACCTTGAGGAACGATCAACTTGTCGAGGATCGAGCCTTGGCTGTTGACAACGGCCCTTTTCTCCGACCCTAATATCGCAAGGAATAATGAAAATATATTATTTGAACATCCTCAATGGAAATTTGAGCGGTAAAGGGGGCGGCGAGGCGAAGTCAAAGCTCGAAATGAGGACAAGTTACAGTGGAAGAGTTGTGAAATAAATTATAACCTCAAGCACCCAAGGAGCTCAGGGAGCGCCGGAGGCCAGCAAAAATAGATAAGAGATTTTAATACGTACCATGGAGGCTGGAGGCGGAAGTGGAGAGGCCCGCGTATGCGAAGGTGGCGACGCCGAGGGCGACAAGGAAGAGAGCAACAACAGCGCCGGCAACAGAGACGATGCGCTGCGCCGACCGCGCTAATGGGGCCAACGACGTGCTAGCGGCCTCCTCCATGGAATTCAGGACGAGGCGTGAAAGGTAATGATCGACTGAGGAACATGGCCTCGGAAAGGAAGGGTCCAAACGGACCTCGAAAGATCGAGAGAAAGGTCGATCGCCAACTTCAGGTTCGCCAACAAAACCGGAATTATTATTGCTCTCCCGATCAACAGCTCCGACGACCCACCGACTGCAATCTTTTTCAAACTTGTCACCATTACCTCCTCTTCATGAACTCTCCAATTTAAAAGGTGGTCATTACTCTGTAATTGGCTAGTTGCGCCTTCAATTTGGGACTTGGGTGGTAGATTGAGTGGAGAACGCAGAGAACATTGGAAGATCAGTATCGTACAATCAGACAAGATCATAGAAAGCAAGATAATATGAGTTTAAGATTCGACGTCAATTAAAGGAGCGTCATCATCTTCATAGTCGCCTTCGCCATCATCTTCGCCGCCTTCGGGCTCGCCAACTTTTCCCTTGCTGGACTTACCGCGATTGCGAGTTGACGGCGCTCGGCTACTGACAATCTCCGCCTCATCATCAGAATCAGGTAGAGAGATGGGCTTGCTTGCTCGGGTCGAGCGCCGCGGTCGCTCCTGACGCTTCTTAGCCGCTGAGGCGTCGGCGTCCTCATCATCGTCCTCGTCGATGTCCATATCGTCATCTTCCTCGTCCAAGGGATCGTCCTCCTCGGGGCCCTCATCACCGTCCGATATAATGTCGTCCGAGGCCTCCTCATCTTCCTCTTCATCTTCACGATTGTCGTCCACAACCTCAATGGGAACGTCCTTGGAGGGAACAAACTCATCGTCGATAATCTCTTCGTCGCTCAAGAGGGTTTGTTTCTCCTTTCCTTTCGCTTTTGGTTTCGCATTCTCTTTCACCGCGCGTGCCGGTTGCTTCTGTGACTTCGGAGGTGGAGGAGGAGGCAGAGCAGGCGCCTTAGACTTGGGAGGTGGGACGGCGGAAGGGCGAGAGGGTTCGGTGAGCGCTGAGGCCTTGCCTTTGCCAATGACAAATGTAGCTCTAGGCTTCTTGCTGGGCCTCTCTTCCTTGATGTCATCCTTCTTGTCAAGCGATTCGAGTTCCACATTCGATCGCTTAGCACCCCGGCGCTCCACTTCCTTGAGCTTGTCCTCATTCTCTTTGCGGACCTTCTCTTTCTCGGCCAAGAGGCGGCGTTGCTGCTCGAGCTTCTCTTTCTCTTTCTCTTTCTCTTCTTGAGCGCGGCGCTCGCTTTCCCTCTTGGCTACTCGCAATGCCTCTTTCACCTTCGCGAGATCGCCCTCTGAGCCCTCGTTCATGCCACGCTTGTTGGCAGCAATAATAAGTGACGCACGCTTCAAGGCCTCCTCGGGGCTCATTGCGGACTTTTTCGCTGAAGGAAGCTCCTCTGTTTGCTGTATGACGGGTGGGAAGAGACCCTACAAATGAGCATTTAAGAAGGTGTAAAATAACTGTTGTAGTATTCGAATCGTACAAGACCAATATAGCGCTTGTCGGCATGAGTGAGGAAAGGCGCGTAGCCATCGAGAAGGCGGTCAGCTTTGAGGCGCTGACGCTCCGCATGCAAACTCGCCACGAACTCTGTGTTCTGCTCCATGAATAGCGAGACTTGCCTCTCGGATTTCCCAATCATTGCAGCGATCCATTGAGGCTTCTTGGGTCCACATCGCATATAAGCGCGAGAAAAGAGAGACTAAAAGAGATCACCATTGGACGAAGCTGATGAAAACAGAGCAAATACCAGATGATGCGCACCTTATCTTTGAGATTGAATGTTACGATATTCCTCTTGAGCTTGGCCTTCTCCTCTGCCTCTTTCTCCTCGCCTTCTTCTTTCTTATTGCCCTTGTCCTTCTTCTTGTCCTGCTCCTTCTTTTCCTTCTCCTCCTTCTCCTTCTTCTCCTTCTCTTCGGCTTCGAGCCTGAGTTTCTCTTCCTTCCGTTTCTTCTTTTCTTCCTTCCTCTTTTTCCGTTCTTCTTTGAATTTCTTCCGGAGCTCCTTCTCTTTCTTTTTCAGTTTGCGCTCGATGATCTTCTCTTTTTCTGTCTTCTCTTTCTCTTTATCAGCAATGGTTTTACCCTCACCACCAGCTCCTTCTTTCTGTCCCCCATCTTCAGCTTTCTTCTCCGAGCCCTCCTCGTCATTGTCCTTCTCACTGGCATTGGTGCCCTCTTTCTCACCTTCCGCATCTTTCTTTTTCTTCCGCTTCGCGGGTTCTTTCGTTGGGTCACGCTTGCCTCGTGCTTTCTTTCCAGGACCACCTTGATTGCCAAAGTTGATTTCTGAGAAGAGGGATGAGGCCGAGTTGCGGATATTGACGCTAGCGAGCTCGGGAGAGAAGTTCACGACGCTCAAATTCGTCTCCAGTCCATAATTGGTCGCATCGAAGCTTGGTGGCCGCAACGTGGCAGCCGTGGCATTGATGGCAGTTTGAGCCGAGGTCGTGGCAGATGGTGCTGTGGCCGGTCGAACTGTAATGGAAACGCGTCCAGCAAGATTGGGAGTAAAACTAAGGGAGGGATTCGGAGGATATGCCGAGCGCTGCGTCGGGGGCGGTTGCTGCAATATTGGTGGGCTATTGGTGATATAGGGTGTCATGGAACTTCCCTTGAGAAGCTGTTCGCTTGAGGCACGAAAGGAAGTCTGAGGCGGCCGTAGCGTCGCTGAAATGATGATCAATGGAAGGCCGAGGGGGAGGAGAAGGAGGGATGGGAACGAACAAGCAGCAACGGTGGACTTGAGAGCAGCGAGAATGGTGCTTGCGTCTGTCACAGAGGGCCTAACAAGGAAGATCTGTGAAATAATATCCATTGCGCAACAAAAGTTATAACGAATCAAGTTCAACGGAGAGGAGCAGGAAAGCGCTGAGAACTTGACGACATCTTTCAACAAATCTCAAGGATTCGCCAGTCTATTCCATTCGCTGATATGAACGAATAAAAATATAATCATAAAACACATATTCCCGAATAATACTGATAACGCCTCGGGGAAGATGAGTAACGGGATGAAGGTCGTCGAGACAAGAAGGTCGACCTCGAGGTCATTGGCGCTTGAGGCGCTGGGATTCGCGAACTAATTCCCAGTAAACTACTTGAGCTTTGTAGAGGGCGGGGCTGTGTGGGCACCGGGGGAATGCCAACGGGGAGGATGGGGAGGCTGAGCAAGGCGGCGCTCGATCGTCCTATGAAGAGGGAACGAGGTCAAGGAAACAGTAACAGTCACTCCAGCGACCTCCACGCTCCACCACCCAAATAAAAAAAGTCACAAATTATTATGTGAGTGGTCACGAAGAAGGAGATGAGGACATACCAGGCGCGAGGGTCGGCATTGGGGCTGGGGCTGGGGCTGGAGGACGCGGGACATTGTGGATCGAGCCACTCTCCTCCTCTTCCACTACCTCCTCCCACACCTCTGCAAGAAAAATAATAAACAAGCGTATTCTCTGAATATGGTAACCCTGTGTAGTATACCTTGCTCGGCCATGGCGTCGAGGGAGGAGAGGAGGAAGGAAATGTCGGCGAGGCAAGGAGAGCGGCTCATTTGAATTCCACTCCAACAAGTTGGGGGCACAATCAAACTGAATGCACCGCCGACTCGCTCTTGCGCAATACAGAAACTCACTGTTCGTTACGTTGTTATTACTCTATGCATTTTCTTTCGATTTTTGACGAGGAACTTCCCGGCGAGGCTGTGCGGTGCTCCATTCAATACCCTACGGTACTGACTGCATCTGCGCAGGTGGACGCGCAGGTGCCTTAAAAATAGCGTACTCTCGGCTGTGTCCTTTGAACTCGCAGCTGAATCTGATTCAATTTGATCGCCTCCGCCTGAGCCGCCTCATCATTCCCTTCTTTTGGACCTTTCCTTGCGCGCGACTGGGTCGCATCCTTAATTGTCATACTTTGAGAGAATTACTGTATGCACCTAACTCCTTCCTGCAAGCCCACTGCCATAAATGACGCATAAACGGACCCTCGGGTTCTAGTCTGTTTGAACACTCCTTATTTTTTGCACTCATCTGACTTCCGACGCGCTATATTTGCGAAGCCGAATTTACCGTACCGCTGCGGTCGGACCCACTCACTTTCAGTTCAGAACGGGCCCCTCCCCTTGTATTAAATGGGTCAGATGAACTGATGAACAGAGATCAAATTGGTCAAATTCCATACAATAGTACAACTACAAGAAAGGAGGCTCAGTTCCACTCCTCCTGGCTGTCATCGGACTCGCTGGTCGGAGCAATGTCGCGGCGGATGGCGATCATCACGTTGATGAGTGCATCCGAGAGCGAGGATGATCCACCGTCAGCGTTGTTCGTGTTTCTGGTCGAGAGGGCAGGAGGATTGAGTGGACGGCTGGCGGGCTTCGCTGGACGCAAAACGGTTCCGGCTCGAATGTTCTCCATGAGGTCGCCAAAGTTTGGAGGAGGAGAGGAAAAGGCCCGAAGAGGGGAAGAACCTTGGACGACGTTTGTTTGATGGCGCGGGGGCGCGGGAGGAGGGGAAGGCATGTTGATAGAATGGATCGCGGGAGAGGAAGAAGAGCGATGGGGAGGAGGTGGTGGTGGGAGGGCAGTAGTGGCGGTGGCAATGTTGGAGCAACTCGTCGTGGTCGCAGCCACTGAAGCAGAAGCAGGAGGAGGAGGAGGGGGAGGAGCTTGTTGCGTCTCATAATAACTGTTCTTACTAAGGTCGACACCGGCGGGGATCTACATATTGCAATAAAATAAGCTGTTGAACGTCATGGAGGTGAGGTAACTCCAAGAATTACCTCATAAAAATTCTCGCTCATGACTTGGAAAATCTCCTGAGCGAGTTGAGGGTCTTTCTTCAGTGCAGACTTTTTCAACCCAATCTCTTTAAAGAACTTCTTCCACTCTTTGGGGATATTGTTGATGTCGTAGGAACCATCGGCATTCCAGCCAATGTGCGATGTGTGTTGCACATTGGAGGGGCCCTGACACTGACGCGAGTCAGTGAACTGAATGTAGAGCAGCACCTCGCCGCAGTTCGATGAACCGTTACCAGTCTGAAGAGGATACCTATTAAGGAGGAGAGAAAATGAGATGAAAGGAGAGAAGGGCAAAGGAGATAAGACAAGAGCTCGTGATGTCAATCGTGGAAGTCGAACCATCTCAACTGCGAGGATGGGAAGTCAAAGTCGCGGACAGCCTGTCGCAGAGGCACGTTGGCCTCGCCGAGGAATTCAGGTGCCTTGGCCTTGAACTTCCTGCTGTTGCAAACGCGCACAGAGAGAACCTCGACCTGCCCACATCCGAATTCAGAACTCACGAGACGGGGATGGTATTCGTCCATGGAAATACCTCTGGGTCGAAGACATTGCACTGGAACTGCTCGTTCCACTTGGGTTGGGCGTTCTTTTTGATGGTGACGGTTTTATGGATCTCGTCGCGAGGGCTTGAAGAACACGTGATGTTGCGGCGGAAGATGAACGCGGTCAACTCGGACTTGGCTACGATCAGACATCAGGGCCATTCGGGGAGGCGATGGGAGCCATCAAAGGGAACGTACAATAATCGACAAGCAAACCACGGGCCTCAACAACTACAGCAAAGGTGATGAAGTCGAGCAAGAGGCCACCTAGAGAAACGAGGAACCTACCATGAAGGGTGACGTAGACGGGAGTCGGGTTCTTCTCCACAGTGGGCGGACGCGAGGGCATGGGCGCCTTGGCGCCAATTAGCGGTGAGGAAGGTCCAGGGGAACTGAACGTGCGAGTCGATGCTTGGGAAGAGAGGGAAGGAGCAACAGGTGGCGCAGGGTTGCTGATGCGCTTGGTGTAGCATGCCGGTAACCAACCCAATCGACCATCAACCCCATGGCTCTGCCACCATTGACCCTGGGCATCAACCTGGAAGACCTCATAGACCTTGCCAAACTCCAGAGAAAGCTCAGCGGAGTCGCGAGCGGTGTAGGCGGATATGGCTTGGACCCAGAAAGGAATCGAGATGTTTGTCGACATGGAGGAGTAGAAATTATTTGGCCTAAAGATTGATGGAGAAGATTATGAATAGCAAGAAAGCGAAAGAGACGGATAAGAGGTGACAGGGGCAGCCCGGGATTAGGCGAAAGGAGGGAAGTTGTTAGGGGAAGAGAACAATGAGGCAAGACCTTAACTTCTGTTAGGAGAACGGGAGTTTGTGAGACTTCAGTTCCGCTTTTCAGCGGATTGGAATATGAATATTTTTACACCATATTAATAGCACAATTCCGAAAATTTATTCTATTCGGGCTCGGCACAGATGGATGTCCACTGACACTTTCGTCGAGCCGAGGAGGAGTTGTTGTCGGCGGTTGCATTTCACTCCCGTTTTTGCTGCGCCCCAATTAACTCAAGAACGCGTATCGCACACAGCTTCATCAAGAAAGGTCAGCCCTTGTTTAAGCATGTGTTTAAATTCGTTTCATTTCTTTCTCCAGCCGAGCGAGCATTGTCGACGAGGTAAATCCTGTCCTCCTTCGTCGGAGCTCAATTCCCCGCTCTGCCTCGTGCTGGCATACAGAGAACGGAGTTTTGGCGATTGATGTTGGGTTGTGAGATTGGATGAAGATTTTATTGTTGATTTTGTGTGTGAACGGGATTGAAAAATGCCCTCGGGGTGGAGGGCTCTCTGCTTCCCTCAGAGGTTCTGAATGGACCTGGAACCTCGAGTCCTTTGTTACTCGAGGGTATTATATGGAATTGATATCAGAATATATTTTTCTCGCTCAAATGACCTCTATTCGCTGCAGCTTGTTCGTGAGCTCGACGACGACGGGAGCGAAAATGGCTCGACCTCTTTCCACTAATGTTCGTCGATCTCTAAATTCCTTTGCCTCCTTTCTCTCGTTGGATTGCTATTATTATATTTCGTATTAATCTGTCGAAATTTTGTCCAGTTCCCAGCTGCCCTTGATGTCAAGAAGACTTTGGTGTCTCGGATGTCTGTCCTCTTGTTGCTGATGATCGATTTGTGCATCTTATATTGTATTTGTTTGGTTTAGCCTCCGCCGAGTCGGCCAGCAGGCTTTGCCACGTATAAGATCTCATCGAATCCCGAGGACCTCCTCAACTTCTTCTCAAACCTCGCCTCGCTGCCTGGCTTCAACATGGCCTATGCTGACGCCTCGCCCTCGCCTGCCCCGCTTATTTCCAATGCGCGTTCGCCCCAATTGCAACGAACCAATACGGGTGCGCAATCATGATGATCCTGCTTTTAGTTAAGGAATTGTCCCTCCGATCAAGCGTTCATCTCATTGCGGTCGCTTACTTGCTTCTCTGTCAGGTTCCCCTACGGGCGGCAACAGTCGGGCAGGCAGCGCGGCGACTAGGAGCCCTGACATGAGCGATTCCTTTGTTGATAGCGACGACTTCGCCGCAAACGCAATGAACTTTCCTGAGGGCACTTACAGTTCCAATCCGACGTTGCGGACGAGCGCCAATACGAGCGTGAAGGGACCGCAGACACCGCAGCGCCCATCAAACAATGCGGCCTACATCTCTCCTCAGAGATCGTCTGCGCCCCGGAGCAACGTCGACAATTCCTTCGTAGCCAACACATCCGCGGAGACCGACTCGAATCCCGACATGATGTCGACCTTCTTGGACATGGACGACTCTGCGGCTGCTGCTGCGCCGCCTCCGCAGCAAGCCCGCTTCATCAACGGCCGTCCTGCATACGTGAGCGGTCGTGGTGCGCCCGTGAAGAGGTAAGATCGAGAAGAGGAGCGCGGCACCATGGAGTCTCAAGTTGCTCCCATGAGTTGATGTAAAATGTGTCATGTTCGCTTTCAATAATCCCCCTCGCTCTCCGTTTTTTGTTCCTTTGGTGCTTTTTCTCGGATGTATGCGAGATGTGTATTTCTATCATGAAGTAGGAATGCTGATTTCGCAACGGCAAAAAGGGCTAGCTGCGCTTGGGGCGCTCTGCTCTTGGCTCTTTCGAAATAATGCACTCGTGTCGCTTGAGTTCTGCGGAGCCCGCATAGAAGCCCTACGGTGTATGAAGCTCAATCCTGGTGGAAAGAAAATCGCGATATACTGACATCGCATCATCGCAGCGAGCTAGGATTCCGCTATGATCCTCGAACTCACCACCTCACGCCGACGGCAGGACTTAATTTTATTCAGTTAAAATGTTATCCAATTGGAGCAAACCGCAAAGAGGAGCGGCAGCCTCGACCAGTCGACCGCCAGCCTCAAGTCCTTCTTGTAATATTGATAGACAAAATCACCTCCTTCTTCTGGAGTTCTGGTTGTTGTAATCGGTAAAAACAGAGTGAGCATGCGTCACTTCTAGCACTGTGGGCCTTCCCTGGGGCGTTCGCTGGAGAGCTATATTTGCAGCTCGGAAGGAGGGGAATCTTTCACCGCTCATGTACTGAATTACAATAAATCCGAATGTCTCGTTGTTGCCTCACGTTGTTTTCATGTATTTCTCTGGGCTGGGAACGAAAGGGCATCACCGGCGCTCGCTCGGCTCGGAGGAAGCCATGAGCGGAGAATTAATTTTGCTAAGCGATTTTATTGAATGGAGGCACTTAAGAAACGCTCCCAAGCGCCATAAAATTATATTCACACAATTTTGCAGTAAGAAAATAAAGCGAAATTGGTATTTCCGCTCTTCCCTCATACGACGGGCGCGCTGTATCGGAGCGCCGCCCGCAAAGATTCGAAAAATATTGGTCATGGCATTTGTTAGTTGTTGGTAGAGGACGTTGGAGAGTTCGAGTTAGAGCTGCTGCTTGTCGTGCCAGACTCCATCTCATGCCAATTCTTGATCAGAGGCACACTCGATTTGACAGGAGCATTGCTACGAGACAGAGTCGATCAGAGCAACAGAGGAATAAACGACCGGAGATCCCTCACTCCGAATGAAGATTCCTCCGCAGCATACGAGGAAGAAGAGGAAGACAAGGCATACCTCGGGGCAGTGGGGCTCGACAACGCGCTGACCCTCGCAAGGAGGCGATGGATGGAGGCGAGCGAGGGCCGCGCCTCCTCAGAGAAGGCGAGCAGACGAGCGAGGACGCTCTGGCTCGGAGCATCGAATTGGGCAAAATCGGCTCGCTGGATGTTGCGCTGGACCTTCACCAGCTCTTCAGGAGATCCAATCAACTAGAGTAGATGATATTGTAAGCATATATTAGGTTGGAACACCTTTCGAGCCCGGATTCCTGGTGGGCAAAGATACCTTGAAGGGCTGTTGGCCGAGCAGCATGGTCCAGAAGAGGACGCCGAGGCTGTAGATGTCGCTCGAGACGACCCTGTACGGACTCTTACGCTTAAGGACGTCAGGCGCCATGTAGATGGGTGTGCCACGGAAGCGCGAGTCGACGGTAGCCTCGCTGAGCTTGGCGTCGACAGTGGCAAGGCCGAAGTCAATGAGCACGACGCGCATAGTAGCTGGGTCGACGAGGACATTCTCAGCTTTGATGTCACGATGCGCCACGCCAACACAGAGGAGCACAGAGAAGGTGTCCACCTGCAATGAAGCATATCAGCACAATGACGCTGCATCCAAGTCCAAGGCACATACCAGCTGCCTTAGCACAAACAAGGCCTCGCGAGAGCTGAGCGCGCCGCGTTGCTCCAGCAGCTCCTTCAAGGTCGGAAAAGCAAAGTAGCTAAGCACAATAAACCCTTTGTTCTCGGATTGCAAAGCTCCGACGAGGTGAGGCAGATTAGGGTGGGAGGGAAATCGTTGGAGGGCGGCGAGCTCCGTGTTGAAGATAGCGAGGTCGCGTGGGTTTGCCACGTCGATCTCCTTCACCGCCACCTGCGACCCTGTCCAAGTGTCCACTCCAATATGCACAGCACTACGGAGAAGAGCAAGGGTCAGGAGTCGCGGGGCGCGGAAAGGGAGACGCAATGGGGGAGGCCCAAAAATGGGAAGGGCGCCAAATAAGGAAAAAACCAGAGAGCTAGATCATCACGAGATCGCGGGGACGAGGCCCCGGGCTCAAATATTGTTGTAAGTAAAGTAAGTAACCAAATGAGAAGACGGGGAGGTTTTGGGAAGCAGGTGAGAGGCAGAAGTAACAGTACCTCGACCCGCCATGCGCGATGGTCCGCTCAATCACAATGCGAGGCTCGTTCATACCAACGGCCGCCATGAAAAACCCCACCTATGACCTCGAGAAGAGGTACAGAGGTCACCGCGTGCACGAGAGTGGGGAATGGCTCAAGGTAACGACCAGCGACGCGGAATGGGCAACGTCCGAGGAAGGTCAGAGTCAGACTAAAATTATCTTTTTGGTGAAATATCCCGCACCTCGTCCGCGCACCACTTTACCACTTTTGAGGGAGCTTCGCGAATTTCGAGTTTTTCCGGACAGCCCGCCATTCTTCAGTAAGAAGGTACTAATATCTAAATATTTTCACCTCCGGGTGGGGGAGAGAAGGGGAAGCCAGGAACGGTCGGCTGGTCCAAAAGAGCTCAAGCGACACGTGGGCCAGGAAGCACAATCATCGGACTCCACGAATCGTCACCAGATTCCTCTCATGACGCCCTCCTTTTGCCATCCAACTAGCAGCCGGTAAAATGCAGCATAATAGCATAACTCATCGCGTGTGTAATATTGGAACCCCAGAGCCGGTGTCCTCCGTTAGAGAGCTGCCGGAATTTTAGGGGAGCTGGGGCGCGCTGTGGGATGATGATATTCCAAAAGAGGAATAGTCTCCCTGTGAACCGGAAAAGGCCACCTTCCATCTGTTGCACGCGTTGGTTCGTCTGTTGTATCGATCAATTGATTTAATTTGTTATTCCTGAAAATGCGGGACGACCGCTCCGGAGTTCGATGGTGGTGAAGAGGATCCCATTCATGCCAGCCCAAGATTCCAACGGCCAAGATCCGATCAGGGCAACCTAAATCGCGCGAGCCACAAATGCCGTCCTTCCATTGTATTGTCTATATTGTCTATTATTATTAATATAAATATATTAATATATAAATAAAGGACATTACGCTAAAAGGAGAAGATATGTATTGGCTCAATCTTTCCTATTAATGGCAACGAGGCCACCATCCACACATGCGCCGACGACTGCACGAGTAGTCGAGCTAACTTCCACAACGGACCTTCGGCGATCTCTGCTTCCTCTTCCTGAAATCGAGTGAGCAGATAAGCCCTCGTCTCATGCAAAGTTGGCGGCGCTGACCGAGGAATGACTCTTCGCGAGAACGCAATATCGAGAGAAAATTCCAGGTCCACTGATTCATGAGCTGCAGTGATATGCTCCACAAAAACAGACGAGCAACCATTGACGCATCGTCCGAGGAATCTCTCGCGAGGAGCCGCCACCTCATGTTGACGGAAGGCGACGAGAGATCAGCACGGAGGATCGCCGGATAGAATGTCGTTCAAGCTTGAGTAAGTAGCCTCGGCCGATCGGTAAGGACATAGTTAGGGCTCCTATTGACCGTCAAAGGATCAGGAGATTATCAAACAGGGGGAATAAGAGAAAAACCGTCCTTAATCGGATCAATGAGACTCACGGGACGAAAGGAGTTCAGAAAGGAAGTACACGATGCACTGCAGCAGTTCGGAGGCAGACAATACTGAATATCGATACGAGCTCAGTTGGCATATACAGGAGGCCGGTGATAGAAGAGTCATGCTCAATGGACCCTAGAAAATGGAGACAGGTGAGGGAAGCTGTCAGAAGAAGAGCGACGAAAAAAAGGACGCGGTGGAACAACCAGCTCGCGGTCAACACTTCGCACATAACCGTGGTGACCATACTCGTAATATTGTCGTAACATGATATTAAGGAAACATAATACTAAGTGGGAGGCGCATCTCCGAGCCGGAAAAGCGAACGGGTCGACGAAGTGGACAAGTGCTGAGTTCAATCAGAACGACAGCATAATCATCGACGAAGAGAGCAACTTGATAGAATGCCGTTCGGTCACTATTCATTCGATCAGGATGGAAAAAATTGCAAAATGTAGGGGAAAAGAAGGCAAATCATCGGAGCACAATTCGGGATTTTTAGCAAAAGGATTAAAGGAAAATTGAACAGAGGACATGCGCTATGTCAAAGCCAAGGTGGCTACGGGGTCCAAGTCATAAATAAGTCGTAATAAAGATATGACATATCAAAAATATCATATGGAGAACAAAAATAGGCAAAAAAGAATTTTGTTGAACAAGAGAAAAACGAGAGGGAGAGAGATGAACGGCAACACCAGAGACCCCGGTTACGGCGACGGCCCTAAGCGACCAGGTCGTTAAAAACTCATAATCATTAACAAAATCCAAAACGAACCCATAATTTATTCCAAAAGAAGGAGAAACAAAAAATACTGCACTTAGAATACACGGGCTGACTCTGAAGTAAGATCATACGACCGATCACGGCCTCCTAAGGACCCATGTCGTAATTCGGTCGTAAAGAGTCCTTCAAATATCATAATTGGGTATCTTCAACAACTATATGTGGAATTTGGATTTTTGGTAAGGAAAATGACGGCAGGAGTAATAAAAAACTAGTCGTCGAATACCAACGAACAGATCTCAACCTGCTAAGAATCGATGTCGTAAAAAAATCATAATTTTTCAAAAAATAACAATAATTGATCATATTGAGAGAGGGTATCCAGAAAATCCGCGAGTCGTACCAACAGAGACAAAACTCGAAATCGCAACCCAGAGGGAATGGGAGGGGCCTCGGGGAGGCGGAGCTTGAGGATGTCAAAGGGTCGTCCGACAACACAATGACTCTCATCAATCAAGACTAACGGCTCTTCGCACGAATGATCCTGAAAGACGAAGATTAGTGGGGAAGAACGAGGGACGCCCGTGTGATCATGACTCGGCAATGGGAGCCACCTCCGCCGATGCCTCGGACCTCGGGGGGGGGCGATGAGGAAAGAGGTGGAGTTGAAGAGGAAGAAAGCAAACAAAGACTCGAGAAGCTCACAACGCCAAAATACAAAGACGAGAGAACTCACGACGATAATCTCAACGAAACGGACCAGTGGTTATGATGAAGATGGGCATCTACACGTGAAGCCTCGGTGTCCTTGAGGCGCTTCCTAAGAGAAGGATTGATGCGATTTATGGGACCCTTGAAATCATCTCATGTTCGCCAAACCTTCACATCCTATCGATAGATCAGAATCACTTCCAGACGGACGTTCAAGTCGAGCGCAGCAAGCAACTACGTCAACCCAAAGACGTTCGAGACGTCGCAAGAAAGACGAGAAAAGTGAAGGAGTGATAAAATACAATCGATAGCGAGCTCAAGCGGCATGAGGCAGAGCACCACGGACCAGCTGAGGGGAAAGAGAGCAAAAGAAGCGGCAGCGCAAGGCAAAGAGGACGAAGGGCGCGAAAGTGTCGGCTGACCGTTACTCGGCCATCGCACAGAACAGCCTGAAAATTTAACACAACCCAAATATAGAGTTTGTTCATCGTATTTTAAATGCGCGGAAGCGCGGAGGGACCGAGGAAGGCCAGGGAAGGAAAGTTCAACGACACGAGGGAACAACGAAGTGAGCGAGAAAAAGAGCCAGGACAGGACCAGCACAAGGCCCCGACACCCAAAAGTTTATGAAAGCGTGTAAGGAGGATATAATTACATGTTCGAGCGCGGAGGAGATCGCGGGGAGGACAGACCGCGACGCGCGTGCCTCTGGATGCAGCAACAACTTTTGCTCGCTCAGCGACGGCCGCGCTGTCCTACACGCGCAATGCCAACCATCAACGTGATAGAAAAAAATCTCGTAGAAGGTGTAAGGCGGCTCCAGAGCTCATGCGAAGCGATGGCGACGAGATCAGCCGACGATGGGAGCACAAGCTCGCTCCTGCCTCGGCACTCTGGACTTTGTAATGAGAATGAGTGCCCAATCCGTCAGTCCGTCACTTATCCATGGTCTATGAGGCCAATCTATTGGTTCATCACTGAAAGAGATCGCGCGCGAGTCGATGTGCCCACGTTGGGCTGCCTGGAATGGGCACGCGGCAAGTGAGCTGCTTTGGCAGTTGCGGGAAATTGATCGGTTGTTCCGCCCTTGCGTCGCGGGCTCACGGCGGCCTTCCCGATGTCGAGCCATCAAGTTGGTTTTCTAATTTCTACCTTCCTCAAAGGCCTCAAAGATCCTCAATCCTCATTACCCTCATCCGCGAAGGTTGGTCCTCCGTGCGCCCTCGCTGAGCCTTGTGCGTTCCTCCTCGCTTCCCCTCCGCCCTCTTTTGCGCCTTTCCTCGCCGATGAAAGGCCAATTCTATGAATTATGAATTTGTTACCAGAATAGTATTCTCTTGAAACAACTCAATGCGGTCCGTTTCGATGGGGCCGCCGAGTCATTGATCGCTGGAAAAGGTGTTGGAAGTGTTGCCCTGATTCCCCACCACTACCTCTTTCTCCCGCCGCCCTCGCAGTCTCCAATTAACATCTATTCAATAGTTTATCAATATCGATATTATTAGTATATATTTTCTCAATTTTGGTGGGCAACGATGTGCGTCTAGCTGCGTCTCTACTTCGAGCTCGATTGGTAGGCGAGGTTCCGGGGTTGCGTCGTTTTTCATGCGTTCCTTTTCTTCTCTTCTCTTTGTCCCAATCCCCAATGATCTTTGCGATTAATATTGTTGTTTTAATGTTAGTGAAAAGCTATGGAGTTGCGCGCGGGCACGGAGGCGCTCCTCCTCGGCGGCGAGAAGGAACTCAGCGTGGTCGACCAACGCGCTCCCCGACCCTCTCGCAAAGATGTTCGTCGTGCCCTCCTCTTCCTCCTCCTCATCCTCATCTTCATACGCATCCTCCTCCTCTTCCAACACCTCCTCCCCATCCTCCCCATCCTCCTCCTCCTCCTCTCTTCTTCCCCCTCTGAGCATAAGGACATCATCTCCATCAGAGATAGATCTTCGGATCGATCCCCTGTCAAAGTCTTCATCGACGAGAGAACCTGATTTCGATTTCTATTTGTTCTTATGTATGGTTTCGATGTAGCGAATGGTAACAGAGTTCGTACGATGCGATCCGTTGGTCATGTCGCCATTCTGGATCCTGCTTCTGGTGATCCTCTGCCTGTGTACTGGCGGTGTTCTCGCCCTCCTTCTCGTCTGGTCGGTCCGTTTCCGATGCTACTGGTACTTACCCCCCCCCCCCCCCCCCCCCCCCCCCCCCCCCCCCCTCCCCTCCCCCCCCCCTCTTCCCCTCCCCCCCCCTCTTCCGCCCTCCTCCCCCTCCTCCTCCCCCCCCCCCTCCTTCCTCCTCCTCCTCCTCCTCCTCCCCCTCCTCC
>Ga0154020_10002722_pt1 | contig 21502 bp, 14 predicted proteins | sample Klosneuvirus_201_FD_109709 | JGI IMG/M metagenome (GOLD analysis project Ga0154020, IMG submission 109709) | Active sludge microbial communities from wastewater, Klosterneuburg, Austria - Klosneuvirus_20160825_MG | ecosystem: Engineered > WWTP > Aerobic digester > Activated sludge | place... | reverse complement strand
GGTATCGATCTGGATGAAACCTATGTTCGCATCAGCGAGGTTTGTCGAATTCTACTGGAAAACAATGTGATGCCTTTAATTTTAGGAGGCTCGCATGATCTTGATTTTGGCCAGTATCGTGGCTATGAAGAAATGGAAAAATTAATCAGTCTGCTAAATATCGATGCCTTTTTAGATCTGGAAGACAACAAGGAAGCGGAGCCTGCGAGCCAGCATATTCATAAAATACTTTTACACGAACCCAATTATCTCCTTAGTTATACGCACCTCGCGCATCAATTGTATCTGATCGATCCTTTGTCGGTATCCATTTTAGAAAAACTTTACTTTGAAGCATTTCGTATTGGCCAAATGCGGAACAATCTGGCAGAGATGGAGCCGGCCATTCGCAATGCCGATTTACTTTCTTTCGATGTAACTGCCATTAGATCTTCCGATGCACCAGGCAATGCGAATGCACAACCATTCGGATTAACCGGAGAAGAGGCTTGTCAACTTTGTTGGTATGCAGGCATGAATGAAAAACTAAGTTCGGCTGGTTTTTATGAGTATAACCCTGATCGGGATGATGCCAACAAAAAAACAGCCTCGGTAGTGGCTACCATGATCTGGTACTTTATCGAAGGATTTTATCATCGTAAGAATGAACACAATTTTAAGAGCAACGACTTTTTAAAATATGTAGTGTCAATGCCCGTAGAACCTGAGACCCTTGCCTTCTACAAAAGTAAAGTAACGGAAAAGTGGTGGATGGAAGTTGCCTACCACAAACCAGGCGCGCGCTATACGCGCAATAGTGTTATACCGTGCAGCTATACCGATTACCAAACGGCCACCAAAGGCGAAATACCCGAACGATACATTAGTACACTAGCCAAGTTGATCTGATCTTATGAAGAATTTTTACTATTTAATCCTGTTTGTTGCTCTGTTATTAGCTTGTAGTGATTCAACTGATCCACAAAAAATAATTGATAAGGCTATTGCCTTAGCCGGTGGAGAAAAATATTTGAACTCAACTATTGAATTTGACTTTCGCGACCGGCACTACCTGGCAAAACGGAAAGGTGGGGCCTTCTCCTACCAAAGGTTAACCCATGACTCAACTAAGTTGACTCGCGATTTTATTTCTAATGAAGGATTTAAAAGAGAAATAAATGGTGAAGAAGTAAATGTTGCTGATTCCATGAAAGTAAAGTACGCAGCTTCCGTAAACTCTGTAATCTATTTTGCGCTATTACCTTATGGGCTCAATGATGCCGCAGTCATCAAAAAATTTATGGGTGAAACTCAAATTGAGTCCAAAGATTACTATATAATTGAAGTAACCTTTAAGCAAGATGGGGGTGGTGAAGATTTTGAAGACATGTTTCTGTATTGGATTAACAAAGAAAATTATGCCTTAGATTATATGGCCTATTCATTTGAGGAAAATAATAAAATAGGCTATCGATTTCGCAAGGCCTATAATTCACGTGCTGTGAATGGAATCGTCTTTCTGGATTACATTAACTATAAGCCAAAAGGAAAAGCAACCATCAATCAATTGGAAGAGCTTTATAAACAAGAAAAGCTGGAAGAGTTAAGCAAAATTGAATTAATCAACATTCAAGTAAACTGAATACGGCTTTAGTATCAAAGCCTTTTTATCTTCCATAATTGAACCCCGATATGGGCTAACGCTATTACCGTAACAATCAGCACTATGGCGAAGTGATTACTTGCAAGGTGAAACCCAGTAGTAATCGCTTTGTCAACATTGTTTAAACCTATCAACAGCGTAACTCCGAATATCGAAATTAAAATAAGGTTATACACAATACCGTGCTGGTTAACTGGTGGAATAACCCGTTTATCATTAACTAACAAAATAAGAAAGTAAGTTAGCAGCGGTAAAACGAAACCATTCAATGCCTGCACGGCTAAAATTACAGGTATTGGTTTAACTCCGCTAAATCCAAAAATAAATCCAATCAGCAACACGAGCATCCAAACTCCGCGAACTATTCGATTGTCTTTAGAGCCTAACACGGTAGAGGCAATCAACGAAGCGGCATAAGGTGAAGTTATGGATGACGAAAATCCAGCCGCAAATAACCCAATCCCCAAAGCCCAGGCGCCAACAACTCCCAACTTGTCTTGCAGATTTGCTGCTAATTCTGCGAAAGTTGAAAAGCCGCTCGTTAAAGTACCCGCAATCATTATCCAACAAGTTATCAGTCCACCAATAATTACGGATATGGATAGTCCTACCCGCATCAAAGGAATCGTGTGCCCTTTACTAATAGCGGATCCAATAAAAATATTATACGGAACTATTGTGGTCCCTATCAAAGCAAGTGCAATCCACTCACTTCCTTGTGGGAGCTTTGGAACTACGGCCGCAAAGAATAGGTCGGAGAAAGAGAATTGAGTTTGAAAAGCCAGGATAAGAAACGCGAGGCCCATCATACCCACCAAAATCGTCATGATTAGCGATATCGCCTTACTTCCTCCGCGCCACAACACTAAGCCTGCAATCACGGTAATAATTAATGTGTAAATCTGTATATCACCCGGTATAAGCAATGCCATACCAGAAACTGCACCCAGTATATTTCCGGCCTCATAGGCTGCGCACCCAAGCAATACCGGTAGGGCAACCATCCATTTAATCCAAGAGCTCTTGTCATTTCCATATTTACGGGCAAGTGTTTCACCAAATGTTAATCCACTCGCAATCGTAATCCGGGCCGAAACTTCTTGTAGGAAAATGCAGGCAAGCGTGGCAAATCCTACGGCCCACATAAGTTGAATTTGAAAGAGCGAACCGGCAGTAATGGCTGTAGTAATTGTACCCGGCCCAATAAAGGCTGCTGAGATTACAGACCAGAGAATAACATTGGATATTTTACTGGAAGGCTTCACTTTGGAGCAAATTGATTAAATTTATAGGATGTCATCTGGTAAACTCTTTTTAAGGTATCGAAAATATGGCCACAATATAAAAATTAAAAGCAATGCGCTACTTACTTCTATTATTCCTCACTATAATGGCTTGTCGTCCCTCCAATAAAATTGGCGAACTTGTGGGCGTATCAAATGAAAGATCAATTGAAAATACGTATTGGGTACTAACTGAAATAAATGGAACCCCCCTTATCATTAATGATGCCCGCAAACCTTTTATTGAATTGAATGCTGAGACAAAGAGCATTTCTGGATTTTGCGGTTGTAATCTACTCTCCGGTGGTTACCAGATAACAGGAAACAAAATAAATTTTACGTCAGCGGTAACAAGAATGTTTTGTCAAGAAACCATGGAAATAGAAACTAACTTTTTACAGGCCTTAGCCGTGGCCAATACTTTTGAAATAAAGGAACAGGATCTTCTATTGAAAAACGAAAATAAAGTTGTCCTAAAATTTCATGCTGAATCAGCCGTGGAAAAATAATCATTCTAATAACAAGCCTCTCACATAATTAGAATTGGTTTTTGACATCAAATCCTTTGGTTATAAAAAACATTATCCATACCTTAAAAAATTGTAATATGTAAAACCAAAATTTATAGAGACATGAAAGCAAAGTTTTTTTTAAGTACGGTACTCTTTTTGATCACATTTTTATCTTTCTCGCAAGATGCAACAGTAAGTGAAGAAGAGTTAACTAAGTATGCCACGGTGATGGATTCAGTTAATGAAATGTCCATAGCCGTTCAGACAACCCTTTCGGATATGGTAAAGGACTCTGACGTGATGAATGGAACGCGCTACAACGAAATTTCAAAAATAATTGACGACAAGGCCAAACTGGATGAGGCGAAAGCAACCCCTGAGGAAATTGCCTTTGTCAATGAAGTGGCTGAAAAAAAGAAAGAGGAAACTCTTAAAATAAATAAGGCCTTCCAAAGCCTTGCTAAAGATTATTTAGGAGCCGCCACGTATAATAAAGTTAAGAAAGCGCTATCTACCAATCCTGAATTAAAGAAGCAGTATGATGCGTTAATTTCTGAAATGGAAAAAGACAATCAAGTTGAAGAAGTAGCCACTGGAGGAAAATAATTCTGCCTTTTAAAGAAAAAAGTAAAGTTGAATGATCTCATTCAACTTTTTTTATGCACTCGTAATTTGAACCATTTTAGTGGTCAATACCGATCCGAAATCGGAAAATATTTTTACCTCGCTTTCATTATCCATATTAGCCATGCAAGAGAGAATAACGCCATCTGGACAAAATAATAATCCAAACTGATCAACTTTTTCTTCTTGCAGAAATCCCGCCTTCATTTTCTTCCAACTGGCTATCATTGATATGGTCGCTGCGTCAAAATACTTTTCGCCTAATGGCTGCACATTTGTTAAAATCATAAAATCTTTCAACTCTTCACGCTTCATTTTAACACCATCCTCACCAATATTTACAAGGGACTTATATTCGTTACCAAAATAACTACCAACATAAACGTTAAGCACTGCATCGGCAGCTACATTAACCATTTTATTTAAAAACCCTCCCCGCTTAATGTCAGCCGTTTTTACTTCTCCAGGTGTAGACATGAGCAGAATAAATTTACCAGCAGGTAGTTTGATCGCATCCGTTTGCCAAACCGATTTACTGTTCCAAGATCTACTCAGCGCCTTTGAACTTGACCGCCCGATATCCTCGTACCAGACTGAAGAAGTTAGTTTCCATTTTATGTTTCCTGTTACGCCAGCATAGTCTTTGATTCCCGCAACTTGATTGGCCTTGGGTTGGCTATTAATCGCTGTTGACTGGTTTTTCGGTTTCTTTAAACGAACCAGTATTACTATAATAGCGATAACAATTAAAAAGAATATTACTAAAGGCATGTTTAATCTTTATACTAACCTGGTTTAAAGGAACTAAACTAATAAAAATCTAAAGAACATTACACGTATTAAAATTATCTCTTAAACTTATCTCTTAGCTGAGCAAGTTTATCCTCCATCGACTCAACTGCTTTTACCGGAGGCTTTGGTTTAGAATTCCGCTCTTGTTTAGTTATATTTTGGACAGGCGCAGATTTTCCAAAAGGATCGCTCTTTAAAGATAAAGCAATTCGCTTGCGGGCAACATCAACTTCCACTACAGTAACCTTAACTTTTTGTTGAACAGCAATAACTTCGTTAGGATCTTTAACAAATCGATCGCTTAAATGACTGATATGTACAAGGCCATCCTGATGTACGCCTATGTCTACAAAAGCACCAAAGTTTGTTACATTGGTAACAATGCCCGGTAAAGACATACCCACTTTTAAATCCTTGATTTCATGAATGCCTTCTTCAAAGCTGAAGATCTCAAACTTCTCGCGCGGGTCACGCCCCGGCTTCTCAAGCTCAGCCAGTATGTCCGTAAGTGTTGGCAGACCAACTTCTGTAGTTACATATTTTTTTAACTCCAATTTCTTACGCAGTTCGGCACTGGTTATTAAATCTTTTATTGTACAACCCAGGTCTTCAGCAAATTTCTTCACCAGGTTATAACGTTCCGGATGCACAGCACTCGAGTCCAAAGGATTTTTAGATTCCCGAATTCTCAAAAAGCCTGCACATTGTTCAAAAGCTTTATCTCCCAAACGCGGTACATTATGTAACGCTTGCCGATCCGCGAAAGCGCCATGCTGATTTCTATACTCCACAATACTTTTTGCCAGTTGTGGCCCCAATCCGGAAACGTAACTCAGCAATTCTTTACTAGCTGTGTTTACTTCCACGCCTACTGAGTTTACACAACTCATCACTACATCATCAAGCCCTGCTTTTAACCGATTCTGATCTACATCATGCTGATACTGACCTACTCCAATCGATTTCGGATCAATCTTTACTAATTCTGCCAAAGGGTCAGTTAATCTTCTTCCAATCGATACAGCACCTCGAACAGTAATATCATGATCAGGAAATTCTTCGCGCGCTACCTCACTGGCGGAATAAACAGAAGCCCCATTTTCATTTACCATGACCACAAGAATTTCTTTTGGTAACCCGGTGCTCTTTACAAAGGCTTCTGTTTCGCGACTAGCGGTACCGTTACCAATAGCAATGGCTTCTATTTTAAATCGATCGCACAAGCCCAACAGAATGGTAGCCGACTTGGTTGTTTCGCGTTGTGGCTCATTCGGATAAATTACATTGTTAAACAACAAGGTTCCTTGTTCATCCAGGCAAACAAGTTTTGTTCCCGTACGAAACCCCGGATCAAGAGCGAGTACTCGTTTTTGACCCAAAGGTGAGGACACCAACAATTTTTTTAGGTTAGCAGAAAAAACCTGTATGGCCTCCGCATCGGCTTTGAGTTTGCTTTCAACCCGTATTTCTGTTTCCAGCGAAGGCTTCAACAATCTCTTATAAGAGTCTTTTATTGCCAGACTCACTTGCTCTGCTGCCGCAGAACCCGATCGAACAAATTGCTTCTCTAATACATGAACGGCTAATTCTTCGGTTGGAGCAATGTCCATAGTAACATAACCTTCCTTTTCGGCTCTGCGCATAGCAAGCAAGCGATGTGAAGGAACTTTTTTAACCGGCTCTTTCCATTCAAAATAATCTTTAAACTTTTGAGCCTCGGTGTCCTGTACTTTCGACTTTACCACAACCGTTTCAACCACACCTTCGCTCCAAAATAATTCACGAACCTTCTGGCGGGCTTCAGAATTTTCGCTTACCCATTCTGCCATAATATCTCTGGCGCCTTCCAGTGCCTCATCTGCAGTATTTACACCCAGCTCTGTATTAATAAAATTAACGATAAGCTTTTCAAGATTCACACTCCCTTGTTCAAAGATGGTGAGTGCCAGCGGCTCAAGGCCTTTTTCTTTTGCCATGCTAGCCCGTGTTTTTCGCTTAGGTTTATAGGGTAAATAAATATCTTCCAGTTCGGTTAAGGTTTCAGCCGCTTCAATGGCTTTTGCTAATGCGGGGGTAAGTTTCTCCTGTTTTTCAATAGACTTAAGAATTGCTTCTCTTCGCTTATCCAACTCCATCAATTGATCATATTGATCGCGGATAGCCGCAAGAACAACTTCATCTAAACTTCCGGTAACCTCTTTGCGGTAGCGTGCTATGAAGGGAATTGTTGATCCTGCCAGTAAAAGACTAACAACAGATTGAACTTGTTCTGAGGTAATATTTAATTTTGCAGCAATCTTTAGAATATTTTTTTTCATGAATTATGAACTGTAAATGATTATTGGAGGGGCGAATCAACAAAATATTTTTCAAAAATGCATTCGTTTTTTTAACGGGCAAAAAAATTGAAAATATAGATCATCCGCCTAATTTAATAACTGCCTCATTCGCAATATATAAGCATAGACTCCATCCATATGAATTATTACTCATTTAAAAAATATTTCGAATATTTCTTTCTTATATTCATGAAGGATGACAATTCCATTATCTTTAATTTAAATTCTATTTTTTTGCTCACATTTTTATTTACATCATAATACTTTTCACTGGCCCGTTCCGGAACAATTGATCATTAAAAAGATAACCTATGAAGCAAACTCTTATCGTTGTGGCCTTATTGAGCATTATGCCGTGTATTGGCTTTTCTCAAAAGAAAAAAAGTGAAGCTCCAAAACCTTATTATCCCGATAAGGTATGGGTGCAGAAGGAGCCTCGTGAGGTTGGTGTTGATAACAATAAGTTACAAGCTGCCATTGAATTTGCGATAAGCCACGAAATAAAAAACCCACGAAGCATGGAGCAAAATCACTACCAGACATTTGGTCGTGAGCCTTTTGGTGATGCCATTGGCCCTATGAAAGACCGCGGAGAACCCACAGGAATAATTATTAAAAACGGTTATGTTATCGCCAGCTGGGGCGAACCTATGCGGCCCGATATGACCCACAGCGTTGCAAAAAGTTTTCTTTCTGCCACCATTGGACTAGCCTATGATAGAGGACTCATCCGCAACATAGACGACACGGTTTATACGTATATGGCTCCTATTCATTTGTATCAACCCATAGAAACAAAAAACAAAGCAGATTATTTCGGCACTACGCAACTCCTTGATTTATTTGACACTCCCCACAATCGTACGATAACCTGGAATGATATGCTTAGACAAACCAGCGATTGGGAAGGTACGCTGTGGGGCAAACCTGAGTGGGCTGATCGTCCTGCGGCTAACCCAAAAGAATGGTTAACGCGAAAGAGAAATACCCCCGGCAGCGTTTATGAATACAACGACACACGCGTGAACGTATTAGCCTTGGCCACATTGAATCTTTGGCGCAAGCCGTTGCCACAAGTTTTAAAAGAAAACATTATGGATGTAATCGGAGCTTCGGCAACCTGGCGTTGGTATGGATATGATAATTCATGGGTGGTGATGGATGGTGCAATCGTTCAATCTGTTAGTGGTGGTGGTCATTGGGGTGGCGGTATGATCATTAATGCTTACGATATGGCTCGCTTTGGCTACCTCACCTTGCGCAATGGAAAATGGAAAGACAAACAACTACTTTCCGAACAGTGGCTTACCTGGTCGACCACACCAACCAAGGCAGAAATTGGATACGGCTTTATGAATTACTTTCTTAATACAGATAAAAAGTATTTACCAAGCGCACCTACCACGGCATTCGCACACATTGGCAATGGTACAAATATGATTTATGTAGATCGTGAAAATGATATTGTGGCTGTTGTACGTTGGATTGATAGCAGTTCGTTAGATGGTTTTGTGAAATTGTTAATACAAGCAATCGAATAACATAAAAAAGACCGAGCTAGCCGGTCTTTAAATTAAGAAGTGGATTGTCTCTTTAAAGAGATCTGATTTTAATCGATTGATAATACACCGGTGCCCCGTGGTTTTGAAGTGAAATGGCTGGCTTCTTCCCTATGGTTAGCCTTACAAAACATTACTCAGTTGTTCTTTAATTTTCTCGAGTTCCTCTTTCATCATCACTACGTATTTCTGCATTTCGGCATCGTTAGCTTTACTTCCAATGGTATTAATCTCCCGGCCTATCTCCTGAGAAACAAATCCTAGTTTTTTTCCATTCGATTGTTTCTCTGCCATGATTTTTAAAAAATAATCTAAATGCGTTTTAAGTCGAACGCGTTCTTCATGAATATCCAGCTTCTCGATGTAAAAGATTATTTCTTGTTCCAACCGATTGGCATCAAATCCCTCGCTTCCAAAAAATTCTGTCATATTTCCCTTTATCCGGCTACGAATTTTTTCTATTCGCTTCGGATCTATCTTTTCAACCTCGAGTAACCCTTGTCTGATATTTTCTATATAACCAGCAAGTTTACCCTCCAAGGACTTACCTTCTTCGGCTCTAAAGTGATCACATTTATTTATGGCATCGGTTAGCAAGGTTAGCACCCGCTCCCAATCCGCAGGATCAAGTTCTTCTTTGCCATTAGTCTGCACAACATCGGGCGATGAAAGTGCCATCTGGAAAAGTGAATCATGACTGGCATTCACCCGATCAGCCAATTTTTTTAGCTCGTTATAATAAGATTCAAAGAGAGCCTCATTGTATTGATGTCTTATCTCCTGCTTTAGCCCGGTTTGGTAATCTATGCTAAGTGAAACTTTTCCGCGTTCCAATCTTTCAGCTAATAAATTTCTGAGCTCAAGTTCCTTTTCTGAATATTTTTTAGGCAATCGTAAACTCAAATCAAAAAATTTTGAATTTAGGCTTTTAACCTCAACAGATAGGGTAGCCTCGCCAGAACTTGAAACGCTCTGACCAAAACCGGTCATTGATTTAATCATGTAAAAATAAAAAGGTGATTAAGAAATCCTTGCGAAGGTATCTATTTTTATGGAATCTGTCGGTGCGTTAAAAATCAAAACCCAAGGTTACATATACCCTTGGATCTCGCACCTTATAATTCTCTACAGGCCAGGCAAGATCAAACTTCATATAATAGCCAAGCATCATCGTGCGTAATCCAAAACCATAGCTATATAACCACGGATTGAGATAATCATTTAATTCAATAACAAATGGACTTCCTGATGAACCCCCTTCGGGCACCACGCGTTTGCGTACGCTGTTTTTAGAATCAAAGGGTACTGCTCCAGTCCAACTGGTTCCTATATCATAGAACGCGGTGAATTGGAGATTACGAAAAAAGTTTGAAGCAATAGGTCCATTGGAAAGAGCTCTAACCAGGGGAATCCGAAACTCTGTATTTAATACGGCAACACTATTGCCATACAGCGTGGCATAATCAAAACCTCGTAAACTAGTTGTAAATTCAGAGAACATGAGATTATCATTATAAGTACCCACTGCATTCGTCAAAGGATTTTGCAGGCCTTCATAGTTGATTGTATTACCAAACCAATTATCCATCCCTCCCAGCATATAATACTTCGGTGAATTTCCGAAGAACGTTCCCGCGAAACCACGCACGGCAAATACGATTTCTCGATATATTTTCTGATACCGCCTAACATCCAATGAAACCTGGCCAAAACTTTTTTGATTATCTCCAAGCGCACCATAATAAACCATACCCAACTTTGCGCGGGTTCCTTCCATCAGGTTCATCCCAGTAGTGATCGAATTATCATACACCACTTCTGCTTTAGAGCCTCCGTAAAATTGATATTCAGTAGGCTGAAACACAGGTTGTATTTGAGGCTGATCGAGTCCGCGATCTAAATATTGTGTAAATCCAAGAAAGGGTTTAACTGTTACCCGCGTACGAACAGAGAGGGGTAATGATGCGCCTACTTCCATTTTTTGAAATGAATACTTTTGCTTTTCTACCTGGGTTATATTTTCCTGGGGGGTATCCCAAAATATAACTCTTCGGTCAAACCGTGCACTAAAATCAATTCGATTAGGCAAATACTGAAACTCGAGAAATACGTCACCACTTTTAAAATCAAAAGCCGTTTGTAAGCCACCCAGTATTCTATAATTCTCCAGCATATCATTCATCTGGGTCTCAATCTTCATGCTAAAGCCACGCAAAGGGTCTATAACAAAGTTTGTAACAACATTCTCGTAACTGAACTTAGGGGTATAGGGAAAAGGGCCTGTAACCCGGCTCGATTCTCGTGCCTTCATATAACGTGTCAGAAATGTTTCGCTGGGTTGCTTTGCTTTCACGGCCTCATCCTCAAAAACATAATCATCCGTATTAAGCGGTTTCTCTTTTGTTACCTGCGGCTTTATGGTGTCTTTTTTTACAACATCCTCAAAGTTGTAATTTTCAATATTGATCACATTCGATTTAATCTCAGTGGTGTCCTTTTCTACAGGTTTCTCTGGTTCTTGCCGCGTAGTATCTTGTTTTTCTTTTAACCGGCTATTGATAAGATCCTTGATTGACATGCTTTTAGTTGGCTCCTTCTTTCTCTTTTCAGTAACTATTTTGGCTTGTTGAATTTCCTTTCTGCGTGAAGCTGGAGTAAAAACTTGTCGTTGAAAATTAAAGTTATTAATGACAAAAATATCTTCATTCAGCTTTTTAGTTGTCACAAGAGCAAGCGAGCGATTGTAAAAATCCAAATCAAAATCTTTTATACTCGAATTAAAATTCGTGATCTGAGAATAAATCCCGGTCTGTCTGTCATACTTAAAAAGATTAACTATACCGCGTTGATCGCTTAGGTAATAGAAATTATTTTCATCCTGTGCCTTAGGATGAAAATCTTTACTGAGTGTATTCGTCAAGCGGTTCACAACATTGGTTGTCGTGTCGAGGTTAAATAGAAAAAGATTATAATTAGGACTGGACTTAATGTATTGTTTAAGCGCGGTGTCCACAGAATCGGTAGTTCGGTTGGAAGTAAACACAATAGTGTTAGAATTAGGGATAAAAGAGGGATCAAGATCATCGTACAAATCATTGGTCAGCCTTCGGGTTCTATCCCTGCGGCTGCTTATTAAAAATAAATCATTTTGTCCCTGAAGATCAGCACTTAAAATAGCAAGCCTCCCGTTACCTGAAAAATTAAAACTTCTTATGTTACTAAAGCGATCTAACTCGCGTGGCAATTTACTTTTGGTAACCAAATCATATAACCAAAAAATATATTGGCCATTCTTAACACCAATAACTCCCAACGTATTGGCATCTGACCAGCTCAGCAAAGGAATTTTATAATCAACGGCTTGTTTAATTACCCGGTTGCCTCCATTAAGAATCACCGTTTCTCTTCCATTTTCAAGAGACTTAACTTTGATAGTAAACTTCCCCCGGTCATTTTCTGCATAGGCAACCTTCTTGCCATCGGGGCTAATTTTAACAGTTGTAAAAACAATTGTCTTACGATGTTTCGGGCTAAACAGGGTAGAGTCAGCAGGAGTCACGTATGTTTGCGCAATTCGTGTCTCCATGGTGCTATAAAAGTCCTTCCACTCTAACATCAATTGATTAAAAGGTATTCCTAAAGTAATGAGTACACTTTTCTCTTCGTTGCGGATTATTCGGGTGTAATTGAGAATATTATTAATACTACTCTTCCCATATTTCTCAACAATAAAATTCCAGATTGATTGACCTACCAGCGCAGACTCATAGCCAGACAACTTCAGCGCTTTATTTCCCTTTTTTTTGTCTACCACCAACTGTCGTGCAAAATCATCCATCTCTTCATTCCATCCTTTAGCTACATATAAAGACGCACCATCTACAAACCAATCGGGTAAGTTGAGCAATACGGCATTTTGAAACATATCTTTCAGACTACCACCAAATAACATTTCATGCAGCATTAGGTCTGAAAATTTGTAGATCAATTCTTCTTTGAAACTCTCTAGGGTGCCGGGATGTGCAATCTCTACATAAGGCTTAACAAATTCTGTTTCACCTCCTGAGCTGTATTGGGTGTGATTTAGGCCGATATTGCTCTGCTGCAAATCGGTAACGGAATTGTATAGAAATACTTTGGTTTTTTGGTATGGATAAAAACCAATCAAATCGGTAATCCGGTCGAACTCTGCTTCCAGGTACTCGAGAGATTCCTGAGCCACCTTTTTGCGGTCATCATAATAGTACACATCAAAATTCTCTGAACTGAGGTAGTTCCACCGAAACTGTTTGTGCTGAATTCTGTTTTTCCCAAATGTTTCCAGGGCTTGCTGAGCCTCAGCAACCCCAAAAAAAAGAAACAGAAATAAACTAATACCTACTAACCGTAAAATTCCTCTCATACTGCCACACTGGATTTCGAAGATAACGATTTAAACCGCACTATATTGACTTCTGGCTGTATTTTGCCCTCTTCCAAAAGCCAATTACATAATTGAGCCGAAAAATAGGGTGCCAGGCTAACACCCTTCGTACCTAAGCCGTTAAAAATAATAACATTTTCTGAATCCGGCATGGGGCCAAGTATAGGCCTCCGATCTGGCGTTGTTGGTCTAAAACCCCAGTCCTGATTGGTTACCCGATAGGGAATACTAATTAACTCTTTTAATTTTTGATCTAACTCCATTCTTCCTTCCTCAGTAATTTCACATGATAGATTCTTAGTTTCATAGGTAGCCCCTACCCGAAATTGTTTTTCCCGGTAAGGCACTATATAAACACCTCGGTTATAAATCAGTTCAGGTTTTTCATCCATTTCTATCGTTAATGTCTCCCCTTTTAGTCTTCTAATGGGCAACCTTGATCCAAGACTTGAATTGAGAGTCTCAGTACCGGTGCAAAAAATGATCTTAGTCGCCTGAAAATCTTTATAACTGATTCCGTTAGGGAGATGTTGAATCAACGATTCATCAAATTGTTCAAACACAATAGAATTGCTCTTGGTCAAATAGTCCGATATGCTTTTCATGAATTTAAGCACATCCACATAGCCGCACTGATTAAGTACAATGCCACCCCAGGGATTGTTAACTTGATGCGTAAACACACTCTGTGAATATATATTTTTAATATAAGGCATCCAGGCAGCATCCGAACTTTTACCCATCCACGCATTCTGTTCTTCAACAGAAAGAAAGGGTCGATAAATCCATTGAGGATAGTAAAATCGTTGATCTAGAATTTGCTCAGCATAGCGATAAAAAAAATCAAGTTCAGGAAAGAGAAGGTCTGCCTGCCATGTTTTAGACATCAACTTGCCTGTAATGGGATTAAATAATCCAGCCGCTATGGCCGAACTTCTGTTTTGTTCAGGTTGATCAAATACCATAATGCTTTTACCCTTTGATAAAAGGCGTAACGCAAGACAAGAACCTGCTAGTCCTTGTCCAACAATGATATAATCAACCGTTTTAATAATGATATTTTAAAGAGTCAAAAATACAACACATCGCTCGTTACTGCTCTCATTTTTAAGCGAAAAGGGCGTACTTTTACCAAACTAATTATGATACAGATTCAATCCTTTACTTTTAATCCGTTTAGTGAAAACACGTATGTGGTTTATGACGAGACGGGATCAGGCGTTATTATCGACCCAGGTTGTTACGAACCCAATGAAAAGGCTGCGCTTACCAAATTTATAGAGGCCGAAAATATTCAAATCAAATATCTGCTAAATACACATTGCCATATTGATCATGTGCTGGGGAACGATTTTGTTAAGGAAAAATATAAGGTCCCGTTTTTAATTCATGCCAAAGAAGAGCCTGTGTTAAAAGCAGTAAAAGCCTATGCCCCCACGTACGGATTTGCTCAATACCATGAAGCGCAACCCGATGAATATTTGGAAGAAGGTAAATCGATTTCGTTTGGCAACACGGTGTTTCAGGTTTTGTTTTTACCAGGACATGCGCCTGGTCATGTTGGGTTCTATCATAAAGAATCCAAATCATTATTAAGTGGCGATGTTTTGTTTGATGGAAGTATAGGACGAACCGATTTACCCGGTGGAGAGATGAATACGCTTATAGATAGCATTCATAAAAAAGTATTCACTTTGCCTGACGATGTGGTTGTCTATGCCGGTCATGGCGAATCGACTACGGTAGGTAAGGAAAAAGTTTCAAATCCATTCTGTGCACTTTCATTACGCTCTTAAAACATGACCCGCCATATTCCTAATTTTCTTACCTGCTGTAATCTTTTGTGTGGATGCGTTGGAATAGTATTTTGTCTGGAGAATCGCGCAGTACCTGCTGCCTATTTTGTTTGGGCTGGCGGTTTCTTCGATTTCTTTGATGGTTTTGCCGCTCGTTTGCTTAAAGTGTCATCGCCCATTGGTAAAGAACTGGACTCACTGGCTGACGTAGTTACTTTTGGAATATTGCCATCATTGGTCATGTATAAAATGATTGGTGCCGTAACCACAAATGAGTGGCTCCCCTATTTCGCTTTTCTTATAGCTGTTTGTTCAGCGTTGCGTTTGGCCGTCTTCAATGTAGACGAAACTCAACACGATTCTTTTAAAGGATTAAATACTCCGGCTAATACAGTGTTCATCACTTCCCTTGTTTTTTTACCAACATCATTAAATAACTGGGTACAGCAGGATTGGGTCTTAATTCTGATAACCCTTGTATTCTCCTTACTCATGGTCTCCCGCATTGATATCATTGCATTCAAATTCAAAAATTTTTCATGGGCAGATAATAAGGCTCGGTTTACCTTTCTTCCAATAGCCGTATTACTGATCGTCCTGATGGGGAAGGCGGCCTTACCTTTTATTATACTTTTCTATATTCTCTTTTCGTTGATGAGTAAGGTATTAAAGTGGGTAGGTTAAAATGATTTGACTCTTGCGAAATTTTCTCAAAATAGTAAGCTTCTTTGTTTTACTGGTGATTCAATTTGATTTATCAGCACAAGTCACCGGAATACTGGCTTCAGGAAATTGGTATAAGTTTTCCGTAGCCAACGATGGTGCAGTAAAAATAGATTACAATCTCTTAAAGCGTGCGGGCATAAATCCAGATCAAATTGATCCGCGAAATATAAAAATCTATACCGGGCAGCACGGCATGCTACCTCAGGCAAACGACCAGCCACGTATAAGCCAATTACAAGAAATCTCCATTGAAGTTTCGGGCGAATCCGATGGTCGTTTTAATTCAGGCGATTTAATCCTTTTCTTTGGCCGAGGTCCTGATAAATATGAATATGATTTACAAAAGCAATTATTCGCTTACCAGAATAATTTATTCACAGATAAAAATTTCTACTTTCTAACCATTGGATCTGATGCCGGAAAACGTATCACAAAAATTGAAAATCTGATTGGTGCATTTCCTCTCATTAATCAGTTTGATGAAATTGCTTACTATGAAACGGAAAAATATAATATTCTTAAATCCGGGCGGCAATGGTTTGGCGAGCAGTTTGATGCCATAACTACCGCTACTATTCAATTCGACATATCTGGAGTTGTTGAGAATTCTGACATCAAGCTGGTTTCTCATGTAATGGCTCAATCTATTACCAATACTTCTTTTCAAATTTCGTTTAACGCAAATCCGGTTCTAATACAACCTATCGTAGCTATTCCCAACTCCAGTTACAATATTAAGGGCCGGGTAAAAGCAGATACAACTATTTTCAATTCGAATACGGTGGCAGCACCTACTAAAAGTAAACAAGATATAAATTATCAATTCACAAAAGGAAGTCCCGGTATCTCGATTGGCTATCTCGATTTTTTCATTCTAAGTCTAAAAAGAAAACTAGCACTCTATGGAGATGAAACTATTTTTCGTTCATCCAGCAGTCTGGCTAATACCACATCAACCTTTGAAGTAAACAACGTAACTGCCGGAGTTAGACTATGGGATGTAACCGATTACTTAGATGCTAAAGATCAGGATTACTCATTAACTAACAATAAATTGCTTTTTTCTACCAACACAACTTTGCTAAAGGAATTCGTGGTCTTTAAATCCGACAAAGCAAAGGATCCTGTCTTTGAGGGCAAGGTATCGAATCAGAATATCCATAGCATGACACATCCAGAATTGCTGATCATAACCCATCCAGATTTTTTAAATGAAGCTCAACGCTTGGCTAATCATCGTCAATCCATATCGGGTGTTATTAGTAAGGTTGTTACCATCAACCAGATATACAACGAGTTTTCAGGTGGCAAACAAGATGTTACTGCCTTACGGGATTTCATTAAAATGCTTTATGATGATACTAATGTTCAATTAAAAAATGTGTTGATTTTCGGTCGTGGCTCCTACGATTACAAAAACAGGGTGTTGGGCAATACCAACTATGTTCCTATTTATGAATCGCGTAACTCGCTAAGCCCACTCGAAACGTATGCCTCTGATGATTACTATTCTTTTCTAGAAACAACAGAAGGTGAGTGGTCAGAAAGCCCTGCTCAAAATCATACCCTCGATATTGGCGTTGGCCGTCTGCCTGTCAAAACATTGGCGGAAGCAACGCGTGTAGTCGATAAGCTAATCGAGTACGATTTAGATCCATCATCCTTTGGCCCATGGCAAAATGAAATTCTCTTTGTGGCAGACGATGGAGATTTTAATATTCATAATAGTCAGGCCGATCAACTGGCTAATTCCGTAGAGTTACTAAACCCAAAGTATCATACAAAAAAGTTTTTCCTGGATTCGTTCGAGCAGGTTACAAAGCCTACAGGGCAAAGGAGTCCGGATGCAACCAAGGCGCTCGATCTTGCTATACACAAAGGTTCATTAATTGTAAACTATACAGGCCATGGCTCAGAACGGGTTTGGATGGATGAAAGAATTTTAGATGAAACAATAATTGAGAACTGGAAAAACGGACCCCGATACCCGCTGTTTGTTACAGCCACTTGCGAGTTTGGAAGGCATGATGATCCCTTTCAAATAACAAGTGGGGAATTAACACTTCTCCAAAAGAAAGGAGGATCCATCGGCTTGGTGACTTCTTCAAGACCCGTAAATTCAAGCACTAACTTCACGTTGAATAAGGCTTTTTATGAATCGCTCTTTACAAAATCTCAAAACAAATTCAATGATCTAGGAACTGTGTTTAAAGAAACTAAAAACAAAAGTATTAGCGGTGTGGCTAACCGAAATTTTTCACTTCTGGGTGACCCTTCGATGCAGCTGGCATTAGCAGAGAATGAAATTATTTTTGATGAGATTAAAACAAGTGCCGGATCACTTGAACTGAAGGGACTCTCGCAAGTAAACGTAACCGGACATATCGAAAACAACCTAAGTGTTCAAACGCAATTCATCGGTAACCTAACACTTACCTTATTTAGTGAAGAAGTGAATCTGGTTACCAAAGGCGATGAGAATCCACCCTTCAATTATTCCGATCGGCCGAATACGCTTTTTCGCGGCAACACATCCGTGAATCAAGGTCTTTTCGAATTGCAATTCATTATGCCAAAAAATATTCCCGCGGAATTTATTACCGGAAAATTTCTTACTTCCGCGTTTGATAAGGATGGTGACTTCGCAAATGGAGCAGCTCTCAATAATCAAATGGGTGGCCTTGAGCCCAGCCCTATCCCGGATAATACGCCACCCCAAATTCAACTTTTCCTTGGTGACACTACCTTTATTCCCGGAGGAATTGTTGGGCCGAATACAAAAATCGTTGCAAAGTTTTTTGACGAAAGTGGCATCAACATTTCAGTGGACCCAACGGGCAATGAAATTACCGCATCGATCGACAGCGGAAGCACTTTCAGTCTAAACGAATATTACTACGCTAACCTGAATAATTATAAAACAGGCTCTCTAACTTTCCCCCTTGAGAGGCTCGAAAAAGGTAAACACACGCTTACCTTATCGGCCTCAGACACATATAATAACCGGGCAATCGGAACAGTTGATTTTGTGGTAACAGACGGGGATCAGATTCAAATTGAGGAGTTCAGCAATTACCCTAATCCCTTTTATGAGTCAACTATTCTGGAGTTTACCCAAACCAGGCCAGGCGAAGATTTGGAGGTTTACTTAACCATTCTCGATCTGGCAGGCAAAGTCATATTAAATCAAACTTTTGAAGTATTTTCAAGCCAGTATAGAGTTACTTTAACCGAATGGGATGGAAAATCAGCATCCGGAACAAAATTAAGCCAAGGTATATATCTGGGTAAACTTTCTGTTCGTTCATTACTGGATGGCTCGAAAAATGAGCAATATACAAAGCTAATTATCTTGAATTAACTACCTTTACCGATTAGAACTTGATTATGAAGAGGTTAAGCACTCCTATTGTATTCACTCTTTTAATACTTCCCTTTTTCTCCTGGTCTCAGGTTTCCTCTTCAGGAACTTTGATAGGTCAGGATACTACCAACAAGGTAATTACTACAGCCGTTCCTTTCCTTACCATCACCCCCGATGCCCGGGCCGGTGGTATGGGCGATGCAGGAGTTGCCACCTCAGCTGATGTAAACTCAGCTTACTGGAATTCCGGAAAACTTGCTTTTATAGATAATGGCCTCGGCTATGGAATCTCTGGTTCTTACACACCCTGGCTAGGCAAAATCATCAACGATATGTATGTCTTCTATCTATCGGGTTTCTATAAAATAGGAAGAGTACAAACGGTGGCTGCCTCTATGAAATATTTTGATTTGGGTGAGATTCAGTTCAAGGATGTGAATAATAACGATCTTGGAAGATTCAACCCACGCGAATTTGCGTTCGATGTAACCTACTCCAGAATGCTCACCGAAGAACTTGCTATTGGCGGAGCCCTTCGATACATATACTCTAACCTTACGGGAGCTCTAAGCACGGGTAATATTGATGCCCGACCTGGCAATTCAGTCGCAGTTGATTTGGGTATCTATTATACAAAGCCTTTTAGATCAAGTAATTCATCCTATTCTCTAGGAGCTGCAATTACAAATCTGGGAGCCAAGATTACCTATTCAGATAGTGATAATAAAGATTTCATTCCTACAAATCTGCGATTAGGTGGCGCTTATACAAGAGAATTAGATGGCCAAAATAAAATAACCTTTGCTTTAGATTTTAATAAACTGATGGTACCCAGTCCCCCTAAAGATAATTCCACTCCTTTACTCACTGGTATCTTTGGATCCTTTTCAGATGCGCCCGGTGGCTTTAAAGAAGAGATCAGTGAATTCACAATTTCCACCGGAACAGAATATTGGTATAACGATACATTCGCAGGGCGGTTAGGTTATTTCTATGAAGCTCTTTATAAAGGCAACAGACAATACTTAACCGCGGGGGTAGGTTTTCGATATCAGAAGTTTGGAATTGATGTTGCCTATCTTGTCCCAACCAATGGTCGGGAAAATGCTTTGGCAGAAACGATTCGATTTACACTAATGATGAACTTTCAAAACAAGAAAGGCGTAGACGATTCGACCACAGACAACTAATCATGCTTGATAGAAAGTCTGCTCCGCAATTTATTGAAATCGCAACAAGTAATCTCCCTTCACCTGAAATAATCACACTGGACAATGGAATTCCTCTGGTTCAGTTTAGTAAAGTAAATCAAGAGGTCCTTCGGATTGAACTAGTTTTTAAAGCTGGCAAATGGTACGAACCAAAAGTTGGTTTATCCTACTTTACCTCTCATCTTCTTGACAAGGGTACCCAGAGCAAAAGCTCTTTTCAAATTGCTGAAATCTTTGATCAATTTGGTTCGTCTGTTGAAATTAACGCGGGGTTTGATTTCGTCTCCGTTTCTCTTTACACCCTAACTAATAATATTAATAAAGTCTTTCCTCTTTTTTGTGAGATCGCTCATTATCCTTCCTTTCCAGATTCTGAATTTACACTCCTTAAAGACATCTTTAGGCAAAACCTAAAAATCAATAATGAAAAAAGTAGCTATTTGGCGAGTAAAGCTATTCGTCAAAACATATTCGGAAGCAATCACCCTTATGGAAGTTCTATAACAGAAAGTGACCTCGATCTTCTTACCCGTCAGGATTTAGTGAACTTCTTTCAAACAAGGTTTAGTCTACACGAGGTTTACATTACGGGGAAGGTAGATTCCGGTATAATGAAAATGTTAGCCAAAAATCTATCAGAATTTCCAATTGCAAATCAAGACCAGATTCATTTAGTTGCTTCCGAATCTCCAGAAGTTAAAACGCAGCATATCCAAAAATCTGAGAGTATTCAATCTTCCATTCGATTGGGGAAAAGGGTAGTAAACCGATCAAATCCGGATTATCCGGCAATGGTTTTATTGAATCATATCCTTGGTGGCTATTTTGGATCTCGGTTAATGAAAAACATTCGTGAAGAGAAGGGGCTGACTTATGGAATCAACTCATCCATTCACGCCTTAAAGCATGATGCTTTTTTGTTGGTTGGCACCGATGTTAATAAGGAAAATTGCACCGTGGCACTTTCCGAAATCAAATCAGAAATAAAACGACTTCAAGAGGTGGGTATCGATCTTGGTGAATTGGAAACTGCAAAACATCATCTTTTGGGTAGTCTTCAGTTAGAAACAGCAAATCCATTTTCTGTTCTCGAAAAAATAAAAACTATTCGGTTGCACAATCTCAATAACAATTTCTACAGTATTCTTTTAGAGGGCATTCAAGTATCAAACCAGGATACTCTTATTCGCATTGCACAAACCCATCTCAACGAGAATAACTTCTTTGAGCT
>Ga0154020_10002721_pt1 | contig 21505 bp, 16 predicted proteins | sample Klosneuvirus_201_FD_109709 | JGI IMG/M metagenome (GOLD analysis project Ga0154020, IMG submission 109709) | Active sludge microbial communities from wastewater, Klosterneuburg, Austria - Klosneuvirus_20160825_MG | ecosystem: Engineered > WWTP > Aerobic digester > Activated sludge | place... | reverse complement strand
GAACTGCGTCTCGGCGATTCGTTTACTGACGACGCCACCCTTCCATGTTCGATTCAGAAACGTCCCGATCCATCCCAAGTCCTTGGGAGCGTTCAGAGCCTTTTCGATACTGGCTCCGAGTCCGTCGTCGTCTTCCGCTGCCCACCAGACCGCTACCTCGTCCGCGGAAAGGTTGTAAGACTGGTTTGGAAATGTCTCTCCTGCTTCACCTCCTGGCTTGAGAAGATCCCTGCGCAGGAGACGATTCAACGCCGTCGTGTAGGCGGTCATCGCATTCTGAGAAACTGGGGCGTTCTCGTTCCCCTCCCAACCTTGCGACCAATAAGCAGGCTTGTTGAAGGAAACGAGGGGAACGCCGCTGCCACCGTTGGGAACGTTCCTTAGCTGGTCGTGGTCTTTGGCGGGGGCTGCGCGCTGGCCTGTAACAAGACACTGAATATCTTCAGAGTTTGTTGGCTCGATCGACTTAGAGTACGAGTTCGCCCAATAGTCGCGGATTGCGGCGCTCAGGTGCAAGTACTCTCCCGCAGGCCATGCCTTCACGGCAATGAGATGGTAGGACTCACATCCCTGCTTCTTTAGAGCAACGGCGGCCTTAATCTTGGCGTCAGGTAGACCTGCAAACTCGATGAAGGCCTTGAGCGAGGCGTCATTGAGTACATTGTCTGCCTTTGCGACAAGCTCGACGAAAGCCTTGCTGCACCGCTCAAAACTAGGCGGAAAAGACGGCTGGCCACCCACGCCCAAGTCCGCCCCAAGCAGGTACTTGGCGTTGTCGACCAGAAACGCAGGTACGACGGCCGTGCTAGTACGCCTCGTTGTATGTGGCAGTGCCCGGGGAACTGGCATTGGCTGCGGAATGAGCTTCGCCTTCTTGGGTTTCTGCCCTGGCTTGGATTCCGACAGCTTTTCAGGTTCGCGCAAGTCTATCGCCTGCACAAACTCGCCCTCGGGGCCGATCTCGATTGCGAACTGCACCGGCTTCTGCTCATAACTCGCGTCATCGAGCAGTCCTTCGCGCTGCGCCAGCCGAGCCAACGATTGCAGAATCATGGCTTCGCTCCTTTCTTCAGTCGATTTGCTTTGGACGTGTCCACGGCCCGGACGGGCGCTGGGGGCATGGCAGGAACTTCGATAACGCCCTGGCGCATCACGGCTTCAAAGAAAACCGCCTGTCGCGGTGAGGTGTACTGGATATCGTTCAGGATCAAGCCGAGCGACTGATCCCCAAGAGCAAGCACGTCGCCAGATGGTTTTTCGTCGCCCGTTGCCAAGTCAACGTCGGCCGGAAACTCTCGACAGCCGAGATAGGGCTGGTGGAAGTGCTGGCCGTTCTCGACGCGGCGTTTGAACATCTCAGTGTACTTGATGGGGTTGTCTTCTGGTGGTTGCGCCTTGTCGGTCAGCTCGGCTCGGGCAGTGACGACGTAATCGACGTCACGCAAGATCAACGCGTTGCGCTGTTGACGATTACTGCTGTCGTCTGCAAAAAAGTCGCTCCCACCGGCATTTTTCTCCGCCCACGATGCAGCGGTCGAGGGCACCTTGCTGGCCACTTCGTTGCGTTTGATGGAGAATAACCGCACCGGGTTCAGAACCACGATGCGCTCAATGACCCAACGCATCTGGGGCTTGAAGAGAACGGCTTCAAGCACGCCGCGCGCGGCTGAGGGCGTGATGACCTCGTAACTCACGCGTTCGACCTTGGTCTCCGGTCGAGTAAAGAGGGCCGCCGGGCCCCGAATTCGAATGTGCAGCGGTGGTGATCGCATGCAAAGTTCCTTTCACTATGGTTGCGACAAGATGAAAGCTGACGGATCAATCTCCGCGTCCGGCATGAGGCCAAAACGTGGGTTGTAGAGGCTGGCGAACGAGGGACTCAATACCCACAGCGTTGCGGGCTGCTTGCCGTTTGGGGGCAGAATCGGCTCGACGGCGCCACGACTCTGCAAGGCCCGGAGCACATTGTCATAGACGCTAACGCTCGAGTGTTGGAGCTTCCTCAACGTTCGGCCGAGCCGCTCGCCCGACACTTTACGCGACCGCGCCTCGTCAACGAGCAACTTCGTTGCAGCCGCGTCAGGCCAAGGCACGACAACGGGTGTGCCGCCATCGGGAATCAGTTTCATCCTCTCGACGACTTCGGGATAGTCGAGTTTGCGGCGAAGCTGGTTGATCTCGCCTCCGCTGGCGCGCTCACTGGCCATGGCAGCAAAGAAACGATCGCATGTGGTGGTGCTCAGGATGTCCTGAGGCGCCACGATTCCCGCAAGGATGCTCACCGTTTTGACAAGGCCCTGCCTTGGGACACCCTGAGGTGGATCCGACTCCGCACGAAATACGCGCAGAGTTCCGCCGTGTTCACCGAGTTCGCCGTTGCGATTGGCGCGGCCCGCCGCCTGGGTCATCGAGTCAATACCGCCGAGCGCGCGGTAGACCACGGGGAAAGAGAAATCAACGCCCGCCTCAACGAGCTGCGTGCTCACAACCGTACAGGGCTGTCCGGCTGCCAGTCGTCGTTTGATGGCGGCAATCACCTGGCTGCGGTGGTCCGGCGCCATCAGTGCAGAGAGGTGAACTGTTTGCTCATCCTGACGAAGTTGATCGAGTTGACGCGTCAAGACCTGCGCATCCTCGCGACGGTGCACAATAACGAGGCATTGCGTACCGCCCTGCTCTTGAACGTGTCGGGCGAGATCCGGCCACGGAACCGCAACGCTCAATTCACCTACCGCTTCTACTCGCACGCGTTCCGGCGGCCTCTGGGACGTATCCGGCATGATTTCGATTGGCGGGAGCCCATCAGGGCCGGAGACATAGGGAATGTGCTGGCCTTGAGTGTTCCGGCCTTTGGGAAGCGTCAACCCCGGTTGAGTGGCCGTGCAAAGCACGACGCTTGACCCGTAGTGCCGCGTGAGCTGGTTGAGGGCGTCGCAGATAGGCGCGTACTTGTCGAATGGAATCGTCTGAGCTTCGTCGAAGACGATGACGCTCCGAACGATATTGTGCAACTTGCGGCAATCAGATGGGGAGCTGGCAAAGAGGGATTGAAGCAATTGTACGTTCGTTGTGACGATGACCGGAGAATTCCAGTTTTCGGTCGCGAGCCGACGGGCCTGCTGTTCCGGAGTCGGTCGCCCCTCGACGTCTGAGTCCAGCGCCACGTTGCTGTGGTGCTCAAGCACGTTCTCATGCCCGAGGAAGTCACGATAGACGCGAGCGGTCTGTTCGATGATCGAAGTGAACGGAATAGCGATAATGACACGGTCGAGCTTGTTCTGGATCGCATGATCAAGCGCAAACGCAAGCGAGCTTAGAGTCTTGCCACCGCCCGTGGCCACGCTGAGTGTGAACACGCCAGTTGGGTTTTTTGCACGCTCGCGGCATGCCGCCAGAACAGCTTCGCGATAGTCAAGAACTCGGCGGCGGTAGGAGTCGGTTTCCAACTTGTTGGCTTGATTGACGTTGCCCAGATGTTTATCGAGTCGGCTGCGTAGTTCGAGCAGGCGCTCCCGCGCCGGTAGTTCTTCGTCCTGGGCTTCACCGCGACCGATGCGATCGAACCTTGCCGCATCGAGGCGGTCAGCATCAACCAGCGCGGAAAAGAGGAACCGCACAAAGAGCTCGAACGTGAGGGTCAGGTCTCCTGGGTCGACGTCAAGGCGCAGCCGCTCCGACCGCGCAAAATCTGGTAGCGATGCCGCAGACACGCGCAGGGCTTCAATCTCACCGCCAGAGATTCTCGATTCTTGTACCGGTTCGACTCCTTCACTGCGATCGTCAAGCCAGTCAAGCGGAGTACATCCCTGAGCGAATGGACTGTCGAGTCCCGCATGGTGGCCCGCGATGGCCAACATCAACGCAAGTGCCGCATCCGGTGCGTTTTTCCCGAACTGCGCCGCTGCGCGAGCGGCGCCTTGGATTGAGTGAGAGCAGCGGGGCCCACCCGACAGCCGGTTCTGGAATGCGGTCGTGAATTTGCCGAAATCGTGCCAAAGGCCGGCTGTCAGTCCGATTGAAGCCGCCGAAAATTTATCAGCGAAGGTCTGGGCTTGGGCACCGACTGCGCGCAAATGTTCCAGCAGCGGCTGCCAGGTCGCAGGATCAGGATTGATGCTCCCATCAGAAACGGAGCAAGGCCTCGCATAGAACTTGTCGCTCATGAGTCGGGATTCCTTATGAGCTCACCCACAGCATAAGGCGGCATGCGACACGACTGAGTCACCATGACACGACGCGGCTGAAGGTCGGTTCGCAGTTCTCGCAAGGGATACTTCGATGTCTGCATCAGTATCAGGATACAAGACGTGGCGACAGCCAAGTCGCGGTGATGCGATTGTGTGGCGATGTCAGCAACTAAGCGCCTGTTTCATCTCGAAAGACATTGGCGTGAGCCCGATTGCGACCAAAATGGGCTGAAGCCGCGCGCACGGGCTATGATTCCTCCGAGGAGCAGTGTCTCGACCGGGCCGGTTGCCCCATCAGAATTCAGCCAAGCGGTAGGGCCGCGCGGCGCGAGAGAGCTTCGGCCCTCCGCTTGTTCATGTTGCGACAGGGCCGATTGGGTGCAGGAAAATCAGCGTGATGGCCGCTTACCGGGCTGGCCGGCGTGCTTGCGGACCTTTGGGTTTGCTCGCGTGAGGATGGCGCCGGCATTTTCGGCGCACTGACGGGCCAAGACGAGTCGTTCAAGCTCCGGTTCAAGTTCTCGGCCGGGGATGTAGGTCTTGCGCCTTTTATCCATCGGATCGAACTTCGGATCGAGCGACTGCATGACATGCAACACGGTACCGCCTGACAGGGGCAGGACACAGGCGGTGGTCATGCAGTATCCGTCTATAGCCATTAGCCGCGCTGCAAATGCAGTTCCTTTGGGTGCGCTCTGGCTCAGATCTACGTCGAAGAGGAAGACGCGGCGCAGGGTCAAGATGTCAATCAAGTCCGCGCCGATTCCAGGATGTGGCGCATGGACCATCCACATGGAGAAGCGAGCATTGCTTAGCGACTCAATCACTGCGCGGCTCAACTCGCTAGGGTGGGACAAATGGTCAAGGAAGAGACGCGCAACGGCAGTGGCGCCTCGCCATGCGTGGCGATGCACGGCAAAGTCAACAACCATGTACAGCTCGGAAGAGTCGCATGCTGTAAGCCATGACTTGTCGGGAACGCCCAGGGATTGGGCGCATTCCCAGACCGCGTCCTTCGGCAAGGACTTGAGCATGCGCGCGTTGAGTTCACGCTGGACGCTGCGGCGCTCGCGGTAGCGGGGAAGGACGTCTGCCGTTGGAATCGGCGGTTCCTGGAGAAGCGGCACGCCCGCGATCGCGTGCGGCTGAATCTCACCTCTTGGGTCCTGCACGAACAACGGCTCGGGGAAGACGTCATGGCGCGTGGCCGCGCGCGGCTTCTTGGTGCGCGCTGCGCCTTGTGTTCGGCGGGGGCGATCAAAGTACGCCTTCTCGCGCGCGAGTTCGAACTTTTCCGGTGCCCAGTCTGGGTTTATCTCGCGCGCCCATTGCTGTCGGTGGCGAGCTTTTTCGTCCAGCTTTTCGGGAGGCGTATTGAAGTTGGCGACAAGTTCCTCGTAGCCCGGAATGCTCCCGGAATCCTCCAAGGGAAAAGCCCGCTCGCCCCCAAGAAGGCGGCGTTTCAACCTCTCGTTCAGGTGCTGCACACTCAAGACAGTTACTTCGTGCTCCCAGCAATCGCCATAGTCGTAGACGTAGTAGCACTTGTCGCCGGCTTTCAAGAGGTAGCTGTCAAGCCTGACCTGATGCGCCGAGGGACGCTGAAACTGCTCGGCGTCTGGATCCTCGTCTGCGGCTGGAGGAGCTTCGACTATCGTGCGCTGCCAATCGACCCCTTTGGGCGCGTATTCAAAAAACGCGTATAGGTGGTAGTCCTGCCAATCGCACGCCCGCTGAATGGCCTCGTGCAAGTATGCGAACGTCGAATCTGCGCGCAGCAGGAACGACCTCCAGGCTTTGGGCCGCACTCCGCGCAGAACAACTTCGATTTCCAGAAAACGAGGCATCTTGAGCAATCCATAGGGCCGGCGGGAGTCTATTGGCCATGACCGTGCCCGCCAAGAGATGAGCCAAAACACGATGAACGTGCCACCCGATTGTTCCTGAACTGTGGGTGGCCGGTTCAGCTTCGACCGGCAAAGGCTTTGCACAGTTCCAAGGTGCTGGAACTTTGGACCGCCTTTCACATCGATGTCGTCGGTGTCAAATACGCTCACGTCGCCTTCCTACACGAGCGGGCCCTTGTGCTTCTCGACAACGTGGGCCAGCTCGTGGAAAGTCGAGTGGCAATGGCGCCGCTGCTCGCTGGCCCCTTGAAATTGTTCGCGTGTCGATAGCTCTGCCACTGGTGCCCTATGGCTTTTCATTGCCGATCATTTCCAGAATTGCCCAAACGACGTCCAGGTGCGCGAATTTTGTGCGGCTGCCCCATTTCGTTGTTTCCCACCCACCACCGCCGGAGGTTTCTCCCTGGGCCTTGGCCTTGTACAGCATTTTTTTGGTCTGAGCGTCGGTGATGGTGACGACAGCCGAAATTTTCGCGGGCCTGTACGAAAAGAAGGCGTAGTTGCCGATGTCTATGTCCAGCACCTCAATCTCGACGATCGCGCCCTGCTTGGCTTCCGTGCTGGGGGGCAATTCATAGAACCTGCGGCCCTTGCTTTCCACGAACTCTTTGATGACCGCCGCATTCCAATAGAGCTTGGTGTCCGTCCATTCCTTGCGTTCAATTCCCCAGGCCGGATCTGGCGCGAATTCATTGCGGACCGGTTTGACTTGAAAGGACTCTACTTTTCGCAAAGCCTGTATATCGGCCTGTTCAGGATACAGAATTGTGCGTGGCGCGCCGCAGCCCGCCACCAGTCCAAACACCAATAGAGCGATAATCCTCATGTTTTTCCCCGTCGTCGCCGTGCTGTTGCCGACGCGGAGGCGACGGGGCCGCATCGGAAGCGGCATTGACGAAGGAAGGACGGCCCACGCCATCCATTCCAGGGCCAAGTGCCCGTGCAGAAGCGGACCTGAGCCACCCCGCGCGGTCAATTTTGCCGTCTGCCATGAACACATCTCAAATCATGAACACTATACTATGCACCACCGGCATGCACTATATCCTCTGACGACGAGTAAAGTGTGCATGCGTAGCCTTCGCGCGCATGCTGGGAAAAGAACTGCGCAAGGCGCGTGAACGGGTAGGCTTGAGCCAGGAGAAGCTTGGCTTCAAGGCCGATGTTCACCGAACCTACGTGAGCATGTTGGAGCGCGGAAAGGCGTCACCCACCATGGAGACACTTTTTCGGCTCTGCAAGGCAATGCGCATACGCGCATCGGATTTCATTCGCCGTGTTGAGACAGCCAGCGAACGCACCTCCACAAGGCGCAGCTGACACCAAGTGCTACAACCTCTGGGGCCGCGCCTCCCGGAACGCCACTGGTCGGCAGGACTGGCTCATCCGATCCGCAAACGCAAGTTCTCCTGATGCACAGGTCGTGGGTTCAAATGCGACAGGCGCATCCAACCCCAAAGACCCGGGGTCGAGCGACTTTCAGGTCGCTCAGCGCTCTCTGGAAGAGTGCATCGCTGAGCTTCGCGCCACTCGAAACTCTTCCGTTTGAAACAGCCAGATCTGGCCTTCAGCATTGCGCCTATGGGCTGACGCCGTCATGTGCCCGACGTCCGTTCTGCCGGGACTCACAACGCCCGACGCTTTCGCTGGCGCCAGTCCAAAGTTCCAGCGTCGCCATTGGGCCCCCGACTGCGCTTCCGCGATGCCCTACTTTTCCAGGAGCGATTTCGTCGTCCGGCTGCGAACGGGTGGTGGCAACAAGGCTCAGGCGCCTGAAGCGCAGATACTGGCTCCAGCCGAGTGCGTAGAGTGAGGACGCGGGTGTGGCCGCGGAATACTCCCATTTAGGAAAGCTGACCCCATGCTCTCATTCAGGGTCATCTATACCCTCGTTATCGAAATCGACGCGCAGGACCACAAGTTTGCCGCTGTAGGCGCTAATGTAGGAGGCGTGCACAGGCTCCTGAACCCAATGATGCTTCGGACACCAAACTGTGAGCGGATCTTCTACTTCTTCCAATCCAGACGCCTTGCCGATCCCGGAATCACGTGGAAGGGGATGCTCTCGAAACGCAATCCAGGGGAACTTTTTTTCTCGCCAGTCGTCGCTGGGAGCTACCCACTTTACCTCGCCATGTTCCTCATAGAGGAACAAACAGCATTCGCCAGTAGCTTGAGCCACTGCAATTGACGCGGCTTGCGTACTCGCTCCGGCCTTTTTCGATAGCGCAAAAACGGAATCAGCACTCGTTCGCCTCAGTTTGAACTGTTGATGCAGGAGACGACGGGGCAACAAGAGACAGGACGCCATGAAGTTGGCCTCCTCTTCACGCTCGTTCGTCTCGGATACGAAATTGAGACTATCGTTGTGAGGCTCCCACTCCCTCGCTAAGTGTCGGTGGAGGAAGTAATGGCCAAGTTCATGTCCGAGGCTGAATCTCACCCGCCCGTCGCTTTGGCTGCCGCCCCGCAGGTTCAGATAAATGACTGGGTGACCGCCAACGTATTCAAACCTTCCATCGACATTTTCTATCGTGCTGATGGTTCCGATCTCAATTTGCGCCTGGCGCGCAATGTCAAACAAGTCGACAGGCCAGGCCGAACCCTGGTGGGTCTCTGACAGGACTCTTTCCGACAGATCAAGAATCTCGGCTTTTCTTCCGTCTCTCATCGTTATCACCGGTCTGTTCTTCTTGGACCTTGCGCCACAGTTCTTCCCTTATCTCCGCAAATGGGTCCTTCTCAGGCTTACCCTTATCGGTTCTTCGATCAAAGCCAGACCCGCTCAGTGAATAGGGCCTGATCTCCTCAACAATCGAATCGATTTCGCCATTCAAAATGCGCTCTCGCAGCCCTTTTACGAGCTCGCGATCCGCTTCAGTTATCTCCACGTCCTGCACATCAAGTTCCTCTGGCAATGAACCTTCAAGTTCACTGGCCTTGTCCAACTCAAGACGTAGAAGACGCAAGAGCCGGAGATATTCGTCGTGCTCATTCATCTTCGCGTTCCTTGAAAAAGTTCCTCAACTTGTCCAGCAACCTTTTTTTCCGCTGCCTTTGAACTTCGGCGGGCAGGGCAACGTGCGCGGCGAGCTCAGAAGCGAGCTCATCATCGTGTATCGCCCAATCATCTTGAGTGACCTCCCCGAGAGTAGCCATGAAGTCGGTGTCCTTGATGAGAACCACCTTATCCGTCGCCGACAGCGACGCCCAGAGTACCTTGAATCGACGACAGAATTCTTGCGAGTCCGAGATTTCTGCTGCGGTAGAGAAGCGGTAATCGACAGGATCGAATGCTTTCTCCTCGTCGTCGTGGACGCCAGAGAAGTTTACGGTGCGTTTGATCTTTCGGGATTCTCTTATCCTTCGACGTTCATCGATAGCCTCCCACTTACCGGAGCAGAAAAGCCAGCCGTGCAAACGCTGTGTCTCTTTAATCGGAAAATCAGCGTCTTTGGTGAGCGTGATGAACAGCCTCATGAAGGCCATTTGCACGCCCGACTTCACTTCGTCGTCTTTGAAACCGCGCTTTCGGAGCGACGCAGCCAGCCAAGCTCCATGGCGATCGAGGATGGCCGCACACGCTTCGGGCTGCTCTTTGGGTGTGCTACCGAACAGCTTGTTGTGCGCTTCCTCGTCAGTCATCTTTAGGCCCGCCAGCCACCTCTAATCCGACAACGTCCCCCACTTTGTGACCGGCTTTCTGAAGAAATACCGTCACGGCGGCCCGTCCATTGTCGGTTAACCATGCGTGCCCATAGGTTGCGGGCCGCGGGCGGGGTTGATTTTGGGAACCAGCAAGGAGGAGGACAAGATGAAAAGTCGCACTACTGTAATTATTAACGAGAAGCCGTACCATTTTGATACCAGCAGGCTCTGTCCGGACGACTTTAGGAAGGCAGTTGGCGCGGATGCTGACTACGAAGTCTGGATGGTGGTCGGCCGGGCAGATCCTGAGGGCCAGCTACCGAAGGACGACATCCAGATCAAGGATTGCCTCGAAGTCAAAAGTGGTACGCGTGTCAAAGTTGTCCCGCCGGGCACTTTCGGCGCAACAGACCCTGGGCTTAATGCGGAGATTGAGGAGCTTCGCGAGCGGGGCCTGAATGTGGAAGTGCTCTCTGACCCCGCCGGGCACGCAGTGGTGCTCAAGAGTTTTGTGCTTCCGCCCGGCTATACGCAGAGCACGACGGATCTGCTTGTTCGCGTTCCCGGCAATTACCCCCATGCTCACCCGGACATGTTCTACGTGGAAGTCGGCGTGCTTCTCGAAGGCGGCCGAGTTCCCCGTAGTGCGGATCAGGTCGAGGCCCACGCTGGACGCCAGTGGCGACGGTTTAGTTGGCACCTCAACAATCGCTGGCATCCCGGGCGCGACACGCTGACGACTTTCCTCGGGTTTGTTGAGGCTCGCCTCGCGAAAAAGGAATAACCATGAACCTGCGCCTCAAAATGTCGGAGGACGTGTTCAATGCTCTCCGACAGCAGGTCTTCGCGAAAGCGCCGCTCGAGGCGGGTTGCTTTGCTCTCGCGGGTATCACCTTCCTAAATGACACTACCGCGCTGACTCTCCGCCGTGCGATACCTGTACCGGTTGAGGAGTTTGTGGTCCAGGAAGAATACCGCCTTGAGGTTTCAACCCGTGCTACCGGTGGGTTGATTTCGTTGTGCCAAGCCAATGGTCTTCTGCCCGTGGTTTGCCACTCCCACCCGGGCGAAATTCCTTACTCTTCGACCGACGACTACGGTGAACGTCGCTTGGCCCGGACGTTCGCTGACTTTGTCGAGGGCAAAGTTGTGCTGGTAAGTTTGCTGTTCTGCCCGGAGTCTGTGGACGGACGTATTTGGCTGCGAGGGGACCCCCGCCCACAGAAAATCCGGCGAATTGACGTAATCGGGCCGACTTACAAACGCGTGCTTGACCGCGAGCGCAACGGGGCCGCGTTCGACCTCGAAACCGTAAACCGGCAAATTCTCGCGTTTGGAGAGCGCGGCCAGCGGGCGGTTGCGTCGGCCAAGATCGGCATTGTCGGCCTTGGTGGGACCGGCTCGGCCGTAGCGGAACAACTTGCTCGCCTTGGGACTGCCGACTTCGTGCTCATCGATCATGACCACCTAACCAAATCCAATGTGACGCGGGTCTACGGGAGCAACCCGGCTCATGTCCCCAACGGGAAGCCGGGACCGCTCAAAGTGGAGGTTGCTAGAAATAACATCCTCGCGATCCAGCCGCTTGCCAAAGTCGTGGTCGTGGCCAACGGAGTGCACGAAGATGGTGTTGAAGACCAGCTGAAGGATCGAGACCTCATCTTCATGTGTACAGATGAACACCGCGGGAGGGCCAAGGTCAACGATCTCTGCTATCGCCACCTGATCCCCGCAATCAACATGGGCGTGTCCATCCGCAGCCGTGACGGCGCTATCACGGCCGCCGGCGGTGGTGTTGACATCCTTCTCCCTGACGGGCCCTGCCTCTGGTGCAGCGAATTCCTCAGTTCTGCGCGGATTCGCTCGGAGTCTATGCCGGACGAAGAAAGGCGAAAATTGCTGAAAGAGGGGGATTCATACGTTCAGGACCTCAGCGAGCCAGCTCCGATGGTGGTTTCGGCAACGACAACTGTCGCAGCCTTGGCGATCACTGAGTTCCTGCGGATGTTCACTGGGTTCGCCGACGTCTCGCTCGCTCCTCAGCGCCTGCGCTGGAACATGCTGGAAGGTACTGTTTCTCGCGGACGAACGACAGTTACTGACAAGTGTATTTGCAGAAAATGTCTTGGACGTGGCGACCTGTGATGGACTGCCCTCTTTTTGGGCGCCTATGAACAAGAGGGGATTCTTGACCCATCTGAGTGTCAGTAAAGCGCGCAATTGAAGCAGTGGCGGGTTGCAAATCTGCTCGCGTCTGCCGGTCGTCCTGTCCACTTTTCATCGAAAGGGATGCAGGTGCGTCGCGACGATTTAATGATGCCATCCGAAGGTTGTGTCAGCGGTTTGTGATTCCTCGGATTTCTCAGGTTTCATATTTCGTGTTCAGGGGCGCCTTCGCATCATTTTGTGGCTGCTTCTAACTCGGTCCGCAAGTCGTCGGTGTCAATCTCCAACTCGGGCCTTCGCCTTACAGAGCAGTTCGTCGAGTTCGCGTTCCACCACAAAGTGTGGCTGGTTTGGCAGCGCGCCAGGTAATTCTTCGGGTAGAAGGCAATGCAAGCGGTATTGTTCTCCGAGATGAGCAAACTTCGAAGGCGTCGGTCGTGTGGTGCTCGGGAACGCCACACGTTTATTCTTCCTAAACACTGGTCCACGTTGCTGCACTTTTCGCCCGCCACCTGCTGCACTTTTCAACCGCCCTTTACACCGGGAGGCCGGTGACGGGGCCTGGGATCAACGTAAAGTCCCGGACATGTCTGACGTGCAACAGTTTCCCACACTTGAGCTTCTTCGAGAACTCGCGGGCGAAGCCGCGTTTGAGCGCGGCAGGAAATATTTCGAAGACGGCCATGTCGCCTCGGTCAAGAAGTCCGGCGCAGGTTTCAAAGGCATCGTGCTTGGATCCGAGCCTTACACGGTGCGCGTTGTGGCGCGCGGCGACTCGTTCGAGCATGACTGCTCGTGCCCGGTTGGTGGCGAAGGCGAGTTCTGCAAGCACCTTGTCGCGGCCAGCCTTGCGTGGCTCCAGCGTGGCAAGAACTCCGTTGTCGAAAGCCCGTACGAAAAGTTACGCGCGTGGCTCAAGAATCAAGACAATGAAACCCTGGCAGAGTTGCTGTTTGAGCAGGCATTGCACGACAAAACCCTTTTCCGTCAACTCAGTTTGAAAGCCGTACGCGGCTCCGCTGGCAAGGACATCGCGGGCCTGCGCAAGCTGTTCGAGCAGGCGGTGAGCTATCGCGACTTCGTGCCCTACGAGGAAAGCCGCGACTACGCCTATGGTATCCTTGGCGTCATTGAGGAGTTCCAGGGCGCGATTGCCGGTAACCCCCAAGGCGTGGTGGAACTCTGCGAACATGCGCTGCTGCGCGTCAAAGCCGCCATAGGCCACGTGGACGACTCCAACGGTGAACTTTCCGAGGTCTTCCGGCGCATTGAGGAAATCCACCACGAAGCCTGCAAAGCAGCCAAGCCTAATCCAAAACAACTCGCGCGAAAGTTGCTCAATCTCGAACTCATGAGCGAATACAGCGAGTTCAACGACACGCTCAACACCTACGCCGACGTTCTCGGCAAGGATGGCGTCGCCGAGTTCACCCGCCTCGCACGTGAAGCATGGGACAAACTTCCGGCGAAGACTCCCCAAGCAACTCCTCCTGAATTCCCTACACGCGATCCACTGGGACTGAATCGCCGCAATGCCGAAGAACGGGAAGACAGGCACCTCCGCTACAGTTTGACGCACATCATGGATCGCATCGCGCGAAACAGAGGCACTCTGGAGGCATTGGTTGAAGTGTTCAACAAAGACCTCTCTGACCCGCACTCCTTCGTGAAGATCATTCACGCCTGCCGCGAGCACAAACGCTTTGACGACGCGCTCACATGGGCGCGTAAAGGCGCCGAGGCATTCACGGGGGAGCGCCTTTCTATGCTCGATGGAATGCTGGCGGAAGAACTTCGCCGCGCTTCCAAACACAAGGAAGCTACCGAGATTATCTGGCGCGCTTTCACCGAGCGGCCGGGCACCGGTGCGTTCGAGCAACTGCAGACATTCGCCAAACCGCTCAACGATTGGGATTACTGGCGCGACAAAGCAGTCGGCCACTTGCGCAAACTACTCGCCAAGGAAAACGACTGGCAGGACATGCAAACTCGCACCCTGCTCGTCGAAATCTATCTCGCTGAAAACAACATCGAAGCCGCGCTCGCCGAAGCGGAACAGCCCTGCCGTTGGGAAACGCTCACCAAACTCGCCCAAACGTGCACCAAGGACCGCCCGGCGGAAGCGCTCACACTCTACACCCGGCTCGTGCCGGAAATCCTCGAGAGCACGATCAACGCGTACAGCACACCCAACCACCGCTACGAACAGGCCGCCGAGCTCATGCAGGCAGCAGCACACGTATTCAAACGCCTCAACCGGACAAACGAGTTCACCACTTGGCTCACGGGCATCCGCGCCAAATACAAACAAAAACGAAACTTCATGAAGCTCCTCGACGCGACAGACTGGGCGTAGTCAGCTACGCGTTCGCTGCGGGAGACGTCGCGATGCCCTGTGCCCCACCCGAAATGTTCACTTCAACGTCGTGCGCACCCCATCGCTCAGTAACCGGCGGAGCAGCTGCGGGAGGCGCTTCCGTGGGAAACGATGCCGCGCCTGTTGCAGCGCGACCGCGACGGCATCTACGGCAAAGAGTTTCGACGGCAGTTGGAGGCGTTCAATATCGAGGAGCTGGTCAGCGCGCCGCGTTCGCCTTTGCAGGACGGTCATGTTGAACGCGTAATCGGGTCAATCCGGCGCGAGTGCCTGGACCACGACATAGTGCTCGGAGAACACCACATACGAGAGATACTGAAGCAGTACGTCACGTACGACAAGGAGATTAGGACTCAACTCGGTCTGGAGGGCGACGCGCCAGCGCATCGGATGGTCGAAGGACCGGAGCAGGGAGAAGTGTCGGCGCTGGCCGCTCTCCATCACGTTTATCGGCGACGAGCGGCGTAGCTCTGCAGTCCACTTGATAATCGAAGCCGCATGAATCGGTGTGACCAGTTCGTTTTCCAAACAGCTCAAACCATGGTCCAGGGCCAGGACTTAGCTCTTTCTCGCGGCCACTTGGGGATTGCGGAGCATCGCGCGACGAGCGCCACCACACTTCAAACCTGCCAAGATGGCGTTTTCGGTAAGGACAGCTGCAATAGCGCACTCCAACGTAGCCCTGACGAAGGGCGGCGCAATCACTCTCGCACTTCCACTTTAGAAATAACCAATTCCAGCCGATGATGATCGCGGAGGCAATCGATGGCAACACCCGCTCCGTTCTTTGGTGAACCCACGGATCCAAAAGGGTTTCATCGCCTCGTACGTCGCTACCTCGACTGGATGCGTGTGATGAACTTCTGCGCCACAACCCTCAGGGCAAGGACCAGCCAGCTCAACGCATTCGCCGCTTGGTGCGGCGCGCGAGGGTTGACACAACCCCGACAAACCACCAAGACAATTATCGAGCTGTACCAGAGACATATTGCAGGAGCGCGGAGCAACGGCGCGCGCGTGCGCCTTTCAACCTGCGCGCAGCTCGGTCGGCTATCGGCGGTACGCGGCTTCTTCAAGTGGCTTGCGCGCAAGCGGAAGATCCGTTTCAGTCCCGCCGCGGACATAGATCTTCCGCGCATGGAGCAGCGGCTTCCAAAGAACGTCTTGAGTCATGGTCAGATTGAACGAATCCTTTCCCTGCCTGACGTGACCTGTCCACTTGGGCTGCGGGATCGCGCGATGCTCGAGACATTCTATTCCACCGGCTTGCGCCGCTCGGAACTGACCGCTGTCAGCCTGGATGAACTTTTCCCGGAACGAGGCCTACTCATTGTCAACCAAGGCAAGGGCAAGAAGGACCGCGTCGTACCGATTGGAACGAGGGCGCTGTTGTGGATCGACCGCTATCTCTCAAAGGCACGCCCGCTGCTTGTGGGCCGCAAGAAGCGCGAGAAGCTCTTTGTTTCGGTTCGAGGCGAGGCGATCTCTCCGACGGCCGTCAGCATCATGGTACGCGATTATCTCAACCAAGCAGGCATTCGCACGCGAGGTGCCTGCCACATGTTCCGCCACAGCATGGCAACGGCGATGCTCGAAAACGGCGCAGACATCCGCTACATCCAGGAGATGCTCGGCCACGCGGACCTGAAGACCACGCAGATATATACCCATGTGAACCCGCACAAGCTCAGGGAAGTCCACGCGACCACCCATCCAACCAGTATGGCAGCGTAAACGGCAAGACCGGATTTTGCCGCGATTTGTGCGGGACGAAGCAGCGTGTCGCGTTCGGCAATCCATCTTCAGTACACTCAAGAAAAGGCGTGTTTGGCGTTTACCCTCCTTGCAGGCAGGGTAAAATTCGTTCATGCTTGCCGCACGAAAACCAGCGGAGTTGCAAGCTTCTTGCAGAAGCGAATCGTTCGCCTACTCGAAGCGCGTTTACTTGCCTGCTTGCACAACTAGGACTTTCGCCTTCAAACCGCACCAACTCAACGCTTGGAAGTCACCGCTGATGGTCGGTGGAGCGTCTCGAAATTGGACAGCGGTTAACGAATCGGGCAATTACTTCGCTGGGAGCAACGAATACGATCCCGGCACCGCCGCGTTTCAGGAAAACAGTTCAGAGGATGAAAAGCCTAAGACCGCCGCGAGCGGAGAGCGCGATCCAAAGCAGGCGCCGGTTCACAAACCCAAACCTGCGAACTTCCCATTCCCAGAGAAAACACAAGAGTGCGGCAAATGGTCTCACGATTATACAGTGACCTACTCTGGAGAGGTAGAGGTGATCATATTGTATGATCGCATAACGGAAGGCCAGAGTTTAGATAACCGGAAGAATTGGTCTCTAAAGGGGAAGGGACTTGCAGATGCGTATTCCGCGCTATTGAACGCCACAGTAGTCGGTTACGTCAAAGCAGATTTGGAAGCTTTGCGCAAGATCCGTGGGAGCCCATTTTGCGAAGGCGATTGCAAAGAAGGAGAAGTATGCGAACTCACCGTCAAAGTCGAATCAGAGTTCAAGAATGTCCGCTGGAAGACGAATAAGGATAATGAGATTGAATACGATGTTGACGCTTCGGAAATCGGCGACTGGGTCGAAAGTCTTAGGCTCTGGAGCAGAATTCAATTTGATGTGGAAGCGAAAGTAAAGCTGGCCTGCGAGTGCGTAAAAAACGATGATTTAGTAGGAGGAAACTCTGGGCCTCCCGTGAAAGGGTTGACCGATGATGAGGCTTTCGAGCGACTTAAGGCCGCAGGTGGGCAGGGTCGTACTAGCGGTTCAAAGTGAATTGGTTATCGCCATGAAACGAATGATCTCTGATTGGGGTGAAGCTAGGGGTATCCTGGGAGTGGCCATGGCCTTCATGGTACTAATGCATCCTGCGCAGGCTCAGTCAACGAAGGATGACAATGAAGCTCCACCACCAAAACGTGTAGTCCGCTCGGCAGGAGAACTGAGTCTGTTACCGAGTACCGTGAGATTTCTCGAACTGGATCAGGTTGGTTCTGAGGAGTTCAACCAACTAAAGACTTTCCCAAACTTGGAGCAATTGGTCATTCGGTCACCAAAGACCTTTACGATCGATGATGCAAAGAAGCTTCAGAGCCTAATACATTTGAAATCACTTTCGCTGTTGTCTCTTCCGAGTACCACCGAATTCAAGCGCTTGTCTGTTGTGACGGAAAGTGTCCAGCTTTCTGACCTTCAAATCGAAGGTTGGTTCTCTTCCGAGGAGTTGGAACTCGCGTGTGCAAGATGCGCTTCGCTTGAAACCTTGACCTGTCCGTCCGCAATCTTCCGTGCGGAAACGGCAACCGTATTGGAGAAATCCACGAAGATTAAGGCCCTCGAACTCCATGGCAGCTTCTTTGAAGATCAACTCGACCCGCTTCCCTCAATTCGTACTCTGGAGCACTTGCGGCTAGTAGGCGACGTGGGACGCAAGTCGGAGATTCTTTTTCGATCGCTCGCGCGAATGAATAATCTCTGCAGCTTGGTGCTTCCGAGGGGCCTTGATTGCAGCTTGGAGTCAGTTTCAATACTGAGCAAATTGAAAAGACTTACATCGTTGGACATTTCAGATGGACGAAGACTTGGGGAGACGCTGGCAAAAGCACTTAGGGAATGCGAAGCCCTTAAGTTTCTTATCATTTTCAATTGCGATGTGTACGACGCATTTTTTACCGGTCTGGCCGGCGAAAATCAGCTTGAGTCCTTGCAAGTGCTCCTGAGCCGTGTAATCGGGGCAGACTTTCAAAACCATGCCTCGGATCCCAATGACGCTTGGCTAGGAGGCATTTCCCAGCTTGGCGGGTTGCGTTCTCTTTTGCTGGACGGTTGCAGGCGCGTTAGCTCCGAAGGTTTTTCACAGTTGAAGGGGCTGCGAAATCTGAAGTCACTCCGGCTGACGGAGTGCCACAATTTGGACGATGGCGCACTTGCAGCACTGACGACATTGCCAAACCTAGCCTCGTTTGAACTGTGGGAAGCCAAAAATGTGTCGGGTACCGGTTTCGCCTCCATCGCTCGTCTCAAGCAGCTACAGACCCTGACCCTTTACAAGTGCAAGACGTTAAAGCTCACGGCATTTGAAACGTTCGCGAGCAAGAATATTCGGGAGCTTTCACTCGACAGGTGTTCGGCGTTGGATGCCGACGATTTGCGAGTCATCGTACAGTTGAAATCACTTGAAGTACTGTCATTACGCGGCGTACGCGGATGCAACGGGGATTCAATCTCCAAGCTAGCCAAAGAACTCACCGAGCTGAGAGAGTTGGACTTGTCGTTTACCGATATTGGAGATGATGCGCTGAACTCACTAAAGGGCGCGAAGAGGTTGCGTGTACTGTCAATAAGCTCGTGTCGACGGATCACATTTGAAGCTGCAGCGAAACTATTAGGCAAATTCAAACTTGCCAAGTTATATGTCTACGGTGACATTTTCAACTCGGAGCAGCTCATGCAATTGCGCAAAGGGATGCCTGATTGCGAGTTCTATTACGAATGAGACAGGCACGCAACATCAGTGACGACAACCGGACTAGAAGCCTTCTCAAAAACCTAAAGTAGCGTAAGCGTTCGACGGGACTTTCAATTACCCACAAGTATTCAACTTTAACAGGCCGCTGAAAAACTACCCACGAGTGTTCCGGTTGGCGCTGGGAAAAACGTAGAGGTGCATCGACTTCACTTTCTTATGGAGAAGCGCATGCGCGGCATCAAGGATTCGCAGTTCGAACTCTTCGGCACCATCAGCCTCAACTCTCTGATTCCCGCCTCTCACCCGCTGCGCGCCATCAAGAAGCTTGCGGATGATGAACTGGCTCGCCTGAGCCCTCGCTTTGACGCGGCCTATTCCAAGGTCGGGCGGCCTTCCATCCCGCCCGAAGCTCTCATCAAGGCTTTGCTGATCCAGGCGCTTTACTCCATCCCCTCCGAGACGCGCCTGTGCGAGGAGATCGGCTTCAACTTCCTCTTCCGCTGGTTCTGCGATCTCAAGCCGGGTGCTTCCGTCTGGGATCCGACCACCTTCACCCAGAACCGCAACCGCTTCGCCGAGCACGGCTTTGTGCAGGCGTTCTTTGACGGCATTGTCGCCAAGGGCATCGCGACGGACGCCGCGTCCACCGAACACTTCTCCGTCGATGGCACACTGATCCAGAGCCTGGCCTCGCTCAAGAGCCTGGCGCGCAAAGATGAAGACCCCAAAGATCCACCCTCGGGCGATTCCAACGGCTGGGCCGATTTCGCGGGCGAGAAGCGCTCCAACGAAACGCACATTTCACGCACGGATCCCGAAGCGAAGCTGGCGCGCAAGAGCAAGGGCCAAGCCGCGCTGTTGAGCCACTCCATGCACGTTCTGATGGAGAACCGCAACGCCCTGCTCATGGACATTGAAGTCAGCGAAGCCAGCGGCACAGCCGAGCGCGAGGCGAGCGTCTCGATGCTCAAACGAATCAAGCGCCGGCACTGGTTCTTGCCCGACACCGTGGGCGAGGATAAGGGTTACGACGCGGGCGAACACCTGCTGGAACTCGAAGCGCTTGGCGTGACGCCGCACGTGGCGATCCGCGACGGCAAGATAGCGAGCCACACGCCACAGGCTGATGCCCGAAGGCGCGCAAGAAGCCGCCAACGGTCACTCGGCTATAAACTGAGCATCGTGGCGAGACGAGGCATCGAGAAGACTTTTGCGTGGTTGAAGGAGCGGGCGGAGCTGAAACGAAGCCGCTTCTTCGAGCGCTGGAAGACAAAGCTGTACGCGCTGGTGGCGGGCGCGGCGTACAATCTGATCAGGCTGAGCAAGTTGTTGAAGCAAGAACCCCAAGCCGCGCCAAAAACCGCCTGAGGAAGCGATGCAAGCTCACGAACGCCAAGGCGGGGCAGCGAAAACACGGCACGAAGGATTTCAAACAATTCGAAAATGAATACTGAGAGCAGTCAGCAAGCGGTTCAGAAGCCATTTTTCAGCGGTCTGCTATTGGTACATTTCCGCAGTTCCTGACCTGCTCTCGTCCGCAGCACGCCTCCATGAGCGCAAGGAAAGGAGCCGCGCATGTTAAACCCTGGCCATGTTCCCGATCTTGCAATACATCTCGAAGGGTTTTTCTCCGAACGGCTGATTCGAGAGCGCCATGCAAGTCTGCATACGGTGGCGGCCTATCGCGACACCATTCGCTTGCTGCTCAGCTTCGTGACACGCAAAACCGGACGTGCGCCAACTGCGATGTCAGTCGCTGATCTCGAACCAGATGTGTTAACTTCGTTCCTGGACCATCTTGAACGCGAGAGAGGTAACGCAATTCGGACTCGCAACTCCAGACTCGCGGCAATCCACAGTTTCTTCAAATACCTCGCGCTTCGCGAGCCCAAGTACGGTGCCATTGCCCAGCGTGTTCTTGCCATCCCGCCGAAGCGATCAAACAGGCCCCTCATTGACTTCCTTGCAGAAGAGGAAGTGCTGGCACTCTTGGCGGCACCGAATGTTGCAACATGGACGGGTAGAAGAGATCGCGCGTTGATTTTTATCGCCGTGGAATGTGGTTTGCGGGTTTCCGAACTCACTGGCCTGCGGGTCGGCGACCTGGTTCTTGGACGGACCTCCTATGTCCGCTGCCGCGGCAAGGGGCGCAAAGAACGCGTAACACCGATACGACGCGAGCTGACGTTGGTGCTTCGCAGCTGGCTTCGTGAACGCGAAGGAACGCCGTCGGACCCACTCTTCCCCAGTGCCCGCGGAATGTCGCTTAGTCGAGATGGTGTCGCTTACCTGCTGGCCCGCCACGTAGCAACAGCTTCCATCAACTGCCCCCAACTTCGTGAAAAACGGGTTACGCCTCACGTGTTGCGCCATACGGCGGCCATGACTCTTCTCGATCATGGCATCGACCGAACGGTGATCGCACTTTGGCTGGGCCACGAGTCGGTGGAATCGACAGAAGCGTATCTTCACGCCGATCTCAGCACCAAGCAACGCGCCTTGGACCGCACAGCGCCGCGAAAACTGACAGGTGTGCGCTATCGACCTCCTGACAAGCTTCTGGCCTATTTGGAAAGGCTCTAATTATGCCGAGTCTTTTTCCAGGCGAGCGACTCGCGACTATGCTCAGGGGGCCGCCCGAGCGATGGGCTTGTCCCTGACTCCACATAATCCGGTACTCGGCATAACGGCGCTTATGCCGAGCTCGGCATAAGAGGCGCGGCTTCGACGGCCTGG
>Ga0154020_10002720_pt1 | contig 21505 bp, 17 predicted proteins | sample Klosneuvirus_201_FD_109709 | JGI IMG/M metagenome (GOLD analysis project Ga0154020, IMG submission 109709) | Active sludge microbial communities from wastewater, Klosterneuburg, Austria - Klosneuvirus_20160825_MG | ecosystem: Engineered > WWTP > Aerobic digester > Activated sludge | place... | reverse complement strand
GGTGATGTATCCGTTTTCGTAAATGGCCGCCACTCCTCCTTTTTTGCAGTGTTGCTGAATCACAGGATTGTTTTCATTCATACTGAAGTAAGCCACATTGCATTCCACCATTTTTGCGATGCTCACACAGTACTCGTTATCGGCGTTCAGCACCACTGTACCATCACGTTTTACACTTTTGGCCACCACCGCTTTCACATTGGTCATGTCTTTTAAGGTGTTGATGTCAGACAAACCCATGTGGTCTTCCTGAATGTTGGTGATGACCGCCACATCGCAGCGACCAAATCCAAGCCCGGACCTTAAAATCCCACCTCTTGCAGTTTCTAACACAGCAAATTCAACAGTTGGGTCTTTCAAAATAAATTCAGCGCTCAAAGGTCCGGTGGTATCCCCTTTGGTAAGCATGCTGTTTTGTACATAGATGCCATCTGAAGTGGTGTAACCAACACGGTGACCCGTGTTTTTTACAATGTGGGCGATCAAACGGGTGGTGGTGGTTTTGCCATTGGTGCCGGTGATGGCAATAATAGGTATACGGCAATTTTTTCCCGGAGGATACAACATGTCAAGTACCGGCGCTGCTACGTTTCTTGGCAACCCGTTGGCAGGAGCCAAATGCATTCTGAATCCTGGAGCGGCGTTCACTTCCAGCACCACTCCTCCTGTTTGTTCCAAAGGTTCGCTCAGGTTTTGGGCCATGATGTCGATGCCACAAATATCTAAACCAATCACACGTGAAATCCGTTCACAAATAAAAATATTGTGAGGGTGTACAATATCTGTTACGTCGGTGGAGGTCCCCCCTGTGCTGAGGTTTGCTGTGCCTTTTAAATAACATTTTTCGCCTTTTGGCAAAACCGTTTCTAATGTATAATTGTATTTGGCCAATTGATCATGCGTTTCTTTATCAATGCTGATTTCGGTCAACACATTCTCGTGCCCATAGCCTCTCCTGGGATCCAGATTTTCTTCTTCAATTAATTTTCCAATATTCGAAATGCCGTCTCCTGTAACGTGTGCCGGTTCACGCAAAGCAGCTGCAATAAATTTGTGATTGATCACCAACACGCGAAAATCATAGCCTGTGATAAAACGTTCAACAATAATTTTACGGGAATATTTTTTGGCATGATGAAAAGCGCGTATGGCTTCTTCTTCCGTTTTTACATTGATGGAAGCGCCTTTGCCATGGTTGCCATCCAAAGGTTTAAACACCAATGGGAATTTTACGGTGTCGATTACTTCTTTGATTTCCTCCTCTGAAACAATGCACATGCCTTTGGCTACAGGTATAGCAGCTTCTTCCAGCATCCGTTTGGTTTCTTCTTTGTTGCTGGCTAAATCAACCGCGATGGAACTGGTTCTATCGGTCATGGTGGCCCTGAACCGCACCTGATTTTTACCATAACCCAATTGCACCAGTGATTCTTTGTTTAAACGGATGTAAGGAATATCACGCGCAATGGCTTCATCAACAATAGATCCTGTGCTGGGGCCAAAGCGAACGCTCTCGCGGATTTCGCGCATGCGGCTAATGTCGGAAGCCAGATCATATTCTTTTCCGGCCACCAGAGCTTCTGCAATTGCTACTGAAGCTTTAGCGGCAAACAAACCCACTTTTTCTTCCATGTAAGAAAATACCACGTTGTACACGCCTTTTTGCCCTGTACCCCGGGTTCTTCCAAAGCCCACATCCATGCCGGCCAGGGTTTGAATTTCAAGCGCGATGTGTTCTATTACGTGTCCCATCCAGGTGCCTTCATCAATCCGCTCAAAAAATCCACCTTCGTGTGTTTTTGAACAACGGTGTGTTTTCATGCTGGGGAACATGGCCTTTAAACGCTGGGGGAATCCCGGAATTTTATTTGTGGGTTGTTCTTCGAGAACACCAATATCGAGTTTCATTACGATCAGTTTTTTGCGAAAATTCGACCAGTAGTTCGGACCACGCAACACTTTGGTTTCAACAATCTTCATCATAGCTCGGGGATTTTTAAGAAATGTAGGACTTGTTTTTAACTTTTGCAATAATCTGTTTAAAACAAGATGATAATTGAAACGACTCCCAACTTGCAGGGATGGGGAATAAATTTAGTTTTGTGCAAGACTTAATGAACTTATGACCGAACCCAGGGGAAAGCTAATTATCATCGGAGGATCTGTAGACAAGGGATCATTTTTTAAAAATCCTGAAGACCAACCAAACAATCTCAAATTTTTTGAGCAAGGTATTTTAAAACGCATCAGTCTGGAGGCGGCTAAAAAGAACTTGTCGCGTGTGGAGATCATCACTACGGCCAGCAGCATTCCCACTGAAGTAGGAAACGAATACGTGGAAGCGTTCAAACAACTGGACATGCTGAACACCGGCATATTGGATGTAAGAACCAGAGCGGAAGCAAACGATCCTGCGAATCTCGAAAGACTTAAAAACGCCGACGTGGTGATGTTTACCGGGGGCGACCAATTGCGCCTGACTTCAATTTTTGGTGGTACTGAATTTCATAAAATGTTGCTCGACCGTTACGAAAACGAAGATTTTATTATTTCGGGCACTTCGGCGGGGGCTGCAGCCAGCTCCAACAACATGATCTACCAGGGCAGCAGCAATGGGGCTTTGCTGAAAGGCGAAGTGAAAATTACCGGCGGTCTTGGATTTATTAATAACGTCATCATCGATACGCATTTTGTTCAACGTGGACGAATCGGTCGTTTGTTGTATGCCTGCGCCAGCAATCCTGTGAACATGGGTATAGGGCTTGGAGAAGATACCGGCTTGCTCATTACCAAGGGCCATTTTATGGAGGCCATAGGCTCGGGACTGGTTATTTTGGTGGAAGGCACTCACATGCGCAGCACCAACATTACGGATGTGGACATGGGCCACCCGGTTTCTTTGGAAAATATGACCGTTCACGTGATGTCTTTGGGCGACAAGTTTAATCTCAACACCAAACATTTTTTACTCAAACCTTTGCCGGAGAAGCAGGCTAAGGGCTAAGGTTGTGTGCTATTTGTAAATTGCTATAAACGGCACTTCACCTGATCTTACCGAACCTCTGTACATGCCCTCCGAATTAAAAGGCAGCTCAATGTTGCCTTTTGCATCCACTGCTATCAAACCCCCTTCTCCACCAAGCTTTACCAGCTTTTCGTTGACAACAATCCTACAAGCTTCCTCTAAACTTAGGCCTTTGTATTCCATCAAACAGGAAATGTCGTAAGCCACCACAGCGCGTATAAAAAATTCCCCATGCCCGGTGCAGGAAATGGCGCAGGTGCTGTTGTTGGCGTATGTGCCGGCTCCAATAATGGGGGTGTCGCCAACCCTGCCGTGTTTTTTGTTGGTCATGCCCCCGGTGCTGGTGGCTGCGGCCAGATTACCATGCACATCAAGCGCCACGGCACCAACTGTGCCAAATTTATCCGGTTTGGTTTCCTTGTGATCAAGAAAAACCTTATCCTCTTTCAAGGCCTCCTGCAATTGCTGGTAACGCAGCGGCACATGAAAATAGGTATCGTTTTCAAAGGCGAGTCCGTTTTTTTTTGCAAAGTCCTCAGCTCCCGAGCCACTCAAAAACACATGGGTGCCCTCTTCCATAATTTTACGTGCTAAAAGCACAGGATTTTTGATGTGTTTGAGTCCCGAAACAGCGCCAGCATTCAAAAATTTACCCTCCATAATAGATGCATCCATTTCGTGTATGCCCTCATGGGTAAACACCGCCCCTTTTCCTGCGTTAAACAGGGGGTTGTTTTCGAGTTCTACCACTGCTTTTTCAACGGCGCTGAGGGCATCCCCGCCATTTTTTAGCCAGGTTTCGCCGGTATCCAGAGCCTTTAAAAGGGCCTTTTCATAATTGTTTTGGGCTTCGGCACTCATGGAAGCTCTGCTGATGGTGCCTGCACCGCCGTGTATAGCAAGGGAATACTTGGAATTCATAGAGAGTTTGAATTAAGGCCAATGGCCCTGCAAATTAAGCTAATCTCTACGGATGTTGGGTAAAATCAGTTATAATTCGACTGAAATATCCCAAATTCAGCACTTTGCCTACAAAAATTTAATTATATTTGAGACTTGTGAAAATGTCCATGTCTAGGCACTCCGTAAAATTAACAGCCATTTTAGCCGTGTTGCTGTTCTTTAGCTTTCGTTCTCTTGCCCAAAGGGGATACAAGTTTGAATTTGGCGGTAGCCTAGGTGCGGCCAATTATCTGGGAGAAATAGGCGGAAAAGATTTGGAAGGCAGATCCTTTATCTATGACATGAGACTTACAAAAACACGTTGGAATCCGGGTTTGTTTGTCAAATATCAGTTTCACCGCATGTTTGCCGTACGCGGGTGCTTTAACTACATCAGAATTGTTGGTGAGGACGCCATCTCTACAAATCCAGGCCGGTTTTACCGAAACCTTAGCTTCAAAAATGACATTTTTGAATTAAACTCCAACATACAGTGGCTGTTTTATAATCCAACCCGTCCAACCGGAATCTACAGACGATCGAGTGTTTATTTTACAGCTTACATGTTTATTGGTATAGGTGGATTTATGCATACCCCAAAAGCTTACTATCAAAATGACTGGATTGACCTACGGTCGCTTAAAACTGAAAACGCGGACTATGGCAAGTTCTCCTTTTGTATTCCAACCGGTTTAGGTTTTTATGTTACAATCAATCAACGCAGAAGGGCACACCGTATTGGTCTTGAAATAAACTGGAGATATACCGGAACCGATTACCTTGATGATATTTCTAAAGACAGTTGGGAAAATCCCTCAACCCAATCTAACCTTTCAGCTGCATTAGCCAACCGTAACCCTGAGGTACTTAGTCAGCCCGATGGTATGCAAGGAAATTACGGCTGGCACGATAAGAATGGCGATGGCGCCAACGACAACATGGCTCCACGCGGAGACCCTAACGACAAGGATTCTTACCTCACGCTTAACGTGACATACGGCTACAGCTTCAAAGCCAAATATAAACGCAGCCGCGGAAGAAAAATCCGTTCGGTTACATTCTAGTACGTTTTGCTAAATCAAAAGCAGGAGGGATTAGGCTGATTTATTCTTAGCTTCTATCCAGAGACTCATGTATTTGCTGCTGTTAAATTGCTGTTGTTGAAGCATGGCCCCTGTAAAGTTTTGCATTCTGTGTTCAGTCAAATTTTCTAAGTTGTGTTTCAGAATAGAATGAAAGGCTGTAGAGAACTTTTCCTTGTTAAATCTCAAAAGCATTTGCTGACATTGCTCTGAGGCCTTCGTCCATTCCGTTTCGTTTTGATAAAGGGTTGCAGCTGAGTTCACATATGCCTCAACATCGTCTGTTATCCTACCCGGCCACTGTTCGCCACCATTCATGCCCTCTGCACCAATTGTGCTTGTAATGTTTGGTGTGCCGTTTAACATGGCATCGAACAACTTGCCTTTTAAGCCCGCACCAAAACGCAGGGGTGCCAAAAGCAAACGGGCATCGCGCATCACTTTATGCACATTCTCGGCCCTTCCTTTTATTATAAAGCCATTGCTAGTGGAATGTAATTGTGTGATGGATTCAGGCACATAAGCACCATACACATGCAATTCTGCCATCGGCAATTTTGCCCTGAGTTTAGGCCAAATGGTTTTATGTAGGTGAGTAACCGCATCCAAATTGGGCTCGTGTAAAAAATTACCAATGCTGATAAAGTGTTGACGTTCGGAAAACGGTGGTGATTTATCCAATTGGTTGAGTTCAGCCGAACCAAGCAAAAAAGGAAGATAAAAAAGCTGTGTGGCGCGAACATTAAAAAAATCTTCAAGCAGGTTCATTTCAAATTCCGAAATAATCAGACTGAGGTCACAACGCCATATGCTGGCAATCTCGCGAAATGCCGTGGTATTAAGAAGATCAGACGTAACAAAATTGCGGTTTTCCTTAACGGCCTTTTCTCTGCCAGCCCGCAAACCGTGCAGGTCTTCGGTGTCGAGGATACGCATAGCATTAGGGCAATGTTCTGCCACTCTCCAACCAAATTGTTCTTCAGTCATAAACCGGTCGAACAATACAACATTCGGTTTTAGCGCGGCAATAAACACATCAAAACTTGAACTGTTCAGTTCTATTTCATGAAAAGGAATTCCAAGTGTTTTTAAATCAACAGAGAATTGACTTGTTTTTGCCACCGAAGCCATTTCAACATTCCAGCCAGCTTCTTGAAACAAGTCAATAAGCTGAAGCATTCGTTTGCCGGCCGCTGAGGATGCGGGTTCGGGAAGAACTTTTGCTATTACCAATAAGGTCTGCATTATCAAATTGTTGACTTAAGAAGTTGAAAATAGGAAATTATTGCCGTATAATCCGCCCATCCTCCATCTCAATGATGCGTTTGCTTTTTTGCGCAAACTCCACATCATGGGTCACTACCAGCATGGTTTGATTAAATTCGGAGGTGAGTTGTTTGAAGATATCAAATACAATTTCGGAATTTCGTTTATCAAGATTTCCGGTAGGTTCATCGCCCATAATAATTGCGGGATCATTGATCATGGCACGTGCAATGGCCACACGTTGTTTTTCACCACCTGAGAGCTGATTGGCTTTTTTTAAGGCCAACTTTTCGATACCAAGTTTTTTCATGTGTTCCATGGCGCGGTGTTCTACTTCCTCTGCACTGTACTGCCCTAGTTTTAATCCGGGCAGCATTACGTTTTTTAAAGCTGAAAATTCATACAAAAGATAATGGAACTGAAAAACAAAACCAATTTTAGCGTTTCTAACATGCGCCAACTCTGCTTCGGTTTTGTTGTCCATACGCTCTGAATCAATAATTAGTTCACCAGAATAATCGGTATCCATGGTGGAAAGTATATAAAGCAAGGTGGACTTGCCACAACCTGATTTTCCTATTACAGAAACAAATTCTCCTGCATTCACCCGGAACGTAATGTCCTTTAATACATCAATAGTCACCGGATCGTGAAATTGTTTGTTGATGTGCGCGGCTTCTAAAATAACACTCATTATTTCCCTCTGATAATAACTACAGGATCAACTTTGCTTGCCTTGCGGGATGGAAAAAAGCCGGCCAGGTAAGTAGTAAGAAGTGAAAAGATGCCGGCAATGAGGTAGTATTTTGGATTGTAATTGATGGGGTAGGTTGTAATGGTGGGCAAAGCCGCTGTATTAAAAGGAATCATGTCGATGCCCGCCGAGAGCAAAAAGCCCATTAAGAGGCCGGCCATGCCTCCAAGAAATCCAATGCTCATGGCAATTACCATAAAAATGTTCCTCACATCTTTTCCAGAAAATCCGGTTGCTTTAAGTATCGCGATGGATTCCATTTTCTCGAAAATCATCATGTTAAGAATATTATAAATACCAAAACCGGCCACCACCAAAAGCGTAATGCCAACGGCGTATGAAATAATGGTTCTTACTTTTGTACCCGTTTCAAATTGTGCGTTGGCGGTTTGTATGTCCTCCGACTCACAATCAAACAATACAGCGTATTCTTTGGCTATAGCCGGTGCCTGCATGTAGTCGTGGAGTTTAACCTGCATGTCGGTTATGTAATTGCTCGGTTTGTTGAGTATTTTTTGGGTAGTGGAGAGTGAGGCGTAGCTGGTGGCTTTATCCAGTTCATTAAAGCCCGATTGAAACATGCCCACCACTTTTAATCCAAAACGCTCGCCTTGTGCTGTTGTCACATACACCATGTCTCCGGTGTTAATCAGCAGTTTATCGGCCAGGGCTTTGCCAAGAATCACGCTGTTCGCAATATTTTTAAGGTCCTGATAACGGCCCTCAGTTATGTAATCCCCAAAGAAAAAGTAATTGATCTCGGCATCCACATCCACCCCGTTCATTACCGCTGTAATTTCAAGATCTCCGGCATTAAAAAACACAGGCGCGTTTACTTTAGGAGAAATGCCTTTTACACGAGGATCTTTTTTAAGGGTTTGGAGAATGGCACCACTGTTGTATAACTCTTTACGGCTTCCTGTTGATTTTACTGAATGTATAAAATTATGACTCGAGGTAAAGTTCTTTGAAAGATCAATGGGTTGATTGGGGTTAGGGACGATCTCATTGTAAAGGCGTATGTGAGGGGTGCGGTTAAGGATGAGGTTATCTAACATGTCATTAAGCCCCGTCATAAATCCCAGCAGGGTAATAAACATCATTATACTGAAGGTAACACCCACGGCAGCTACCAGGGTTTGTTTTAATCTGGCAAACATCAAGGAGGAGGCTACGGAGAATATTAAGCGTTTGTTCATTATTCCGGTTTAAGGATAATGTCATTTACTTTCAAACCCTCCAGAATCTCGGCCTTCTTGTAATCCTTAAGGCCGGTAACTACTTTTTGGGTTTTCTTTTTTCCAAGTACCACCAGGCTATCACCAATCAGGTAATTCCTTGGTATGGTTATGGCTTTTTCTTTTGAATTGATAATAATATTGGCTTCTGTTGTAAGGTTAGGAAATAAGATTTTGGGAGCATCTATAAAAACAGCATCTACAGTAAAGGAGCGTGAGCGTTCGTTCATGATGTTGTTGATGCGACTCACCCGGGCTTTAAACACCTGTCCTTTATAACTGTCTAAACTTAGTGCTATCTCCTGTCCGGTTCTAACACGGGTAATGTCGTACTCATCTACTTGTAGTTCTATTAAAAATTCAGAGTCATCACCTATGGTTGCAATCGGACTCATGCTACTCACCATTTCTCCCTTTTCTTTCAACAAAGTAAACAAACGCCCATCCGTTTCACTGCGTATAATAAAATCATCTTCTATTGATTCGGTGATGCGTGAATTATTAAGGGCTTGTTCCGATTGAAAATCAAGGTTTTTTTTGGTGTCTGTGTACCGCAAGAGTGCGCTGCGGTAATTGCTTTGAGAGGTTTTGAAAGCAAGTTCTCTTTGTTCCAACTCCACCTGGGTTCCAATTTTTTGATCCCACAAACTTTTCTGGCGCAGCCATAGCAAAGAATCGTTCAGGTATTTGTTTTTGGCCAGTTCAATAGCCACCTGTAATTCTTTTAATTTCTCGCCCCTGGCATTTTGATTGGCCAGATCCAGTGCAAGTTTAGCATTTGCAGCATTCAGGCGTGACGAGGCGTTTGTAAGTCTAACAATTGGGTCACCTTTTTTAATTAGAGCGCCCTCTTCAACATAAACGTACTCTACTAAACCATTGGCTTTGGAAAACACCTGGTATTGGTTTTTGCTTTTGATAATTCCGGAGGCATAAACCGATTCTGTAATTGGCTCTTCGCTTACTGTATAGGTTTCAGTTTTTTTACCACAAGAACTGATAAGCAGTATGATTGAACCGAGGACGAAGCAAAGATTTTTCATATTCTGGCAGCCTGAATAAGGTCGAAGGGTAAAATTACTTAAATTTATAATCTGTGACTTCATGAAGGCGTTCAAAATGAAATGACATTCATCAGTAAAATCACATAAACGGGTGATGGGAACGCAAGATCTTACTCACTGGTTTTGCTAAAATTTAATATGGATCTAAAAAAGAGCATGGCCCTGCTTCGTCAGGCCCTTAAAGGCGAAGATTACGATTATACCAGCGGGAGCATACGCAAAGCGGTGGTGCTTCTGGCCATTCCCATGATGCTGGAAATGTGTCTGGAAAGCGTGTTCGCCGTTGTAGATATTTATTTTGTGAACAAACTGGGCAGCCACGCGGTGAGCGTGGTAGGTTTAACCGAAGCAGTACTGACCCTTGTTTATTCAGTCGCTATTGGTTTAAGCTCTGCGGCAACGGCTGTAGTAGCCAGGCGGGTAGGGGAGAAAAATCCGGAAGCTGCGGCGAAAGCTGTGTCTCAGGCCCTGATACTTTCTGGTATTTTCATTGCGGTTATTTCGGTGTTGGGTTTTGTTTACGCCGATGGCATTTTGCGCTTGATGGGCGCGGAAGAAGAGGCTGTAACCATGGGGGTAAATTACACCCGTTTGATTTTGGGGGGAAGCGTGGTGGTGGTGCTCCTGTTTTTAATCAACGGCATCTTTCGCGGGGCAGGCAACGCTTCCATTGCCATGAAAAGTTTGTGGATAGGCAATGGGGCCAACATTATTTTGTGCCCTTTGCTGATTAACGGTTATGGTCCTTTCCCTGAACTGGGCATTACAGGTGCAGCCTTGGCCACTGTTCTGGGACGTGGCCTTGGCGTATTGTACCAGATTAAACAATTGTTTTTTTCCAAACACGAGGCTTTTGACATGCGCAAGGCCAATTGGTGGCCGGATAAGGAGATTATGAAGTCCTTATCCAGCATTGCAACCCCGGCCACTTTGCAGTTTATTATACAGTCGGCCTCCTGGATATTTTTGGCGGCCATTGTAGCCCGAAGCGGTAGCAATGCCAGTGGGGGCTATCAAACTGCCATACGTTTGATTATGTTTTTTATGTTGCCGGCCTGGGGCATCAGCAACGCGGCGGCAACACTGGTTGGGCAGAATCTGGGGGCCAAAGAACCCGGCCGCGCCGAATCCTCGGTAAAAACCATTGCTAAATACAACACCATTTTTATGACTTTTGTGATGGTGTTTTTTATGGTATTGGCCGATCCCCTTATTAGTTTTTTTATTCCACGCACTTCGGTTGATCAGCACCGCTATGCCGTGGAGGCTTTGTGGATCATCAGCACGGGCTATGTGTTGTATGGTTTTGGTATGGTGCTCATGCAAGCTTTTAATGGAGCAGGAGATACAAAAACACCAACCTACATCAGCTTTGTGGGTTTTTGGCTTATGCAAGTGCCTTTGGCTTGGTGGCTGGCCATTTATCTGAGTATGGGACCCCTTGGCGTTTTTATTGCCATCCCGGCTTCAGAAGCCGTAATAACCGGCATTTATTATTATTATTTCAGGAAGGGCAAGTGGAAGTTGAAGGAGGTATGAGAGGTAATATTGATTTTCACATGGTTTGTTACTAAACTAGTGGCTATTGAAAAAGTACATTTAGTATATCTTGAAAATACAAAAATCGCCATACCTGGTGATGGTTTTTTTGTTTGACAATTGTTTGTGAAAGCAATCAGAACAAGTGCAGTTTGGATTTAGCGTGTTGTGCTGATTTTTTTCATGGGATTAGTTCTCCAACGCATTATGGCAAATAAAAATCGACCATGTAGTAAGGCTAATTGAGCGATTTATGAGAAAATTCTTTAATAAATGACTATTTAACTTTGATAACTACTTTTCCTTTCGCCCGACCGGTCTCAACATAAGATAAAGCTTCATTGGTTTGTTCAAACGGAACTATTTTATCTATAACAGGACGGATGACGCCTGAGTTAATAAGATTTGTAATCTCAGCTAGTTGAGATCCGTTTGCCTTCATAAATAGAAAAGAAAAATTTACTTTCAATTGTTCCGCTTTTTTTCTAACGCTTGAACTTATTATTTTGAAAATTAATTTCAGAAACCAAGATGCTTTTATCTCTTCTCCAAAATGCGGATCAGGTGGACCGGAAATGGAAATAAGCATTCCCCCAGTTTTTAACACACGCAATGATTTGTCCAAAGTTTTTGAATCCTGACTATTCAAAACCACATCATAATCTTTCAATTTATGTTCAAAATCCTCTTTTTTGTAATCAATCACTATGTCTGCTCCGAGACTTTTCACTAAACTGATATTGGCAGTACTTGTTGTTGTTGCAACGGTAGCCCCCAAATGTTTTGCCAACTGAATTGCAAAAGTACCAACACCTCCTGAACCTGCCTGAATAAAAACTTTTTGTCCCTTTTTTAGATTGGCTTTTTCTACTAGTGCTTGCCATGCGGTTAATCCTACTAATGGGATCGAAGCAGCTTCTTCCATAGTACTATTTTTTGGTTTTATTGCCACATCGTTTTCATTCATTGAAATGTATTCAGCAAAAGTGCCAATGCGATGATCGGACGGGCGGGCATATACTTCATCGCCTATTTTAAATTGTTTCACACCAGCTCCAATTTTTACTACAACTCCTGCTACATCATGACCTAAAGTGAAGGGAGGTTTGTATGGTAGGAACATTTTAAATTCTCCGCCCTTGATTTTGGAATCTAATAAATTTATACTGCTTGCGTAAATTTGAATCAATACATCTTTTTGTCCTACTGTAGGTTCAGCAATTGAACTTAAGTGCAATTTTTCTTTTTTGCCGTAACGATTTAATATGAATGCTTTCATTTTAGAATTTATGTTTATTGATTTGATAATTTATTTCCTTCTTTCACGAAAGTTATTGTTTCAAAAATTTGGTAAGCATCAACGGCTGAACAAAAAACAGAAATCCTTTCGGATAATTTCTTAATTTCTTCGCTTGTAAAAAACTTTAGCATTTCATTTTCATCAGCAAAGCCAAGTATAAGTGAAGCTTGAAACTGTACACTTTTCTCATTGTCATGCTCTACATTTGGTGTGTTCCACTGTTTTTGTTTCCATGGATTATACGCTTTGTTCCTCAATTCTTTTAACATACCTGTATTGGCAAGTGCAGGTGTAAGCTCATTATTAATAAATTCTTTAAAATCCTTATCGCTAACCCCTTCTTTTTTTCTGAAAAAGACCATTGATCTGGCTTGAATTTTACTATTTGCTTCTGCTACCTCATACCAGAGAGAATTTTTCGGAAAAGCAGCATAAAGAATTGTTCGCTTAAATAGATTAATTTCATCAGCATAGGCTAATTTATTTTGTTTTTTACCTTTAAAGATAGAGAATAGATTTTTTAGAGTAACATCAGCTACACCATCTATTTTTCGATTTTGCGGAATGGTAGTTTCAACGCCATTTATTTTTGGCCATAAGCCTGTATTGTTTTCTGAAAAATGTATCTGGCGATATTCCCAAAGACCTTTGTTTGCAGATATAATTTGTGAATGTGGACCTTTCCATCTGTCCATTCCGGCTTGTCGTGGTTTATCTGTTCTCATCCAAAGCAAAATGGAAGAGGATAGATGTTTTTCTGATTTAACCTTTGTTGAAATTTTTGCAGGTTTTGTATTTTGAGCATAAGCACCAATGAAAGTAGCAATGCTAATTAATGCTGTTAATGATATTATTTTCATTTATTTGAATTTTATTTAGTTAAAAATGGCATTACTTTTTTAAGAAATTCTTCATGGTATTGAAATATCCCACCATGTCCTGAATTGGGATATATTACAATTTCAGAATTAGCAAAGCGCTTTGCTAAGTCATACGAATTGGGTGTAGGTACCATTCTATCGTTATCACCATTAGCAATTAAAACAGGATGTTTGAAAGCGCTCAAATCGGCAGGCTTATCGTGTCCCCAGGCTTTAATGGCTTTAAGTTGTTTTTTTAACACACTTAATTTTACTTTTTTATCACGATTTATTTTTCTTTCTTTTAGTCGTTTCAAGAAATTGCGCGCAGCTGCCTTACCTGCTTTATTTTGTGTAAAAAATAAATAAAACTTGGGGTCTCTAAAGGTGAAGATGCCTTTAAAAATATCTTTATAAGTTAAGCCAACCACATCGCTAACACCCACACCACCTCTTGGACCGGTGCCTGCAAATATTATTTTACGCGCCAAAGCAGGTTCTAGTAAAAGTACTTCCTGTGTAATAAAGCCACCCATCGAAAACGACATAATATCCACTTGCTTATATCCAAGGGCATGAATAAAGGCTATAGCATCTTTTGCCATATCAGGGAGACTTGTTCCTTGCTCGCCTGTGGTAGCGCCAACACCACGATAATCAAATGAAATAATATGGCGCTCAGCTGCAATGGCGTCCATTATTCTTGGGTCGCAATTATCAAGATTTGCAGTTAGGTGGTTAAAATAGATAACAGGTATATCCCCTTTTTTACCATAAGAACGATAGGCGAATTTTATATTGTTAGCTTCTACATATTGAGTAGGAACTGTGGCATAGGTGAAATTTTCAGGTTGTGTATTTGTCGTTGTCATATTAAGTAATATAAAATTGATGTAATAAGTGTATTATACCTTCTAGGCATTATTTAATTGTTTATAAATTGTTTTTTCTAACATACCATAAGCAAAGTGCTGGAGGGTAATTAGTACAGATAATCCTTTACCTACCAAATTTCTAAATTTGGGTTTACTCGTTTCAACCACTTTAAGTACTTTTTCTGCAACCATTACGGGATTTTCACCATGCGCTACAATAAAATCGGCATATTTTTCACTTTTATTTCTTAGTAAATTGTAATCTTCAATTCTATTTGAAGATGGCGTTGAGTTTTCTATAATATTAGTTTTAAATGAACCGGGTTGTATCATAGCTACACGAATATTAAACTCAGCCAATTCATAACGTAATGCTTTGAAGTACCCTTCTAAAGCGTGTTTAGAAGATGCGTAGTAAGACGTATTTGGAAATGCTACAAGCCCGGTAATTGAACCTACAGTTATAATTTTACCTGATTTTTGTTTTCTAAAAAAGGGCAGTACAGCATTTGTTACTCTAATGGTTCCCCAAAAATTTGTTTCAAATTGTCTTCTACCTAAATCGATAGGTACTTCTTCGGCTATACCGGTAACTAAAAAGCCTGCATTATTTATAAGTATATCCAACTGATCAACTTCACTAAAAAGTCGTTCAGGCAAAGTGTTTATAGATTCATCTGAATCAAGGTCTAGTGCAAGCATTTTGAATGTTAATTTTGATGTATGTTTTTCAGGGTTACGACTTGTACCAATAACATTGTAACCGCTTTGATGAAGTTTGTTAGCTATTTGTAAACCAAAGCCCGATGATGCGCCTGTAACTAAAATATTTTGCTTCCTTTTCATAAGGTTGTGGTATTAATGTGTAAATTTGCTTGCAATATGCAAGTACAAATGTATATAATAACTTGCAATATGCAAGTGAAAATTTTAAATTATTTTTATGACTGCTATTAAAAAAAGATCAGAATGCCCAATCAGTAGTTCTCTTGATGTTTGGGGAGATAAGTGGTCTCTGCTGATTATCAGGGATTTAATGTTTAAAAAACAGTGTACGTATGGCGATTTTTTAAAGTCTGATGAAAAGATTGCCACAAACATTTTGGCTTCCAGATTACAAGTTTTAGAAGAAAATGGGTTGATTAATAAATTAGATCACCCGGATAGTAAAGCAAAAGTACTTTATCAGTTGACTCAAAAGGGAATCGATTTGTTACCCCTTATGATTGAAATAAATCTGTGGGCGAACAAGTATTTTCAATTACCGGACGAGAGAAAAGCAATAATAAAGGAAGTTAAAAAAGACAAAGAAAAATTTATTCGAGAGTGGATGAAAAATTTAAAAAAGGTGTAATTCTTTGTTGCTAAAACATTGATTTGAGATTTCACAATTATTAATGAAAAAGGCCACCCAGTTTTCTTGAGTGACCTTTTATCGTTTAAGAAGAGCTATTACGAGCTCTTTAGTACCCGGGACGGGAAATAGCTTCGCTGAGTCCTCTACCGCGTGTCTTGAAAATACAAAAGGTCAAACCCTGCGGGTTTGATTTTTTGTTTTTCTTTCGTTCGCAAGCGAGCTTGCGCCCTCTCTCAAAACAAAAAAGTCAACGCTTCGCATTGACCTTTTGTGCTTTAACTGTACCCGGGACGGGACTTGAACCCGTACAATCGTGAGATTACAGGATTTTAAGTCCTGCGTGTCTACCAATTCCACCACCCAGGCCTATCCTCCATAACTCTGGGAGCTAAGGAGGGAATTGTATCTGATAGTCTGCCTATCAAATCAGGGATGATTTGCTATTCCATTTCCTTAACGAAAAGGTCCTGAAATAAAAAAAGAGCCATAACAGCTCTCTTTTTAGAGCGAAAGACGGGTCTCGAACCCGCGACCTTAACCTTGGCAAGGTTACGCTCTACCAACTGAGCTACTTTCGCTTACATTTTAAAGAACGCCTGCCCAACTTTTGAACAGGATTGCAAATGTACTTCTTTTTTTAATTTCACAAAAAAAATACCAAAAAATACCTGATAAAAAGTGTTTATCCCCCTACCAGTTTTTTGATCTCATTTAATTTCAGCAGGGCTTCCACAGGTGTAAGGGTATTAATGTCGATTTTTAGCACATCATCCTTGATTTGTTGCAATACCGGGTCACTGAGCTGAAAAAAACTCATTTGCATTTCACCCTGACGAGCTGGGCCTGCCCTTTTGGACTTACTATTCAATTCCAGCCCGGCATCCCCTTCAAACTGAAATTCATGTTCTTTTTCAAGTTTTTTGAGTATTTCAGCGGCTCTTTCCACTACATAACCAGGCATACCGGCCATTTTGGCAACATGAATACCGAAGCTGTGTTCACTTCCGCCTTCAACAAGTTTTCTGAGAAAAATAACCTTGTTCCCACTTTCCTTTACAGAAACGTTATAGTTTTTGATTCTGGGGAAAAGAGCGCTCATTTCATTCAATTCATGGTAATGTGTGGCAAACAGGGTTTTGGCCCTGTTCAAATTTTGGTTGTGAATGTATTCCGCAATACTCCAGGCGATAGAAATACCGTCATAAGTAGACGTGCCGCGACCGATTTCATCCAATAGAATTAGGCTGCGGTTACTCAGGTTATTTAGAATACTGGCGGTTTCGTTCATTTCCACCATAAAGGTAGATTCACCTGAACTGATGTTGTCGGTAGCACCCACACGCGTGAATATTTTATCCACTAAACCCAATTCTGCAGCCTTAGCAGGAACATAAGAGCCTATTTGAGCAAGTAGTACAATCAATGCTGTTTGGCGCAGTAGAGCCGATTTACCACTCATGTTGGGGCCGGTGATCATCATTAATTGAATGGTTTCATTGTCGAGGTACACCGAGTTGCTGACGTAATCTACTCCCGGAGGCAATTGTTGTTCGATGACCGCATGCCTGCCTTCTTCAATGTCGATTGCATAGCCTTCATTTAATACCGGGCGTGAATAATGCCATTGCTGAGCAAGTTGAGCAAAGCCGCAGAATACATCCAGTCTGGCCAACAAAGCGGCGTTGAGCTGTATGGGTTGTATGTAATCCCTGAGGTCCAACAGTAAATTTTCGAATAATTTTTGCTCTATGGATGCGATTTTTTCTTCAGCTCCAAGAATTTTTTCTTCATAGGTTTTTAATTCAGGTGTAATGTAGCGTTCTGCGGTGGTAAGGGTTTGTTTACGGATCCAGTCTTGAGGCACTTTTTCTTTATGCACATGAGTAACCTCCAAATAATACCCATACACATTGTTATACCCTACTTTTAATGAAGTAATGCCTGTTTTTTCCGATTCACGTTGTTGCAATTGCAAGAGGTAATCTTTACCACTGAAGGCAATGGCCCTTAGTTCGTCAAGTTCAGGATGAACGCCGGCTTTAATCACATTGCCTTTTAAAATGTTCACCGGGGCTTCTTCATGAATTTCCTTGTCAAGTCGCTCTTGCATGTGTGTACAGGGATTCAGTTGGTCGGCAATTTTAGCAAGGCTTGGATTTTCTGCTACAAGCAGTATAGCACGCAATTTTTGTATCAGAACCAGGGATCTCTTCAGATGGACCAATTCGCGGGGATTGGTTTTAAACGCGGCAACTTTTGATATCAATCGTTCGAGGTCGCCTGTTTCTTTGAGTACAGACCGCACCTCATTGCGATTTTCTTCCTGTTCTATAAAATAGGATACTGCATTCAAACGTTCTTCAACGGCCTCAACATTTTTTAATGGCAATGCCAGCCATCGTTTTAGAAGCCGTGAGCCCATAGGACTAACTGTATGATCGATGACATCACACAAACTTTTTCCGTTTTCGCTTGAGCTTTGATACAATTCAAGATTACGTATGGTGAATTTATCAAGCCAAACGTGTTGATCCTCCTCAATGCGGCTGACCCTTGAAATGTGTTTTAGTTGCTCGTGTTTGGTTTCGTTGAGGTAGTGCAAAATAGCGCCGCTAGCTCTAATCGCAAGGTGGTAGTCTTCAATTCCAAAACCCTTCAAACTTTTGGTCTCAAATTGTTTGGTTAAACTTTCGTATCCGAAATCGTAACCAAAAGCCCAATCGTCTAAACCAAAAGTGTAACTGCGCTCGCCAAGAAAATCCTGAACCGCTTGACGTTTATTTTTTTCGAAGAGTATTTCGTTAGGTTTAAAATTTTGTATGAGTTTATCAATATAGTGAAGAGAACCTTGTCCCACCAGAAACTCACCGGTAGACACATCGCAGAGTGCAAGTCCGGCCAACTCTCCTTCAAAATGAATTGAGGCCAGAAAATTGTTTTGCTGGTGATTCAGAACCTTGTCATTAAAACATACGCCAGGTGTTACCAATTCGGTGATGCCTCTTTTCACAATGCCTTTCACCATTTTTGGATCTTCCAACTGGTCGCAAATAGCTACGCGGTAGCCGGCACGTACCAATTTAGGCAGATACGATTCAATGGAATGGTGCGGAAAACCGGCTAACTCAATATGTGAGGCGGAACCGTTGGCGCGGCGGGTAAGTACTATGCCTAATACGGCTGAGGCCTTAATCGCATCTTCACCAAAGGTTTCATAAAAATCACCAACCCTGAACAACAAGATGGCATCGGGGTATTTAACCTTGATGGCATTGTATTGTTTCATTAAAGGGGTTTCCTTCTCTTCCGTTTTTGCCATAATTCAGCCCTAAAATACGGCTTCCGGCCGCTTTGCAGCCAATTAATTTTAAACATTAAAACCGTATTTGTTAAATAACTTTTGTCCTAGTACATGTTTTTCCTGTGATAGAATAGCGATTTGTGAGTACTTTAAACCCAGCTATGACCGGATATAATTTTACGCGGGAAGAGGTATTGAGCAAGTGCATGACTGTTCTGGAGAACAAACGAATTGCGATTGAACGCGAGATGGATGACATGAGCGAATCAGTAAATAACGAAACCAAAAGTTCCGTTGGAGATAAACACGAAACGGCAAGAGCAAGAATGCAGGCGGAGCAAGCGCGTTTACAAAAACAACTGTTCGAACTAAGGGCTCAGAAAGAAGAGTTTGAAAAAATAAAACAGTTGAAACGTGAAGAGAAGGTGACACCTGGCAGTTTGGTTGTTACTGATTCGGGTGTTTTTTTTGTGGCTATTGCTCTGGGCAAACTCAAACTCGGACAAGTTTTTGTTCAGGTAATCTCAGTACGTTCTCCGTTTGCGTTAAAAATGCATGGACTTAAATGCGGAGAGGTGTTTGAAATGAATGGCAATACCTATTCCATAAGGCACATTACATAAAAAAATCCCCGCCTTTTGAGCGGGGATCTTTATTAAATTTGGAGGCAAAACTTAAAGTGCTTGTGAGAAGCCTTCTTTAATTCGGTCAGCGGCGTATTGCCCGCCATACAATTTGTCTTTTATTTTACTGAAACATTCAATGGTGTACTTCACATCCTCAAGCGTGTGTACCGCAGTTGGAATTAGCCGGAGGATGATCATGCCCTTAGGCACAACAGGATACACAACCATAGAACAAAAAATGTTGTAATTTTCCCTGAGGTCTATCACCATATTAGTTGCTTCAGGAATGGAACCGCGCATGTATACAGGAGTTACCATGGTGTTGGTTACCCCGATATCAAATCCGGCATCTACTAATCCTTTTTGAAGTGCGTTGGCTATGTCCCAGAGTTTTTTGCGGTACTCAGGGTGTTTGCGCATGAGTTCCAGTCGCTTTAGCGCTCCAACAACCAATGGCAAAGGCAAACTTTTCGCAAATATTTGCGAGCGCATATTATAACGCAGGTAGGTGATAATCTCTTTTGTAGAGCTAATAAATCCACCAATCAAAGCAAAGGATTTTGCGAAGGTGCCGAAATAAATGTCCACACCTTCCTGGCAGCCTTGTTCTTCTCCGGTTCCCCCACCATTTGCGCCCATGGTGCCAATGCCGTGCGCATCATCAACAAACAAACGGAATGTAAACTTTTTCTTCAACTCAATGATCTCTTTTAGTTTTCCCTGGTCTCCACGCATTCCAAACACACCTTCAGTAATCACAAGAATTCCGCCGCCAGTGTTTTCTACAAGTTTTGCAGCTCGCTCAAGTTGTTTTTCGCAATCGTCAATCTCGTTGTGTTTAAATACAAAGCGTTTGCCCATGTGTAATCTTACCCCGTCAAGAATACAGGCGTGACTTTCAGCATCGTAAACAATCACATCCCTACGGTCTACAATAGCATCAATGGCACTAACCATCGCCTGATAACCAAAATTACAGAGTATGGTATCTTCCTTTTTTACAAACTCAGAGAGTTCCTTTTCCAGTTGCTCGTGGTAATTCGTGTTGCCACTCATCATACGTGCACCCATGGGCATGGCCAGACCGTAATGTGCTGCTGCTTCTGCATCCGCTTTTCTTACTTCAGGGTGATTGGCCAGTCCAAGGTAATTGTTCAAACTCCAGTTAAGGCGTTTTTTTCCTCTGAACTCCATGTGGGGATCAATGTCTCCTTCAAGTTTTGGGAAGGTAAAATAACCGTGCGATTCCTTGGCGTGTTCCCCAATTGGTCCTAAATTGGATTTGATTTTTTCGAAAATGTCTCTCATTGTTTACAAATATGGATGTTCCTGAATGTGTAGTGAAATTAAATTCTCCGTCAAAGGTAAGATTTTTATTTATTTCGAATTTCCATCTTGCCCCATATCCCATAGGACTTTGAAATTTCCTGGTTATGAGGGGTTTTTTACTTTGGAATTCCGTTAAAATAGGCTATATTGCATTGTATATTCTTTTAATCTATTGAAATATGAAACAGTTCTCCTCTACTTTTAGAAAAACACGCCATGTACAGGTGGGTTTGTACATTTTATTCAGTCTAATTTTCCTGACTGCAAAGGCTCAGTTTGTTACCTACACGTTCACATCAGCGGGCGCCACCGGGTCTGTTGGACCTACCCAGGCGCAGTTAAACACTGCTTATATGGCTACGAACCTGAATGGGGCTGTGGTTTCACTTAGTGGCAAGCAAACCTGGACTGTCCCTAGCTCTGGGCTATACCACATAGATGTTTCAGGTGCTTCCGGAGGAAACGCGCCAACATATAATTACACTGGCGGCTTAGGTGCCAGAATGCAAGGTCAGTTTAATTTAAATGCAGGTCAAGTGGTTACCATACTAGTTGGTCAGGCCGGCGCGAATGGATGCGGTGATGCGGGAGGAGGAGGAGGTACCTACGTTGTGGTGAATGGCACGCTTTTAATTGCCGCCGGAGGTGGTGGAGGTTGTACTAGCCAGATAAATGGTGTAAACGCTACAACCCTTACTTCAGGCACACAGGATAACCCTGCTGTAAGTGCTGCCGGAACAGGCGGTAATGGCGGGGGGGCATGTACATCAGGAAGTCATAATGGCGGCGGCGGCGGCGGCTATAATGCAGGAGCCCCAGGTAATGGTGTAAATGGCGGCGGCGGCGGCGGCGGCGGTCAATCTTTTTTGAACGGAGGTTTAGGTGGGGCGGCTTTTTTTAATTCCCAGGCCGGACCGGCAGGAGGATTTGGTGGCGGTGGCGGTGGC
>Ga0154020_10002719_pt1 | contig 21516 bp, 18 predicted proteins | sample Klosneuvirus_201_FD_109709 | JGI IMG/M metagenome (GOLD analysis project Ga0154020, IMG submission 109709) | Active sludge microbial communities from wastewater, Klosterneuburg, Austria - Klosneuvirus_20160825_MG | ecosystem: Engineered > WWTP > Aerobic digester > Activated sludge | place... | reverse complement strand
GCCCCGCCCTCGCCGCCACCGAGGCGACCTTCGCCCCGCGCCTGGCGCGCAGCGCCGCCACCACGCTGCGCCGCCTGGAGCGCGCCGGCCTGGCGCGCACCAGCACGCCGCCCACGCTGACGCTGCCGCGCACCTTCTCGGCCACGCTGGCCGCCGCCATCGCGCTCGACCCCGACTCGCCGCTCAGCTGGCACTACCTCGACACCATGCCCGCCCTGCACGTCGAGCAGCTGTGCACCCGCGCCGAACCCACCGCCACCCTGCTCCACACTGTGCTCGACTGGGCGCGCCTGCCCCGCCTGTCGGGCGCCATCACGCGCCTGACCGCCCTGCTCGCCAGCGCCGGCGTCGACGCCACCACCGCGTTCGGCAGCGCCGAGCTGCGCGCCGCCACCCTGGCCGACCTGTACCCGCGCACCTACTACGGCGGCTTCATGCCGCTCCTCTACGGCTATCCCGCCGACATGGCCGCGATGGCGCGCGCCCTGGCCGCCGGCGACGACGTGCACACCGTGATCGACACCTGGCTGGCCGCGCCGCTGACGCACGAGCTGTCGCACCTCGGCGCCGCGCGCACCGGGATCTTCCCCGGCTATCTCGACGAGTGCATCGCCGGCTGGCTCAGCGTGCGCGCGCTGCCGGCGTTCGCCTACCCCGACGCCGGCGCCAGCAACGCCATCTTCGCCGCGCCCTGGTTCCTGCAGATCGGCCAGGCCCTGGCGCGCGCGGCCACACCCGAGGCCCTGATCCGCGCCCACGCCGGGGCCACCTCGTGGCACGACGCCCTGGGCCCGCTGGCCGACGCCGCGGCGCGCCTGGGCTGGGACGAGTACCTGGCCCGGCGCGATCCGCACTTCCTGTCGTCCAACTTCACGCCCGAGCCCTGGCTCAAGCTGTTCGCGCTCGCCGCCGCCGGCCGTCGGCTCGGCGAGCACACCCTGGCCACCCTGGCCGCGCTGCCCTGGGCCGACATCCCCACCGGCGCGCCGACGCCCGAGGACACCGCCGCGCTGGCCGACGGCCTGCGCGCCATGTGCACGCGCAGCTTCCTCGACCAGGGCGCCTACCGCGTGACCCGCCGCGCGCCGCCGCCCATCAGCATCGATCTCGACAGCGCCACCATGTCCGCCCCGCTGGGTGACAGCGCCGACCCCGTCACGCCGCGCTATCTGGTGCCGCCCGCGCTGGCGGCCGCCCTGCGCGCCGAGCTACCGGCCCGCTTCACCATCCAGCTGGCGCCCGACGCCGATCTCGAGGCCGCCGCCGCCCGCCTCGCCGCTGGTCAGCTGGAGGCCGAGGTGTAGTGTGCCAGCGCGCGCCGCCACACCAGGCGCGCCAGCACCGCGAAGCCGATCGACCCGCCCAGCGCCGCCAGCGCCGTGCGGGCGTCCATCGTCCCCAGCAGCGCGCGCGCCGGGTACGTCGTCATCAGCGCCAGCGGCAGCACGAAGGTGAAGATGAGGCGCCACGCCCCGCGAAACACGTCGATGGGCCAGCGCGCGGCGTCGAAGATCGCGGTGAACAGGTACGACAGGTTGTCGAGGCGCACGACCCAGAACGACCAGCACACCACCAGGATCCAGATGCTGTACAGCACCAGCAGCGCGGCCATGAACAGCAGCAGCGCGACGCCGACGTCACCCGGCGCCGGCAGCCGCCCCAGCCGGTGAAACGCGATCCCGGCCACCACCCCGCCCGCCAGCACGTCCACGATCTTGAACGGGGCGAACTTCGCGGTCGAGATCAGGAACTGCGCGTCCGCCGGCTTGACCAGCACGAAGTCCAGCGTGCCGGTGCGGATGCGCTCACCGACCTCGGTCAGCGACGGATTGATGACGCCCTCCAGCACGCCGCGCAGCATGGTGAACCAGGCCACCACCAGCAGCGCCTCGGACAGCGTCCACGACGCCACGCTGGTGCGCCCGCGGTAGACCACCAGCAGCGGCACCAGCGTCCACACCATCCACCACACCGAGATCAGCCCGCTGACGAGGAAGTCGACGCGGTACTGCATCGCGGTCACCAGCGAGGCGCGCACCTGCACCCAGAACAGGTGAAGGTAGCGCCCGATCACGGATCGAACCGGTACCCGCTACCGCGCACGGTGACCAGGTGGCGCGGCGCCTCCGGATCGACCTCCAGCTTGCTGCGCAGCTGGGCCACGAAGTTGTCGACCGTGCGCGCCGTCTCCGAGCGCCGGTAGCCCCAGACCTCGCGCAGCAGCACCTCGCGCGACAGCACCCTGGACACGTTGCGCGCCAGGAAGGCGAGCAGCTCGAACTCCAGGTGGGTCAGCTTGACCGGCCCGCCATCGCGCGTCACCGTGCGGGTGGCGGGATCGATGACCACGTCGCCGAAGCTCAGCACGCCCTCGCTGCGCGGCCGCTGGGTCTGGGCCTGCGCCTGGGTCTGCGTCAGGCCGGCCCGGCGCAGCACCGCGCCCACGCGCGCCATCAGCTCGGCCAGCGCGAACGGCTTGGTCACATAGTCATCGGCGCCCAGCCGCAGCGCCGCCACCTTGTCGAACTCGTCTTGACGGGCTGACAAGACAATGACCGGTACCATCAACCCTTCTGCGCGCAGCTCGCCGAGCAGCTCGAGACCATTCTTGCGCGGCAGCGAGATGTCCAGCAGCACCAGGTCGGGCACCCGCGCGTGGATGCGCTCCGAGGCCGCCACACCGTCGCCGACGACCTCGGGTCGGAAGCCGGCCAGCCGCAGGTTCAGCGCCAGCCCCTCCGCGATGGCCGCGTCATCCTCGACGATCAGCACCTCGGCCGCCTCCGGGCTGCTGCCCGTGCCCGCGCCGCCGTTGCCCGCCGCGCCCCCCGCCCCGGTCACGCCGTCACCTGCTTGAGCACGATCCTGAAGCGCGAGCCCTGCTGCGGCTCCGACTCCAGATCGATCTTGCCGCCGTGCGCGGCCACGATCGCGCGCACCACCGCGAGCCCCAGACCGCTGCCCGGCTGGCCACCATCGATGGCGGCCCGGCCACGCTCGAACTTGTCGAACACCGCGCGCTGCTCCTCGCGCGGGATGCCCGCGCCATTGTCTGCCACCGTGATGGCCACATGGCGCTGGCCCTGGTGGCGCGCCGTCAGCTCGATGTGCTTGTCGGCGCCGGTGTACTTCCAGGCGTTGACCAGCAGGTTGCCCACCGCCTGCGCCAGCGCCGCGCGATCACCGCGCACCACCAGGCCGTCCTCGACCTCCACCTCGAGGTCGACCTCCGCGCCCACGCGCACCGCCGCGAAGGCCGCCAGCGCCTCGTCGATGACGGCGCGGATGGGCACCGGCTTGTGCTCGAACGCGTGCCGCCCCGACTCGATGCGCGACAGCTCGATCAGCCGCGCGACCAGGCCATCGAGCCGCCCCATCTCCTGGTGAATGATGTCGAGGCAGCGCTTCTGCTCGGCCGGATCGGTGACCCGGCCCTCGCGCAGGGTCTCGATGAACATGCGCATCGAGGTCATCGGGGTGCGCACCTCGTGCGAGACCGCCGACAGGAAGTCGTTCTGCACGCGCGCCAGGCGCGCCCCACGCGCGACCAGGATGGTACCCAGGATGTAGCCGGTCACCAGCAGCACGCAGAACACCAGCACCAGCACGCCCGCGACCAGGGTGGCGTACTCGGACCCGCGTGCGATGAGCACGATGATCCCGGTCGCCGTCAGCAGGATGGTCGGCACCAGGATGGCGAGCATGAAGACCAGCTGCGCGCGGCGCAGGAAGACGTTCGCTGGTGCCCGGAGCTTCACGGCGGCAGTTTGCCGCGCTCAGGCCGCCTTGACCAGCGTGGCCTTGTCGTCGCCCTCGTCACCGTCACCGCCGGCGGCGCCGCCCTCGATGACGTGGGCGGGCGCGCGGCGCACATCCCAGATCAGGCCGACCTTCTCGAAGCCCTTGAGGATGTAGTAGGTGACGTCGATCTGCCACCAGTGGAAGCCCTGGTTGCACGAGCTCTGGTAGTGGTGGTGGTTGTTGTGCCAGCCCTCGCCCATCGTGATCAGCGCCAGCAGCCAGTTGTTGCGCGAGTCGTCGCTGGTCGGATAGCGGCGGCTGCCGAACATGTGCGACAGCGAGTTGATGGTGAAGGTGCCGTGCCACAGCAGCACCGTGGCCACGAAGCCGCCCCACAGGGCCAGCCACGCGCCGCCGATCAGCCACAAGATGACCAGCGACGCCAGCGCCGGCAGCAGCTGCAGCGACGGCCGATTGAGCAGGCGCAGCTCGGGAAAGCGCGCCAGATCGCTGACCCGGGACTCGTCGGTGCGGCTCCAGTCGGGGCCCAGGAACCAGCCCACGTGCGAGTACCAGAAGCCGCGCAGCTTGGCCGAGTGCACGTCGGGCGGCTGGTCCGAGTACTTGTGGTGCCAGCGGTGATGGCTCGACCACCACATGACGCCCTTCTGTGCGCTGGTCTGCGCCCCCAGGGCCAGGAAGAACTGGAACGCCCGCGAGGTCTTGAAGGTGCGGTGCGAGAAGTAGCGGTGGTAGGCCCCGGTGACGAAGAACATGCGGATGAAGTACGAGATCCCCGCGACCAGGACGCCGGTCCACGACAGGCCCAGCCAGACCACGCCGGCGACGGCCAGGACGTGGACGGCCCAGAACGGCAGCGCCGTGGGACGGAAGTACGTGCGCCAGGTGGCAGGACCGGGCCCGCCTGGAGTCGGGACGCGCGTGAGTGCCATGGTCTGGATGTAGCGCCGCGCCGGTCAGGGTGCGCTCAGAACCTTGTCACAGTTCTGTCAGGTCCGACCATTTTTCCCTGTGAATCCCGTGCGTAACACATTACGCGCCGAAGGCCTCGAAGCGCTTCAGGCCGCGCCGCCAGGCCACCACGGTGAGCAGCATCAGCACGCAGACCCAGCCCCACTGCAGCCCGAGCTCGCGCAGCGCCGAGGCCCGCGACAGACGCCCGATCATGAGCTCGATGGGAAACCCCAGCATCGACCGGAAGGGCAGATAGTCCGACGCCCCGCGCAGCCAGTCGGGCATCAGCTGCAGCGGCACCAGATAGCCCGACATCACCGCGAACAGCCCCCACCACACCTCGTAAATCGCCAGCGACCGCTCCAGGAACAACCCCAGCGTGCCGATGACCAGCATGGTCAGGAACAGCAGCAGCCAGGCCCCCGCCAGCGCACCCAGCAGCGCCGCGATGCGCACCGGGTCGGCCGGCACCACATGTCCGCCCCCGGCCGTCAGCAGCATGATGACCGCAACCGGCAGCGCCAGCGCGGCGCGCAGCGGGATGGCGGCCAGGTGCTCGGCGCTGTAGGCCACGAAGGGGTGGATCGGGCGCAGCAGGCGCAGGGACAGCGTGCCCATGCGGATCTCCTGGTTCATCTGCCAGACCACCCAGGTGCTGGTCACGGTGCGCACGATCATCGCGGCCAGGTAGTAGGCCACGAAGTCGGCCTGCTGGAAGCCATGGAACGGTCCACCGCTGGCGGCCACCGCGGTCCACAGCGCCAGCATGACCAGCGGCATGGTCGCGGTCAGCATCCAGACCAGGAACTCGGCGCGGTAGGCCACCGCCTCGGCCAGGCCGACGCGCAGGATGGCGGTGTAGGCGCCGACGCGGCTCACTTCGCCTCGGCCTTGTCGGCGCTGGCGTCGGCGAACAGCTGGCGCATGATGTCCTCCAGCGGCGGATCGACCACCGTGAGATCCTCCACCGGCAGCGCCGCCAGCAGGCCCGCGATGGCCGCCTGCAGCCCGGTCTGCGGCACCCGCAGCACCGCCCGGTGCTCGCTGTGCTCGACCACGACGCCGAACTTCACCAGGTCGGGCGCCGCCGCCGGCGCGCGCAGCTCCAGGGTGACCAGCTTGTCGGGGCTGATACGCCGCGCCAGCGCCTTGAGGTCGCCGTCATACAGCAGCTTGCCCTTGTCGATCACGATGACGCGCGGACACAGCGCCAGCACGTCGGCCATGTAGTGCGAGGTCAAGATGACCGTCGCGCCGTGGCGCTCGTTGTAGGCGCGGATGAAGTCGCGCATCGCGGCCTGCATGTTGACGTCGAGGCCGATGGTCGGCTCGTCCAGGAACAGCACCCGCGGCCGGTGCAGCAGCGCCGCCGCCAGCTCGCACTTCATGCGCTCACCCAGCGACAGCTGCCGCGTCGGCTTGCCCAGCAGCGGCCCCAGGTCGAGCAGCTCGGTCAGCTCCTTCATGGTGGCGTCGAAGTCGCCGCGCGAGACGTCATAGATGGCCCGGTTCAGCGCATAGGTCTCGCTGGGCGGCAGATCCCACAAGAGCTGCTGCTTTTGCCCCATCACCAGCGTGATGCGCTTCAAGAAGCGCGACTCGCGCTGCTGCGGCGTGTGGCCGGCCACGCGCACGCTGCCCGCGGTCGGATACAGCAGGCCCGACAGCACCTTCAGGGTCGTGGTCTTGCCGGCGCCGTTGGGCCCCAGGAAGCCGACGCGCTCGCCGGGCGCGATGCTGAACGACAGCCCATCGACGGCGCGCACGGTCTCGTAGCTGCGCTTCCACAGCGAGCGCAGCGCCGCCATCGTCCCGGGCGGACGCTTGTGCACCTTGTAGTGCTTGCTGAGGGTGTCGACCTCGACACCGGCCTCAGCCTCGGGGACGCGCTCGGCCATTACTTCGCGGTGGCGCACACCGGTGGGCGCCGCCCGGCCCAGGGCCGCGCGCTCTCCAGCTGCGCCGCCAGGCTGAGCAGGGTGCCCTCGTCGCCGAAACGCCCGATGAACTGGGTGCCGATGGGCAGGCCGGCCGCGTTCCAGTACAGCGGCACCGACATCGCCGGCTGCCCGGTCACGTTGACCAGCGGCGTGAACGGCACGAACTCCGCCGACCTGAAGAAGCCCGCCAGAGGATTGCCCGGCTGCGCGTCGAGCGTGCCCAGCAGCAGCGGCGGCTCGGCGAGCGTCGGCAGCAGGCGCACGTCGATGCTCCTCTTGTGCCAGTGCCACTGCAGATCACGCGACAGCTTCTGCAGCTGCATCACGCCGAGCAGGTACATCGGCAGCGGCACGCTCTTGCCCATCTGGTACATGGCCCAGGTCATGGGCTCGAAGTCGGCCTCGGTCGGCGCCTTGCGCACCATGAAGGCCATGGCGTCGATGGTGGCGGCGCAGCCACCAGCCCACAGCGCGACGAACGACTGCGTCAGCAGCTCCTGGCCCGGGATGTCGAAGTCCTCCTCGACCACGTCATGGCCGAGGCCCTCGAGCAGCTTGACCGCGTCGTGCACCGCGGCGACGCAGTCGGGGTGGATCTTGACCGGCGTCATCGGCTTGACGCTCCACGAGATGCGCAGCTTGCCGGGCGGACGCTGGGTCTCCTCCAGGTAGGGCCGGCGCGGCGCGGGCGCGTCATAGGGCGCGCCGATGTCCATGCCCGCGGTGGCGTCGAGCAGCGCGGCGCTGTCGCGTACCGACCGGGTCAGGGCATGCTCGTTGACCAGGCCATGCATGATGTCGCCGATGTCGGGCCCCAGCGGCAGGCGGCCGCGCGTGGGCTTGAGGCCGAAGATGCCGCAGCACGAGGCCGGGATGCGGATCGACCCGCCGCCGTCGCCGCCATGCGCCATCGGCACCATGCGCGAGGCCACCGCGGCCGCCGAGCCGCCGCTGGAGCCGCCCGGCGTGCGCGTGACGTCCCACGGATTCTTGGTCGCCCCGTGCAGCAGCGGCTCGGTGGTGGGCGGCAGGCCGAGCTCGGGGGTGTTGGTCTTGCCCACCACCAGCAGGCCGGCGCGCTTGTAGCGCTTGACCAGCTCGCTGTCGTGGCGCGGGATGACGTCCTTGGTGAAGCGGCAGCTCGAGGTCAGCGGCACCCCGGCATAGGCGGTGACCAGATCCTTGAGCAAGAAGGGCACGCCCTGGAACGGCCCCTCGGGGCTCACGGGGCCGGCGGCGCCGTTGCGCGCGAGGTCGAACATCGGCGTGATGACGGCGTTGAGCGCCGGGTTGACCTGCTCGATGCGCCGGATGGCGTCCTCGACCAGCTCGGCCGGGCTGATCTCCCGCTTCTTGACCAGGGCCGCCAGCCCCAGCGCGTCCAGCTCCCCGAGATCACTCATTGCGGGAGCATACCTCACGCCCCACAAAAAAACGGGAACCGGGCCCGCGCAGGCGCTGTCTCAGGCTGCGGTCGCTATATCGGCGTCCGATATAGCTGGTCCCGATAGCCCGAGGTCGAGGTCGAGGTCAGGATGTCCGAGTCCGCCCGCGCACGCAGCCAGTTCCTGGTCCTCCTCGCCCTGCGCGAGGGCGGCAAGCACGGCTACGAGATCGCCCGCCACATCGCCGACAAGAGCCGCGGCTTCTTCTCCATCTCCTACGGCGCCCTCTACCCGGTGCTGCACAAGCTGGAGCAGGACGGCCTCATCACCGGCGCCTGGGAGAGCAGCGGCGACGGCGCCAGCGCCGGTGAAGGCCAGCGCCGTCGCGTCTACACCCTGACCCGCGCCGGCCACAAGGCGCTGGCCGAGGAGCGCGAGCACCAGCAGCGCGAGACCGCCGCCCTGCGCGCCCTGATGGGCAAGGCATGAGCTTCGCCGCGCTGCTGGGCCGCCTCGAGCGCGAGCTCGACCTGCCCTACCCCGAGCGCACCCAGCTGCTCGAGGAGATCGCCGGCGATCTGCAGGCGGCCTACCACGCCGCCCGCGCCACCGGCGCCGACGACGCCGCGGCGCGCGCCCGCGCCATCCACGAGCTCGGCCTCGACGCCGGCGCCGCCGCCGAGCTGTCCGCCCTGCACACCCCCGCGCTGCAGCGCGCCCTGCGCCGCCTGCCCGCGCCCGCCCAGGGCGGCTTCGAGGTCCTGGCCGCGGCGCTGCCCCTGGTCGTCACCTTCCTCTACCTGTGCAAGGAGGTCCCCCTGATGCAGTTCCTCAGAGATGGTGGTTTCGGCAGCATCCTGGTGCTCATCATCGGCGCCTTCGGCCTCGGCCTGCTCATCCAGCGCGCCGTGGTCTGGTTCATCCTGCGCGACCACTCGCCGCGCGGCCTGGGCAAGAACACCTCGGCCCCGCTGCTCTTGGCCGCCGCCACCCTGTGCGCCGCCGTGCTGGGCACCGCGACCAACTTCTACGTCGTGCTGCGCGCCTGGTCCGAGGACCAGCTGCCCGACGCCCACCTGCGCATCGGCCTGCGCGAATCCTTGTCGACCATGATCCTCGGCGCCGCCCTGGCCACCATCATCGTGCTCGGGCACACCGCGCTGAGCGCCGCCCTGCGCCGCCTGCGCCCCGCGACCGCCTAGCGCACCTCAGATTGCGGGCACCGCCGCCGACAGCTTGTCCCACGGCTTACCACGGCGCAGGCGGGCCGCCAGCAGCTCCAGCCGGTCGTTGCCGAAGAACAGCTCGCCGGTGCCCTCGATGGCGAAGGTCGGGGCCCCGAAAGCGCCCGCCTTGACGGCCTCCTCGGTGCCCGCGCGCAGGGCGTCCTTCCAGCGCTGGTCATCGCTCGCCGCCGCGGCCATGGCGCCGTCGACACCCACGCGCCCCGCCACCGTCGCGAGCACCGCGCGGTCACCGATGTTCTCGCTGCGCGCCCACGCGGCGTCGAACAGCGCGCGCACGAAGGGCAGATACTTGTCGGGCGCCGCCGCGCGCACCGCCAGCGCCGCCCGCAGCGCGTGCGTCGTGGTCAGCGGAAAGTGCGGCGTCCACACGAACGGCACGCCATACATGCCGGCCCAGCGCGGCAGATCCTGCCCCATGTACAGCGCGCGCGCCGGCAGCGACGCCGGCGGCACGTTGCCGGTCGCCTTCATCACCGCGCCCAGCAGCACCGGGATCCACTCGACCTCGCCCCCGGCGCCGAGCACCACGTTGTCGACCTGGGCCTGTGCCAGGTAGGTGTACGGGCTGGCGAAGTCGAAATAGAAGCGCACCTTCTCGGCCATGGCAGGGCTCAGAACCGCGCCTGCAGTGTCAGGTTGAAGCCGAGCTGGTTGGGCTGGCCCACGAAGTCGCGCACGAACGGCGAGGTGCTGCTGTCGCGCGTCAGCCGGGTCTGGTTCTGGTCGTTCGAGAAGTAGACGTCGAGCAGGGTCGCGAACGACTCCGCGATCTCCAGCTTGGCGTTGACCTTGCCCGCGAACACCGGGACCACGTCCTCGCCCGGCGGCAGGATCGAGAAGTTACCCTCGCCGCGCACCACGACCTTGGTGCCAGCGCCGGTCGGTGCCGCGCCGGTCGGCCCGCTGGACGCCGCGTAGGTGGCCGGGATCTCGATGCCACCGGTGAAGCCCAGCGTCAACCCCATGTCCTCGAAGTAGTGATCGAAGCCCGCCGACGCGAACAGGTTGACGGTCTGCTCGGAGTCCTTCGAGAAGTCCTGGAACGGCACGAAGCTGGGCACGTTGTGCAGGATGAAGGCGAGGTCGCGCACCAGGAGGTCGGCCTTGAAGCGACTGAAGCACTTCTTCATGCGGAAGTTGAGGTCGGCCGCCATCGCGTTCTGGCGCACCGTCGAGGCCGGCCGCTCGGGATCCTGCAGCGTCTGCGCCAGGAAGGTGCCCTCGGCCGCAACCAGGTACGAGGTGCCGCCCGGGTAGGACTCCTTCTTGAACATGCGCGCCACGCTCTCGGGCTCGTTGCGATACAGCGCATAGTCGACCGACGAGCCGACCGGCATGCCGACGTGGTAGCTGACCTGGGCGCTGCCACCGACCAGCTGCACACCCTCGCCGAGGATCTCCTGCTTGGGGCTGCCGCCACGATCGAAGAAGCCGCCGTTGGCCTCGATGCGCAGCTCGGGCGTGACGTCATAGCCGCCGCCCAGCATGGCGCCGTAGACCGCCTCGACCTCGTTGCTCTTGGGGTCGAGCAGCGTCGAGGTCTTGAAGCCGGCGAACGCATACAGCTTGTCGGCCGACCACTGCGCGCGCAGGCCGGGGGCCGGCGTGGTGTTGGTGACGAACGAGCTGGTGCCGACCGGGATGTCGGGGTTCAGCTTGAAGAACACCGGCGAGCCGCCCCACGAGATGCGGTACGAGTAGCCCAGGCGGAAGCGATCGCCCGACATCGGGAAGGCGGTCAGCGAGAAGTTGTCGGTCGGCGCCTTTTCACCCTTGGCCACCGGGCCGTGGCGATCCGGGAACCAGGCCACGCGCACGTAGCTGCCGGCGTCCGACACCGAGATGTTGACGTCGGAGAACTCGTTCATGCGCAGCACGAAGGCGCCCTCGGCGTCCCACTTGCCCTTGACGCTCTTCTTGTAGAGCACCAGGTGCGACAGGTTCTCGTAGCCCGAGAAGCGGGTGTCATAGTTGTCGAAGAACAGCGTGCCCAGCGAGCTGGGCGGGCCGATGCGCAGCCCGGGCACGCTGGGGTTGGTCTCGCCCGGCTTCACCAGCAGGTTCTCGTCGGTGATGGTGAAGTTGATGCGGGTGTCCATGAAGCCGCCGTCCGCCCTGGCGCTGCCGCTCATGGTCGCCAGCGCCGCGCAGGCGCCGAGCATCAGAAAACCGCGAACACTCCCCGAAACACGACGCATATCCACTCCGGTTGCGATGCCTGCGTTGCCCAACCTACATGCCCTTGCAGCCGGCCACCGCGCACTCGAGATCGTCGGCGGTCCGGATGTTGATGGTCCAGAAGCTGAACGAGCCATTCGACGACGCGCCCGCGACGTTGCGCACGTTGCCGACCACGCGGGTCAGCATGACGCCGTCGTTGACCAGCGGGTTGAAGCTGGAGATCGGCCGCGTCGCCACCGTGGGCGTGCCGGCGCCGCAGCCGCCGCCCATGTCGATGGGGAACTGGCCGAAGCGCTCCCAGCGATCGAGGTCGTCGGCGCTCTTGGGTGCGCACGCGCGCACGTTGCGCAGCTCGACCAGGCCGGCCTCGTTGTCCTCCATCAGCGCGTTGTCCGATACGTTGCTGGAGGTCAGCAGCGTGGGCGCGGGCACGAAGGCCGGGTTGTTGACGACGTTGCCCTGGTCGTCCTTCAAGATGTCCTGGCGCGGGAAGTTGAGCTCGGTGAAGCCGACGAACTCGCTGACGCCGCCGCGGACCTCCTTGAGCACGGTACCGACGTCGATGCCGACCGGCGGCTTGCCGAAGGTGAACACGTACATGTGGCCGAGCGGCGTCGCCATGCACGGCGGCACGCCCCCGGCGCCGCACTGCACGTCGCTGACGGTGTAGGCCTGGGTCGCCACGCTGGTGACGACCAGCTTGCCGTTGGCGCCCCACTGCGACTGGTTGACGCGGACCTGCTTGCCCTCGAGGCTGGAGCGATAGTTCGACGGCGAGGCCGCGCGTGTGGCCGGCACTGGCGGCCGCTGCACGTCGGACAGGTACGGCTCGCGGTACCAGATGGTCGGGGTGGCACCGACCGCGAAGGTCGACGGCCGGCCCATCTCGCCCTCGTCCTCCAGCCACAGCGACGACGGTCCGTAGGCGGTGGGCAGGTTCAGCGTGACGTCGCGCGCGAGGCCATCGACCAGCATGATCTCCTGCAGCGAGCTGGCGCCGCTGGAGCGATCCGGCGACAGCGCGCCCAGGAAGAAGACGTAGCTCTGGATCTTGCCGGTCAGCTCGGTCGCGACCTCGCCCTTGCGGTTGCGCGCGGTGACGTCGAAGCGCAGGTTGCGGTCGGCGTTGGGGTTGTCCTCGCTGCCGAGGTTGGTGCCCGCCGCCAGGGTGATCTCCAGCGTCTGCACGTTCTCGGGAGCGAACTCGGGGCCGCTGTGGCAGCCCGCCAGGGCGATGGTGGCCAGCAGCCACGCGCGCATGGTGGTCTTCACTGGTCACCTGCGATGGGCTTGATGCGACCGTCATGGGCCTCGACGTCGGGCCCGATGCAGGCCAGCCCGACATACCGGTTGTCGGCCGAGGGCATCTTGCCGTCCTCGCAGCGCGACGGCAGCGTCTGCAGGTAGTCGACCAGCGCCTCGCGCAGCGCGATGCCGGTGTTGAACTTGGTGGTGTTCTGCTTGAGCACGGTGAAGCCGGAGCCGCCGTTGGCGATGTAGTCGTTGACCGCGACGCGGTACGACGCCGACGGGTCGAGGCGCTTGCACTTGGTCTCGTCGATGCCGCCGTCGGGCAGGCGGCAGCCGTCGCCGATGAAGACGTTCTCGGCCTTGCCGGGCCGGTCATGCGCCGGGTCCTGGGTCTTGCAGTTCATGTCGAAGTACAGGCCCGAGATCTGGATCTGGGTGCGGCAGCCGCGCTCGGCCGACTTGCGCGACACGAAGTCGAGCGTCTCCTGCACCTCCTGCCCCGACAGGAACATGGTGGTGATGGAGTTCTCGAACGGGAACACGTTGAACATGGCCTCGATGGTCAGCGGCCCCTGCTCGAAGTCGGCGCGGATGCCCAGCGAGTTGGTGATCGCGAAGTCGGCCTCGACGCGCGAGCGCAGCCGCATCGACGCCGCCACCAGGTTGCCCAGCTGCGAGTCACCGCCGGTGGTGTCGTTGCGCACCACCTTGGGGAACGACGACACCCTGGGCACGCAGTCCTTGATGCCGGTCTCCATGCACGGCGTGTTGATGTAGGCGAACACGCGGTTGAGATCGAAGCGGTTGTTGAGCGCCAGCTGGTAGGGCTCGAGGATGCGCACCACGTCGGGGTCCTGCGGCGCCTCGACGATCTGGCTGGTCATCGGGTCGACCTCCTTGGCCGCCACCGGGAAGACCTTGTAGTTGAACGACTTGATGCCGCTGGGCTCGTCGGTGTCGTCGTTGGGATCGTGCACGTGCACCAGCAGATCGGCGCGGCCGACGAACTTGGCGAAGGCGCCCGAGTGCATGATGACGGTCTGCCCGATCTGCTTGCCGTCGGCGTCGAGGTGCGGGATGACCTTGGGCGGGTTGAGCACGATGTGCAGGTGGCCGCCGAACAGGAGGTCGACCCCGTTCAGGGTGTCGTCGCTGAGGCAGCCCGTCGCGCCACCGCCGGCGCAGTCCATGGTCTGGGCGTCGACGTCGCGCGAGGTCAGCCCCTCGTCCTCGTCGAGGCCGAGGTGCGAGACCACGGCGACCACGTCGACCTGCGGGCGCAGCAGCGAGACGTAGTACTTGAGCGTCTGCTCCTCGCCGAGCGCGCGCACGCCGATGGAGTTGCCACCCTCGGTGACCGAGGTCAGCGACGACACGTTGCCCATGCCGATGACCGCGATGCGCAGGCCGTCGGCGTTGAGGATGGTGAAGGGTCGGATGGTCGCGCCCAGCTTGGGGCGGCCAGCCTCGCCGGGATCGTCGAAGATGTAGTTGGCGGCCAGGATGGGGAAGCGCGCGAACTTGAGCTGCTGCAGCTCCAGGTTGACCACGCCCTTGTCGAACTCGTGGTTGCCCAGGACCATGGCGTCGAGACCGACCTCGCTGAGCGAGCGGAACTCGGCCTCGCCGGAGAACATGTTGAAGATGGGCGCGCCCTGGAAGCAGTCGCCCGAGTCGAGGTGGATCGACCGCGACGACAGCGCCCGCTCGCGCTTGATGATGGCGGCCATGCGCGCGATGCCGCCGAAGGGGCGGTGCTCGGCCAGAAGGCCCATGCCTCGATCCACCGCGCCAGGCTGGAAATCGTAGGGCAGCAGACGGGAGTGGATGTCGGAGGTGTGAATCACCGTCAGGCGCACGTCCTGGCCCTTGAGGTTGGGCGCCTCATGGGTGGTCGTGCACGCCGTGGCGCCGAGCGCGCTGAGCGCGACCGCGGCGGCCAAAGCAGTGAGGCCGGTGAAGTTTCGTGGCGAGGAACTGCGCATGCTGCCACTGCAATATGCGAGCGGAGAGGACGGTTCAAGAGAAAACGGCTCCGCGGCTTTGGTAGGGCCCGTCACGTTTTGGTGCTATGTTCGCGCCCACCCGAGGAGAGGCCTTGTACCGCCGCGCCAAGATCGTCTGCACGCTAGGGCCAGCCACCGAGAGTCAGGAAAAAATCGGCCAGCTCATGGACGAGGGCATGGATGTCGCCCGCCTGAACTTCTCTCACAACGACCCCGACTACCACCGCACCATCTTCCAGCGCGTGCGCGCCGAATCCGAGAAGCGCGGGCGCCCGGTGGCGGTGCTGCAAGATCTGCAGGGCCCCAAGATCCGCATCGGCCGCTTCGCCACCGGCTTCACCGACCTCGTGCCCGGCGCCACCTTCACGGTGACCACGCGCGCCATCGCGGGCGACGACCGCGTGGTTTCGACGGTGTACCAGGCGCTGCCCGGCGACGTGAAACCCGGGGACTCGCTGCTCCTCGACGACGGGCAGATCTCGCTCGAGGTCACCGAGGTCGTGGGCGAGGACGTCACCACCCGCGTGGTGGTGGGCGGCCGGCTCAAGAACAACAAGGGCATCAACCTGCCCGGCGTCAAAGTCTCGGCGCCCGCGCTGACCGAGAAGGACAAGGAGCACCTCAAGTTCGGCGTCGACCTCGGGGTCGACTTCATCGCGCTGTCGTTCGTGCGCCACCCCGACGACGTACGCGAGGCGCGCGCGCTGGCCACCCGCGAGGGCCGGCGCCGGGTGCCCATCATCGCCAAGCTGGAGAAGCCCGAGGCCATCGAGCGCCTCGACGAGATCATCGACGTGTCCGACGGCATCATGGTGGCGCGCGGCGATCTCGGCGTCGAGCTCGGCCCCGAGAAGGTGCCCCTGATCCAGAAGCGCGTCATCGAGGCCACCAACGCCAAGGGCAAGGTCGTCATCACCGCGACCCAGATGCTGGAGTCGATGATCGAGAACCCGCGGCCCACGCGCGCCGAGGCGTCCGACGTCGCCAACGCGGTGCTCGACGGCTCGGACGCCCTGATGCTGTCGGGCGAGACCGCGGCCGGGGCCTACCCGATCCTGACCGTGCGCACGATGGCGCGCATCATCTCGGAGATCGAGGTCAGCGCGCGCTATCGCACCGATTTCGGCGCGCAGAGCCTGGATCTGCAGAACCAGACCAACGCCATCGCGCACGCCGCGGTGGTCGCCGCGCGCCAGCTGCGCATCAAGACCATCGCGCTGTTCTCGGAGTCGGGCGCGGTGGCGCGCCTCATCAGCGAGTACCGCCCCGAGGCCGCCATCATCGCGCTGACCACCGACGCCCAGACCTACCGGCGCCTGCAGCTGTACTGGGGCGTGACCCCGGTGCTGGTGGCGCCGGCACGCTCGACCGACGAGATGATCACCCGCATCGAGAGCTACCTGCGCGGCCGCAACTTCGCGAAAGCCGGAGAGACCGTGGCCATCACCATGGGTGTGCCGCTGGGCTCGGGCGAGAGCACCAACCTGCTCAAGCTCCACAGAATCAGTTGACTCCTGGCCCGCCGCGACTAGGATTTGCGGGCTTTGGCACGAGACACCTCGCGAGGGTGGCGGAATTGGTAGACGCACTAGCTTGAGGGGCTAGCGGGAGCAATCCTGTAGGGGTTCGAGTCCCCTTCCTCGCACAACGAAGTGGCGCGGGTTCTGCCAAGGAGGGGACAGCCCGCCCCTCCTTGGTCGCGGCTCGGCTGGCATGCGCGGTGCCGACTGCGGCGCGGACCGGCGGCCCTGCCGTCGTGTGCCATTGCGCCCAGCCCACGAGTGCCACAGCATGCCGCCATGTCGATGAACGTGGAGCTCCGGCAGGTGCCAGTCTCGCTGCTGCCTGCGCTGGAGCGAGAGAGCCGGGTCTTCGACCTGGTGTGCGAGGCCAAGGGCGGGCTGGATCTGGGCAAGTCGTGGGCCGGGCTGAGCTTCCTGCTGAGCGGTGACGCCCACGGCAACTCGGCGGCGTTCGACGGCGTCGCACTCGACCTCCATGACACCGGCTACGGGCCGCCGATGATCCTGACCGCCGAGGAGGTCAAGGGCTACGCCCGCGAGCTGTCGGAGCTCGACGACGCCAGCGTGAGCGAGGCCTTCTCGGCCGAGGCGCTGACACGGGCCGAGGTCTACCCCAACAGCTGGAGCGACGGCGACCGCGAGTGGCTGCTGGAGAACCTGCGCAAGCTGCGCGCCTACTACGTGGACGCCGCGGCCAGGAGCCACGCCATGCTGGTGTATTTGATATGAGCGCCCGCGAGTGGACCGTGGCGGTGCGCCTGCTGCGCGAGCGTCAGCTGGACGACGCGGAAGTCGCGGTGGTCGCGGCCCACGTGGCGAGCTGGGCCGCGCGCGCGTGGACCACGGCGCCCTATGCCCTGGCCCGCGGCGAGGGCGAGCACCGCTTCGTCGGGCGCTTCAACCTGCCGCTCGACTTCGACCAGCAGGATGGCGAGTGGCTGGGGCAGGCCTGCGACGAGCTGGCCGGGCTGATCGAGGACGCCCGCCTCGAGGTCGACGACGACCTCGGGCTGATCGCCTGGGACGGCGAACGGTTCGGGCTCAACGGCGGCGTCCACCGCGACGCACCCAGGGCAGTCCGCAAGCGGCGAGACCAGAGCGCCAAACCCGCGCAGGCGCCGGTGCCGAGCGCGCCGGTGCTGGCCACAGCCGCACCCGCCGATGCCCGCGCCGTGTTCGCGGACCCGCCCCGGGCGCCCAGCGCGAGCGCCGCCGCCGTGGACAGCTTCTTCGGTGACCCGCTGCCACCGCCCGTGGTCACGGTGCAGCCTGGCGAGCGCCTGGCCGGCACGCCGGCACCGGCCGCGACCGCGGCGCCGCCCGTGGACGCCGGCCTCCCCGTCGACGCCGCGCTGGTGGCCAAGTTCCAGGCCCTACGGGACGGCGGCGACACCTGGGACCAGCGCAGGTCGATCCTCACCCACGAGCCCCTCGAGGTCGTGCGCGCTGGCCTGCACGTGCTGCCGCTCCTGGAGAAGCGGCTGTATGACGTCACCGCCGTGGTGCGCGAGGCGCTGCAGCTGCTGCCGGATCGCAGCCCGGTGCGCGCCGCGCTGGCGGCGCTGTGGCTGGGTCCGGTGCCCGCGGCCCGCCTCGGCGATCGCGACGGCGAGCGCGAGTGGTGGAACGACCTGGCCAGCCTGATGGAGCCGTGCGCCTCCGACCCCGGCGTCCTGGCCGCGCTGCGCGCCGTGCTCGACGAGCCGCCCCAGGGCGCCCGCACCCGCGCCGCCATCGATCTCCTGGCCTGTGCGCGCGCGGCCTGGAGCGAGGCCGTGCCCATGCTGGTGGCGGTGGCGCGCCGCGACCGCGAGCGCAGCGAGCGCGATGCCGAGCACCGCAAGGACATCCAGAGTTCGCTCGGCAAGCTGGGGCGGCCCGAGGGGCTGCCCACGCTGGTCCTGGAGCTCGCGGCCGAGGCGCCCACCGGCTGGTATCCCACCCTGCAGGCCCTGGCGCGCGCCGCGGGCGACGCAGCGCTGCCATGGCTGCGCCGCGTCGTCGACCTGCCCGACGCCGCCGAGTATGTGGTCGACGCGCTGGAGTACATCACCACGGACGCAGCGCGCGACTGGCTGCGCGAACTCGCGGCGCACCCCGAGCCGCGCCTCCGCATGGTGGCCGGGCGCTATCTCGGCCGCATGGGGACCCCCGAGAAGGCCCGTGTGGCCGCCGTGTGGAAGACGCTCGACGCGGTCGCCTTCGAGCCGGACTCCAGCTTCCGCGAGGGTGCCCTGGAGCACCTCGGCGTCAAGCGCGGCCAGCCTGCGGCCGACTGGGACAGCCTGGTGCGCAGCGACGGTCTGCACCCGATGGAGCTGCCGCCGGTGGGCGATCCAGTGGCGGCGCTGACATCGCGCTGCGACTACCATCGCACCCGATCGCTGGACCGCCTGGCGCGGACCGCGCCGGCGCCGCTGCTGCTGGCGCTGGCACTGGCGTGTGAGCTCGACGCCGCGCTGCAGCTGCGCGGCTATCGGCGCAGCAGCCATCCGTACTGGAACGAGCTCACCGGCCGGGTGCCGGGCTGGCCGTTCACCGGCTGGACCGAGCCGCGCGAGGTCGCGGTCTGGCTGCGCGCGCAGGGCGACGCCATCGTGCAGCAGACCCTGAGCCCCGAGCTGGAGGACGTCTGGCACGAGGGCGGCACCGCTATCGCCGCCAAGTTCCCCGACCCGCGCGTGCGCCTCGACGCCGCCGAGCAGGTCGAGATGGACGCCGCCGAGCGCGCGCTCCTGCTGCGCTGGGACGCCAGCCGCGCCGGCGCGCTGGCGGCCCCGCCAGCCGCCATGGCGACGGGCCCAGTCCCGCGCGAGGTCCCCGAGCTGTTCGGCGTCACCCTGGAGCCGGCGCCCCACGAGGACCCGCCGCTGCCCGAGCTGCGGCCGGCCAGCTTCGAGACCGCCGCGGACCCGGTGCTGGTCCCGGTGCCGCGCGCGACCCGGCTCGACATCGATCGCCCTGCCAGTGGGCTGCACACGCTGGCCCTGCGCTGCACGCTGGAGAATCGTCTGGGCCGCCCCATCCAGCTCGAAGGCCTCGACGTCGTGGTGCGCGACCAGGCCGGGGCGCTGATCGACGAGGTCACCGCGCGCCAACCCGGTGGCCTGTGGCGCCATGTCACCTTCGAACGGACCTATGGCTTCTCGAACGGCACCCTGGACGCCGCGCACAGCGTCGACCTCATCGCCTCGTATCAGGCGCCCTTCCGCGCCCGTGTGCTGGCGCTCGAACTCCCCGCCGTCGACGGCTCCGCCGGCCCGCCGCTGCGGCGCACACCTTGGGTCGGCACCCCGCGCGAGCTGGCCCCGGGCTGGCCCGACTTCGCGGTCGAGGTGGCCCTCGCGCACGAACCCGGCAGCGGCACCGCGGTGTCAGGCGTGGTCGCCGTGACGCTGCGCGCCGGCGCTCGCGTCCCGGTCGTCGCCGAGGTCGTGGTCGCCGCGCTCAACCGCGGCGGCAGCGTGATCGAGCGGCACGCGCACAAGCTCACCCTGGAGGAGGGCGTCACCAGCTTCTTGCACCTCAACTTCTACCGCGAGACCCGCGCCGCTCTGCGTCGCCTCGACGTCGCGGTCGCCGGCGTCGTGCTGCGTAAGGTCCGCGTGGCCACAGTGCGACTGGTCTGAGCGTTGCTGACGTGGGCAGGCCCGGTGCCTCGAGGGCTCTGGCGCTGCTCGGGCGCAGGCCTTCGCACCCTTCAGCGAGCGTCGACCGACAGCCGCGTGGTCTCGCCGGGCCTGACGTCGACCGACTGCACCCGCACCGGGCCGCCCTGGAAGCGCAGCTCCAGCTTGTGCTTGCCCGGGCTGGCCGACACCCGCAGCGGCGTCATGCCGGCCTTCCTGCCATCGAGCCAGACCTCGGCCCACGGATTGGCCATCACCATGATGGTGCCGACCCCGGTCGGCTTGCGCTGAAAGGGATCCACCACGTCGATGTCGGGCCGCTTGACCGGCGGCCTGGGCGAACGCGCCCCGCGCGGGGGATTGCCCGCGAACGGATCGATCGCCCCCGGCTGCGGCCCGAGCGGGTCAGGTGACCCCGGCGGCGCCGGCGGCGTCGGCGGCCGCATCGCCTGCATCGCCATCATGCGCTGCGCCAGCTTCTCGCGCTGCGCGGGCGTGAGCAGCTTGCGCGCCGCCAGCATGGCCAGCATGCGCGCCTTGCGCACCCCGGTCTCCAGGGCCCCCAGCCGGTCGACCTGCGCGCCGACCACCTTGGCGTCCGGCTCGTCGGCCTCCAGGGCGGTCTCCAGCTCGAGTCCCGCCAGCTCCATGTCCGCCCGGGCCTGGATCTGCGTCTTGCGCAGCCCCAGCAGCAGCCCGCGCAGCGCCTTCTGCTGCTCCGGCGACAGCCCCAGCTCGCCGGCCAGCGCCGCGATGTGCTCGGGTCCGGGGCCACCCCCGACCCCGGGCGGCGGCTGCGGCTCGGGCGGCGCCCCCTGCGCGCGCACCACCGCGTTACCCGCCAGCAGCAGCATCCCTGCCAGCAGCGCCATCGACCAGCTCACCTGCACAGGCCTCATCATGGTGTCTCCTCCACGAGCACGCGATATGGCTCCAGCCGCGCTTCGTAGCGCGACCAGTCAGCTTGGTACGCCAGCGCGACACGCGCATCCAGCAGCGCTGGCAGCTCCTGCCACAGCGCCGCCTCCTCCTCCGCCGACAGCAGCACCGGCGCGGCGCCCGGCTGCGGACCGGTCGCCCCGCGCAGCGCCACCGGCTGCGACGTCCGCGGCGTCGTGCGCTGGCCCCACCAGCGCCCCACCAGCAGCGCCAGCACCACCGCCGCCACCGCGCTGCCCGCCAGCCCGACCATCAGCCAGCGCCCGCCTGCCCGTCGCCCCAGCCGCGCCGCCGCCGCGGTCTGCACCCGGCTCTCGAACCCCGGCGCCGGCGCCACCGCGCGCGCCGCGCTGGACCGCGCCAGCAGCTCTGCGACCTCGTCCTTCGGCTCGTCCTTCGCGTCTTCCGTCGTCACGTCGTCACTCCTTCACGTTCACGCGCAGCTCGCGCCGCAGCCGCGCGAGCCCGCGCACCAGATGGGTCTTCACCGTGCCCTCGCCCACGCCCAGCAGGCCAGCCACCTCCGCCACCGACAGCCCCTGGCCATGCCTGAGCACCAGCGCCACCCGCTGCCGCGCGGGCAAGCGCTCCATCACCTGGTGCAGCCGCGCCAGCTCGGCCTGCTGCACCAGCTGCTCGTCGGCCCCCGGCGTCTCGCTCGCAGGTTCCGCACTCATGCTCATGCTCATGCTCATGCTC
>Ga0154020_10002717_pt1 | contig 21525 bp, 19 predicted proteins | sample Klosneuvirus_201_FD_109709 | JGI IMG/M metagenome (GOLD analysis project Ga0154020, IMG submission 109709) | Active sludge microbial communities from wastewater, Klosterneuburg, Austria - Klosneuvirus_20160825_MG | ecosystem: Engineered > WWTP > Aerobic digester > Activated sludge | place... | reverse complement strand
GGGTCGTCCGGAGGCGCGGCCTTCCTTCGCGTCTTCCACCAGAACGCGGCCGTTCCCCCGGCGACGGCGACCGCCGCCGAACCGAGGGCGATCCGAGGCCACCGCGAGGGTGTGGCGGGTGCCCCGGGCGAAGCCGCCGAGGACGGCGCGACCACCGGTGCCACCGACGACGACGCGGTCGATGGCGGCACGGCCGACGCGGACGGCACCGCGCTCGGCGCGGCCTTCACCTCCGGCCGCACGAGCCGCTCCTCCATCGACAGCAACATCTCCACGCCCCCCACCCCGGCCGCGAAGCTGGGTGCGTGGGGCCCCGCGTACGCCGCGTGATCGACGGCGATCCCGTCCTTGCCGAGCGCCTCCACGAGGGCGACCGTGGGCTTGTGCAGCCGGTCGCCGAGCGAGGTGACGAGCCGCATCGCCTGCGGCGCCGAGCGCGCCTTCAGCATCTTGGTGATCGGCTTCTCGTAGCCGTCGGTGTACGGCTGCACCGCGACGAGCGCGCCGAACAGATCGGCGAGCTGCGGGCCGCTCCACAGCACCCACGCCCCGCTCGCGGAGATGCCCCCGAGGCCCGTCGACGCGCGATCGCCGAACACCGGCAGCTCCTTGCGCGCCCACTCGACGAGCGCGCGGAGGAACGGCGTGACCATGGCGCCGTGGGGCTCGAGCTGGGTCTGCCGCCGCAGGATGAACGGGGTGACGATCACCATGCCCCTCCAGGGCCGGTGCGCGAGTCGCCCTCCGAGATCGAGCCGCTGCGCCTCGGTCGCGAACCCGCCGAGGTCGGCGTCGGTCAGCGTGCCGCGCCGCAGCGCCGCCTCGGTGTCGCCGAGCTTGAAGTCGCTCCACCAGCCCCAGCAGCCGTGGTCGCGCTTCTGCATGGTGTGCTCGCCGCCGGGCAGGAGGACGAGCAGCGGGAACTTCTCCCCCTTCGCCCGGCCCTTCGGCAGCGCGACGACCGCCGGGCTCGACCGCCCGTACATCTTCCCGCCCTCCAGGGTGACCGTGGACAGCTCGAGGGCCGCCGGGGCCGGGACCGGGTGGGCGTCCTTGACCGCCGGGTCCTTGGCCGCCCGCGCGAGGCTCGGCGCGAAGGCGGCCATGGAGGCGAGGAAGGCGCGGCGCTGCACGGGGCCACTCTAGCGAACGTCGGCCCGCGAAACGTCGGGAATGGATGCGCCCCTGGGCACGCTGGGCTAGAGCGCGGCGCCCCCTGATGAAGCTGAACCTCCTGAACCTGTTCCGCGGAATCCCGAATCCGCTGCTCGTCGCGGTGGGTCTCGGCCTCCTCGCGCTCCTCCTCCGCGGCCGCGGCGCCACCCTCCGCCGCTGGATCTTCATCGGGACCGGCGTCGTGTTCGCGGGCGCGTTCCTCACCCTCGTCCGCATCGCCAACGGCCTCCCCGTCACCCGCGGGTCGAAGGTCATCATGAAGCACGAGATCCTGCGGGCGAGCGCGCTCGGCACCGGGGTCGTGTTCCTCATCTTCGTGCTCGGGGCGCTGATGCCCCTCGTGCTCGACAGCTTCGAGCGCTCCACGTTCACCCGCTGGGTCGGCGCCCGCCACGTGCGCGCCACCAAGAGCGGCTTCCTCACCGTCATCTCGGTGCTCTCCATCTGTGGCGTCGCGGTTTCGTCCTGCGCGCTCGGCTCGGTCATCTCGATCATGGGTGGCTTCGGCCAGGACCTGAAGCGGAAGATCCTCGCCAACAACGCCCACGTCGTCGTCGACGCTCAGACGCCGCAGGGGTTCATCGAGTGGGAGCCCGTCCTGCAGCGGGTGCGCGCCACGCCGGGCGTCGTCGCCGCGACCCCCATGGTCACCGGCGAGGTCATGGCCTCGGTCGGCAGCAACATGAGCGGCGTGCTCCTGCGCGGCATCGACCTCGACACGGTCGGCCAGGTGATCGACCTGCCCAAGAACGTCGAGCTCGGCAAGCTCGAGTGGCTCGCCGACCCTGAATGGGTCGCCGCCCTCCCCTGGAGCGAGCGCCGCGGCGTCGAGGCCGACGAGGAGCTGTTCCGGCCCATCGCCTCCGACGTCAGCCCTGCGCCGCTGCCCGTCGACAAGAACGAGGACCCGATCATCGCCAAGATCGCGCGGCCGCAGCCGCCGCCCGATCGGCCGGTCTACCCGTGCATCGTCATCGGCCGCGAGCTCGCCAAGACGCTGCACCTACGGGTCGGCAGCGAGGTGTCGCTCGTCTCGCGCATGGGCGAGCTCACGCCCGCGGGCATCGTCCCGCGCGAGCGAAAATTCCGGGTCGCCGGGATCTTCTTCTCGGGCATGTACGAGTACGACGCCACCCACGGCTACGTGACCATGGAGGTCGCGCGCGACTTCCTCGACCAGAAGGACCGCCTCGGCGCCATCCAGGTCAAGGTGCTCGACGCCGAGGCCGCCGACGGAGTCCGCCCCGCGATCGAGGCGGCCGTCGCGCGCCCCGAGCTGCGGGTGCGCGACTGGCGCGAGATCAACAAGGGCCTGTTCTCGGCGCTGAAGCTCGAGCGCATCGCCACGTTCATCGTGCTGTCGCGCTCGATCATCGTGGCGAGCTTCTGCATCTTGTGCACCCTGCTCCTGGTGGTCACCGAGAAGGGCAAGGAGATCGCCATCCTCAAGGCGCTCGGCGCCTCCGACGGCGCCATCCTCCGCGTGTTCATGCTGGAGGGCATGATCATCGGCGGCATCGGCACGGTGTTCGGCGTCGCGGTCGGCTACGCCACCTGCTTCGGGCTGTCGTGGTTCGGCGTGCGCATCGACCCGGACGTCTACTACATCGATCGCCTGCCCATCGCGGTGAACGGGTGGGACTTCTTCGCGGTCACGGTGGCGGCGCTCTGCATCTGCGCGATCAGCACGCTCTATCCCGCGCGCGCCGCGAGCAAGCTCCTGCCGGTCGACGGCCTGCGCTACGAGTGAGTCACCCCGAGCAGGGCGGCGTCACGCAGGCCCAGCGGCCGTCGTCGGCGCAGAAGCACTGCGTGGTGCACATCGTCCCTGGGACCGAGATGTACCGACACGAGCTGCCCGGCAGCGGCTTGCACGCGGCGCCGCTCGTGGGCTTGGCGCCTGGGCAGCCGGCGCTGCAGGGGCTCTCCTTCATGTTCCAGCTCTTGCCGTCGCAGAAGCCGTAGACCACCTCGCCGCAGCCGTTGTCCCACGCGCAGCTGAGCGAGCCCGTGCACGCGCTGAAGGCGGCCGGCTTGGTCTTGGGGCACACCGGGGGCGGCGGCGGGCACCCGCCGGTCACGACGCGCCAGTAGCTCGAGGTGGCGTCGCAGAACACCGTATCGGTGCCGCCGCACGAGTTCACGTAGGGGCAGGCGATCGGCCCCTTGCAGGAGGTCTTCTCGATGGGGCGCACGACGGGACACGTCGGCCCCGTGCACGGATCCGACTTCACGTTCCACCGCGCGCCATCGCAGCTCGCGACGGTCTTGCCGCCACACCCGTTGGAGTAGCCGCAAGTCAGGACCCCGGTGCAAGCGGCGCCGTTGGGCGGGGCCAGCGTCGGACAGGTCGGCGGCGGGGTGGTGTCGACCGCGATGTCGAACCCGCTGTCGATGCACGCCATGCCCGTGCAAGCCCACTCACCGGACCCGAAGCAGGAGCACGTGTTGCAATCGAGCTTGCAGCTGGTCCCCGGCGTGCAAGGACCGCTGCCGCACAGGCCCGGCCCCGTGTCGAAGCCCGTGTCGACCCCGCCGTCGAACGTCGAGTCCACGACGGCCCCGTCGAACCCGCCGTCGACGCAGCGGTCTTCGGGGCAGCCGTCGTCGGGGTCGAGGCGTCCGCCACAACCGACAGTGAGGAAGCCCACAGTGAGGAAACTGAGAGCGAGGAAAGAAAGGATGGGGGAGCGCACAGTGAACCGATCATGCCCCATCGCGCGCCGGGCCGCCAATTCCCCTCCTTTCGGCGCCTCCCGTCACTCCTTGATGAGGAGCACGTGAATCGCCTTCACCACCACCTTCACTCGGTCACCCACCTCGAGGCCGAGCTCCTCGAGCGACTCGGTGGTGAGCACCGACGACAGCCCCGCCGGCCCCTCGAGCGAGAGGCTCACCTGCGACATGACGTCCCCCTTCTTGAGCCTGGTGACCTTGGCTTCGATCTGGTTGCGCGCGCCGTATTTCATGGCGACCAGGTGTAACAGATCGCCGCGGGTCAGAGGTGGCGCACCTCGGCGGGCTTCGACCACCAGTCGTCCGCGAGCCCGTCGTAGTAGGTCACCTCGGCCTCCAGCAGCTCCGTGGGCGCCAGGTCGTCGAGGGTCGCCACGCTGAGCGAGACGTAGGGCGTGGGGTTCCAGTCGAAGACGGGCACGTGGCGGAACGTGGCGACGCCACACGTGGCGCAGAATCGCCCGCTGGGATCGAAGCCGTCCTCCCCGGTCAGGACCTTGAAGTCTGCCGGCTCCACCTTGACCGTCCACCACCGCCGCTTCCAGCAGCTCGTGCAGTTGCACTTGTGGGTGCCCTTCGAGAAGTCGACGTCCGCCTCGAACGTGATCCGCTTGCAGGCGCAGCTGCCCCGGTAGTGCTTCTTGCTCATGACATGGCTCCTGTTCCCGCTCGATCGCGGTCGACACACCCTAGGACCAATTGCGGACAGTTTCTGTCCTCGATAGCCTCGGAGGGTGCTCACCACCTCCACCCGCGTGTTGCGGCTGCTCTCGCTCCTCCAGGCGCGCCGGGAGTGGTCTGGCCGGGAGCTCGGCGAGCGCCTCGAGATCGACGTGCGCACGCTGCGGCGCGACGTCGACCGGCTGCGATCCCTGGGCTACGCGATCGACGCCTCCTCGGGGGTCGGCGGCGGCTACCGCCTCGGCCAGGGCTCCACGACCCCACCGCTCTTGCTCGACGACGACGAGGCCGTCGCGGTCGCCGTCGCGCTCGCCGCGAACGGTGGTTCGGCTTCCGAGCGCCAGGACGTCACCCTCGGCGTCCTCGCGAAGCTCCACCAGGTGCTGCCACCCCGCGTGCGTCGCAAGCTCGGCGCCATCGAGGCCGCCACGCTCGCCCTGCCCGACTCGCGACCGCGCATCGACTTCCGGGTCCTCGCCGCGCTCGCGGGTGCGTGCCGCGACACCCTCGAGGTGCGGTTCGGCTACCGGGACCACCAGGGCGCCGAGACGCGACGCACGGTCGAGCCGCTCCGCCTCGTCCACGCCCACCTCCGCTGGTACCTCGTGGCCCGCGACGTCGATCGCCACGATTTTCGCACGTTCCGCCTCGATCGCATCGCCTCGCGCGACCTCGAGGTCCAGGCCCGTCGCTTCGTCCCCGAGGAGCCCGCCGAGGGCATCGCCGCCTACGTGAAGCGTTCGCTCGTCTCGGCGCCGTATCGCTTTCGCGCGCGGCTCCTGCTCGTGGGCTCGGTGGCGGAGCTCACCGCGAAGATCCCCTCGTGGGTCGGCACGCTCGAGGCCCGGTCGCCGAAGAGGACGATCCTCACCGTCGGCGCCGAGACGGAGGCTGCGCTGGTCGCGCTCGTCCTCCACGCCGGCCTGCCGTTCGCGCTGCTCGAACCCGCGTCTCTCGCCCCGGCCTTCGAGGCGGCCGCCGAACGCCTGGCCGAGGGCGCGAGGGCTCTCCGCCGACGTTCGGCGTGATCGCGGCTACCGACGCCGACGACGCGAGAGCCCAGCGAGCGCAAGCAGCGTGAGCGCCGCCGCGGCGCTCGACGAACGCCCGGCCGAGGTCCCGAGGGCGCAGCCGCCCGAGTCGTCCACCGCCGGCGCGGCGGCCGCCACGCACTTCCCGCTCTCGCACGCGGAGCCCGGCAAGCAGTCGTCGCTCGTGCCGCAGCTGTCCTTGCAGGTGCCGGCCGTGCCACACTTGTACGGCGCGCACGGCACCGTGACGCCGTCGGTCGAGGTGGAGGTGGTGAGGTCGTCGCTGCACCGCGCGCCCTCCGAGCACTTGCCGCCGACGCAGAAGAACCCGGTGTTGCAGTGCGCGTTGGTGCTGCAGGTGGTGCGGCACCCGAGCGGCGCCGGGTCACAGGTGTAGCGCCCGCAGTCGGCCTTGGGCGGCGTCACGCAGGTGCCCGCGCCGTCGCACGAGGAGACCGGCACGAGCGAGCCGCCGTCGCACGCGGCCGGCTTGCAGGTCACCGTGCCGCCGTTCTTGCACGCGACGCACTTGGTCGGGTCCTTCACGCCGTCGCACTCGAGCGCCTTGCAGACGTCGCCCGCGCCGTCGTCGCACTTGGCGCGGGTGCCACGCGGCTCGCCGCGCACCGGCGAGCATTTGCCCTCGGAGCCGCCGACGTTGCAGGCCTCACACTGCCCGCCGCAGGCGCGGTCGCAGCACACGCCGTCGGCGCACACCCCGGTCGAGCACTCGGTGTCGGTGGTGCAGTCGGCGCCCGCGAGCTTCGAGCACTTGCCCTTCTCGGGGCCCGCCGAGCACGACGACTTGGCGGGGCAGCTCGCGGTGCCGCAGCACACGCCGTCGACGCAGGACAGGCCTGCGCCGCACGACGCGCCCGCCTTGCACGGCTCGCCGAGGCCGTCGCGCGGCAGGCACTTGTCGCCGCCGCAGTACGAGCCCGGGTCGCAGTCCACGTCGGTCACGCACGAGCGCTTGCAGGCGCTCGCGCCGCAGGTGTACGCGCCGCAGCTCGCCGAGGTGGTGGTGCAGGTGCCCGCGCCGTTGCAGGTGCCCGCCTTGATCTCGACGCCGGAGGCGCACGAGTCCTTGCCGCACGCGAGCGTGCTGCCCGGGTAGTTGCACTTGGTGCGGTCGACGCCGTTGCACACCGCCGCGCACGTGGTCCCCACGCCGGTGCCGCCGCAGGCCGCGTGACCCGTCGCCGGTGCGCCGAGCACGGGGGCGCACGTGCCGACGGTGCCGGGCAGGTTGCACGACTCGCACTGACCGCCGCACCCGCTGTTGCAGCACACGCCGTCGGCGCAGAGGCCCGAGGTGCACTGGGTGCCCACGGTGCACTTCTCGCCGTCGTTCTTGGTGCAGAACCCAGGGCGCGCCGCCGAGGCGCAGGTGCCCTTCACGCACGCCGCCGCCTCGCAGCACACGCCCTCGGTGCAGAACCCCGAGTCGCACGCGACGGGCACGTTGGGGGGCGCACACGACGCCCCGAGGGTGAGGCCCACGTAGCGCATCGCCGTGGTGGACGGACCGTACGATCCCGGGGGCGAGGTCTGGCCGCCCGCGATGAGGACGCTGCCATCCCCGAGCACGCCGCTCACCGCTCCGCGGCGCCCTGCGCCGATGTTCTCGGCGGGCCAGAAGCCCTCGGTCGCCGGATCGTAGATCTCGGCGTCGTGGAAGCCGATGGTGGCGCCGGGGATCTCACCGCCGCTGATGAGGACCTTTCCGCTCTTGAGCGTGTCGATGGTGGCGTAGTTGCGCACCCGCAGCATCTCGCCCTTGGTGAGCGTCCAGGCGTTCGTGCCTGGCGTGTAGAGGTAGCCCGTCTTCGGCGGCGTAGAGCCTCCCTCCCAGGAGCCGATGGCGAGCACGCGCCCATCCGGCAGCCGCTCGAGCGCGGGCCCGTTGCCCGAGGTGCGGGCCGGCCCACCGACCGTGCTGCTCCAGACGCCGGCGTTCCAGATCATCGGGGACTGGTAGGTGGGGCCGCCGATCGCGAGCACACGCCCGTCGGCGAGGAGGACAGCCGTCGGCAACGAGAACGACGTCGAGGTGGTGGACGAGCTCCAGGTGCCGGTGCCCGGGTTGTAGATCTCGGTGTTGGTGCCGACCCCTGGCACCTTGAGGATCCGGTTGTCGGCCAGCCGCACGAGCGCACACCCCTGACACGCGACGGCCTGGTTGCCCGAGAGGGTCCAGGTGGTGCCGCTGGTCCAGCGCGCCGTGCGCTGGTCGGTGCCGCCGGCCACGACGAGCACGCTGCCGTCGGCGAGGCGGATGCCGCGCATGCCAGCCCACGTGAGGTCGCTCGGGTAACCAGAGCTCGTCCAGGTGTTGGTCGTCGCGCTGTAGATCTCGGTGAACGGGCCGCCGACGCCGCCACCCACCATCATCCGACCGTCGGCGAGGACGACCCCGAAGTGGTTGTCGCGCACCGAGCTCATGTTGGGGGTCGCGCTCCAGAGGGGGTCGACGACGATCGGGTACGCGAGGCCCTCCTTTGCGAGCTCCAGCGTCGCGACATCGCCGGCGACCGAGAGCGAGAGCGCTCGTTTCACGCCCTTGGCGTCGACCGCGACGACCGGGGCGGTGCCGAGCTCCACCCGCCCGGCATCGTTCACGAGCTCGAGGCGGCCCTCGCGGGCGCGGAGCGTGAGGCCGTCGCCGTGCGCCCGCACGCGGAAGGTGGTGGGCGCCTTCTCGTCGCGCAGCACGCGCAGGTCCTCGAATCCGTCGGGCAGCGCGAGCAGCACGAGATCGGTGCGGGGCGCGACCTCGGTGTAGCTGACGGTGTCGTCTTCGAGAGCGCCGGCGCGGGCGGCGAGATCGGGCGACGAGAGCTCGACGGTCCGCGCGCCGAGCACGACCTTCACCAGGCCGTCGGCGCGAAGGGGAAGCGTGGCCCGCGCGGCGCCAGGGGCGATCTCTGCGCGGACGGAGAAGCCCCCCGGCAAGCGGCCGAGCGGCGCCGGGCGCGCCGCGTGGGGCCGCGCGAGGACGAGCGCGCTCGGCCCGCCCGGGGCCACGCCTTCGGTACCGCCCCCGGACGAGCACGCGACCAGAACGAACCCCAGGCCCGACAACCCGAAGAGAGAGCGCCGCATCGAGACCTCCGCGTTCGACAGGGTACGCGATGTGCGCGGAACGGCCACCGCTCTCGTCGGTCCGCCGCGAGGCTCGGCCGTTACTTCGTCCCGAACATCCGGTCGCCGGCGTCGCCGAGCCCCGGGACGATGTACCCGTGGTCGTTCAGGTGGCTGTCGACCGACGCCGTCACGATGGGGACGTCGGGGTGCGCGGCGTGGAACGTCTTGATGCCCTCGGGACACGCCACGAGGCACACGAGCTTCAGCGACCCCGGGTGGTTGCGTTTGAGGCGCTCCACGGCCGCGACGGCGCTGTTGCCGGTGGCCAGCATCGGGTCGCACACGATGACGTCGCGCTCCTCGAGGGTGGGCGGCACCTTGCAGTAGTACTCGACCGGTTCGAGGGTCTTCGGGTCGCGGTAGATGCCGATGTGGCCGACGCGGGCCGAGGGGATCAGCTCCAGCATGCCGTCGAGGATCCCGAGGCCGGCGCGGAGGATGGCGACCAGGACCACCTTCTTCCCCTCGAGCTGCGGCGCCTTCATGGCGACGAGCGGGGTCTCGATGTCCACCTCGCCGAGCTTCATGTCGCGCGTCGCCTCGTACGCGAGCAACATGGAGATCTCGCCGAGCAGCGTGCGGAACGAGGCGGTGCTCGTCTCCTTCTTCCGCATCAGGGTCAGCTTGTGCTTGACGAGCGGGTGGTCGACGACGGTGAGGATCGGGGTGGTCATCGGGGCCGAGTGCTACCCCAAAACGCCGAGCGCGGCGATCCGTGAGGATCACCGCGCCAGGCTCTCGCGAAGCGAGGAGGCTCAGCCGCCCATGATGCACATCATGCCGACCTTGGCGCAGATGCTCATCACCGGGTTGCAGCAGTAGCTGCCTTCGCCGCAGACGTTCTTGCCGCAGGGGACGCCGACCTGCTTGTGGAAGTGCTCGACCGTGCCGGTGTCCGACTTGGTGAGGGTGATCTTGGTGACCTTGGCCTTGGTCGCGAGCTTGTAGTCGCCGAGGATCTTGGAGAACGCGAGCGAGGGCTTGTCGTACGAGGCGAGCGTGAGCTTGGTGCCGACGACCTTGTAGACGCCCGAGACCTCGGTGCTCGCGGCGTCGCACGGCGTGGTGATGCAGCGGACGCCGGTGTCGATCGTGGCGTCGAAGCGGTAGCCCTTGAGGAAGCCACCCAGGGTCTCGGCCTTGTCCTTGGTGAGGGTCAAGGAATAGATGATGCCGTCCTCGCCGACCCACGTGCCCTTGAGGCTCGCGTAGGTGACCGCGTCGTCGCTCGTGTCGGTGATCTCGCCCTCGTCGTCGGTCGACTCGACCGCACACCCCGAGAGCGCAAACGACGCAGCGACCATCGCACCGAGAGCAAGCTTCCACGCCTTCATGATTCGACCCCTTTTCGACCGCCTGGATGACGCGCCGGCGAAGCGACCCCGCAGCCCCTCGCCGCGAAGTGCGCCCTATATAGGTCCATGTAGTCAAACGTGCAACCACTGTCTCCAAGTGGCTATTTCGTGCCGTGAACTGGGGTAGTCTCCGGGCGATGCACGTGCATCTGGTCGCGCCCTCCAACGAGGACTCCACCTACATCAAGCCCCTCTGGGCCCAGACGCTCGCTGCCCACACCCCGTCGTCGATGGACGTCACGTTCCGCGACGACGGCCTCGATCCCATCGATCTGACGACGGCGACCGACACCCCCGATCTCGTCGGCATCTCCGTGAGCTCCAAGACCGCGGCGCGGGCCTATGCGATCGCCGACGCGTACCGCGCGCGCGGGGTGCAGGTGGTGCTCGGGGGCATCCACGTCACGGCGCTGCCCGAGGAGGGCCTCGCGCACGCCGACGCGATCGTCTCCGGCGAGGCAGAGGGCCTCTGGACGCAGGTGCTCGAGGACGCGGAGAAGGGTCGCCTCGGCCGCACCCGATCGCTCACCCAGCGCAGGGTCTACAAGCAAGAGGGCTGGCCCGATCTCGTGGGCCTGCCCATGCCGCGCCGCGATCTCACCCAGTCGCTCCGCTACGTGCCGTTCGACGTCGTGCAGACCACCCGCGGCTGCCCGTTCCCCTGCGAGTTCTGCTCGGTCTCCACCTACAACGGCACGACGTTCCGGTTCCGCCCGGTGCCCGACGTGATCCGGGAGCTCGAGCAGTGCGCCCCGCGCGTGCTGTTCGGCGACGACAACGTGATGGTGCACGTGAAGTACAGCCGCGAGCTGTTCGAGGCGATGGTCCCGCTGCGCAAGCACTGGGTCGGGCAGGCCTCGCTCGCCGCGCTGCACAAGGTCGAGAACGTGGCGCTGATGGCGCGCGCGGGGTGCAAGGCCCTCTTCATCGGCTTCGAGTCGGTGGACGACGTCGCGGTCACCGGCGCCGGCAAGCGGCAGAACAAGCCGCGCAAGTACCACGACATCGTGCGCATGCTCGCCGACCACGGCATCGCGGTGTGGGGCAGCTTCATCTTCGGGCTCGACGACGACCGCGGCGACTCGTTCCGCCGCACGGTGGAGTTCTGCGTCGAGAGCAAGCTGACGATGGCGCTGTTCGCGCTGCTCACCCCCTACCCCGGCACGCGCCTCTACCAGCGCCTCGTCGAGGAGCAGCGGCTCACCAAGGACCGCTGGTGGCTCTCGACCGACCACGACACCGACGCGCCGTTCTTCACCCCGAAGCACCTCACGCGCGACGAGCTACGCGCCGGGTGGGTCCGCGCCTGGCGCGAGATGTACGCCTACCCGGCCATCGCCAAGCGCTACGATTTCGGCCTCGAGCACTCGTGGATCCAGAACGTGGCGTTCTGGCCCATCAACCTCCTGATGCACGAGCTCGCGGAGCGAAAGATCGCCGGCGGCCAGCGCGACTTCCGCAAGCACCGCCTGCTCGACGTGCCGTTCGGCCTGTGACCACGCTCGTCACGTCGCGACTCGACAAGTCGTGACTTAACAAGTCGTGACTTAACAAGTCGTGACTTGACAAGTCGTGACTCGACAAGTCGCGACTTAACGAGCCGGCCGCACACCGCTCTGGGAAGCATCGGCCCCCCGTGGTAGTTGCGCGCCCGTGCCGCTCGTCGAAGTCCAAGATCTCAAGAAGACCTTCCAACACATGGGCAAGGATCTCGAGGTCCTGCGAGGCATCGATCTGACCCTCGACGAGGGGGAGGTCGTGGCCATCGTCGGCCCGAGCGGCGCCGGGAAGAGCACTTTCCTGCACATCCTCGGCACCCTCGACCTGCCGACCAGCGGGCGCGTCTCCATCGGCGGCACCGACATCACCAAGCTCGGGAGCTCCGCCCTCGCCGACCTGCGCAACGAGCGCATCGGCTTCGTGTTCCAGTTCCACCACCTGCTCCCCGAGTTCGACGCCCTCGAGAACGTCATCATGCCGGGCATGATCGGCGGCCTCCCCCGCAAGGATCTCGAGGTCCGCGGCCGCAAGTTGCTCGAAGAGGTGGGCCTCTCGCAGCGCGCCACCCACCGCCCCGGCGAGCTCTCGGGCGGCGAGCAGCAGCGCGTCGCCCTCGCCCGCGCCCTCCTCCGCGAGCCCAAGCTGGTGCTGGCCGACGAGCCCACCGGCAACCTCGACTCCGGCACCAGCCGCTCGATCCACGAGCTGTTCTTCGAGATCAACCAGCGCCACGGCACGACCATCGTGATCGTGACCCACAACGGCGAGCTCGCCGCGTCGATGCCCCGCATCATCACCCTCAAGGACGGCCTCCTTCACTCCGACGAGCGCCGCCCCCAGAACAAGGGCAAGAAGCCCGAAATCGCCGTGGGTCTCAGCGAAGCCAAGGGCGTCGCCTGAGCATCCGCACAGTTCCCGTTGCCCGTCGCGTGGGACCGTGATACCCGCCGCGCGCTCGGGAAGAGATACCGACCGTTCCCCTGAACCGATAGAGAAGGCGCACAGATGGCGACCACCCAGTTCGTAGGCAAGATTCGTCAGGTCATCGGCCCCGTCGTCGACGTGGAGTTCCCGAGCGGCCAGCTCCCCGCCATCTACAACGCCCTCAAGGTCACGAACCCGTCGATCAACAAGGCCGAGGACAACCTCGTGCTCGAGGTCGCCCAGCACCTCGGCGAGTCGATGGTCCGCGCGATCGCGATGGACTCGACCGACGGTCTCGTCCGCGGCATGGACGCGCGCGACACGGGCAAGCCGATCGCGATGCCGGTGGGCCCGTCGGTGCTCGGCCGCATCCTCAACGTCGTCGGCGCCCCGGTCGACGGCGGCGAGGCCCCCAAGGCCACCCGCTACGACCCGATCCACCGCGACGCCCCGGCCTACGTCGACCAGTCGACCAAGGTCGAGGTCTTCGAGACGGGCATCAAGGTCATCGACCTGCTCGCCCCCTACCGCAAGGGCGGCAAGATCGGCCTGTTCGGCGGCGCCGGCGTCGGCAAGACCGTCCTCATCCAGGAGCTGATCAACAACGTCGCCAAGGCCCACGGCGGCGTCTCCTGCTTCGCCGGCGTCGGCGAGCGCACCCGTGAGGGCAACGACCTCTTCCTCGAGATGACCGAGTCCAAGCTCGAGTCCGGGGAGCCCGTCATCAGCAAGACGGCCCTCATCTTCGGCCAGATGAACGAGCCGCCGGGGGCCCGCGCCCGCGTCGCCCTCTCCGCGCTCACCTGCGCCGAGTACTTCCGCGACGTCGAGGGCCAGGACGTCCTCCTCTTCATCGACAACATCTTCCGCTTCACCCAGGCGGGCTCCGAGGTGTCCGCGCTCCTCGGCCGCATCCCGAGCGCCGTCGGTTACCAGCCGACCCTCGCCACCGAGATGGGCACCCTCCAGGAGCGCATCACCTCGACCAACAAGGGCTCGATCACCTCGGTGCAGGCCGTCTACGTCCCCGCCGACGACCTCACCGACCCGGCCCCCGCCACCACGTTCGCCCACCTCGACGCCACCACGGTGCTCTCGCGCGCGATCTCCGAGCTCGGGATCTACCCGGCCGTCGACCCGCTCGACTCCACGAGCACCCTGCTCGACCCGCAGGTCATCGGCGACCGCCACTACAAGGTCGCGCGCGACGTGCAGCGCACCCTGCAGAAGTACAAGGACCTGCAGGACATCATCGCCATCCTCGGCATGGACGAGCTCAGCGAGGACGACAAGCTCCTCGTGGCCCGCGCCCGCAAGATCCAGAAGTTCCTCTCGCAGCCGTTCTTCGTGGCCGCGCAGTTCACCGGCCTCCAGGGCAAGTACGTCCCCCTCAAGGAGACGATCGAGTCCTTCGAGGAGATCCTCACCGGCAAGTACGACGACCTCCCCGAGCAGGCGTTCTACCTCGTGGGGAACATCGAGATGGTCAAGGAGAAGGCCGCGAAGATGGCGGCGGGCGCCTGAGATGGCCGACGCCATCCACCTCGAGGTGGTCACCCGCCACGGCGTCGCGCTCCGCGAAGACGTCGAAGAGGTCCAGGCCCCCAGCGTCGCGGGCGAGTTCGGCGTGCTCCCGGGCCACTTGCCCCTGCTCGCCGCGCTCAAGTCCGGCGTGCTCACCTACCGCAACAAGGGTGGCCAGAAGCGCGCGGTCATCGGCCCGGGCTTCGCCGAGGCGGGCCCCGAGAAGCTGCTCGTGATCACCGAGCACTTCGTGCCGGAGGACGACATCGACCCGACGGCCACCCAGGAGACGCTCGACGCCGAGCGTGAGCGCCTCGCCGAGCTCGAGGAGAAGGGCATCAAGAGCGGTGCGCGCTGGGACGAGCACGCGGCGCGCATCGAGTGGTGCGAGGCCCAGCTCGCCCTCGTCGAGCTGTGGCGTCCCGGCAAGCGGGGCGGCACCAAGGGCGGCGAGACGCACTGAAGGTCACCGAGTGCAGGCATGGCGGCGGGTCCTCGGATCCGCCGCTCGCCTTTTTGGCGCCCGAGTGGCCTGCGCGCCGGCTGCGCCGCTAGCATCGGCCCCGATGACCCGCACGCTCGTCCTCGCGATCTCGTCGTTCGCTTGTGCGGCGGCCTGCACCCCGACGCAGGGCCCCGTCACGCCGCTCCCGAACAAGCCGGCTCCTGCGCTGGTCGGCGAGCCGTGGGAGGCCAAGCTCGACGTCGGGCACCCGCTCGTCGGTCGCATCTTCTCGACCGCGACCGGCGGCTTCGTCACGGCCGACACGATGATGGACTCGCTCGCCGGCGCGAAGGTCGTCCTCCTCGGCGAGAAGCACGACGCCCCCGATCACCACCGCCTGCAGGCCGCGGTGATCCACGCGCTCGTCCTGCGCACCGTCCGCCCCGCCGTGGCCTTCGAGATGATCGAGGTCGAGCAGCAGTCCAAGGTGGACGAGGCGATCGCGACGAGCCCCGGCGACCCCGACGTGATCGGCGACGCGGTGGCGTGGCAGACCTCGGGCTGGCCGCCGTTCTCCCTCTACCGCCCGCTGTTCGTCGAGGTGCGCTCGCACTGGCTCCCCGTGCTCGGCGCCGGCGTCTCGCGCACGCGCCTGCAAGGCTGGGTCGGCAAGGACGCGCCTCCACTCCCGCCAGAGCTCCGCGCCCAGCACCACCTCGACGACGCGCTCCCCGAGCAGGCCTCGCTCGAGGCCGAGCTGCTCGCCTCCCACTGTGGCGCGCTGCCGAAGCCGGCGGTCGGCCGCATGGTGCTGGCGCAGCGTATCCGCGACAGCGTCATGGCGCAGACCCTGGCCGACAAGGAGCACGCGGTGCTCGTGGCGGGCGCCGGGCACGTGCGCAACGACCGTGGGGTGCCGTGGGCGCTGTCCCGGATCAAGCCCGGCACCACGACGCGCTCGCTCGCGTTCGTGGAGGTCGAGGGCGAGTGGAAGGATCCCAAGGCCTACGCCGCGGTCTTCCACGCCAAGGCCCTGCCGTTCGACTTCGTGTGGTTCACGCCCCGGCTCGACGACGAAGACCCCTGCAAGCCGAAGGGCTAGCCTTCGCCCGTGGCCCTGGACACGCCTCCTCCGCGCAACACCACGATCGCCATCGGCGGGCTCGTGATCGCGACGATCGTGTTCTCGCTCGCGCGTGGGCCGCGGCGCGAGGCGACCGCCGCGCCCTCGGCGAGCCCGGTCGCGCTCGACTCGACGCTCCCCTCTTTTGGCCCGAGCCCGGCCGATCGGCTCTCGAGCGCGATCGCCGATCTGCGCGCGATGCCCTCGCTCTCGATATCGCCGCCGCAGATCGAGAAGCTGCAGGCCGCGCTCGACGGCGTGGCCAAGTCGGACAAGGGCCTCCGGATGCCCGACGGCAAGGACCCACCTCCCTTGCCGGTGGGCTCGCCGCACTGGATCCGCTTCGGTGTCATCCTGGTCCGCTACGAGGGCGCGCAGTTCGCCCCCAAGGAGGCGCCGCCGCGCGACGTGGCCGAGCTGCGCGCCAAGGCGCTCCACGCCGACGCACAGAAGGACTTCGCCGCCGCGGTGAAGGCGGGCGACCCAGGGTCGATGGCCGACATCGGATCGGTCAAGCGCGGCGTCCTCGAGCCGGCGACGCAGTACATGCTGTTCACGCTCCCGGTCGGGAGCCTCTCACCCATCCTCGACACGCCTCGCGGGTTCTGGATCGCCAAGCGCCTGCAATGACCCCTCGCCATGCCTCGATCGCCCTCGTCGCCCTCACCCTCGCCGCCTGCCGGGATCGGGGGGACCCACAGGCGCGCGCGGTGCTGACGGCGTATCGGGCGTTCGAGGAGGCGCAGGGAGACGATCGCAAGCCGGCGCTCGCTGCCCTGTCGACGGTGCCGTGCGCGGGAGCCGTGTGCACGGCGCGCGACGCCTGCGTGCGCTACGGGAGCGCGCTCGTACAAGCGCGCAACCTCGTCGACAAGGCGAAGTCGCTCGGCCCGGTCGACGCCGGCGGGAACGGCGCCGCCACGCCGAGCGCGCTGGCGGTCATCGTGGGCGCGGCCGACGACGCCACCAAAGAAGCCGCCGCGGCCGAACCGGCGTGCGAGAAGGCGCTCACGGAGCTCGCGGCGCTCGGTGGCCAGAATGGGGCCAAGCGCTGACGCCGCGGGTCTCTGCGAGGGCGCTCAGAACGACTCGAGCTCGTCCTCGTCCTCGGCGTCGAGGGTGAGGCGCTGCTTCTCGTCGGCCAGCTCGCGGTCCAGCTCGCGCGTCGAGATCACCGGGAGCTTGCGCTTGCCGATGGGGCCCTCGTCGACGTAGTCGCGGAGCGAGGCCATCTGATCGAACGCCTGCAGCTTGGCGAGGCCCTTCACCTCGACCTGGCGGATGCGCTCGCGGGTGAGGTTCATGATCGCGCCGACCTCTTCGAGGGTCGTGCCACCGCGGTCGGCGACGTCGAGCGCGCAGGTCTCGGTCATCTCCCAGACCTCGAGGTCCGGGAAGTTGAGCTTGATCGCGCCGGTGCGCGGCGAGACGTCGAGGTAGAGGTGGTGCTGACACGAGACGAACGGACAAGGCCGCTCGCCCTCGAGGCACTCGGCGCGCGTGCGCGGCCGCGCCGTGGCGGTGTCCTCCGGATAGAGGAGGCGACCGCGCTCGAGCTCCGCCTTCGACAGGCGCTTCACCGAGATGGTGCGCGCGCGCACGTCGCGCTTGCGGCGCGAGCGGCGCTGTTCGCGCGTGAGCTCGGGCTCGCCGTCCAGCTCGGCGGGCGCCAGCGCGAGCGCGCCGTCCGTCGCGAGCACCGGACCATCGTCCGCATCGTCGTCCACGAGGTTGAAGCCCTCGAGCGTCTCTTCGCCGAACCCGTCTTCGAAATCGTCGTTCATTGGTCTGCCTCTCCCCGCGGAAGCCTGGTCTCGGTGGTCCGTGAAAGAGCGCGCGCGCCTGGCCCACGCCCACACGACGGCGCACGGCGCGCGAACGCACCCGTGCTCACCCGCCGCTCGCCTGCGCCGGGCCCGTCGCCGAGAGGTGAGCGCCCACTGCGCGGTCACCTCGTGAATCTCTGTCTGCTTCGCACGAACGCGCGTCCCGCGCGCGTTCGCTAGACCGCCGCTCTCCGGAGTCGAGCTTGCATGGTGAGCTCGCTCTCGATCCGGCCGAGCTTGTCGACGAGCGTGCGCGAGAGATCGCGCGCGTCCTCGATGTCCCGCTGGAGCGCCTTGCCGACGGGGGCGCCTGCGCGCTCCTCGACCGCCCGCTCGAGCCCGTCGATGACGCGCCCGAGCACTCGCTCCGTCTCCTCGATGTCACTCCGCGCGAACAGGAACTCGCGCTGAATCTCTTCGATGGTGAAGTCCTGCGCCATCATCTGCTTGATCCGCTTGATCTGGCGGATGACGGCGACGGGATACATCCCCTGCGAACCCTGGTGCTTGCCCTTGCGTCCGACGCGCACGCTGCGGGGTAGCAGCCCGAGCTGCACCCACTTGCGGAGCGTCGCCTCGCTGATCCGGTAACGGGTACCGTGCAGCGCCTCGAGGATGGCGTGAGAGGTCAACCCAGCGGAGTGCTTGGCCTCGATGCGCGCGACCGTCTCGTCGTCGAGTTCGGTCTCGCTGTGCTCGATGTCTTCACCCGCGTCCAAGTCGACCCCCTCGTGATCCTTTCGTGTCGTTCGCCCCACTGATCGAGCAATCCCCGCTCGGATCATCGCCGACGCCGTTCTCCCGGCCGCTCCAGCGGAACGGGGTGGGGTGAGCGACTCGGCCCGAGCACCTGGTCTCCTCATCGTGGCACGAACAACAGCGTCGGATGGGAGGAAGTGAACGTCTGCGGCAGGAAACGACCATTCAGTGTCGTGTTCCCTACTGCGCTCGCGAATGTAATCCACTGAATGGAACTGGGTCAACGTTTCGCAATGCAATCTGTCCACAGAGAGCCGAATGACGAATCACTTCGTGGCGGCGCCACTTATCGATGACAATGAAACGTCCGCGCTATCCCGATCCGGATATGCCGGCGACGACGCCTTCGGAGCGCCGATTGCCCGTGATTTCAGGCACTTCGTGCGAATGGCCGGCGCGGCTACGACGTCCTGCGTCGAAAGTCGCGAACTTGTCCCACCGGGGCCGATCGGCTCCTACCCGTGGGCCGATGTAGGTGACTGCGGGGCGGGCGAACGGGCTATCGTGCGCCGGCATGGGCGACGCGGACGACGCGCTCTCCGCCCCTCGGGCCGAGGCTCCGGAGGGCGTGGCTCGGGCAGGCACCTTCGAGGTCGCGCTGCCGCGCGGGCTCGTGCGCTATCGCGACCTCGGCGCGACGAGCTCCCCGGACGAGAAGCGACTCCTCTTGCTGCACGGCCTCGGGCACGACGCGGCCCACTGGAACGAGCTGCTCGAGCTCCTCGCTCTTCGTCAGCGGGTCATCGCCCCCGATCTCGCCCCTGGCGCCGACGGGCGTGGTCTCTCCTTGCAGGCCCTCGGCGAGCAGGTGGTGGATCTGGTCGCCGCGATCGGCGTCGGCCGGGTGACCCTCGTCGGGCACGACTCCGGCGCCGCGCTAGCCTTGCTGGTCGCGACCGAGTGGCCCGAGTTCGTCGAGCGTCTCGTCCTGATCGCGCCGCCGATCCTGCCACGCCGCGCGCACGTCGAGGAGCGGCTCGCCCTCTTGCCGCTGGTCGGTCGCGCTCTCTTCCGGCGCGGCCTCGGCCGCCTCGTGCTGCACCGCCGTGGCGCCGCGGGCAAGGTGGACGAGACCACCCTGCCGCTCCTCCGCGAGACCACCGAACGCGCGGCGCTGTTCGCCCGCCTGCCGCGGGTCCGTTGCCCGACCATGCTGGTGTTCGGCCGCAAGGACCGGATCGAGCCGTGGACGCACGGCCAGCGGCTCGTGCGCGAACTGCCGAGCGCGCGCCTCGAGGTCGTCGAAGGCGGCCATTGCCCCGCCGAGGAGGATCCCGACAGACTCGCGGAGTTGATCGAGCGATTCCTGCGCGAGGCGAAGGCATGACGGCGAAGAGCCGCGCGTTCGCGCGCTTCCGGAGGAACCGCGGGGCCGTGCTCGGTCTCGCGCTCGTCGCCGCGCTCGTGTTGTTCGCGCTGCTCGGACCCTTGTTCCTGCCGTCTCCGCTCACACCCGATTTCGACCACGGACGCGGGCCCTTCGGCACTCCCTCCAGTCCGTCGCTGCGGCACCCGTTCGGGACCGACACCGTGTTCCGCGACGTCCTCTCGCGCCTCGCCCACGGCGGACGCCTCTCGCTCGAGGTGGCCTGCCTCGCGACGTTCGTGTCCACCGTGCTCGGCGCCGCGGTCGGGATCGGCGCCGGGTACTTCGCCGGCCGCCGCGTGCGGGTCGACGCGATCTCGGACGCCCTCGCGCTCTTCGCCCTCGGCGTCGGTGGGCTCCTCGCGCTCCGTGGAGGTGGTGTGCGGGAGGGCGCGCTCCTCTTCGCCTACGCGGGCTTCGCGCTCTCCTTCGGCCTCCGCGCGTTCGGGGGCCTGCGCGGACTCCTCGACAAGCGCCTGCCGCGGCCGAGTGGTCTCCTCGACCTCGGCCTCGGCGTCGGGCTCGCGCTCTCCTTCCACCACCTCGGGCGAGCGATGGGCCTCGCGCTCGCGTCGGTGGTGGTGCGGGCGGCGTTCGACCGCGACCAGCGCGAGGAGCGCCACCCCTCCATCGACGTCGACGACGGCCTCATGCGCCTCGTGGACGCGCTGCTCTCGTTCCCGTTCCTCCTGCTCGCGATGGCGATCGCGGCGGCCGTCGACCGGACGACCGAGGCCTCGCTGTTCCTCCTCCTCGGGCTCACCGCGTGGACGGGCAACGCGCGGGTCGTGCGCAGCAAGACGCTGCAGATCCGCAACCTCGAGTTCGTGGTCGCGGCCCAGGCGCTCGGCGCCTCGACGCCGATGGTGCTCGTGCGGCACGTGCTCCCGAACGTGGCGGGCGTGCTCGTCGTGCTCGGGACGAGCTCGGTGGCCACGATGATCGTCGCCGAGGCCGCGCTGTCCTTCCTCGGCCTCTCCCTCCCCCCGCCGGCGCCGAGCTGGGGCTCCATGCTCGACGAGGCGCGCCCTTACTTCGCCCTCGCGCCGTGGCTCCTCGCCGCGCCCGCCATCGCCATCCTGCTCACCGTCCTCGGCTTCAACCTGCTCGGGGAGGGGCTCCGCGATGCCTTCGATCCGAAGGAGTGAGATCCTCGCCGTCCTCGCGCTCGCCCTGCTCGCCGGCCCCCTCGCCTGCGGCAAGCGCGGTGAGGGTCGCGGGCCGAAGGGCCGACCGAGCACGGCGACGAGCCCCGTCCGCGGCGGCACGCTGCGCTACGCCACGTTCGTCAGCGTGCGCACCCTCGACCCCGCGGTCGCCTTCGACACCGAGTCGCAGCCGCTCTTGAACCTGCTGTTCGCCGGCCTCGTCGACTACGGCCCGAGCGGCGAGATCGTCCCCGACCTCGCCGAGCGCTGGGAGCTGTTCGACGGCGGCAAGGCCTACCGGTTCTTCCTCCGCACCGGGCTCACGTTCCACGACGGGAGCCCCCTCGACGCGACCGATCTGCAGCGGAGCATCGAGCGCACGCTCGCGCCCGCCACGCCGTGCCCGGTGGCGTCGTTCTACGAGCCCATCGAGGGGGTGACCGCCTACCGCGCCGGCAAGGCAAAGGCCATCTCGGGCGTCGTCGTCGAGTCGCCCCACGTGCTCGTCATCCGCCTGCAGAAGCCCGACGCGACGTTCCTGCCCATCCTCGCGCTCTCTCCGCTGCGCCCGGTGTGCAAGAGCGGCGGTCGGGCCTACGACGATCAGTTCCAGCAGAAGGCGTGCGGCGCAGGGCCGTTCAGGCTCGCCGAGTGGCTGCCCGGTCAGCGCATCCGCGTCGTGCGCTTCCCGGGGTGGCACGAGCCCGGCAAGCCCTACCTCGACGCCATCGAGCTCAGCGAGAACGTCTCGCGGGTGACCCAGCGCCTGATGGTCGAGCGCGGC
>Ga0154020_10002716_pt1 | contig 21525 bp, 14 predicted proteins | sample Klosneuvirus_201_FD_109709 | JGI IMG/M metagenome (GOLD analysis project Ga0154020, IMG submission 109709) | Active sludge microbial communities from wastewater, Klosterneuburg, Austria - Klosneuvirus_20160825_MG | ecosystem: Engineered > WWTP > Aerobic digester > Activated sludge | place... | reverse complement strand
GGCTGCGTCTCGCTCTGTTCCAGCCGACTCAGTCGAGCTCCTCTTCGGGATCGGGCATGGCATGGTCCATCGCAAAGCGACGCAGGTCGGTGGTGTAGGGCATGTCGGGATGCGCTCCGAGCGGCAGCTTGTCGACGGGCCACGGTTGCGGACCATCGATGGTGAATCGCTGTGCTCGCCGGGCGGCGGCCTCGAATCGCGTCAACGGAGGAGCCTGAAAGCTCCGTCCTTCCGGGTGCCACACATGGTAGCTACCCCCACCCATCGAGCGCCGCGCCCAGGTGTCGAGCACATCGATCCTGATCGGGTGGTGGATGCCAAGGTGGGCGTGAAGCGCGTGCGGTGGCGCCCAGGCACGGAAGCGCACGCCACCGACTGCCTCGCCGGCGTTTGCGGTGGTTCGCATGGGCAGCGCCCGACCGTTGACGAGGACAACGTGCCGTTCTGGCACCAGACTCTCCGCTCGCAGCTCGATGCGCTCGACAGATGAGTCGACATAGCGAGCGGTTCCGCTGGAGGTGAGCTCTTCACCCAGCACGTGCCAGGGTTCGATGGCATTCCGCACCTCGACCCTGACGTCGCCGGCCTGGATCGTCCCTGCCAGCGGACAGCGGAGCTCGAGGAATGGTCGAAACGCCTCAGCATCCAGAGGCAGCCCCTGCCGAGCCAGGTGCCCCAGCACGTCCTCGAAGTCACGCCACATCCAGTACGGCAGCAGGAAGCGGTCGTGTAGCGTGGTGCCCCAGCGCGCCAGCGGCCGATCGTAGGGCTCCGCGCTCAACGCGGCCGCGAGTGAGCGCACCAAGATCATCTGTGCCGCCGCCATCCTGGGGTGTGGTGGCATCTCGAAAGCGCGCAACTCGACCAGCCCCTGTCGTCCATGCGGCGTCTGCGGGTCGAACAGCTTGTCGATGCAGACCTCGGCGCGATGCGTGTTCCCGGTCAGATCGGTGAGCAGATGACGGAACAGGAGATCGGTCTGCCACGGCTGGGGGAGGCCCTGGCGTCGCTGCTCGAAGGCACGACGCAGCGCGATCTCGAGCTCGAGCGCGGTGTCCGGTCGAGCCTCGTCGACGCGGGGGGCCTGCGAGGTAGGCCCGACGAAGAGGCCCGTGAAGAGATACGAGAGCGACGGGTGGTGTTGCGTGAACGTCAACCAGCTCGCCAGCAGATCGGGCCGCTGCAGGAAGGGGCTCTCGAGCGGGTTGGGTCCACCGAGGGTCAGGTGGTGTCCGCCCCCGCTGCCAGCCTGCCGCCCGTCGAGCTGGTACCGCTCCGAGTGCAGCCCGGCATGCAATGCCGCCGCGAAGACGGTCTCGATGAGCGCGGTGTGTTCGGGCGTGGTCGCAACCGGCGGCAGGTTCACCTCCAGCACGCCCGGGTCAGGCGTGACCGAGAAGCGGATCTGCCCGTTGTCTTTGGGAGGCGGATAGCCTTCGAGGATGGGCTCCACGTTCGCATCACGAGCCGCCGCGTCGATCTGGGCCAGGAGCTCCCAGCAGTCGTCTTGGGTCCAGAGCGGGGGCAGAAAGATCCTGACGTCGCCATCCCGCGCCTCCACGCACAGTGCGGTGCGGACCGCGGGGCGGCTCACGGTCGCGGCCCCCGACAGCTTGAGCTGACCCGTTGCAGCCTCTTTCGGCAGGCGTGGGTCGCGCTCGTATCCCCTGGCCTCGATCCAGCCCGGTGGCACCTCCCCTGGCGGGAGCGATTCCAGCGGGAGGCGCAGCCCGATAGGGCTGTCACCTGGCAACAGGAAGAGGTGGTCGCGTCTGAACCTCCAAGGGAAGCTCGTCCACTGGCCCCCCCGCCTGGTCAGTGGCAAGACCCATCCGGCCGGCGTCCGCAGCCCTCGGCCCAGCACCCGCGCCAGACGCCGCCGCTCCTCACTGTCCTCGAGGTTCGCACGCAGTGGGTCGACCCCCAGCGGCAACTTGGCTTCCTCCGCGAGGAAGTGCCACGGGTCCTCGAATGCTGGATGGACGAAGTCCTGCAGTGTGAGGCGAGAACTCAATGCTCGCATGAGCCGGTCCGCTGCCTCGAAGGGTGCCGTGCCCCCTCGCTGCCAGCTGATGTCTCTTGGCCAGACCGGCACACCGTCCTTCCGCCCGATCAGTTCGAGCGACCATCTCGGGAGACTCTCGCCCGGGTAGTGCTTGCCCATGCGTTCGATGACCATCGCGCCTGGAGCCAGGCGACGCCTGAGCTCCGCCGCGAGCTTTCGCCCATGCGACAGCTTGCTGGGGCCCAGCGCCGCGCTATTCCACTCGTCCGCCTCTGAGTTCTCGCGCGACGTGAAGGTGGGCTCGCCGCCCATCGTCATCACGATACCAGTCGCGGCCAGCTTCCGATCGGCGGCTTCTCCCGCAGCCTCAAGGCTACGCCAGACGTCATCCGTGTATGGTGCCGTGGGCCGAGGTTCATGTCCGACGCGACCGACGACAAGCTCGAACTGAACGTCGGTCGCAACCTCGCTGCTCGTGCCCTCGATGGGGGCAGCGGAGGAGGGCTCGGCCGTTGCAGCGAGTGGGATGTGCCCCTCTCCGCACAGCAGTCCGCTGGTCGAGTCGAGCCCGAGCCATCCGGCTCCGGGAATGAACACCTCGGTCCATGCATGCAGGTCGACGACATCGTGACCCACACCTCGCGGCTGATCCGGGATCATGCCCTCATCTGTGAGTTGCACGAGGTATCCGCTGACGAATCGCGCCGCAAAACCTCGTGATCGCAGCAGTGCCACCAGCAGTGCCGCGGAGTCCCTGCAGCTACCGCGACCGTTGTTCAGCGTCTCCTCGGGCGTCCAGACGCCCGGCTCGTTGCGGATGACGTAGCGAACCTCCTTGGCGACAAGTCGATTGAGCTCGACCACCAGGTCGACGGTCGTGCCGGCTCTGGGCAGGTCGTCGAAGAACTTCTGGATCCGCGACCCGCGCACTGGCGGGACGAAGCGCTGAAAGGCAGTGATCTCGGTGCCGATGTCCGCTGGGTAGGTGAAGGGCGCCTGGCGGCATCGGTCGTCGATGAAGAAGTCGAACGGGTTGACGGGCTTCGCGGCGACTGCGAGCTCCACGATCACACTGAATGACTCGACCTTGCTGCCTGCTGGGAACGTCACTCGCGCAACATGGTTGCCAGCGACGTCCTGCTGCCAGAGAGTCCGAGGCGTGACGCTGCCTGCCTTGACCGTCAACGAGTAGGCCTCGATCTGAGCGCGGCAGTGGCTGGCGGGACGCAGTCGAATCAGGTGGGGGCCAAGTGCCGCTGGATTGCCGTAGACGTAGTGACTTCGATGCTGGATCAGCAGCCGCACTCGTTCCCCCTTCAGTCAACGCTTGGTTGGTCTGGACTTCTGTCTCGCCACCAGACGCACGCCTCCAGCAGGCGTGCGGGATCACGCATTCGGGTGTCAGCGTACTCCAGTTCGATTGCGTCTGTGTGTCGGCTTCATTGCAGCCGGGCACGCCGTGGAGGCCGCGCAGCGCTGCGTTTGCGGCTGGGACGGAACCCGGCGTCGCTGGGCACGACAAAGGCCCCGTTGGTGGGGGCGTCAGCACTGCTGGCCACCTCCGCCTGGTTCGGGCCGGTGTCCGCCGCCGTCGGTGTGAGGTGCCGATCGAGCAGCCTACGGAGCTCCTGCACCAGGGTCCGCGCATGGTCGAGCTCGTCGCTCGTCGCGACACCTCGCTGCGACAGGAGGTGGAGCAATGTCGCGACCCTGACGCAGGAGGCGTCAGCGTTGTCGAGCAGGCGCAGGAAGTCTGGATGTTTCGGACGGGCCAGCGCCTCCGCGATGCTCGTCAGCACCCGGACCATCTGCCTGTCGAGCTGGGCGCGGATGGTGCCGAGTCCGCGTCGCGATTGAATGGTCCGGGTCACGTACTGCTGAAGGTCGTAGGCTGCTCGGTACTCGATGGTCTTTTCGTGTTCGAACTCGGTCTGCATTGCGGGCTCCAGAGTGGGTCGCCTGGAGCTCCAGCATTCCGCGTGCCGGACAGAGAAGAGGGTGGTTTCGCGCGGTTGAGGTGTCCGGCCAGGCGCATGTCCGGGCGCTGTCCCGGACGCCGGCCGGACTAGGTCGACTCTGGCGACCAGAGCACCTCTCCGTGGCCCGAGGTCACGGCGGCGTGTCGCCCGAAGACGAACAGAGCGTCAGAGAGACGGTTGAGGTAGCGGACGCAGGTCGGATTGATCTCGTCGACACGGGCAAGGGCGACGGTGAGCCGCTCAGCGCGCCGGCACACGGTGCGAGCGAGGTGGAGACTGGCGCTGACGCCCCCGCCTCCGGGGAGGACGAAGCTGCGCAGCTCCGGGAGGCCGGCCGCACCGTTGATGCCGTCGTTGATGGCGTCGATCTCGTTCTCGAGTGCGACCACGTGACGCTCCTCGATCACCGGCTGCTTGGGATGGCGATCGGGGACGAGGGTCGCGAGATCGGAGCCCAGGTTGAAGAGTTCGTTCTGCACCCTGCCCATGATCGAGTCCAGGCGGTCGCGAGCAGCCGGGTCAGCGTGTGTGCGGAGTGCTTCACGCACCAGGCCGATGACGGCGTTGAGCTCGTCGACCGTGCCGTAGGCCTCGATGCGGAGGCTGTCCTTGCCGACTTTCTGGCCACCGACGAGGCGGGTGTCGCCCTGGTCCCCGGCGCGTGTGTAGACCTTGTTGATGAGGATCGACATGGCCAAGGTGTTAACACGTCGGGCGTTGTCGCGGAGTGCTCGGCGCGGCGGGTGAGGGTAGGATGCCCGCCATGCGCAGGACTCGCTTGATGGGGCGCCTCTGGTTTCTCCTGGCGATCGTCGCCGCTGTTGGGTTTGCGCCTTCCGCAGCGGCCGCGGAGCCACCTGGGGACGACGATCCCGCTGCCGTCTCTGCCGGGAGCGAGACTCCGCGCGAACTCATCGAGAGCTTCCTCGCCTGGACGCGTGAGGGACGGCTGGACGAGGCCAGCCGTCTGCTGGATCCGCGGTTTCCGGCGAAACATGCCGCGATCACCGCGCGAAGGCTGCGCGCTGTGCTGGATCGCCGCCTCTGGGTCGACCTGTCGACATTGTCGCGAATGCCGGGAGGCACGCCGGACGACGGCCTGCCGCTCGACATCGACCGGCTGGGCTCAGTGCCCGGGCCATCGGGTCCGGAGCCCGTTCTGTTGCGAAGAACTGCCAGTGGGCGCTGGGTGATCGCCGCGTCGTCGCTCGACCGCGTCAACGCCTGGTATGAGCGGCTGCCCGACCGCTGGTTGCGGGAGCACTTGCCCGCGTGGCTGTTCCGCACGGGGCCGCGCGACCTCTTCTACTGGCAATGGCTGGCGCTTCCAATCGTGGTCGTGGTGTTCTGGATCGTCGCGCGTTTGCTGCTGGTCCCGTTCTTCATGGTGGGACGACGGGTGCTCAAGCGCACCAAGGCAACCTGGGATGATGAACTCCTGGAGCGGCTGCGGGCTCCGGGCACGCTGGGACTTGCCGCGCTCGGAATCTATCTGGCTTTGCCGAGCTTGCTGCTCGTGACGCCGGCGCACGCCTTCGTTCTGTCAGTGCTGAAGGTCGTGGTGCTGCTGGTCTTGTTCTGGGGCGGCCTGCGCAGCGTCGATGTGGCGTTCTCGGAGGCCCGCAACTCGGCCTGGCTACAGGCTCATCCTCAGGCTCGGGGCATCCTTCCCTTCGTCGCCCGGGCAGCCAAGGTGCTGATCTTCTTGATCGCGCTGGTCACGACCCTGCAGCAGCTCGGATATGCGATCACTGGCCTCATCGCCGGCCTCGGGATCGGCGGGCTCGCGATCGCGCTCGCGGCGCAGAAGACCTTCGAGAATCTCATCGGTTCGATTGCACTCAGCGTGGACCAGCCGTTCCATCATGGCGATCTCGTGAAGATCGACGACGTCGTGGGGACGGTGGAGGAGATCGGTCTGCGCTCCACACGGCTCCGCACCGTGCAGAACACATTGGTGACCCTCCCAAACGGGAAGCTGGCCGACGCGCGCATCGAGAACCTGAGCCTCCGCAAGCACATCCGCTTCACGACGACGCTCGGCCTGACCTATGGCACCAGCTTGCAGGCGGTGCGCAACATCACCCAGGATGTCCGGGAGATGTTGGGGGGAATGGCGGAGGTGCTGGCGGGGTCGCCCGACGTGCGAGTGTTGCAGCTCGGGCAGTCGTCGCTCGACATCGAGGTCACGGCGCAGCTGACCTGTCCGCCCAGCGGGCTTGCGGACGTTCGTGAGCGCGTGATGTTCGGGATCCTGGAGATCGTGGCATCGCGTGGGGGAGCGCTGGCGTTTCCGACGCGGACCATCCACACGATCCCTGCGCCGCCAGAGGGAAGCATCGACCGGCCTGCGAACGTACGATAGAATACAAGGTGCCGTATCGGGAGCGCTCTACCTTGCTCAGTCCATTCGTTCGTCGCAGTGCTGTGTTCTTCAGCGTGTTTGCACTGCGCGCGACCCTCTCCTGGTCGGGAGGAAATCCCATGCCGTTCATTCCCAAAGCTAGCGCCGACGTCGAGCAGGACCCCAAGCACGCGGTGGAAGATCGCCCCACCCACGACGCCGAACCGAAGGCGCTCGAGGACTTGCGGCGACTGCTCGAGCAGAGCGCGTCGGCTCGTCAGGTCGCGCAGCTCATCGCCAAGCACCCGAAGGAGACCGAGCAGATGATGGCGCTCGTCCATCAGATGCGCGGCAGCCACTTCGCTGCCCAGGTCGCACGCGAGCTCGAGCGGCTGCGCTCGCTCTCGGCATTCTTGCCTCGTCACGACGATGGCACTGTGGATGACGATGACGGCACCGTCGACTCGAAGGCGCCGACCAAGGATGACGGCACCGTGCAGGATGACGATGGCACGGTAGATTCGCCCGTTCGCCGACCTCCTGTCGATGACGGAACCGTCAGCGACGACGATGGCACGGTGAGCACGGATGACGGCACCGTGGAGGATCTTGCGGCACTCGACGACGGCACCGTGGACACGCCGGTCCGCCGGGGTCAGGAGACGGTGCCCAAGCCGCCGGTAGCGCACGGGACGACGAAGCGTCGCAAGCCGTAGCTCGTCACGACCTCACGGGGGGGACCTCGCCACCGTCGACGCCGACGCCGATGCGCAGGTGGCGGTCGAGGAACGCCATGGTGCGGTCCCATGCACGGTCGCTCGGGGGGCGGTTGCGATAGAGACTCCGGATGCCGTGACCAACGCCTTCGTAGACGTGGGCTTCGAGCCGCTCCCCGAGGAGCTCCTTCAGCCGTTCGCGGCGCGGTCGCGGGCAGGCCACCGGGTCGAAGGCCGCGAAGTGACCGAGGACCGGGCCCTTCACGGTGCGGGCGTCGGCGTCAGGCAACCCGCCGCTGTGTACGCCGAGCGAGTGATGAAAGACGACTGGCGCAGCCATGTCGGGGCGGCGCGCCATCTGGAGGACGAATCCGCCGGTCAGACACTGTCCGATCATCCCGATGCGCCCATTGCACGCAGGATGGGCGGCGAGCTGATCAAGGAGGTCGCCGACCTCCCGGTTGCCCTCCGAGGTCGCCTTGTTGAGGAGGCCTTCCAGGCTGAAGAACTGCTTCAGGCAGTAGCGCACCTGGCCACCATCACTGAACAGATCAGGGGCCAGGGCGAGGTACCCTGCGTCCGCGAGGCGGCGTGCATCGTCGCGAACATTGTCGGTCAGGCCGAAGAGCTCGTGGAGAAGGAGCACGCCAGGATGGGGGCCGGCGCCGTGTCGGGTCGGGTCCGGTCGCCAGATCTCGCAGCGAAGTCGCCGCGAGCCTGCAGTGAGCAGCAATTCATGGGCGGGCATCGCACGCAGCGTACAACGCGGGTGCTGGCGCAGTCACCCCACGTGCAGCGCCGATGCCACGCGGAGCGGGAGGGGACGACAGCGAGGATCCGGAGAGGGACTACTGGACGCGCTGGATGATGTGGAGCCCGAAGTCCGTCTTGACCACGCCAGTCTCGTTGAGCTTGAGGCGCAGCGACAGGTTCTTGAACGGCTCGACCAGCCCGGCGGAGGGATTGACGGGGTAGCTGTTGCCGGCAGCCGCCGAGCCGGGGTCCTCGGAGAACTCCTTCATCAAGGGCTCGATCTTCTCGCCCTTCTTGAGGCGCCCGACCAGTGTGGCGACCAGCTTGTCCGCGTCCGGACGGGTGCGGGCGGCGGCGCGCGGATCTTGCTGCCCGCCGAACGCGGCCGCGAGATCCTTCCAGCTGATGAGGATGTGCTTGACCTGGACGTCCGTGGCCACGACCTCACGGGCCAGGATGTCGGCAGACTCTGCGGGATCTGGGGGCGGCGGCGGCACGCGCAGGATGACGTGCCAGCCGAACTGGGTCCGCACCAGGCCCGCCTCGCCAACATGGAGGCGGCGCGCAATGTTCTTGAAGGGCTCGACCATCGGCGCATCAGCCTTGATCTCGTAGGCGCGTCCCGTCTTGGCAGAACCGTCGTCCTCGGACAGCTCCGCCATCATGGGCTCGATGGCCTCGCCGCCGCGGATGCGCTCGAGCAGCGAGCCGACGAGCTTGTCGGCGTCGGCCTTGCTGCGGGCCTGGGCGGCCGGCTTGAGCGGCCGATGCCCTGGCAGCTGCAGGTCGCGCCACCCGATGAGGATGTGACGGGCCCAGGCCACCTCTGACGCTGGCGGCGCCTCGCGGGCCAGGATGTCTGCCGACTCGAGCGGATCCGGTGGCGCTGGCGGCACATGGAACATCACGTGGTAGCCGTACTTGGTGCGCGCGATCCCGACCTCTTTGGGCGCGAGCCGGAGCGCCATGTCCTTGAACTCCGGCACGAAGTCGCGATCGGCGCGGATCTCGTAGGGCTCGCCGCCGCCGCCGCGGTCCTCGGAGTACTCCTTGATGAGATCGTCGATCGACCCGCCCGAGCGGATCTTGTCCGCGAGCTCACGCGCAAGCCTGCCGGCTTCTTTCTGGGTGCGCGCGGCGCCGCGCGGGTCCTGCTGGTTCATGTATGCGGGCGCCAGGTCCTTCCAGGATAGCAGCACATGCTTGATGAGCGCAGGGCCCGGGCCGGCAGGGCGTTCGAGGACGCCCTTGCTGACGAAGTCGTCGGGCGGCAGGGGCCGCTCTGGTGTCGCGGGCGGGGCCTGGCCGGCCGGCACCGGCACCATCCCGAGAGTTTTGTTGGCCTCCCGATCGGGGGCCTTGTTGCACGCGGCGGCCAGGCATGCGGCCGGCAGCAGCAGGGCAGCGAGGCGGATCTTCATGCTTCGCTGCTTACCACACACCCATGGCTGGCCGCACGTCGATCTTCGCGCTCCGACAGGTGAATCGGACGTCGGACGTCGGAGGTCGGACGTCGGAGCGCGGCGGCTCAGGCGGCGGCGAGTTCGGGCGCGGCGGCCGGGCTGGCGCCGTTGAGGATCTCGGCGGCCCGCACCACTGCACTGGCGCGCGAGCGCACACCCAGGCGGTGGTAGAGGCGATGCAGCCGCGACTTCACGGTGCCGAGGTGGATGCCGATCGACTTGGCGATCTCCTCATTCGACATGCCGCGCCACAGGAACGACAGCAGCCGGGCGTCGGGAATCGACAGCGCCAGCCCCTGGGCCAGCGGCTCGACCAGGCGGCGACCCGCGGCGTGGGTCGGCTGCAGCTCGAGGACGATGAGGTCGCAGGCGCGATCGAGGGCGCGCACGCGGACGCGCACCATGACCTCGCGACCAACACAGCGCTCGACCTGGGCGCCATCGGCACCGCCAGTGGCGAACAGGCGCTCGAGCGCGGGTGCCAGCGGGTCGCGCAGCCAGGATGGGATCTGCTCACCCTCGCGGCACTCGAGCAGCGACGACGCGCGGGTGTTCAAGTAGACGGTGCGGCCCTCGCCGTCGAGGACCACGATGGCGGTCTCCACGGTGTCCAAAATGGCGCGGAGCATCTCGGAGCGGGTCTGAAGTGCGAGCATTGTTCGAACCTCCCGTTCGCTTTGCATTGCGCGTTTCGGACCATCGTCCACGCCAACGATTCCAGCCGGATGGAAGTCCAGCCCCCTGTCCATCCGCGGACAGGTGAGGGGGGGACTGGACAACTTGGGTTCGGTTGCGGCTCGGGAAGCTGTGGGCCACCCTGCTCGTCGCCGACGGGTGGGGACGCCCCGGCGCGGCTGGGGCCCCGGGCCCCACAAACGTTGGTGCGCGCAACGTGATTTCGCGCGGTCACGTCGGGTTGTACACGCACCCACACCGGCTCGAAAGTTGCTCCTGAGGGTGCTGGACCATGGCGGTGCGCCCCACTCAGCAGCCAGAGCAGAGCGGCGAGGTCGATCTGTCGCGAGCGACCCCAGGCGCTGCGACCGTCGAGATGAAGAGCCCGCACAAACGGCGTCGCGGCTGGATGCGCGTCGCTGCCGCGCTCGCGCTGGCCTATGCGCTGGTCTTGACCGTCATCGAGGGGCGCAGCGCGGATCACCAGTTCTGCACCTTCCTGGGCGACACCGTGGTGACGGCGAAAGCCGAGGCACGGGCCGCGGGTGTGGCCGCAGGGGATCGCATCGTGGCGGTCGACGGACGTGAATTCACCGCGGTGCACCAGCTGACACGCGCGCTGGCGGGGCTCCAGCCGGGGCACACGGCGCGCTTCACTGTGGAGCGGAGCGGACGTCGATTCGAGGTGTCGATGCGGCTGCACCGGCGCTGGCCCTTCGCGGGGCTGGCGGGTGCGGGCCTCGGCGCGCTGCTCTTGCTGCTCGCGTTGCTGTCAGATCGCGGTGCGGGCGCACATGCGCCGCGGGCGTTCTTTCACTGCGCGCTGGTCTACACGGTGTTCCTGGCCGGCGCCTTCACGGTCGACACCGTGGTGCTGTCATCACCGCTGCTGACCGGCGTCTGGCTGCTGTCGCTGGCCTTCGTGACGCCGGTGATCTGTCGCTTCGCGATGCGCTTTCCGGAAGGCGAGGCACGGATCTCACGTGCGGTGGCGGTGCTGCTGTTCGGGCCGCAAGCGCTGGTCGGCACCGCGATGGCGGCGCTCATCTTTGCCTATCATCAGGGCTGGGGCGGAGCCCAGGCGGGCTGGATCCGGCGTGGCATGATCATCCTGGTCGCGATCGAGATGCTGCTGTCGGTCGGCTATCTGGCCGCCGCTGCAGTGATTCGTGGCCGGCGTATGCGACGGCTGGGGAGTCGGCTGGATCCGGCGACGCGCTTCTGGACGGTGGCGTCGCTGGTCGGGACCTTGCTGCCGATCGCGCTCGGAGCGGTGGCGGCATCGGTCGATATCTGGGGCTTCGTCGGCGGTGGCTATCGGATCTATGTTGGCGCGGCGGCGCTGCTGGGTTGCGTGGGCGTCACGCTGGCGCTCACGCGGGCGCCGTTTGGCGAGCTCGATCGCGTGCTGCGGCGCGGTGCCGGCTATGTGATCGCGAGCGCGATCGCGACCGGCGTGTTCTTGCTGGCGATCGCGGGTGCTGGAGCATCGGCCGCGCTGGCGAGTGGACAGGGGCTGACCGCGGCGCTGGCGGCGACGATCGCGACCGCGGTCGTGTTTGGGCCGGTACGCGGGCGTGCACAGCGCTGGATTGATGCGCGCTTCGAGCGTGACCGCAGGCGGGCGCGGCGGCTGCTGGCCGAGGCGGCGCACGAGGCCGCGCGGACTCTGGACCCGCGTGAGCTCGAGCGTGCCGTCGTGGCACGGGTCCGGGACGCGCTGGCGGCGGACGGTGTGGCGATCTACCGGCAGACCGGCGACGAGCGCTTCGTGTGCGAGGCGGAGGCGGGCCAGGCGCGGCTGGGCGTCGAGCTGGAGCGGCGGGATCCCATCGCGACCCGGCTCGGCGAGGCGCTGGCGCGGGCCGAGGTCGTCGTGCACAAGGGGGTCCTGCTGATTGCCCCCCTGTACGAGCGCGAGGGGGCGCGTTCGGCGCTGGTCGTGGTGGCGCCGGGCGGACAGCTGGCTGCGGCAGGGACCGCAGCGTCGGCGGAGGTGCGCGAGCTGCTGGGCGCGCTGGCGGCGCAGCTGAGCGTGGCGCTGGCGAATGCGCGTGCGCACGATGCGCTGCGCGAGGCGAGCGAGCGCCTGAAGAGTCAGGCCGAGCTGGCGGAGGCACAACGTCGCGAGATCGAACGGCTCAAGCAGCGCCTCGAGGCCGAAAACCGGGTCCTCTCCGCGGAGCTCGCGCGGGTCGGCGGACGCGCGCCGGTCATCGGCGAGGGGCTGCGCGCGACCTACGATCGGGTCGAGCGGGTCGCCAGCGCGGATGCGACCGTGCTGATTCGTGGCGAGACCGGCACCGGCAAGGAGCTGGTCGCGCGCTCGCTGCACGCCTTCAGCGGCCGGCGCGAGCGCACCTTCGTGGTGGTGGACTGTGGCGCGCTGCAGCCGACGCTGATCGAGTCGGAGCTGTTCGGACACGAGAAGGGCGCCTTCACCGGGGCGTCCTCGCAGCACATCGGCGCCTTCGAGACCGCGCATGGCGGCACCCTGTTCCTGGACGAGATCGGCGAGCTGCCGCTGGAGGCCCAGACCAAGCTCCTGCGCGCGGTGGAGGACCGCACCGTGCGCCGGGTCGGTGGCGAGTCGGTGGTACCCGTCGACGTGCGCATCGTGGCGGCAACCAATCGGGATCTCGCGGCCGAGGTCGCAGCTGGGCGCTTCCGAGAGGATCTGTACTACCGTCTCAAGGTGGTCGAGGTCGTGGTCCCGCCGCTGCGTGCGCGGCGCGAGGACATTCCGGCGCTGGCGGAGGATCTGTTGCGCGAGATCAGCGTGCGCAGGCGGCGCGCTGCGCCGCGGCTGATGCCGGATGCGCTGGCGCTGCTGCTCGACCACGACTGGCCCGGCAACGTGCGTGAGCTATCACACGTGCTGGAGGCCGCGTGCGCGGTGAGTGACGGCAACGAGGTGCGCGGGGTCGACCTCGGCCTGGCCGACGAGATCTGGTTGCGGCGGGCGCAACGGTCGGTCGCCGAGGCCTCTCCGCAGGCGGGGTTGCGAGGTGCGCTGGGCGCCATCGAGCGCGATCGGATCGCTGCGGCGCTGCGTGAACATGCGGGGAATCGCTCGGCGGTTGCGCGGGCTCTGGGGCTCAAGCGCACGACACTGTTGCGCTTGCTGAAGCGGCACGGCCTGGCAGCCTGAGCGCTGGTTCGCCCGGGCGCCCTTCGGTACGATGGGCCATGGGGAATCGTTGGCTTGGTCTCGTCCTGGCGGGTGTGGTCGCGGTAGCGGGATGCGGTGACAACGGCCATCTGCAGGATGGCGTCGTCGACGCGGCGATGGAGATCGACGCCGGTGGCGGCGACGGCGACGGCGGCGGCACGGGTGATGGGGGCGGCGGCGACGGGGCCAGCGCGGATGGCGGCGGTAGCGATGGCGCGGCCATCGACGCGGCCGCGGTCGATGGCGCGGTCGCGGATGGGGCGACTCCGGATGCCAGCATGGCGGATGCCAGCATGGCGGATGCCAGCATGGCGGATGCCAGCATGGCGGATGCCAGCATGGCGGATGCATCCAGCGATGCCGCCGTGGCGACCTGTGCCGGGATGCCCAATGGCTCCATCTGTCCGGGTTCGTCCGATCCCAACATGGCCGAACGCTGCCTGACCAACGTCTGCGTCGGCACCTATGTGGCGACGCCGACGGGAGCCGGCGGCGTGGGCAACAACGCGAATCCGGGCACGCGGGCGCAGCCCAAGGCCAGCATCGGCGCCGGCATCACGACCGCGCAGGCGCTGCTCGGCGCCAGCGTCGCCGCGCCGGTGACGGTGTTCGTGGGGATCTCGGGGGCAATCAATCCGACCAACTTCGCCGAGAACATCGTGGTGCCGAACAACGTGCACATCTCGGGCGCGTGGGCGCGCGACGCCGCGGGCGCGTGGACGCGGGCGATCGGGACCAACGTGACCCGGGTGACGTCGAACCAGGATCTCGGACTGCTGATCGAGGACTCGGCCATCACGCGGTCGTCCGTGGTGGTGTCCGGACTGGCCGTGCAGGGGTCGAACAACAACGCCGATGACACCTGCGCGCTGACCGTGCGTGATGATGCGGACCCCACGCTCGACCAGTTGACCGTGGTCGGTGGCCGCAGCGGGACGCTGTCGGCGGGGATCTGTGTGGTGCGCGGTGCGGCGGGTGCGCAGACCAGGCCGCTGATCCAGAACTCGACCGTCACCGGCGGGCCGGGGCCCATCTCGGCGGCGGTGCGCACGGGCAACACCTTCCTGGCGCTGCCCGAGATCCGGGGCGGCAACTTGACCGGTGGCGAGGCGGGTCAGACCAGCATCGGGTTCTTCTGCATGAACCTGTGCTCGGGCACCATCATCGAGAACGCCACCCTGACCGGGGGCGACGCGCCGGACGCGCAAGGCGTGTCGATCACAGGCGATACCACCGGGATTCGCATCATGGGGGCGACCATCGTCGGGGGCGGCCCAGCGGTGGGCGGGATCGGCGCGGGTATTCGCACCGGGCTCGAGGTGTCGTCGGCGACCGGGTGCGGCGGGCAACCGCTGGAGGTGTCGGGGTCGACCATCGTGGCGATGAACCGGGGCCAGACCGAGATCGCGCGCGGCGTGCATGTCGAGCGCTGCGCGGTGAACCTCACGTCCTCCCTGATCGTCGGGGTCGGGTCGTCGGCGGGGCCGGCGCGTGCAGGCAGCGCGCGCGGCGTCTTCTGCGAGGCCGCGACGTCGCGCTGCAGCTTGACCCAGAACTCGCAGATCGCAGGTTCTTCGGGGTCGAATGGCAACACTGCGGATGCCACCATCAGCACCATCGCTGTGGTGCTGGAGGGCGTGTCGACGCTGTCCCGGACGCCGGTCGTGTTCTCGGGTGACTGCAACAACACCGCGATGGGCAACGCGGTCGGCGTGCGCGTGACCGGGTCGGCGCGCATCGACAACAACGTGATCCTGGGCGGCGCGTGCGGCGGGTCGACGGGCATGGAGTTCACGCCGGCGCCGGTCATCAGCTCCAACGCCGGCACCGAGGTGGTCAACAACCACATCGATGGCCGCGGCGCGGCGGGTAACGGCGCCAACAGTCGCGGGGTGATGGTGAACGGCGGCGTGGGCGGTGCGCTGGCGCCCTCGGGGTCGTTCGTGAACAACACCATCCTGGCCGGCACGGCGATGAACCGGACGGTGTTCGAGGAGTCGGGGTTGCTGGCGGACCCGCTGCAGGTGCGGAACAACAATCTGTTCGGTGCGGCGACGCTGTATCGCGATGACAACAACAACCTGACGACGACCGCGATGGTCAACGCGATGACGGTGGGCCCGGTGGCCACCGGAAACATCAGCGCGGACCCGATGCTGATGGGGGCCGGCAACTTCCACCTCATGGTGACGTCGCCGAACCTGAACGCGGGGCTGGCGTCGACGCCGATGATCCCGGCGCAGGTGTTCGCGCCGCGCGCGGACTTCGACGGCGACGCGCGACCGAACCCGACCGGTGCGATGCCGGACATCGGGCCGGACGAGACCAACTAGCCAGCGCCAGGACAGCAGGGCAGCGGCGCGTGCGCGATGACGCGCCGCCGTCCCCGCGTGCGTTGTCGCGCGTGGCGTCTACACTGGGGGCATGATCAGGGCGCTGTTACGGCTGGTGTTCGTCAATGTGCTCGGGAACCTGTGGCGGCTGCTGAGCGCGCCGCTGAGGCTTTTGCGGCGGCGTCCGGGCTGGGTGCGCGTGGTGGTCAAGGAGCCGTTGACGGCGCGGCCGGTCAGGCGACGCTGGCCATTCACTGCGCCGGGGTCGCTGGCGGGGCTCAGCAAGCTGGGGCAGGAGCTGGGGAGGGATGCGCACCTCCAGGGTGTGGTGATCGAGCTCGGGCCGGTGGGCGCGGGGTGGGCGCGGCTGGCGACCTTGCGGCAGGTGGTGATCGGGCTGAGGGCAGCGGGCAAGCGTGTGGTCGTGCATACATCGGCGCCAGGGCTGCGCGACTACTTCGTCGCGGTGGCCGCGGATGCGGTCCTGGTCGACGAGAGCGGGCCGGTCGGGCTGTTCGGACTGGCCGCGGAGGTGACGTTCTTTGCCGGTGCGCTGGAGAAGGTGGGCGCCGAGGTCGAGGCGGAGTATCGCGGGGCGTACAAGAGCTTCGCCGAGACCTTCACGCGTCGGGACATGAGCACGGCGCATCGCGAGGCCACCGACGCGATCCTCGATGACCTCGAGGCCGAGCTGGTCAAGGCGATCGCGGATGGTCGCCGGGTCTCGCCGGAGCGCGCGCGCGAGTTGCTGACGGGTGGCCCGTACATGGCCGAGGAGGCCCAGCGGGTCGGGCTGGTCGACGGGGTCTGTTACCTGGATGAGGTCGACGACTGGGTGGCTCGCTGGAGCACGGGCACTGGCCCGGCGCCTGCGTTGCCGGCCGCCGCCGCGGTCCCGGCTGCACCCGCGGCGAGCGTGAAGACGGCGAAGGTCGCCGACCTCGCCACCTGGCGTGCCGCACAACCGCGCGGATTGCGGTGGAAACCGCTGTTCATCGCGCCGCGCAAGATCCGCGTGCTGTCGCTCAGCGGCACCATCGTCCCCGGCGAGGGCAGCAGCTTTCCGAGGCAGCAGCTGGGGGCCGAGGCGGCGCGGCGCGCGCTGGAGGCTGTGCGCCGTGACCGGCGGGTGGCGGCGGTCGTCCTGCACATCGACTCGCGCGGTGGCAGCGCGGCGGCGTCCGACCTGATCTGGCGCGCCGTGGTGCGGCTCGGACGCGACAAGCCCGTGGTCGCGTACTTTCACGATGTCGCGGCGTCGGGCGGCTACTACCTGGCATGTGCGGCCAGCAAGATCGTGGCCCACCCCACCACGCTGACGGGCTCCATCGGGGTGGTCGCGGCCAAGCTGAACCTGGAGACGCTGCGCGCACGCGCCGGGCTGGGCACCGCGATCCTCACACGCGGAGAGGCGGCGGCGATGCACTCGACCTCGCGTGGGCTGTCGACCGAGGAGCGCAGGCGGCTCGCGGCGGAGGTCGACGCGCTGTACAAGCAGTTCGTCGGCAAGGTGGCAGAAGGCCGCAAGCTATCGCCCGAGGCCGTCGAGGCCGTCGCGCAGGGGCGGGTGTGGACAGGAGCGGCGGCGCACACGCGCGGGCTGGTCGACGAACTCGGCGGGATCGACGAGGCCATCGCGGCGGCGCGCACCCTGGGTCGCCGCCATCCTGGCGAGAAGCTGGAGGTCGACGACGTGCAGCTCGCGCCGCGCGCCGGGCTGGCGGCCCGGCTGGCAGGCGCCGCGGCGCGGACCCTGGGTGAGACCACCGCCTTCGGGCTGCTGAGGCCGCTCGCGGACGCCGCGGATCTGGCGACGCTGGCGCGCGAACGCACGCTGCTGTGGTCGCCGTTCGAGCCGCCGATGGGCTGAGCCGTCAGCTGGCGTTCAGCACGACGAGCTTGCCGCCGCGCTGTGACGCCTCCAGCGTGCCGCAGGCGGCGCCAATCTCCGCGCCACCCGAGTAGCGGCGCGCGATGGGTGCGCCGACCACCTGCAGGTGATCACGGAAGGCGGCCAGCTCGGCGGCGGTCGGGGGCTGGTACTTGCCGCTGGGGTCGGTGACGTCGATGAGGTCAATCTTGACCGGGATACCCGCGAACACGCGGGCCAGCGCCTCGGCGTCCTCGCGGCCGGTGTTGAAGTCGCGGATCATGACGTAGGCCAGCATGGCGCGCTCGCGGCGCGCGGCGGCGTAGTCTCGGATGGCGGCGACCAGCTCGGGCAAGGCATGGGTGCGCTCGACCGGCAGCACGGCGGCGCGCTTGTCGGGGATGGCGGAGGTCAGCGAAAACGCGAGGCGATACGGATGGTCGTCGGCGATGTAGCGGCGGATCGCGGGTACCACGCCGACGGTGGAGAAGGTGATGGCCTTGCCCGAGATGGCCATGCCGGCGGGGTGCGCCATGATGCGCGCGGCGCGGATGGTGTTCACGTAGTTGAGCAGCGGCTCGCCCATGCCCATGAAGACCACACCGCGCACCGGGCGGTCGGCCTCGGCGCGCACCGTCAGCACCTGATCGAGGATCTCCCAGGTCGCCAGGTTGCGCGAGAAGCCCATGCGCCCGGTGGCGCAGAAGTCACACGCCAGCGCGCACCCGACCTGGGACGACACACAGACGATGTACTTGTCCTCGAACAGCGGGATGCGCACCGCCTCGATCCGCCCCCCCAGCGGGGACTCGAAGAGGTACTTCACGAAGCCGTCGCTGGCGCGGCGGCGCTCGACCACGGTCAGCGCGGGCAGCTCGCCGTGCTCGACCACGAAGTCGCGTACGCCGCGAGTGACCTGGCGCGCGGCTCCGACCTCGGCCACGGTGCGCGCGCCGTGCGCGAACACCGCGGCGAACACCTTGAGCAGTGGCGTGCGCCCGGGCGCGGCCGGCGCCAGCGCGGTCGCCAGCTCGTCCAGGTCCAGGTCCTTGAGGTTCACTGCCACAGGCTCCCTTACCGCGGGGGCAGCTTGCCTGGCAACCGTTCACGTAGCGGGCCGGGCAGCGCACCGGCGCGCAACAGGGCGGCCAGGCGTGCGGCCTCGGCGCGTCCAGCCTCGCCATGTGCGCGTTCGCCAAGGGTGATCAGCGCCTGCCCGCCCCGGATGCGGGCGCCGATGGTGGCCGCGACCAGGATGCGATCGTCGAGCACGATGGCCAGGCGGCGGCCTTGGTAGGTCGCGGTCAGCGCGTCGAGGGCCTCGGTGCCGGCGCGGTCGAGGTAGATCCGCACCGCCGCGACGTCGGTGCCGTTCTCGACCGGCGCGGCGTCGAACAGCGAGCTGCCCGAGATGCGCACCTCGGGTTCGATGAGATAGGCGCGCACGCCGGTGGCGCGCTGCTCGAACTTGAAGCTGCGTCCGTTGTCCGGCCGCAGCGTCGAGCGCAGCCCGAGCAGCCAGCTGGTGAAGGCGGGGATGCTGGGGGCATCGAACTGGATGTCGCTGGGGTTGCCGCCGCGGTGCACCGTGACGCCGGCGCCGTCGCCGCTGCTGGTGGCCGCGCCGGCCAGCGCCAGCAGGGGATCTGCGCTCTCCTCGACCAGTGACAGCTCGAGGCGCCCGACCGGGGTCACCAGGGCGCGCACGGCGTCGACCTCGGGGGCGGTCATCAAGGGCAGCGCAATCTTGATGACCGGACCGTCGAGCGACACCATGGCGCCCGCGACGTGGGCGGCGGCGAGCCGGGCCTTGATGGTGCGCTCGGCCTTGCGTAGCGCCATCAGAGGCTCGGCCGCCGGCGCCGCCAGCTCGAAGCGCAGCGTGACGCGGCTCCTCGGCGGGCCGGCGTTGTCCTTGCCTTCGCCCTGGCGGGGTTCGCGCGAGCAGCCGCTGGCCGCGCTGAACAGGCAGCCGAGGAGCAGCAGGCACAGCGCTGTCCGGGCGCATGCGAGCACCGGGCCGGACAGCTGCCGCACTGCGCGCCGCGGCGCGCGCGTCATGCGCGAGCGCGAGGTGGCGAAAGCTCTGCCACGGCGGGCGGCACGATGTCGGCGACGTCGCCCTCGAGGCGCAGCGTGGCCAGCTTATCGTGATCGGTCTCGCCGCGGTTGACGACGACATAGGGCGCGCCGCGCTTGACCGCGACCAGCGGGATCGACGCCGCCGGGTGCACCGACAGCGTGGAGCCCAGCGCCAGCACGAGGTCGGCCGACTCGGCCTCGTGCAGCGCGCGCTCGAGGACCTCGGGGCGCAGGCCCTGGCCGAACGAGATGGTGGCGAACTTCAGCCAGCCCGCGCAGTCGGCGCAGGTCGGCACCTCGCCGGTCTTGCGGAACATCGCGATGGCGGGTTCGGGTTCGCCGCGCACGCCGCAGGCGACACACTCGACCAGGCGATTGGTGCCGTGGATCTCGATGACACGGTCGTCGGCGAGGCCGGCGGCCTGGTGCAAACCGTCGATGTTCTGGGTCACCAGCGCGCCCAGGCGACCGATGCGCTCGAGGTCGGCGATGGCGACGTGGGTGCGGTTGGGGCGCGCGGCGCTGAAGGCGTCCCAGGCCTCGACCTTGTATTCCCAGTATTCGCGGCGCTTGAGCGCCGAGGTCATGAACTCCTCGAAGTAGACCGGGGAGCGCTTGGTCCACACCCCGTTGGGGCCGCGGAAGTCGGGGATACCGCTGCCGGTCGAGATCCCCGCCCCGGTGAAGACGAGGATGCGGCGCGCCTCGCGGAGGAGGCCGACCAGCTCGTCATGTCCGGGACACTGCATGTGCAGAGCATAGCGCACGCAACCGGTGCGCGCTGTCAAGCTCCCAACCGCGCGCAGGGCCGGCTAGATGATCAGCATGACCGAGTTCGCGTTGCCTGCGCTCGACCTCGCCGCCGCGGTGGCGGCCGAGCTGTCGCTGCCCCGTCCCTCCGTGGCCCGCACCCTGGAGCTGTTCGCCGGCGGCGCCACGATTCCCTTCGTGGCGCGCTACCGCAAGGAGGTCACCGGCGGTCTCGATGAGGTGCAGCTCGGCAAGATCCAGGAGCGTGGCGCCTACTTGCGCGAGCTCGACGAGCGGCGCCGGGCGGTGCTGGCGTCGATCAGCGAGCAGGGCAAGCTGACCGCGGAGCTGCGTGCGCGGCTGCTGGCGACGACCTCGAAGACCGAGCTCGAGGATCTGTATCTGCCCTTCAAGCCCAAGCGCCGGACGCGGGCGATCATCGCGCGTGAGCGCGGCCTGGAGCCGCTCGCGGAGCTGATCTGGGCCCAGGCCGACCAGTTGCCCGAGTCGGCGGCAGCGCTGGCAGCGCGCTACGTGTCCGGCGACAAGGGTGTGCCGGACGCCGATGCGGCCTGGCAGGGCGCGCGCGACATCGTGGCCGAGCGCGTCGCCGAGGATGCCACCGTGCGTGCCGGGCTGCGCGAGCAGGCGCTGGCCGAGGGGCGCATGGCGGCCAAGAAGAGCGAGCGCAAGCCCAAGGAGGGCGAGCCCGCGCTGTCGGCCGAGGATGCGCGCAAGTTCGAGGATTATCACCAGTTCGAGGAGCCGGTGCGCACGCTGCCGTCACACCGGGTGCTGGCGCTGCGGCGTGGCGAGAAGCTGGGCGCGCTGCGGGTGTCGCTGGAGATCGATCGTGAGGCGGCGCTGACGCGGGTGCGCGGGCGGGTCATGCGCGGTCGGGGGGGCGCCCTGGGCGGCGAGCTGGAGCGCGCGCTGGGGGATGCCTATGATCGGCTGCTGGCGCCCTCGATCGAGGTCGATGTGCGCCTGGCGCTGAAGGAGCGCGCGGATGCCGAGGCGATCCGCGTGTTTGCCGAGAACCTGCGCCATGTGCTGCTGGCGGCGCCGCTGGGTGGCAAGCGCGTGCTGGCGCTGGATCCGGGGTTTCGCAGCGGGGTCAAGGTGGCGGCGCCCGATGACAAGGGCGACCTGGCCGAGCACACCGTGATCTACCCGCACGAGCCGCAACGGCGGCTCGACGAGGCCAAGCAGCTGCTGCGCGCGCTGGTGGCCAAGCACAAGATCGATGCGGTCGCGATCGGCAACGGCACCGCAGGTCGCGAGACCGAGGCGGTGGTGCGCGCGGTCAAGCAGGACGGCGGACTGCCGGCGTCGTGCCTGGTGGTGTCGGTCAGCGAGAGCGGGGCGTCGGTGTACTCGGCG
>Ga0154020_10002715_pt1 | contig 21533 bp, 15 predicted proteins | sample Klosneuvirus_201_FD_109709 | JGI IMG/M metagenome (GOLD analysis project Ga0154020, IMG submission 109709) | Active sludge microbial communities from wastewater, Klosterneuburg, Austria - Klosneuvirus_20160825_MG | ecosystem: Engineered > WWTP > Aerobic digester > Activated sludge | place... | reverse complement strand
GGCGACCGCGCACTCGCCCGACTTCACCTCGACGCTGGACTGCGCGGCGTCGATCACCGCGAACTGCATGCGCACGCGGTCGAGGATGACCTCGGGCGGGGTGTAGTTGCCCTTGCCCTTCGACTCCTTCTTGCCCTCGCGGTCGCCCACGTGACCGAGCACGATGCAGGTCTTGTAGGGGTGCGCCTTGCTCGTGGGATCGAGCCCGAACTCGGCGCGCGTCTTCGCGTCGAACACGAGCGTGCTGATCATGAGCAGGCTGTAGAACCAGCCGCGGGTCTGGTCGATCGCCTCGCTGATGAAGTCGGCGGGCCACTGCGAGCGCATGCGCTCGATGGACCCCTGCTGGTGCGGAAAACCCCACTGGGCGAACGGCATGCACCCCGAGTCGAACCAGCAGTCGATCACCTCGGGCACGCGGCGCATGGTCTTGCCCGTCTTCGGCGACGGGAAGGTCACCTGGTCGATCCACGGCTTGTGGACGATGAGGTCGTCGCTCAGGGTCGGATCGGCCTTCTTGGCGGCGTGAAAATGGTCGAAGGCGCGCGGGTTCAGCTTCAGGATCTCGTCGACGCTGGTCGGCGCGTGCATGTCGGTCGGGTCGTCCTCGGAGACCCACACGTTGAGCGGCGTGCCCCAGAAGCGCTCGCGCGAGAGCGCCCAGTCCACGTTGTTCTGCAGGAAGTCGCCGAAGCGGCCCTCCTTGATGTGCGGCGGCAGCCAGTTCACCTCGCGGTTGTTGGCGATGGCGTCGTCCTTGTGCGCGGTGGTGCGGATGAACCACGCGGGGCGCGCGAACTGGATGAGCGGGTCGTCGTCGGCGCGCCAGCAGAACGGGTAGTCGTGGCGATAGAGCTCCTTGAGGAGCAGGAGCCCGCGCTGGTGGAGATCGTCGAGGATGCCCTTGTCGGCGTCCTTGACCCACTTGCCCGCCCAGTTCGGGACGTCGGCCTTGAACGTGCCGTCGGCCTCGATGGCGCAGAACAGCTCGAGGGGCTCACCGAACGTGCGCTCGAGGCGCTTGTGGGCCTGGTTGTCGTCCTCGCCGAACGCGGGCGCGATGTGGACGATGCCGGTGCCGCTGTCGAGGGTGACGAAGTCCTCGACGATCACGCGCCAGTACTTCACCTCGCCCTTGGCCGTCCGGTCCGCCGCGTGGTCCTTGGCGTAGAGGTCGAACGGCGGCTGGTAGCGGAGCCCCGCGAGCGCGGCGCCCTTCACCGAGAAGCCGTCGACGCGCTCGCCCTTGGTCTTCTTGGCGAACTCCTCGGCGAGCGCCTCGGCGACGAGCACGGGGCCGCTCGGGGTCTGCACCGCGACGTAGACCGCATCGGCCTTCACCGCCGCGTACATGTTGGAGGGCAGCGTCCACGGGGTGGTCGTCCACGCGGCGAGCGCGAGGCCCGCGGGGGCGCCGGTCGGCGCGTCGACCAGCGGGAAGCGCACGAAGCAGCTCGGGTCGTCGACCTGCTTGTAGCCCTGGCCGACCTCGCCCGAGGAGAGCGCGGTGCCGCCCTGCGCCCACCACCACACGACCTTGTGGCCGCGGTAGAGCAGGCCCTTCTGCAGGAGCTGCCCGAGCGCCCACCACACGCTCTCGACGTAGGACTTGTGGTAGGTGACGTACGCCGCGTCGAGGTCGCACCAGAACGCGATGCGCTCGGTGAGCCTTCGCCACTCCTCGGTGTAGCGGAACACGCTGTCGACGCAGCGGCGGATGAACGGCTCGACGCCGTACTGCTCGATGGCCGCCTTGCCGTGGATGCGCAGCTCCTTCTCGACCTCGACCTCGACGGGCAGGCCGTGGGTGTCCCAGCCCGCCTTGCGGTCGACCCGGTAGCCGCGCATCGTCTTGTAGCGCGGGAACAGGTCCTTCATGACCCGCGTCAACACATGGCCGTTGTGGGGCGTGCCGTTCGCGGTCGGCGGTCCCTCGAAGAACACGAACGGGCCATTCGGCGCGGGCCGCTCGAGCGTGCGCTCGAAGATGCGCTCGCTGCGCCAGAACTCGATGATGGCCTTCTCGGACTCGGGGAACCGGAGCGAAGTGTCGACCTTGGGGAATACCGGCATGGCAGAGCCACGCTAGTCCGACGGCTGACGGGACGGCAATCGATGCTACCGTTTCCCCCCATGACGATCTCTCGCAAAGACTTTCTTCGGCTCTCGGTGACCTTCGGCGGCGTCGCGGCGGCGGCGCATCTCGTCGGCTGCGGCAGCGACGATCCGGCCCCCAGCGGCACCACGGATACGGGCACCACGACCGACACGGGCACCGCGACCGACACCGGCACCGCGACCGACACGGGGACCAAGACGGACACCGGCACCGCGAGCGACACGCCCGCCGAGGCCGCCGCGTGCACCAAGGTGAGCCCGGAGATCGCCGGCAACCACGGCCACGTCCTCGACGTCCCCTTCGCCGACCTCACCGCCACGGGCGACAAGACCTACGACATCAAGGGCAGCTCGGTGCACACCCACTCGGTGACCCTCACCGAGGCGCAGCGCAAGGACATCGCGGCGAGCAAGACCGTGATCGTCACGTCGACCGACGGCGGCGCGCTCCACACGCACACCATCACCATCACCTGCGCTTGAACGCGACGTGAGCGAGGCCCTCGAGGTCCGGCTCGTCGAGAAGATCGGCTCGATCCCCGAGGCGACCTGGAACGGGTTGCTCGGGGAGCGTGCGTCGCCGTTCCTCGAGTGGGCCTGGCTCGAGGCGCTCGAGCGCGCGGGCTGCGTCGGCGCCGACAAGGGCTGGCTCCCCCAGCACGTCACCCTCTACCGCGACGGCAAGCTGATCGCCGCCGCGCCCGCGTACCTGAAGGGGAACAGCGAGGGCGAGTTCGTCTTCGACTGGCAGTGGGCGAGCTTCGCCGAGCAGAAGCTGGGCATCGACTACTACCCGAAGCTCGTCGTGGCGGTGCCGTTCACGCCCGTGACCGGCGAGCGGATCCTCGTCGCGCCCGGCGAAGACCGCGCCGCACTCACCGAGATGCTCGGCGTCGCGGTCACCAAGATCGTGCAGCAGCTCGGCCTCAGCTCGGGCCACGTGCTGTTCCCGCGCGAAGAAGAGGCCGACGCCCTCGTGCGCGCGGGACTCGTGCGCCGGCTCGGCGTGCAGTTCCACTGGAAGAACCAGGACTTTGCCACCTTCGACGACTTCCTCTCGTCGATGGGCTCCAAGAAGAAACACCAGATCAAGCGCGAGCGGCGCGAGGTGAAGGCGCAGGGGATCGTGATCGAGACCCGCCGCGGGTCGGATCTCGACGAGGAGACCCTCGCCGCGGCCTACCGCTTCTACCTCGCCACGGTCGACAAGTTCGTGTGGGGCCGGCGCTACCTGAACGAGGAGTTCTTCCGGCTGATCGCCGAGCGCTGGGCCGACGACCGCCTCGAGGTGGTGGTGGCGAAGCGCAACGGCGTGCTGGTGGGCGGCGCGGTGAACGTCCACAAGGACGACCGCCTCTACGGCCGCTACTGGGGCGCGGACGAGGACGTGAAGTTCCTCCACTTCGACGTCTGTTACTACCACTCGATCGAGGAGTGCATCGCCCGCAAGGACGCGGTGTTCGAGCCCGGCGCCGGCGGCGAGCACAAGGCCCGCCGGGGCTTCGCGCCCACCAAGACCTGGAGCGCCCACTACCTCCGCGACCCGCGCATGCGGCGGGTGATCGCCGACGTGTGCGCGCGCGAGGCGGCCCACGTGGAACGCATGGTGGAGACGGGCGAGGAGGAGTGATCAGCGGGCTTCGGCCAGGCGATGACGGTCGAGACCGCGCAGAGCGCGGAATCCCCAGCGAAGGCCCGCGAGCACGAGGCCGATCAGGACGAGGTGGCGCGTCGTGAACAGGAGCACGACGCCGATGACGTGGGCGGCGACGAGGCCGCGCACGAGCCAGGGGTGGAAGCTCACGGTGGCGCGCACGAACTGTCCCCGGTCCTCGTTCTTGCGCTGGACGTCGTGGACCAACCCGGGACACGGCGAAGGGAGACGGATGGGTCTTGCGACGGCACGGTATTCATCGGATGCGCGCGCGCCTCGTGCGTCGAACCAACCAAAGCTGTTCTGTCGTCGCGCGCCACGTCGCTGCTGCTCGGGCACGCCAAGGGTCTCTTCGACCCACGCGACAGAGCGAGCATGGGTGATGGGTGTCAGCACCACGACCTCGACGGCGAGCCAGACGAGGTACAGAGGCACGAAGCCGAACGCCAGCGGAACCAAGCCGAGAACGGCCAGCAGAACGAAGAACGGGACGAGCGGCAATCCCTTGCGCCTTCGCTCCATGCGGACCACGCAGGCGTCCCCGAGTCGATGCAGGGTGACCTGCAGCTGGCTCTCCTTGCGCCAGTCGCTGAGGATGAACGTCCCGTCGAGGTCGGCCACGACCTGGACTCCCATCTTCGCGTCGCTCTTGGTGCGCGCCCCCTCCCGCAGGCGCTCGACGGCCTCCTCGACGGTCAGGTCGACGAGCAGCGCGTCGACGTCGAGGTCGGGGCGGAAGTCGAGCCGGGAGGCCAACGACGGCAAGCTAACGCCGAGCACGGCTCGCGAAAGGGCCCATGGTACGATTCGCGGGTGGAAGCGCTGGACATCCGCGAGATGACCTACGTCGACTACCTCGCGCTCGAGCGGGCATCGGGGCGCAAGCACGAGTACGTCAACGGTCGGGTCTACGCGATGGCGGGTGGTACGCCCGAGCACTCGCGCCTCGCGGGAGCGCTGATCGCGGCGCTCACGACCCGACTCGCGGGCAAGCCATGCGCTCCGTTCACCTCCGATCTGCGTGTGCGCATCGTGGCCACGGGGCGCTCGACCTACCCTGACGTCACCGTCGTCTGCGGACACCTCGAGCACGCCGCGGACGACGAAGAAGCGGTCACCAACCCCACCGTCCTCGTCGAGGTCCTGTCCGAGACCACGGAGCGCGACGATCGCGGCGACAAGTGGCTGCACTACCAGCGGATCCCTGCCCTGCGCGAGTACGTGCTCGTGTCGCAGGGCTCCACGCGGGTCGAGGTGTTCAGCCGCGACGCCGAGCAGCCCGACCTCTGGCACTATCGTGACCATGGGGCCGGGAGCGAAGTCGCGCTGGAGTCGCTCGGAGTGCGCCTGTCGGTGGACGCTCTCTACGCGAATCCACTCGCCTGACCAATCAGTTGCAGGTGCCGAGGAGGCCACCCCCGTCGAAGAGGCACTTCGCCGGCGACGTCGGCTCCTTGCAGGGGATCGCCGGACAGCCGACGGTGCACTTGAGCTTCGCGAACCAGTTGGCCATCGCCTCGAGGCTCCGGGTGGCGTCGTTGGCCGGGCTTGCGTTGACCTTACAGCCGCAGAAGTCCTTGGGTATCGTGATGCTGCAATCGGCGTCGCACGCGCACCGCCTCGCCTCGGGCAAGGTCGTCGAATACTTGAGGGTGAGCGCGTCGCAGCCGAGCCCGGTCACGTCAGGGGTGACGGTGCTCGGAGGCCGCGGGCACTTCGGGCCGGTATCGACGGCCGGAGCGGTGTCCCTGGCCGCGGTATCGGTCAGCAGCGTGTCGGTGGTCGAGTCCGAAGTGGCACCCGTATCGGTGGACCCGCCCGTATCGGTCGAGCTGTCGGCCGACGCGTCTGCACCACCGACGTCGAACGACGAACTGCTGCACCCCAGCACGCTCACCAGGCAAAACATCGCAATCCGCATGCCTCGACCGTAGCTGCGATCGGAGCGCGCGCAACCAGCGCCTCAGTTGCAGCGGCCAGGGCCGCCACTGACGTCGAACAGGCACTTGGCCGCAGGGGGCTCGATGCACGGGATCCCCGGGCAGAAGACCGTGCACCCGAGCGCCGTCCAGCGCTTCTGCATCTGGATGAGGGACACGTGCGCGTCGTTGGCCGGGCTCGCGTTGACGGTGCACCCACAGAAGTCCTTGGCGACCGTCACGCTGCAGTCGGCGTCACACACGCACTTCCGGGCCTCGGGGAGCGTGGTCGGGTACTTGAGCTTGAGATCGTCGCAGGTGAGCGTGCTGACGTCGATCGTCACCGTGCTCTTCGGCCGCGGGCACACCGCGCCATCCCCCGTGTCCAGCCCGGTGTCGAAGGTGCCGCTGTCGAACGTGCCGCTGTCGAACGGGCCACTGTCGAACGTGCCACTGTCGAACGGGCCACTGTCGAACGTGCCACTGTCGAACGTGCCGCTGTCGAACGTGCCGCTGTCGAACGGGCCGGTGTCGAGCGTGCCGGTGTCGAGCACGCCTGTGTCCTTCACGCCCGTGTCGACGAGCCCCGTGTCGACCGTCCCCGAGTCCAGGAGCCCGGAGTCCCGCACCGAGGTGTCGATGGGGTCGCCGCTGTCGATGGAACTGGAGTCGACGGAGCTGGAATCCAGCGCGGCGCTGTCGACCACCGCCGAATCACCCGCGGCGTCGCTCTCCCCGACCTCGAAGCCGGACCCGCTGCAGCCGAGGATGCCCAAGAAGCCAAGCGTTGCCCATCGCATTCCTCGACCATAGCCGGCAACGGTCTCCACGCAACCGGTCACCACGAAGAGGCGCGGCGCGCCCGTCTCCAGGCACGCCGCGCAGTCCGTCCGCCGAGACTCAGTCCCCGCCGCCGCCTCCGCCGCCGCCGAGCGGGCCGTACCCGAGCCGGTGGCCGATCTCGCGGACCGAGTCCACGAGACCCATGTACTTCACGAGGGCCGCCGCCGCGTCGATGTCCGCGACGATCGGCTGGTTCGCCGTGTCGCGCTCGAACGTGGGCCGACCGAACGTGTCGAGGATCACCGCGCCGGCGCCGTCACGCTTCACCTTGTACGCCGCCGCCGCGAGGGCGTTGGCGTGGGCGAGCATGCGGGAGCCGATGCCCTTGTCCACCGACTTGCCGTCGATGAGCTCGGCGCCGTACTTGCGAGCCACGTAGGTGTAGCCCGACGCCGGGTCGGTGAACTTCGCCGACCACTCGTCGGCGAGCGCGATCGCGTCCGTCGAGCCCTCGATCCACACCCGCAGCTTGTTCACGAGCGCCATGTCCGTCGACAGGCGGGAGAACAGCCCGGCGAACATCGCCGTGGCGAGCTGCTGCTTGTAGCCGAGGTTGGGGAACAGCACCGAGGCGCCGGCCGGGCGGACCGGCGTGGCCAGGGTGAGGTCGATCTGCTTCGGCGAGGGGTTCTTGCCGTCCGCGGCGGTGACGTAGGGGCCCACGCTCTCCCAGTCCTCGGCGAGGATGCCGCCGACGAGGCGATCGATCGCGTCCGGGAGGTCGTTGCGGAAGTTGATCTTCACGCCGCGGCCGTCGAGGAAGTTCTCGCGCGAGATGGTGAACAGGGTCGGGCGACCGTCGACCAGCGCCTGCATGGCCATCGTCTTCTCCACCGAGAAGCCCGCGTGGTTGATCCAGTGCAGGTAGTCCCAGGAGCCGCCGAGGTCGTTGTTGTAGTCCTCGCCGACGTAGCGGCCGTCGACCACGTTGATGGTGAACGCGCCGCCCGTGGTGGCGCCGCTCGTGTCGAAGATGCTCTTGAGCGAGTCGACGCCCTTGCGCCCGTCGGACACGGAATAGGCGCCCGGCTCGGGCATCAGCACCGACTTGACCAGCATGTTGAACATGTCGGCCTCGGCGAGGGCGTACGGCTTCAGACCGTTGTCGTCCTCGAGGTCGGCCGCGCTACCGCGGCCCACGCTGGTGGCGATGAGCCAGTGGAACGCGCGCATGCGCTCGAAGTACCGGTCGGCGGTCTGCGAGGGGACGCGCTTGTAGTAGTACTCCTTGTTCTGGCGCCGGAAGTAGCTCCAGGGGTAGCTCATGTCGTAGCGCTTGATGGTGTTCTGCACGACCTCGTACGGGTCGGCGCCCGCGTCGCTGTCGTTGGTGTGGAAGTACGAGTTGTGCGTCGTGCCCCAGCGGTAGTGCCAGCGGAGGCGATCCTTCTTCTCGACGTTGTCGGTGCCCGTGTGCCACACGTTGCCGTTGAGACCGGGCTGCAGCGCGTCGCTCTTGAAGTCTCGCCAGGCCCAGACGTCCTTCGGGGTCGGCGCGCACACCTTGCCGTGCACGATGCGCCAGCCGCCCTTGGCCTTCTCCTCCTCGGTCGCCGGGCGACAGTCACGGGCCGGATCGAACACCTTCATGAGGCGCGCGGTGTCGGTGTAGTGCTTGAACTGGCCCGACCCGGTGATGATCAGGTCGCGCTCGATGAGCTGGGAGTAGTGCTTGTACTTGAACTGCGTCTGCTGCGCGTAGGTCATCACCTTGTCGTCGAAGGTGTCGAGCACGCGGCCGTAGAGCGCCTTCATCGTGTGGTAGTCGTACGTGCCGAGGCCCACGGTCTCGCCGAAGCGCTCGAGCTGGTACTCCATCGTCGAGGTGTTGCCGAAGTAGTCGATGCCGGGGCGCGACTCGCCCGCGAGCCCGGCCTCGTCGGCCGTCTGCGGGTCGAGGTACCGCGGACCCATGCACGAGTCCTCGGCGCCCGCGCGCGGCTTGCCGGCGCAGGAGGTGGCGGCCTTGCCCTCGTTGGTGCGGAGCTGCCAGTACTGCGGGTTGAAGTTCGGCGCGTCCCACGACGAGGCGAACTGGTGCAGCATGCCGAGCGAGTGGCCGATCTCGTGGAGGGCGATGCCCTTCACGGCCTCCTTCCAGAGGTCGTCGTAGATCTTCTTGCCGCGCTCGACGACCGAGAGGTCGCCGTATCTGGCCTTGAACCAGCCGGCCGCGCCCGGGATGTAGACCGAGCCGGTGACCGGCGCCTCGTTCTCGAGGAAGCACACGCCGCGCAGGCGCAGGCCCTCTTCGATGATGGCCTTCATCGCGCGCAGGCGGCCCGGGTCCATGCCGCGGAGCGGGGAGGCCACGTCGAGCGCGGCCGCGCCGAGGTCGCCCGGCTTGGCGCCGAGCCCGTCGAGCATCCAGTGGGAGTCGACGAGCTGCGCCTCCATCGTGGTGCCGTGGAGGTTCTTGGCGAGCGCGTCGAACTCGAGCTGCGCGGTCGACTGCACCGTCGGGTTGGACGTCGACTTGGCCGTCGTCGTCATGTAGCTCGCGAGCTTCTCGTCGGCGGTCGTGCCCGCGAACGGCTTGCCCTCGGTGCCGAGCGCCAGCTTGAGGCTCGGCAGGTTGATCATCGCGAGGCGCTGCTTCATCTCGAGCTCGGTGAGCCCGGGGCTGCGCCCGTCGGTCAGCATCTTGGCGTAGGTCGCGGCCGGCGTGTTCTCGATGATGTCCTCGAGCTTCAGGTCGCCGAGGGCGAGCTGGATGATGTCGCGCTGCATCGCCGCGGCGTAGGTCGCCGAGCGGCCCATGATCTGCGCGGCGCCGCCGATGATCTGGCCGGTGAGCGGATCACCCTCCCAGTTGGCGATGCCGCCCCACGGCGCGCGTGACTCGTAGGGCCAGTAGAAGACGAAGTTCTTGCGGATGTCGCCGACGCGCGCGAGGGCGCCGGTCTTGCCGCAGGTCTCCTGGTCGTCGTAGCTGCGCACGGGGTTGTGGCAGAACGTGAGCGCCACCGCCTTGCCCTTGGCCGGGGCCTTGGGCTTGTCCACGAGCCACCCGCCGTAGCTCACCATCACCTTGGTGTTCGGGTCGCCGGTGCTCTCGAAGAACTGCGCGTGGCAGCCCTCGCGGTCGCCGTCGCCCGTGCGGCGGCACTCGACCTCCTTGGAGAACGCGAGCGCGCCGCTCATCAGCTGGTTCCACGAGAAGATCAGGTCCTCGAGGGTGCCGCGGCCCGTCGCGTTGCCGTTGCCGTCGACCGGGTCGAGCAGCTCGGGGGGCGCGTCCTTGTTGATCCAGTAGCCGATCGGCCGGATCTCGCGGTCGCGGTAGGGGATGGTGCATTTCCCGATGTGGACGTCGCACTGCGAGCCCTTGCTGCCGGCGTACCCGGTCACGCCGTTCGCGCAAGCGTCGGCCGTGCCGTCGCCGTCCTTGTCCGCGTTGTCGGAGCAGGCGAAGCCCTGGTGGCTCTTCATCCAGTTGTTGTGGACGTTGGCGAACTTCTTGTAGCCCGCGTCGGTGTACCCGTACTGCGGGTCCCACTTCTGCCGGCCCGCGGTGACGATGCCCACGCTGAAGCTGTCGCCGAGACCGCCCGGGTTGCCGACCACGTCGAGCGCCGCCTTGGTGTTCTCGAGCGGCTCGAAGTCCTCGTCCGCCGCGATCTTCACGAAGCTCGAGCGGACGGTCGCCTCCTGCGCGTCGCACTCGTAGGTGCCGCTGCCGGTGTAGATGCCGTACACGAGGCACGCCGGCACGGTGCCCGACAGATCCGAGAACGGCGAGGCCGCGCGCGCCGGGTCGACGAAGTACTTGCTGGTGACGTCGAGGTAGCCCTCGTCGGGCTCGAAGTGGGGCGCGTCGTCCGAGGCCGGGTCGGTGACCGCGTACTCCATGGGCGTGATGGAGAGGTTGCCGAACACCTGCCCGGTGAACAGCTCGTTCCACATCGGGTTCGACTCGACGAGGTTCTTCGACCAGTCGACGCGCATGTAGTCGCGCGCGAACCAGGGTCGGTCGACCGAGTTCTCCTCGACGAGGTTCTGCTCCTCGCCCGTGATCGGGTTGTAGGCCCGCCGGATGTCGAAGTGGCTCTCGATGCGGTAGGCGGCGACGACCGTGCCGTTGTTGATCTTGATCAGGCTCGACTTGGTCTTGTCGTCCTGGCCCTCGGCGATCTGGTACGCCTTGCGGGCGATCAGCATCGACTCGGTGACCTCCCACTTGATGCGGTCGATGTGGCCCCACGAGCCCACGCCGACCAGCGACTGGCTCACCGAGGCGTCGACGACGTAGCTCCGGTAGCGGAACTCGGGGTCGTCCTTCGGGTCGTCGAGCTTGTCGCCCAGGAAGAAGTGCTTGTTCAGCGCGTTCGGCTGCACGCGGCTGATGGCGTCACGCTCGCTCGCGCACGCGCTCGAGAGCGCCATCACCGCGCCGATCAGCGGCAGCAGGGACACTCCCTTGGACCAACTCCTGCGACTCATCGAGGCCTCCTCTGCCCTCGACACGAGGGCACTGTCATGGGCGCGTCTCCGCGCACGAGATCGTTCGGAGGCGACGAATAGCAAGGCGTGGACCACGCGCGTCTCGCGCGCGATCTCGGCCACGCTGGAGCCCGCGCGCTGCGTCGTCACTTTCTCGACGCCCGCCCGCGTGCGGGCTCTCACATTCCGCTCACCGTGATCGCGGAAAATTCCGCGAGAGCCCCGGAGCCCTCACGGGCTGCCCTCGTCGGCGGGCCAGATCCCGACCGAGCCGCCGACCCAGTCCATGCCCTTGTTCTGGTCCACGCCCAGCATCTTGCCGCGCGAGAGGCGCACGAGGTTCAAGACCAGCGTGGGCGGCTCGCCGAGGCCACGGAGGAACATCATGCGCACCTCACCCTTGACCCCCTCGCCCGAGGGCATCGGCAAGGCGGGCTCGTAGGCGATCTTCTCCTGCAGGATCCAGCCGCTGCGCTGCTCGCGCGGCACCGCCACGAGGTCGGCCTCGGTCGGGTCGACCTTCACGCCCGAACCCGCGAAGGAGAACAGCGGCTTGAGCACGTACCGGGAGAGGTCGCGCGGCGCCGCGTCGAGCTCGGACAGGTAGGTCGCGCGGGGCACCGCCACGTGGTCCACGTGCGGCAGCGTGTACTTGGACCACACCCAGTACCAGTTGGGGTGCGGGAACCACGAGACGTCGAGGTCGTCGGTCCAGCGGAACGGCAGCTCGACGCCCTTCACCTCGAGCTCGTCGAAGACGATGCGGTTGTAGATCCGCCGCACCTGCTCGAGGCGGCCGTTGCGCTTGCGGATCAGGCGGCGCCCGTCGCGCTTCAGGTCGGTCGGGCACGCGGACTCGACGCCGGTGAGCTGGTGGGTCGCGACGAAGTCGGCGTAGGTCTTCTGGGCGGCTGGATCGAGGTCGAGCATCACGACCTCCTCGGCCGGCACGCCCGCGAGCAGCGCCTTCTGGAACGCGGCGACGAAGGTGTCGCGCGTGTGCCCGGAGTAGAACAGCGACCAGTCGCGCGGCATGCCGGGGATCTGCCGCAGCTCCTCGGTGAGCGCCTCGGTCTGCTTGACCATGAGCGCGTAGAGCGACGGGAAGCCCTGGAGCTCCACCACCCGCCCGTCGAGCTCGCCCGTCTCCGCGTCGCGCACGATGGCGAAGTCGATCTGGAGGCAGCTCGCGAGATCGTCCATGCCGGGGACGTCGTACTGCGCCGGGATCGCCGTGCGCATCTTGTCGATGGTGGCCTTCGCCGAGATCTGGGTCGCGATCTCGCGCGCGTGCCGGGCGAGCTTGGTGCGGAGCGAGAGCGGCAGGAACAGCGGGGTCTCGGCGATGCGGAACGGGATCTTCACGTCGAGCATGCGCTCGAGCCGCTCTACGTAGCGCTGGTAGAGGCCTTCGGAGTAGTGGGCGTTGTAGAGCGCGCGGAGCGGCCGTTCCATCGTCGAACAGCCTACCAAACTCCGTCAGAGCCCGTACTTCTTCATCTTGTCCAGCAGCGTCCCGCGGCTCGTGCCGAGGCGCCGCGCGGCCTCGCTCTGGTTGCCGTGGGCGGCCGCGAGCGCGCGGACGATGAGGCTCCGCTCGAGCGCCTCGACCTGCTCCTTGAGGGAGAGGCCCTCGGCCGGCTCGGCGTCGGACCCCGGTCGCGGCGCTTCCCCCGCGAGCGCCTCGACCCCCAGCTCGCCGCCCGGCGACAGCGCGACCATCCGGGCGATGGTGTTCTCGAGCTGCCGCACGTTGCCCGGCCAGGGACGCTCGGCGAGGCGCGAGAGCAGCGGCGCCGACAGCGAGCAGCCGACCCCGAACCGCTCGCCGTACCGCCGCGCGAACTCCCGGGCCAGCGGCGCCACGTCCTCGCGGCGCTGGGAGAGCGGGGGCACGAAGAGCTCGACCACGGCGAGCCGGTAGTAGAGGTCCTCGCGGAACCGGCCGGCCTGCGCCTCGGCGAGCAGGTCGCGGTGGGTCGAGGCGACGATCCGCACGTCGACCTTCTCGACCCGCCCCGAGCCCACCGGCTGGATCTCGCCCTCTTGCAGCGCGCGCAGGAGCTTGGCCTGGATCGGGAGTGGGAGCTCGCCCACCTCGTCGAGGACCAGCGTGCCGCCGTCGGCCTCGGCGAAGAACCCGCGCCGCGCGGCCTGCGCGCCCGTGAAGGCCCCGCGCGTGTGCCCGAACAGCTCCGCCTCGGCGAGCTCGCCGGGGATCGCCGCGCAGTTGAACCGGACGAGCGGGCCCTTCTTGCGCTTGCTCTGGGCGTGCAGCAGCGAGGCCACGATCTCCTTGCCGGTCCCCGTCTCGCCGCGCACGAGCACGGTGATGTCGCGCCCCGCCACGCGCCCGACCGCCTCGAGCAGCCGGTGCATCGGCGGGCTCTCGGCGACGATCGTGGTGCCGATCGCGCGCTCGGCCTCGAGCTGCAGGTTGCGCTCGCGGAGGCGCCGCAGCTCGACGGCGCGCTCCACGGCCAGCGCCACCTCGTCGATGTCGAACGGCTTGACCAGGTAGTCGTGCGCGCCAGCCTTCATCGCGCCGACGGCCACCTTCTCGGAGCCGTGCGCGGTGAGCACCAGCACCGGCAACGCCGGGTCCTTCTCGTGCAGCGCGCGGAGCAAGGTGAGCCCGTCCATCTCGGGCATCGCGTAGTCGACGATGGCGGCGTCGAAGCCGTCACCGTGGGCGAGCGCGTCGCGCGGCGAGGTGAACGTGGCGAGCTCGTGCCCGCGATCGCGGAGCACCTCCTTCAGCGTGAAGAGGACCCCGGGCTCGTCGTCGCAGAGGAGGATGCGGGCCAACCCGCGAGAGCATAGTCAGGCGTGCCGGGGAACGCGAAGGGTCGCGGTCGTGCCCTGCCCCTCCTCGCTCGCGTACCCGAGGGTGCCCCCGTGCTGGGCGATCACCGCGCGGGCCAGGCACACCCCGAGCCCCGTGCCGCCGTCGCGCGTCGTGAAGAACGGCGTGCCGAGGCGCGCGAGGGTCTCCTCGCTCATGCCCGGTCCCGAGTCCTCGATGGTCACGCGCGCGTCGCGCTCCTCGGCCACCACCGTGACCACGATCCTCCCGCCCTTCGGCGTGGCCTCGAGCGCGTTGCCGACGAGGTTGAGCAGCGCCTCCTTGAGGCGTCGTGGGTCGCCGCGCACGGGCACCGCCGTGGCGCCCTCGCGTGACAGCGCGATCGAGGCCTCGGCCACGCGCGCCTCGACCACCGCGAGGGTGTCGTCCACCACGCGCCCGAGGTCGATCGCCTCGACGTGCAGGTCGTCGAGCGGCCGCGAGAACGAGAGGTAGTCGCGCAGGATGCCCTCCATGCGGTCGACCTCGGAGCCGATGACCGCGAAGCGCTCCTCGGAGCGCTCGTCCGCCGCGGTGCGCCGCAGCAGCTGCACGAGGCCCTTGATCGAGGCGAGCGGGTTCTTGAGCTCGTGCGCCACCTTGGCGCCGAGCGACTCGAGGTCGCGGCCGTGCGCCTTGGTCTCCACGAGGACGTGCTCGCGCATGCGGTCGAGCTTGCCCTCCACCTCGGCGAGCTGGTCGTTGAGCGAGTTGAACGCCTGGTAGAACACCGTCATGCCGAACAGCGCGTTGATGGCGACGATGGCCGTGTAGTAGGGGGCCGCCGGCACCGGCCCGGTCCACCACCGAGGCGCGAAGGCGATCGCGATCACGCACGCCGAGACCCACGCCAGGGTGACCCGGCTCTCGGCCGCGCGCCCGAACGCCATGAGCGTGCCGAGGAACACGGGCAGGAGCCCGACGGCGAGGGGCCCCTGCAGGCCACCGGTGATCGACACGTTGACCGCGACGAAGGTGAAGGTGACGAGGTTCGAGGTGAACATCGTCCGCAGCGGGAGCGAGTGCTTGCCGCGGTAGCGGAGCAGATCGAAGAACTGGAACGCGAGGTAGGTCGCGTAGACGGACACGACGGCCACGATGCGCGGGCGCGGGTAGCCGCTCAGGTAGAGCAGCGTGGAGGCGAGCACGCCGATCGGCATCGTGATGAACGGGCGCCGCCGGATGAAGGCGGTCGCCACCTTGCGGCGGGTCGCCTCGCGGATCGCGGCGAAGTCGGTCGGGGCCGAGGCCATGGGAGCGATGCTGCGACCATCGTGCCACCCGCGAGAAGCCGAAATCGCTGCGCCAGGAAGGCGACACCTGCCGGAAATCCGACACCTGGGTGCAGGGCTCTCCGGCACCTCGACCGCCCAGGAGCCCACAAAAACGCCAGCATCGTGGCTGGCACGGGCATTGGATGGGGGCCCGCATGACCACGACGACCATGGACGAGGCGACCGAGAAGGAAGCGCCGGCCGTAGCCCCCGCTCGCTCCAAGAACCGCGCGCGCATCGTCTTCCCGGTGCTGCTGCTCGCCGCGACCGCGGGCATCGGCGCGCACTACGCCAAGACGATGGGCACCGAGTCCACCGACGACGCGCAGATCGAGGGTCGGCTCTACAACGTCTCGCCGCGGATCGGCGGGCGGGTGGCCAAGGTGCTCGTCGCGGACAACCAGCTCGTCGAGGCGGGTACTGTACTGATCGAGCTCGAGGACGAGGTGCAGAAGGCCAAGCTCGCGCTGGTCACCGCGGACGTCGGCGCCGCCAAGGCGAGCCTGCTGTCGCTCGAAGCGCAGCAGGCCCTGACGGAGAAGAACGTCGCGGCAGGCTTGAAGCAGGCCAAGGCCGGCGTGACCCAGGCCTCGGGCGCCGTGTACTCGAGCACCGCCACCGTGCCGCAGGCCAAGAGCGACATCGTCGCCGCCGAGTCGCGCCTCAAGCTCACCGAGACCGAGCTCGCCCGGGTGAAGGCGCTCTACGACAAGGGCCTCGCGACGCAGATCGAGCTCGACGCGCGGCAGGCGGCGCACGACCAGGCCGTCGCCTCGCTCGACGCCGCGCGCGCTCGCCTCGTCGGCGCGCAGGCCTCGGTGGCGGGCGCGGCGGGTGGCCTCGAGGTGGCGGGCGCCCGGGTGGAGGCGGCCGAGACCGGCCCCGAGCAGCTCGCGGTGGTCAAGGCCCAGGTGGAGCTGGGCAAGGCGCGCGTGCAGCAGGCAGAGGCCAACCTCGCGCTCGCCAAGCTCGATCTCTCGTACACGAAGGTCCTGGCCCCGGCGCGCGGCGTCGTGTCGCGACGCTCGGTCGAGGTCGGTCAGATGGTCGACCCCTCGCGCCCGCTGCTCGCCGTCGTGCCCAAGGACGACCTCTGGGTGGTGGCGAACTTCAAGGAGGACCAGATCGCCCACATGAAGCCGGGGCAGCGCGTCGACGTGAAGGTCGACACCTACGGCCGCACGTTCACCGGGCAGGTCGACAGCCTCGCCGCGGCGAGCGGCGCGCGCTTCTCGCTGCTGCCACCCGACAACGCCTCGGGCAACTTCACCAAGGTCGTGCAGCGGGTGCCCGTGCTGGTGCGCTTCACGCTGCCGACCGACATGGAGCTCCGCCCCGGCATGAGCACCACCGTCGTCGTCCACCTCAAGTGACCATGACCACCGAAGAGCAGACGCTCATCACCGGGCCCAAGGTCGGGATCACCATCGCCGCGATGGCGGCCGCGCTGATGGCGGTGCTCGACATCTCCATCGTCAACGTGGCCCTGTCCGACATCCGGGCGAGCTTCGGCACGCCGCTCGACCAGATCGCCTGGGTATCCACGGGCTACATGATGGCCAACGTCGTGGTCATCCCGATGACCGGCTGGCTGCAGCGCCGCTTCGGCTACAAGCGCTATTTCACCGCCTCGATCCTCATGTTCACCGCCGCGAGCGCGCTCTGCGGCCTCGCGTGGAACCTCCCCTCGCTGGTGCTGTTCCGCATGCTGCAGGGGCTCGGCGGCGGCGCGATCATCCCGACCGCGCAGTCGATCCTGTTCGCGCGCTACCCCCGCAAGGAGCACGGCACCGCGGGCGCGCTGTTCGGCCTCGGCGCGATCACGGGCCCGCTGCTCGGCCCCACCGTAGGCGGCTACCTCATCGATCTGTTCTCCTGGCACTGGATCTTCCTCATCAACGTGCCCATCGGCCTGTTCGCCGCCTGGTTCGCCTACCGCAACATCGAGGAGCCCGGCTACGAGCGGCCCGACGAGCCGATCGACACCTATGGCATCGCGCTGCTCGCGGTCGGCATGGGCTCGCTCCAGTACGTGCTCGAGGAGGGCAACCGCAACGACTGGTTCCAGAGCTTCGAGATCGTCGTGCTCACCGCGGTGGCCGTCGTCTCGCTCGTCACCTTCGTCGTCCGCCAGCTCGAGACCCGCTACCCGGTCGTCGATCTGCGCATCTTCAAGAACGTCGCGTACAGCGCGGCGACCGGCATCAACTTCCTCGTCGGCGTCGCGCTGTTCTCGGCGACCTACCTGTTCTCGCTGTTCTGTGGGGCCGTCGTGCACTACTCGGCCAAGGACATCGGCCACGTGTTCCTGGTCGCCGGCCTCGTCCAGATCGTGTGCATGCCGCTGGTCGGCCGCTTCGGCCACAAGGTCGACGGGCGGGCGCTCCTGTTCCTCGGCGTGCTCGTGGTCGCGTTCAGCCTCTACTTGACCACCCAGTACACCCGCAGCGTCGGCTTCTGGGACCTGACCAGGCCGCGCATGGTCCTCGGTGCCGGGCTCTCGCTGATCTTCATCCCGCTCTCGATCCTGGCGCTCTCCGACCTCGACCCCAAGCTGCGCGGCAACGCGACCGGCCTCTTCAACCTCACCCGTGAGCTCGGCGGTTCGATCGGCACCGCCTGGATGGGCATGCTCGTCACCGACGGCACCCGCGTCCACGCCGCCCACCTCGCCGAGCACGTCACCCCCTACGATCCGAACACCCAGCAGCAGGTCGCGCTGCTCACCCACACGGTCGGCGCCGGCACCGTCGACCCGACGAGGACGGCGCACGCCATCCTCCAGCTCCGGGTGGTCAACGAGTCCATGGTCCGCGCCTTCACCGACGCCTTCGCCATGGTCAGCGCCGTCATCGCCTGTTCGGCCCTGCTCGTCTTCTTGCTGCGAAAACCGGATGGTCCGGTGGAAATCGCCGGCGCCCACTAGGCGCGCGGTCCGGTCCGCCCCAGCGTCCCGCGACCTCGGCCTTGCGCCCTGTCTCCGCCTTCGGCATCTCATCGCCCGTCGAAAGGAAGGCCATGTCCCGCCTCGCGCTCCTCCCCATCGCCACGACCGTCGTTTTCGTCGGGCTCGCCCAGGCCCAGACGCCGAAGGAGCCCAAGGATCCCAAGGCCAAGCCCGCGGTGAGCGCCTCGGCCTCGGCGTCGGCTCCGGGCCCGACCGGCCCGTCGGCGAACGACACCCCCGTCCCCCTGCCGCAGATCCCGCTCGGCAGCGGACCGCCCCTCACCGCCGACGAGGCGGCGAAGCGCGCCGTGGCCACGAGCAAGCAGGCCAAGGTCGACGAGGCGAAGGTCAAGGCGGCCGCCGCCGCGGTGGACCAGGCCTTCGTCGGCTACTTCCCGCGGCTGACGATCCAGGCGAGCTACACGCGCCTGTCCCCGGTCGACCCGGTCAGCCTCGGCAGCGACCAGGCCTACAGCGTGGCGGTCGCCAAGACCCCCGGGGTCAATCCGGGAGCGCCTCTGCCGACCGGCGCCATCCTCGTGGCGTCGCCCTCCTTCTCGTTCCCCGTCCTGCTCAACCAGTATTCGCTGAGCGCGACGCTGGTGGTGCCGATCAGCGACTACGTGTTCCGCATCTACGACAACCACAAGTCGGCCCTCGCCTCGCAAGAGGCGGCCAAGTGGACGTCGAAGGTCAACGAGGTGAACACCGCGGCCGACGCGCGGGTGGCGTTCTACAACGTGCTCCGCGCGCGCGGCACCGTGGTCATCGCCAAGTCGGCGGTGGCGCAGGCCGAGTCGCACCTCAAGGACCTCAAGGTCCGCCTCGAGCTCAAGGCGGTCACCACCGCCGACGTCTCGCAGGTCGAGGCCAGCCGCGCGGGCGCCGAGCTCGCGGTCATCAAGGCCGAGAACCTGGTCACCATCACCGAGACCAACCTGCGCATGCTCATGCACTCGCCCGACGACGAGGCGTTCTCGCTCGGCGAGGACCTGATGGTCGAGATCCCGAAGTACACCGGCGACCTCAAGACCCTCAAGGCCGACGCCGCGAGCCGCCGCCCCGAGCTCAAGGCCATCGACGCCCAGATCGCCGCCATCGAGTCCACGAGCAACGTGGTGTCCGCGGGCCTCTACCCGCGCCTCGACGGCGTCGCGCAGCTGCTCACGGCCAACCCGAACCAGCGCGTCTTCCCCTCGCAGGAGAAGTTCCTGACCACCTGGAGCCTCGGGCTCCAGCTCACCTGGTCGCCGAACGACACCTTCGTCGCGAGCGCCCAGAAGAAGAGCATCTCGGCCTCGACCGAGCAGCTCAAGGCCACGCGAGAGCAGGTCGCGGACGCGCTGATCCTCGACGTGACCAACGCCTTCGTGAAGGTCCGCGAGGCAGACGCGTCGGTCGTCTCTACGCTGGCCGAGCTCCGCGCCGCCGAGGACACGCTCCGCGTCCGCAAGGAGCAGTTCCAGCTCGGGGGCATCACGAGCACGATCCTCACCGACGCCGAGGCCGACGTGACCCGCGCGCGCTTGAACCACCTCAACGCGCGGGTGGAGCTACGGATCGCCCGCGCGCAGCTGAAGAAGGCCACCGGCGAGGTGTAAGAAGACGAACCGTGCGACGTTGTCGGGCATGACCGCCCGCGACCGCATCCTCGCCCGACGGGCCGCCTTCGTCGCCGCGGCCGTGGGCACCCTGACGAGCGAGGCGCGGGCGGAGTGCCCGGAGCCGCCGCCCGAGGGGGAGTGCCCCGAGCCGTACGTCGCACCATGCCTGTCGGCGCCGAACAAGCAACCGCCGCCGCCCATCGAGCACCCCCCGCGGGTGTGTCTCTCGCCGCCTCCGCCGCCACCCACCAACCACGATGGGATGGACCTCGGCCTCGCGCTGCCGGCTACACCCACCCTGCTCTTGCCCCTCGGCGGGCCTGGCGACGATCCGACGACCGTGCGCACGACGAAGCTCGCCGCGCCGCTCGCGCTCTTCGTGACGCGCGATCTCGGTCCGGGAGCCCTTCGCTTCGGCGTCCGCTCCGGGCTCGGCGCGCCGACGGCGGACGTGCTGGTCCCGCTGGGCGGCTTCCTCGGCTACGCGCTCGCGCACCGGCCCTCCGGGTGGGACGCCGACCATCACTTCGGCTTCGGCCTCGAGCTCGGCGGAGGCGCCTACCTCGGCGAAGCCTCGCGACCGTACCTCGAGGTGGCCGTGACGCCGTTCGCCTTCACCTTCGCCGGCGACTACCGCTACAGCGATCGCCGACTTCACTCGTTCTACGCCTTCGAGCTGCGCGGGGCGCTGCTGATGCTCGACACGGGCCCGGCCGAGGCACGCTCGTTCGGGCCCGCCGCGTTCACGCTGGGGGTGAACTTCGTGTTCGGCTTCCAGATCAAGAAGCCGTCGCTGGCGGCGGGTGACTATCCGATGACCAGCGTCTCCTCGGCGTTCGCGGCGCGGCGCGGTCCGACCACGTCGTAGTCCGCGGCGTACTCCGCGCGCACGTCCCCCGAGGCCGCGTCGACCATCCAGGGCGGCGCCGCGCGGCGGGGAACGCGCACCTTCTGGCCCTCGGCGATGCGCACCTCGGTGTCGAACACGCGGTCCCACAGGTACGAAGTGACGCCGTGGTTCTCGCGCGGGCTCTTGTGGTGGTGGTGCAGGTGGTGGCGGCGCACCCAGCGGCTGAACGTGCCCGTCGGCGGGTGGGTGTGGATGCGGCGGTGGATGATCTCGTACGACGCGTAGGTCACGCCGAAGCCGAGGGCGAACGAAAGCGCACGCCGCGGCCCGACGACGAGCGAGCCGAGCGTGGTGACCACGCCAGTGACCGCGACGGCGGCGACGATCTTCTTGGACGTCGGCGCGAAGTACTGCGGGTCGGTGTGGTGGGCGAGGTGCTCCTCGTTGAACAGCGCCATGAGGCCCGAGGGGGTGAGCGAGCGGAGGCCGCGCACGGGCTTGCGCTTCGGGCCGTGGCCGACGAAGCGGTGGAGGGCGTACTCGCTGGCGCTCCAGGCGAGCGCGCCGAGGGCGAAGGGAAGGGGGGCGATCATGCGGTTTCTCCGGTGAAGGGCAGGCGGTCGAGCGCGCGACGCGCGCGGGAGAGCAGGTTCGGCGTGGCGCCGAAGCCACGCAGGAGCGCGGCGACGGACTCGTCGGCGAGCGCCGCCGCGGTGGGCGCGTGGGGCGCGACGCGGCGGAGTTTTTCGAGCTGGGTGAGGCCGTGCAGGGTGGCCCAGAGGGTGAGCGTGCGGCCGAGGGCGTCGCCGGCCTCGAGCGCCGAGGCCTCCGCGGCGAGCGCGAAGAGGCGGGCCATCTCGACGAGCAGCTCGGTGACGAGCGGCGCGGTGCGGGCGGCCTCCTCGTCGGCGATGAGCACGCGCGGGTCGCCGATGAGGAGCGCGAGCAGGCGGAACGCCTCCGGCCGCGCGCGCGGAAGGTCCATGTACGTGCGCGCGGCGTGCAGCAGCGCGGCGAGGGCGGCGACCTCGGGCGC
>Ga0154020_10002714_pt1 | contig 21537 bp, 15 predicted proteins | sample Klosneuvirus_201_FD_109709 | JGI IMG/M metagenome (GOLD analysis project Ga0154020, IMG submission 109709) | Active sludge microbial communities from wastewater, Klosterneuburg, Austria - Klosneuvirus_20160825_MG | ecosystem: Engineered > WWTP > Aerobic digester > Activated sludge | place... | reverse complement strand
TCCGAGGCTCCAGCCTCGGAACACGCTGCTCCGGAGGCTCCTGCCTCCCGGGATTCTCGCTGGAGGCAGGAGCCTCCAGTGCGTTGCGTTCCAGGGCTGGAGCCCTGGAACGAGGATTGACAGCCTCATTCCTGACCGCGTGGAGTATAAGTTTTCGGCAGTAACGCTCCGAGTTGGACGCAAACAAGCTGTCGGCGAATATTGGGAGTGTTGATTTAGTCATAACTCGCTGCGTCAGCGAGGGATGCTTTGCGAAAAATGTCGAACCAGGGAGTAATGCATGGAGATCTACAAAGAATTCACTTTCGAAGCGGCCCATCGACTGCCGCATGTTCCGGAAGGACACAAATGCGCACGCCTGCATGGTCATTCGTTTCGAGTCGTGATCTACGTCGATGCACCACTGCAACAGCCCACCGGCTGGCTCATGGACTTTGGCGACATCAAAGCCGCGTTTAAGCCGTTCCTCGATCAACTCGATCACTATTACTTGAACGAGATTGAAGGTTTGGATAACCCGACCAGCGAGAACCTGGTAAAGTGGATTTGGCGCAAGTTGAAACCAGCGCTGCCGGCACTTAGCCACATCACGGTCAGTGAGACCTGCACCTCTGGGTGCAACTATCGTGGCGAAAACGAACCATCGGAAGGCGGCGAATAAGCGCGCATGTTACGGACCCATGCGTAAGTTCTGTGGCATAACTTGGCGAGCGGTGGGTGTCCGCCCACCGAGTTGCATGCGTTTGACTCGGAGGGCTTACGCCACTCCGCTCGCCGGGTTTGCGGCGACCGGGGGGACTTCAGTCGCCTGTTTGCGAATCCTGCGACTATGCCATTTAACTTATGTACGGGTGCTTACGCTTGTAAACCTTGTTTTTCACCACAGGAGTTGTCATGACTACTATTTCTTCAAACGGCGCTCGAGTCGGCGGCCTGGGTTACTTGCCCGGTGCTCGCACCAGTTTGCTTCTCGGCTGGCTATTGGTTTGTTGCTCGAATCACTCGATCTGGGCAGCGGATAGCGACCATCCGTTCCTGATCGCCGAGAACGGCCAACCGAAATGCGTCGTAGTGGTGGCTGACCAGCCGAGTGCGGCAGAACGGACCGCCGCGCTGGAGTTGCAGTCGATTTTGAAACAAGTGACCGGAGCGGAACTGCCCATCCGAACGTGCGGCGAAGTCGAGCGCGATGCAAAACAGATCGTCGTCGGGCCATCGGCACGATTCGCCGAACTGCTGCCGGACGTGAAGCTCGACGACGTCGGTGATGACGGGATCGTGATTCATTGCGATGGCAATTCGCTGATACTCGCCGGTCCTCCGCCGCGCGGAACCCTGTACGCCGTCTACTCCTTTTTGGAAGACCAGGTTGGTTGCCGGTGGTGGACGTCGACGGAGGAGACGATTCCTCATCAACCGACGCTCAGCATTCCGCCGCTTTCGATTACCTACGCGCCAAAGCTGAAGAGTCGCGAAGCGTATTATCGTGATGCGTTCGAAGCAAAATTCTCCGCCCGACAAAAACTCAACGGGCACAGTGCTTCGGCCGACCCGACACTGGGCGGCAATGTTCGCTTCACCGATTTCGTCCACACGTTCTTTCCGTTCCTGCCGCCAACAGTTTACTTTGAGCAACACCCCGAGTGGTACAGCCTGATCGACGGAAAGCGAGTTCACGAGCAGGCACAGCTTTGTTTGACCAACGATGAGATGCGAGCCGAGATGACTCGGGTGGTGCTTGATCGCCTGGCTGGCAATCCCGATGCGAAGCTGATTTCGATTAGCCAGAACGATTGGTACGGTGCCTGTCAATGTGAAAAGTGCCAGGCGGTGGTGACGGAAGAAGGATCGCAAGCCGGACCGCTGCTGCGATTTGTCAATGTGATCGCTGCGGAGGTCGAGAAAAAATTTCCGGATGTCTGGGTCGAAACGCTCGCTTATCAATACACACGCACGGCACCCTTGAAGGTTCGCCCGCGAGACAACGTGGTCGTGCGACTCTGTTCCATTGAATGCTCGTTCGTTCAAACACTGGGCGAAGGGGAACAAAACGAGCCGTTCCGAACAGATATCGAAGCCTGGAGCAAGATCGCTCCACGACTGTTCGTCTGGGATTACGTGACGAATTTTTCGAATTATCTCGTGCCTCATCCCAACCTGCGAGTTCTGGCACCGAACGTTCGTTTCTTTGTCAGGAACAACGTGGTGGGGCTGTTTGAACAGGGGGATTCGCAAAGTGGCATTGGTGATTTCGTTCGCCTTCGCGCCTGGTTGATTGCCCACCTGATGTGGAATCCGGACCAGGACGAAACGGCACTGATCGACGAATTCCTGCAAGGCTATTACGGTCCGGCGGCACCGCATTTGAAGGAATACCTAAACCTTATCAATGACGCGGGGCTACGCGATGACCTCTACCTGCGTTGCTTCATGCCCGACACCTCGGCGTGGCTGACCCTGGACGATTTGAACCGAGCGGTCGCACTCTTTGCGAAAGCCGAGGCGGCCGTGGCTGGCGATCCGACACTGACCGCGCGCGTCCGCCGCGAAAAGCTGCCGCTGGATCATGTCTGGGTGTCTCGTTATACGCCGCTGAAACGGGCCGCCCGCATGCAACATCGACCCTTTAATGGACCTAGCGATCCGAAGGTCGCCTGTGAAGAGTTTGTGCAACGGTGTCGCCAGTATGGCGTAGGAAACTGGCGGGAAAACCAACCGTTTGATGAGCGAGCCGATACATTGCTGAGGAATTACGGACCACCGGCAAAGATACCACAGGAAGTTGAGGGCGTTCCCGCGACCGACTGGTTTGACTATCAAGACGGCGAATTTCGGCTCGCCAACGCAGGCCAGTGGGCTGAGTTGGTTGACGACCCTGCGGCCTCCGACGGACATGCCGTCCGTATGCCAGGCGATCACTTCGAATGGGCCACCTCTCTGCCGTTTAGCAACGACATCGCGTCACTCAACCCTGCGTGGCACGTCTATGTCGTGGCCCGCTGTGACGCCACGACAAAAGAGGGTATGGCGATGACCATGGGAATCTATGACTCCGCCGAAAAGAAGTCGGTGACGCAGCAGTCGGTAACGGTCGAACAGGCCGCCGGAGCGTCGTACCATGTCTTCGACCTCGGTTCCCACCTGCTATCGGATTCCATGTATCTCTGGGTCGCTCCCCCGAAGCGCCCCGGCGACGTGCAGAGCGTCTACGTAGATCGCGTATTTATCGTTCGAGACTCGAAGTAGCAGATTTATTGTTGTCGGGTTGATCGTAATAACAACCAAACACGCGATACTCTGATGGGTTTAGTGATGTTAGAACCCGTTCGGAAATAAGTTACCGGTTTCACGTAGGACAGGCTTCCAGCCTGTCAGCAAAAGACAGGCTGGAAGCCTGTCCTACCATTCGGCATTCGGTAGATTATTTCCGAACGATGCCTTAATCATGCATTGTGTATCAACGAAGGAGACAGTCATGTTCAACACGGTTCCGTGCCAACGACTATTGAGGGCGTTCTTCCCGCACCGGTTACTTTGCTGCTCGAACGTGGCCTTCTGCTTCGCACTGCTGGCTCTCGGCGGCTTGTGTGATCTGAGCAATGCTCACGACGAGCCGTATCAGCACATGCCCGGCTTTCAAGAGGAACCGGCCGATGCGCTCGTGCGACGACTCGAGCCTGGGCTCGGGTTTTCCGTTGTCTCGCGTGGCGATAACGACGACTCGTTTGTCGAGCGTTGCGAAGTCGTGTACAGCAGCCCGCATGACGTTGTGGCAACCGATTCCGCGACCGGACTTGTGGTCCGCCGGCAGTCTCGTTGGATTCCCGAGCTGCGATCGCTGGCCGTGGACACGACCATCAACAACACTGGCAAACAGACGGCGAAGATCAACAACATGGCGATGGGCGACTGGGTCTTTCGCGTGCTGGATGATCAGGACGGGGCGAGATATCGCAAGCTGACCCATCGAGACGACTTGTGGCACGGTTCGACATACTGGACCGGTCCCGATTGGACGCGAGTGGGCAAGGACTGGCACCACTCGGGAGACAACACGCCCAGCGTTCGTCACTTTCGAGCGTCCCGCGACGGCCGCGTTAATAACACCGGGCGAGTTTACAAAGCTGACACGAACAACGGCGGTGGCGATGGCGTCCGCTTATTCATCCGTCACGGCAAGCAAACGGTGTGGGAAGTAGAAATTGAGGGTGACGATGACCGCGGCGTCGAGCCCAACATCACGCTCGACGTCCACGAAGGAGACGCAATTCGATTTGTCGTCCACAAACGGGGACAGATCAGTTACGACACGACGCATTGGGATCCGGTCGTGACGTATATCGACGGTGAGAGTTTTCAAGCATCAGCAGGATTTTCGACGAAGCAGCAAGGGGAGTCGCATTGGTTCTACGAGATGGAAGCCGAACCGCTGACCGAGATTGGTCTGCCGCGAGTACACAGCTATGGATTGAACGTTGATTTTCGCACCGAAACAGCAGTCATGGGTCAGCCGATCACGTTGAGCGATCGCAATGCCCTGCCGTTGATCGTGTTGGCTGACGGGGCGGATAAGAGCGGTGTGGCAATTGCCCTGACCGAGAGTTCGCAGTGGCGATTCGACTCTCGGATGCTCGACGATGGCAAATTGCATATTCGATTGAGCGTTGCTGACGAGAAGCAGCCTTTAACGATCGAGCCTGGTGAATCGCTACGGTTGCCTCGCGTGGCGCTGAGTGCGTATCGCGGTTCGTGGTTGACGGGCGTAAAATCGCTCCAGGCGATGATCAGCGGCGAACAGGTTGACGGAGCTCGTGGCCTGCGCGAGCGAGTGATCGCCGCAGCGCAAGGCTCGGAGCTCGACCTGTGGACGATGGTGCAAGACGATTGGCGGCGGCAGGACAAACTGGTTGAAACGGTACAGTCCTACGCCGATGCCACGCAGCGTCGGCTCGAAAATACGAGGCGGCTGCTGAACGATTTACGCAAGGAACATGGTGCGGACTTCCTGACCGCCAGCGGAGCTGAACTTGACAGCCTTGTGAAACGCGCCGGCGACTCGACGCTGGGCCTGGAAGACCGACGCCTGATCTATCTGCGTGTCCGTTCGCTGAAGCGACAGATCGCACTGGCCAACCCGCTGATGCAATTCGGCCCGCTGCTGTTTTGTAAACGCGTACCCACATCGTACAGCCACCAGGTAATGCAGTATTACGGCTGGCGTGCTCGCCCAGGCGGCAGCATCTTCGTTCTCGACAAGCCCGGCCATTCACTGGCCACTCGCGATATTCTTAACGGCCAACTGGCGCACGGCAGTATCCTCGAACCGCGATTGTCGTACGACGCCCGACGCATCGTTTTCTCGTTCGTCGACTGCACGAAGCAGGACTACGATCCGAACTTGATCGGGAACGATGTGGATGAGGGCTTCTATCACGTCTATGAAATGAATGTCGATGGCAGCGGCCTGCGGCAAATCACGCAAGGGCCTTACGACGACTTGATGCCTACCTATCTACCCGATGGCGGGATCGCGTTTTGCTCGTCGCGACGTCGCGGCCATTCGCGTTGTTTTGGCGGCCAGTTCAGCAACCGTTGGCAAGTCTATACCTTGCATCGCATGGACGCGGACGGGAACAACATCCGGACGCTGTCTTATCACGACACCAACGAGTGGTTCCCCGCTGTTTCCAACGATGGGTTGCTTCTTTACAGCCGCTGGGACTACATCGATCGTGATGCCGTGACACATCAGAATCTGTGGTCGACGCGTGTTGATGGAACGAACCCGATTGCCGTGTGGGGCAACGCCACGGCTAGCCCGCACTGTACGTTCCAGATTCAACCGATCCCCAACAGTCAGAAGGTCGTCTTCACGGCGTCGGCTCACCACAGCATTACGGCCGGTTCGATCGCCGTGGTCGATCCGATGCGTGGCGACGATGGCCAGCAGGCGATTACCCGCATCACTCCCGAAGTCCCCTTCCCCGAAGCCGAAAGCAGGAACATCCAGGAGTATTATGCGGCACCATGGCCGCTGTCGGAAAAGTATTTTCTCGCCGCCTACAGCCACCAGCCACTGGTTTGGGAGCCAGGGGCCAATGCGTCGAACGCATTGGGGATCTACTTGCTCGATGCGTTTGGCAATCGCGAGTTGCTCTATCGCGATCTGGATATCGGCAGCACCAATCCTTGTCCATTGATGGTTCGACCAATGCCGCCTGTAGTGAATGGGAATCTACCCGAAGATGCTCCACCGACTGGCGTAATGACGGTGTTGGATGTTTATCAGGGACTGGGCGAAGTAGCTCGTGGCACGATCAAGGAGCTGCGTATCGTCCAGATATTCCCCAAGACGACGCATATCGCGGACCAACCGCTGGTCGGTTTGGCGGGCGAGGAGAACGCGCGAGCCATCCTTGGCACGGTGCCGGTCGAGCCAGATGGATCCGCGCACTTTGTCGTCCCGGCCAGGAAGCCGATCCTGTTTCAAGCTCTCGACAAAGATGGTTTCGCTTACCAGACAATGCGCTCGTTGACCTACGTCCAGCCGGGCGAACACACCTCGTGCATCGGTTGCCACGAAAGCCGACTTACGTCTCCGGATCGAATCGATGCGTTGGCCACTCATCGTCCGCCGTCGCTCATCGATCCGGGCGAACTTGGCGGTCGACCCTTCTCGTTCGTCGAGATCGTGCAACCCGTGTTGGATCGACATTGCATTACCTGTCATGACGCAGAGCAACCGGATGGCGGCATCGATCTGACGCACACGCCTCACAATGGTTTTACGAAGTCGTACTGGTCGCTGTGCGGCGACCGGAGTTTTACCGGCAGCGGCACGAACCCGGCAAACGCCGCCGAAGCGTTGGTGCCTCGATTCGGTGCTCGGAACCAAATCGAGACCACACCACCCGGCGGCGCGTACGGTGCGTTGGGCAGTCGGCTAATAAAACTATTACGCAACGGCCACCACGAGGTTCAGCTCAGCAGCGGAGAGCTGCGTCGGCTGGCGGCCTGGATCGACTGCAACGCGATCTTTTACGGCGTCTACAGCCCGGAGGATCAGGCCCGCCAACTGCGCGGCGAGAAACTCGCGATGCCTGAAGTGCAGTGAACCCTGTAATTTCTATATCGTGAGAGCCAACGCGCTGGAAAACAACGTCAGCATCTACGTCACTCGTAACGCTGAACGAAAAACGATCAAATACGGGGAACACGTCGAAGTGGAATTCGGCCGGTGGCACGAACTCAGGGTCGCAGCGGAAGGTTTTACGTTCAAAGCGTGGCTGAACGACAACCACTCACAAGAATCAGGATCAAACAATGAAAAGAGTCCGCGTTATTAAACTCGGCGGCAGTCTGCTGACGATGCCAAACCTGAAACAGAAGTTTCAAAAATGGTGTCGTGAAAACCCACACCCGTTAACCCTGATCATTGTCGGTGGCGGACTAGTGGTCGATGCGGTTCGTCAGGTCCATCAAGCCAACCCACTTTCGGAAGAATTTGCGCACTGGGTTTGCATTGATCTGTTACAACACACAGCCCGAATCGCCCATGAAATCCTCGGCAATGTGGATTTGTATGAAACGATAGACGACCTTCAACAGCCGTTTTCGGGTTCTGAGGTCAACTCGCCCACGCCAATCATCGCCATTGTTCAGGTGGGGATTTGTTTCGCCCGAGAGTACCCTAACCTGGGACTTCCCGATAGCTGGGATGTGACGTCCGATTCACTCGCAGCGGCGTTTTGCCAAATGTATGCCGCCGAAGAATTGGTGGTGATGAAGTCAAGCGACGAATCGAACCCTGGATTGCCTGCCGGTATTCGATTGGTCGATCCTTATTTTGCGGATCTTGCTGAGGACATTGATCAGGTACGTTTCGTCAATTTGCGGGCATTCAAATAGGGTTGCCACTTAGTTTTTAGGGGACCGGCAGATTTCTTATTGCGATTAAAGTAGCCGTCACTCTCCGAGTGACGAATGCTAAGGGCCACGTTTTGCGGCCTGCCTCACTCGGAGAGTGAGGTCTACTATGGGAAAGTAAGTGCCATTGGGCTAGCGCCCTGCGGCTAATAAAATCAGTCCGGTTGTTCGGCTGGGCCGTTACTAATTTGGTTCTATTCGAAATGAAGTGCGCAAGGCTGGAAATCGAGCCTGCGATTCATTTTTCTGCCATCAGTCTTTTTGTCGATATGCGATTTCCTCGCTTCCTGGTCAGTAAATAGCGCGACGTGTGATGTCGTCAACGAAACCAGACTTTGACAAAAATATGGATGACAAAAATATGGAATAAAGACGCCAGCGACCCGATGGACGCACGCAGCTAAAGCACCGTAGTCCGACCTCTCCTCAGATCGGATTCCTTCATCGTGGCTTGGTGTCCGGATCCCGATCTGAGGACAGATCGGGCTACTTTTTTGCGGTAAGCCAGATGACGGACATCACCTGCGACGTCCATGAGAATGCAGCACATTTTCGGCACATGCGTGAACGCGCACTGCATTTCACGCAGAACCGTGAATCAAGGTATCCCTGGTGGCCCCATGCGAATGGTAACAAGAGCTCGCCCTTCCTCATCAACGCGGCCAATCATTTCATCTGCCCGCCAAGGTGTAGTGCCGTCTTGTGTCCCACGCGCATCACATGTGAGAGTCGATCTGGAAATTCGTCACGTGCGCAGTCATTGCTTCCGTCAATGTCTGCCCCCCAAAATGGCTTCCACTCTCAGGCTCAATCGCTACAAATTCGTTCTGATGTTCCGGCTCCAAAAATCCCGCCAGTCTTTGTTTGTAGATCGCCTCGGATCTCCGGATAAAATCGTCCAATTCTGGTGTCAGTATTTCACATACTCCTGTTAAACTGCGGCGCCATCATTCTAGACGGTTCTCGACATACCCTCAATGCTCAAAGGCACTTATGGCCTGGCACGTGGAAGAGCTGGCGAACACGCAACGGACGCGTGAGGCTTTGAATTCAATGCCCCGCTTTATTGGTCTGCCGCAGCAACGAAGCGGGCTATTGTTTGATTTCGCGTGGCGCACAGAGCGGTTGCAATGAGAGGTTGATGTGCCCGTGGCCATTTCGCTGGCCGACGCACTGCTGTCGGCCTTGGCGATGTTCTCGCTGAAGGGTCCGTCGCTGCTGGCGTTTGACCAGCGACGACAAGATCCGAGCAACAATTTTCGCACGGTCTACGGCATCGGATGTGATTTGCAGATGCGCACAATCCTCGACACGATCGATCCCGACCAACTGCGACCCTTGTTTCATAGCCGATTTCCACAATCAATTTGCTGATGACAAATTCCGGTCAAAAAGATTAAAAACGCAGCAAATTTGCTCATGACAATTTCACAGGGAGGGAGTCATGAACGGCAGCCGTTTTTCGCAATTCTTTTTGACAACACAACAACCAACACACCGACGATATGAAGCCCTTCGCGCAGTGTTCGTTGATGACGAGCCGATGCAGGATGTGGCTCTACGATTTGACGTCAGTTATGGAACCGCCCGAAACTGGGTCAGTGAGTTTTCCCGAACGCATGAAGTCGGGGAGATCCCCTCATTTTTGTTTCAGCAGATCTCTGACGAAAGCTGATGGGAAAGAATTCACAGTGGCTGTACTTCGATTCGAAGCTCACGACGTACGAAGCACTATCACAGATCACACAAAAGAAGGATGTTTCATTCGTGACAATTCGATGTCGCGGCAGCAACATTCTGAAGCGGCTTGAGAACATGCCTGCAAGTGCATGGCATGACGCTGTCATTGACATTCCCAAGCGTCGCCATCAAAAGATTCGCTACATCGACGAACGCATTAAACTGTCCGGCTACGAAGGAGAAATTCGACAGGTCGCTGTGACTGGTCTTGGTCGCAAACATCCGACACTCTTTCTGACAAACAACGACAAAGTGACGGCGCGGGATCTCGTGACAAACTATGCGCGACGGAATGGGATTGAAGATGCGCTCGGGACCAGTGTGAACTTTTTTCGCCAGGATTGTCTGTCGAGCGAAGTGCGATTGAATGTCGATATTGATACCGTTATGACGGTGCTTGCGAACGGCTGCTATCGCTGGCTGGCGCACCAGCTTCACGGCTTTGATCTGAGTAAGCCCAAGGCCGTGTATCGCAAGTCTGTTGAGACGTCTGGCGCGGTTGAGATCGCCCCTGGGAATCGTCTCGTCGTTTACCTTGATCGCCGCTCGCACAACCCGATGCTGCCGGAGGCAAATCTCGACAAAGATCACCCAAAAATTCCATGGCTTGCGAACCTCAAGCTGGAATTCGTGTTTTCATAATCCCAGCTAATGTGTCATCAGGAAATCGCTTGTGGAAATCGGCGATGAAGCGGGGCATTTTTTGCGTCCGATCCGTGAGCTGGTGCTCCAGATCGTTCGATCTAAAGCGATGACTGCGAACAAGTGACGAGTCAGGCGAGCATTGACATCGCGTCGTGGCGTTGTACTTGCCGCAGGAACTCAGCCTGCCGGGTGCCTCGTGAAATGCTGGCGATGTGGGCCAACAAAGGGCCAACAGTTGAAACAGTCACTGCAACATTTTAGTATCTCCACCTTTAGCGCCCGAAAAGGAACTCCCCTGCGTGCCGGATAAATCCTGATGAAAATTTTAAGTGCTTCGACGCGGATCCTCTTTCAGTTTCAAATTGGCCAAGCGGAAGCTCATCAATCCGGACACACTTCAATTGGAAAATTCGTTGAAGACATCATCGCTCCGCACCCTGACGAGTGGCTTCAATTTGACCCAAAGCATCCAAGGGATAAACCAGGTCATTCTGGTTACTTCGTCGAGTATCACTTTCCGGTCCAGCGATTCCTGTTCGACGCAGTTGGCGGCACGGGTTGCTATTACTTTCGTTTGAACCTTAAAACAGAACCTCGGCTTCGTGTTCGATATCAGACGGCAATCAGTCACCTGGACAGTCCCTACTGGCTTCGCGACGATGCTTCATCGCCGAATGCACCGACTCTGCGAGGACTCGAAATACTCGGGGTCGGGAATCAAACAGGTGGTGATGGCAAGTCCGATCCACTGTGGAAGTGTGCAGCGCCTGATGACTCCAGTTTTCTCAAATCAATATCAATTCAATTCGACGAAACGGCGGGAGTCGAGCTTTGGATCAGTCGTATGGGTGTCGGCGTACTGGCGCTGACTTTGAACATTGACCCATTGGAAGGCGAGACGATCGATCCTCGGAAGTTGCTCGAATTGAATCACGACCTCGCGACAGCGCAGAAGGCTGTCTGGCTGAAAGCACCTTCAACCGAGCTCAATCCGACAATTCCGTTTCATATTCACAGTTTCGCCAGAGAACTGATGAAGCCATTTTGGGGCAATCAGCACGTTGTCGTGGAGTTCAACCAGCGTGCGAAAGTTCACGCCGCTTTGAGGATCGATTGCCGCTCGATTCCTGCAGAGACGCATGGCGACGTCGAGTTGGATCAGTTTCTTTCGCAACTGGCCCAGGTTCATCCCGCTTCACATCCCGGTGATCCTATGTCTGAATATGCTCCCCGAATCGACTTCAATGCCCGGCATTTTTGTCGTGTGAGTTCCTGTGGAGCCGCCCATGCAACTCTCATTGACCCGGCTGTACTCCAGTTGCCGGATTTCAAAGGCCACTACGACTACCAGCGCCTGAAGCGTACTCAATTCGAATACTTTTCGGCCTATTTGCTGGCGCAACTCCAGCAACTCTGCATGCAACGGATGCTCGATGATTCGGTGGAAGCGGCAAATGAAACGAAGCACGGCAGACAGCGTGATCGGTACAAGTCACTCGTCGAGACGGCACAACGATTCGGCCTGGAGGCCGATTTCGTGGACGTCTCCTGGCGACCACAATGCCAGAAGTTCTACTCGACGACACGCGACGTCTGCCATGTTACAGCCATGCGAGCCTCGATCCGCACAGCGATGAGCGACTATGATCGTGTGGCCCGCGACGAAGAAGCGGAATCCACGGAAGCGACGATGCGAATCGTCGAGGCATTCATCGTCACGATCTACTCGGTTGAACTCTCGCACATACTCAGCGCCTGTTTTCCGATCGCTCACAACGAGTTCCTCGGCTGGTCGTTCATCGCCGTGGCGGTCGTCACATATCTGATCGTCGCCTGGTATATCATGCGCCGACAAACCGGCCACGTCCGCACCTGGCGCAACATCCTTGCTCTGTTCGTCATCACGTCCCTGATCCAGGCCGCATTCCTGGGCGCGAACCGGAAGTGGAACCTCAAGGTGCCGGATTCTAATTCACCAAGTTTGACAGAATCGCCTTCCGGACACTAGCACGCTCTACGCCAATAGGGAGAATCCTATCCATGTGTGAACAAGCGATGAAAAAACATACTGACGCATTGCAGAAGGCACAAGATCTGCGCCACCAGATGGATACCGGGATTGGAGTTTCGAAAAATGATCTGGAAGACAGCCTTTATGAACTCTTCAAGTCCATTGAAGAATTATCAACTCACATTAAGAACGGCACCGCCAAGGAAACCAGTACGCTCAAACGAGATATCGCTGAAACATGGGATTATCTTCGCGAAACGCATTTGCCAATCTCGCTGGCCCTGTTGCGGATACGACTTGCCGGGAAATCGCTCAAGTACGGTCGCGAGAATGGTGATCCACAAACGAATCCATCGAACCGCGTGTTACTTTTAATGTCGGGGTACAGCGTCGAGCAGCTCGTTCTGTGCATCGCGTTGCATTACTACGAAGGCCGTGTTCGTCGTGTCGTCCCGTTCGGCGGGACGATCGAGGTTGAAGGAAATAGTTGGGATGGACCTGTGAAGAGGGAAGTTCTTGAGGGGTTGCGCCTGGTCGGCATCAACGTGGCAACCGATCACCAGGATCAGGAATGCATGTACTTCGACAAAGTGTGCCCCGTCGAAGCATCGAACCCGGCAAAGGTTTTCCAGGGAATTCATTCCTGGGCCAGAGAAAATGCCAACGTTGAATGCGCGATTGATGTTACAGGCGGCCAGAAACCAATGGACTCGGGTGCCAGTTACGCCGCAATGTATCTGGGTTGGCCAGCCTGGTACCTGGACTTCTCCAAATACCACGAACGGCTTCGTCGTCCGCTTCCTTATTCGCTCACATACAAGTCACTCGTCTTGCCGGAAGCGGCGTTTTCTCATGATTCACGAAAAGCAATCGTCGAACTTGTAGAAACAAACCAGTTTGCAAAAGCAAGCCTGTTGGTTGAACATCTTGATACATTTGTCGCGGAATCAGACTTCCTTGAACAATCCGAACGTGACGACATTGCAAAGGCAAAATCTCTGATTGTTTTGAGCGATGCGTGGCTCCGAGCTGACTATGAGCATCCAGCGATGAGTGCTTGTTCAAGTGTCGTTTGCACTCAATTTCAATCCATCGTCAAATCGAAAACGCTTCGAATGACTCTCGAAAACGCTTTTTTGTCAGGAGGCGACAGTAGCGCTGCTGCGCTGCTCGCTTATGCAGTCGAGGAATACTGGCGCATTAAATCAGTTTTTGACAGCAGTAACGACAGTCGCGACTGCATTGTGGCTTCGCATGGTCTTTACGAAGTACTGCTGGACGGAATGTTGAACCGACCTCGATTTCGTTCAAAAATTACGCAAGTTGTAGTTGGCGTTGTATATGTCGGTGGAAGTAAGTCTCCCCTTCCGCTCGCACCTCCTGCAGCGGGCGAACAATTCCTCAATCAGGCGATGCTCTTCCAGCGTTTTCCACCGGCAGCACATCGAGAAAAGCGTCAACTGTTGTTGAATGGTACGAGCGCGTTTGATGTTCGGATACCCATTCCCGAGGATTTTGACTGTTCCAATCAACATGACCTGCAATCGCATTTGAATTCCTGGTTCGAATCCAAAGATGTGCCAGGGAAGGATCGCTTTGTTGAACTGAACGTAGCGATTGATCTGGAAATGTCGCTGTCGGTCAAGGAAGGAGGCAAGCTGCTGAGCAACACTCAGAAGGAAAAACGCTGGGGAGAATATGTTTGGACCGATACGCGAAATCTTGCCGCCCATTGGCGAACACCACTTGGCCCTGGATTTGGTGACGTCGCAACGAATGCGATTAACGAATGGTTGCCGCATTATATTGGTTTGTTCGCGCTCACTGAGGCTCAGCCAGAGCTTTCGTCCGTTGACGACGCAGCCTGTAAAGAAGAGGGCATGAACTGCATTTCCGATGGTCGATGCCGACCATGGCACAATCGATTGAATGACTTGAGATCGTGGCTTGGCCTGCCGCCAGCGTGATTATCAACAGAGGAACCTAGTCAATGTCAGAGCAGTTTCTACTTATCACCGATGTCGATGCGATTCAGCGTTATGTCTTCGAGTCTGCTCGGATGGCAACGATTGTGGGTGCCAGCGAGATTGTCAAGGCGTTCGATGTCTGGCTCGAAGAGGAAGCCCGAAGAGCGGAGTATGGTGCTTTGCACGCTGCATTGAGCGGTGGAAATGGACTCTTTGTCTTTGGTGACTCGAAAAAGGCCGCGAGTTTTGCGGGAAAACTTACGTGCGAGTTTCAGAAGCGAAGTGGATCGGGCACGATCAGCGTCAGTGAGATCATTCCATTTGAAGACGATGCAGGTTTTCCCGCCGCGCGCGATGCGGCATTGTGTTCACTGCAGAGGCTCAAGCGACTTGGCAGAGCGATACCGGAAGCACTTGACGTGGGACTGTCTCGGCAATGTCAGTACTGCGGCGCAGAATCTGCCTTACCAAAATCGGTCAGGAAAGGTGACGACGAGCGAGATATCGGAACCGCCTGTCGAAAGAAGCTGGACAAGCGTAAAGAAATTAAAAACGCAATGGCGACTCAACATTGGGCGGAGGACTTCAATGATCTGGCGGATACAGATTATCTGGCGCTAATTGCAATCGATGGCGACGGAATCGGCGCGCGATTGAAGAATCTGCAATCCGCTATCGCTTATGAAAACTTCTCTGCCGGTGTTAAATGCCTGCTGGATCAAGCAATCGCGGCGGGCATGAATACAGCCAAAGGAGAGTATCCTCCGTTCCAATTGCTCTATGCAGGTGGTGACGACATCGTGATCGCAGCTCAGGCACGATATGCCTTGAACTTTGCCCTCGCGTTCTCAGATGCTGTGCAAACGATCGACCGTTCGTGGGATTGGACGGCAGATCAGCTTCCCATTGGATTCTCATTTGGAATTTCAATTACGCACAGCAAATTTCCATTTCGCGCATCGCACGCTATCGCTGATCAACTCTTGCGAAATGCCAAAAACACCGCGAAAGACAAAGTCTGGCCTGAAGGGGCGATCGACTTTGCCGTCGTCACTGAAGCCTCGTGCGATCCGGCATCTTTAATGGAAGACAGGGAAATCCTGTTCGACAACAGCAAAATCTGTTTTACTGGGAAACCGTATCGTTTGAAAAGTGGTGAACCGCACAGCCTGAGCAAACTCAAAGAGGCTTGCAAGGCACTCGATAGGTTCCCAAAAAATCAGCTCTATGCGCTTCGCAATCAGCTCAACGCTTCGGCATGGCGCACGAATCAGCTTGGTGGATCGATCAGCCAGGAGCAGACCAAACTGAGACTGGCTGACTACCTCAACTATGTTTCATCGCGCGTGATGCGAGTGCAGACGCAGAAAGACGCTTGGGAAAAAGCATGTCAACTGCTTCCCGTCGCAGAAGGCGTATTCCCCCATGCCGACCTCGCTGACTCCCTCCAACTGTTCGGAGAATTCTGATGGCGCTTGAAATTAAATTGACAATTGAGATCAAGAGTGACTTTCATGTCGGAACGGGAACGGGGCGTGGTCGAGCCACCGACTCCGTCGTCCTGTTGGATGAGCATGGCGTTCCGTTCATTCCAGGCTCAGCCATCAAGGGACTTTGTCGCTGGCACGCTTGCCGTCTGATCGATGCTTATCCGGATTTTGGCCCCAAACCAACGGACAAATCCGTCAAAGCCGAAAAAGGAACCGGGCCTGCCTTTGAAATCTTTGGCGGTGGAACCGACTTGATCCATGGCGAGCAACGCGTTACGTTTAACCACGCTTATGCCAAATCAGGTCCAAAGATATCGCTTCGACGTAACGGTCGCAGCGGTCGAGACCGCGCATCAGGACGGGCTGACACGGGCAAATTGTTTTTCTATGAAGATGCCGGGAGCGGATTCTTTTCAACGACACTAAGTTGTGAGCAGTATTTGTCGCCACACGCGATATTGCTGTTGCTGCTATCGCTGCGTCGTATCGAGGCGTTGGGTGGTCAGCGTCGCCGTGGAAAAGGGCGTTGTGAATGCTCCGTAAAAGTCGTCGATTGCGATGCTGTCGAACTTGTCCATTTGCAACTTCCCGCCAATGACGATGCAGGACGAAAAACCTTCACGGATTTCGCCAATCCGTTGTTAATAACACCTTTCACTCCAACGACACCCGCAGCCTCTCAGCAAACTTCAAATGAAACAGATGCCCCAAACTCGGTTCACCTGGAATTGTCAACTTCGGCGGAAAGTGCCACGTCGGACAAATCTCAACAAAAATGCTGGCTCGTCTACGCGATCGCCGATTCGCCGCTGACTCTTGGACACGAACAGGCCGTCGATAATTCCGTTGCAACCGAAGACTATATTTCTGGAACAAGTGTCCGAGGCGCATTGGCCTGGCAGGCAATTCATCGAGGACTCCTGACAAGCTCGCACGAGTTTCAGGAAGCGTTTGTCAAGGAGAAAATCCGGTTTGGGCCCCTCTATCCGGCAGACACAACCTGGATGGAAGCGGCAATGACGTTGCCGATACCCATCCCAGCGAGTTTCGCCACCTGCAAACGCCACCCTGGGACCATTGGCGATAAACCACAATCCGAGTCGCATGGAATCGTGGACCAATTTCACCTGGATCGTGGCGACGATGTTTGCCAGTTGTGTAAGCTGCCGCTGAAACCAGCGAACGGATACGTTCAATTGTCGGGGGATCATCGGAGTGCGACACCAAAGCTCTATCAACCGGATCAACGTGTCTTTCAGCGAACTGCCATCGACGAGGAAACCGAGCGCGCGTCCGAATCACAGTTGTTTGGTCTGGAGTCCGTCGAGCGAGGAACCCGATTCGCCGGCTACATTTGGGGAGATGCCGGGCTCGTCGAGAAATTGTTCGGAAATCGACTCAAGGCGTGGACTGTCATTCGCGTGGGAAAAGCGAAATCTCGCGGGCAAGGGAATGTCGCCATACAGTTGATCCCCGCAGATGGGCCATCGAACTTGAATTATCCATCCATGTTACCGAATACGGGCACAAACGCGCCGACGGAGAAAGTCGGTACGTCCAACTCCGAATCAGCTACGCCATCTGAACCGAAAGACTTCTTCATCACATTGTATTCAGATGTGATCGCGGTCGATTCTCTGCTGCGGCCCATCACGTCCTTCACTGCTCAGTCGTTTTGGATGCTGATCGGTGGCACGGGTACGCTTCCGTTTGCATTGGAATCCGGTTACAGCAACACAAAAAGAATCGGTGGATTCCTTGGCGTTCCCGGAGTTCCCAGAACGCCGGATCTGGCGATCGCCGCTGGTTCAACGTGGCGATTCCGTTGGAACGCCGACACTGCACCGCCAGCCCAAATGACCGCCCTCCAACTGCTGCAAGCTGCCGAAGCGAACGGGATCGGGCTGCGGCGCGGCGAAGGCTTTGGACGAATCATTGTCGATCTTCCACTTCATTCCGCGAAATGGATCAAACAGACCGATATCTCGGCATGTATCGCTCATGCAAGAACGCGTTTTCCAAATCGGGAAAAAGGGACATCGCCATCCGCTGATCGAACTTCTTACTTCGAGCACACAAACAAGCCAGAGTCATTGTCAGATGACAAAAGTTTTTTGCCATTCCAGCGTTTGTTTGCTGAACTGATGCAGAGTGATGATCCATTTGATGTCATACAACAAATGTTTGACGATCCGCTGATGCGTAGAAATAAGTCCAGCCGACTCAAATCGGTCTTGATCACGTTGACAAGCAAGGAACGTTTCGGCTTCCAGCTTTTCGACGAAGAGATCTGTATCGCCAGTTCGGTTTCCACCGCAGCAAACATCACCCGACTCAAGATTGCGTTAAGAAAATATTGCGGAGACGTCAGCCATGTCTAATGCAACAACGATGAATCGGACGGAACTTTGCGAGTATCGTCTGGTGGTGTTATGTGAAACCGTAACTCCCTTGCATACGGGATCTGGCGAAGCGAGCCATGTCACGGATGCCGAACTTCGGCGAAACGCGAAGGGTCAGTACATCATGCCCGGAACGTCGATTGCTGGGGCGTTGAGAACTATCGTCGAACGTATTTCAGGCGTTGCTCAAACTGGCGAATGCCGTCTTTATACAAGAACTGACGATCGTGACGACGCATTGGAACCGTGTCCCTGTGCCGTCTGCCGCCTGTTCGGAAACGTAGAACCTGGAAAGACAGCCAATGAACACTCTCCGGTGAAAGCATTCGCTTCGAAGCTGACTGTTTTCGACGCCGTGTTTGAATGCCCCAGGACCCGTGTCGTTGACGGTGTCGCCATCAATCGAACTCGGGGATCTGCCCAGGACTCGAAGAAATTTGATTACCGCCAAATCCTGCCGGGAAGCAAATTGCAGATCGAGATTCGTGCCGTCAACTTAACAACGCTGGAACTTGACTGGATCTCTGCTGCCCTGCGAATCATCGCCAGGGGCGAAGTCGGTTTGGGTGGTCGCAGTGCGCGCGGGAACGGATTTTTAAAACCTGATGAAACGAAATGTTTTATTGATTCTCGTAATGTTCACGAGCCAGACGATGTGCTGGCGTACGTACTTGAGAAGAACGACTCGCAGAAAGGCTGGGGAAATCAGGTAGCAAAGCAGCTCGATCAATTTTCGGGCAATTTACTGTCACTACCCAACCGAATTGGTTGTGATTTTTTGATGGCACCCGCACCCAACAGCGGCTTCCTGATTTCCGATCCAGTGCGAACGGTCGCGACCGGCTACGACGCAGCGTCGCGAAGACTCGATCAGAAAGCAGAAATCCCCGGTTCATCATTGACCGGAGTCCTGCGTTCGGGGGCCGAGAGAATTGTCAGAACGCTGGGTGGAATCGCTTGTGATCCAGTGAGCGATCGCTGCAAGAAACCCCGATGTCTTGTCTGCGAATTGTTTGGCAATGAAGACTTCGCTTCACGGCTGGCAGTACGAGTCAGCTCGAAGGAGGAATCTCGCGAGATGCCCTTTGATCACGTGGCCATCGATCGGTTCACGGGTGGCGCGTCGGATCAGAAGAAGTTCGATGCGCTGACCATGATGGAGGGTGAGTTTAGTGTCCATTTCACCATTGATCGAGCCGATGATCCAACGCTGGCGAACTGGATGATCGGGTTATTGGCGCTGACACTTCGTGATCTGCATCAAGGGCGACTTTGGATTGGCAAGGGAGGTTCGAAAGGGAACGGACTGTTTTTGATCACCAGCGAACCGTGTTGGCAAATGCCTGTGGAATGGGGAATGAACAAAATTGAATTGTCGAACTGCGTTCTTGCACTGAATGATGAAGTCAGGAAAAGAGAAAAGTCATGACCCCTGATAGAAAATACATATCCGAAACATTGCCTCAGTCCGATTTGTCGGGGCGATTAAATCTCTGGTTCCGAAAGAATGACGCTGGCGTCTACCTCTTTCGCGAAGGCTCGACGATCAGTGAGTTTAGCAGGAGTCGCGTTCCGGGTCACTTTGCGGAGGCTGAACTAGGCGAGCTTTGGTTGGTTCGGATGTTTTGTCACCGATACGAATTGTTCGCGCGGAGGCTGAATTACCATGGCGGGCAAGAATGGCAGATGCGCATCGTAGCGATACCAAACATGATGACCGATGGTGAAAACGCCCGTTTCCTCGGACCGGAATCGACGATTCTGTGGGGCGAAGCAACAGGCGAGGGCAATTCGTTTGTGACCAAACCGAATCGGTTTCGACGGACGAAATTGGAGTATCCAAACGCGGAGGGCTGGAGTAAGTGGGAGCGCTGCAAACTACTCGCCGAACGTTTTCAACCCGCCGAAGGCGAATCCATCGTTTGCTGGACAGAACTCAAACCCACGAAGACACAAAACACAGCCACACAGTCGGAGCAACTAAAATGACTCAGATTAAAGTTCGCGGAACGTTTCAAAAGATCAAAGGACGCCATCAATTAGTGGCCGCATCGTCAGAGTCAACGGAATTGCAGGAGGCGTACATTCCTTGCTCGAATTCAATTGGACGCAAAGCGACCACGGAGCGAACGTTTCTGGTTGAAGTCACAGAGGAAACACTGGGCGGCGAAACCGTTAAGACCTATAGGGTCGTCGATGTCGCAAGCGAAAGTAAACGTCAACAGACAGCTCCGAAATCCGCCAGTTCCAGGAATCCGTCTCGTGCTGCCCCAGGACAATCGACACCAATCCAGGGCGTTCAAAGGCCATCAGGTGCGACGCCTCGAGTCGATGCGACTTTCATCCATCCTTACAACTTCGTCTCGTTGCCAGGTGATGAAGCTTTGGAGAGTGCTCTGCAGGATGGCATTTTCAGGCGTGGACCGTCAGCGGCACACGATTGCTACGACAAAAACCTCAACAGCGGCTACATCGATTGCGAGTTGACAACACACACTCATTGGTTCATCCCCGATCCAAGGAAACTGCATGAGGACAATAGGAAACACAAAACGTTAGGCTACTTCTCGCTGGATGCGGTTGACTCGACCTGGAACGCGATGGCTGCCGACAAAGACCAGACAAATCCAGCGATTCCTGCTGGGTCATTGCGAGGAATGGTCCGCTCAATGTTTGAAACTATTACTCTATCTTGTTTCAGCATCTTTGATTCGGGTGCCCTCGATTTTCGGATCGGTTTTTCGCCGGATCACCTTGTGAGCGATGCTCCCGTGCAGGCTGCCTATGTGCCCTGTCGTATTGTAGAGTGTGACGGCGAGAGTGCCGTCGTTCAATTGTTGGATGGCCGATTAGAAGACGCCAGTGATTTGCCAGTAGTTATAAGTCCAGCTTTGGTACGTGCTTACACGAACAAGGTAAAAAGCGGCGACGGGCCTGATAGCCAATGGGAGGAATTGGGAGACGCTGCTTCTGGCACGCCAGTGGTTGCGATTTTGAACTGGCGATTGAATGCAAAGGGAAACAAATATCGATGGCGAGCCGCGACTAAGCCGTACGCTCTGGCGTCATTTAGCGAATTGACGGATCTTGATGACGAAGGAAGGCGGTCGTGTATAGCCAAGTTAACTGACTTTTATGGCAAGACATTTCGAGAAACAAAACAGCAGAGTTTGATTTTCGGATATTTGCATCGCACCGGTCCGAATTGGCGTGAAAAAAAGGACGAACGTATTTTTTTCAACAGCCCGCTTTGTTGTTGGGAATTGCACTAGGAATTTCTTTTAACATGGGCAAAAATTCTATTTTCTTTTGGGAATGGAATCCTGAATGTCTCGACTCGCATTGGAAGAATCGGC
>Ga0154020_10002713_pt1 | contig 21542 bp, 18 predicted proteins | sample Klosneuvirus_201_FD_109709 | JGI IMG/M metagenome (GOLD analysis project Ga0154020, IMG submission 109709) | Active sludge microbial communities from wastewater, Klosterneuburg, Austria - Klosneuvirus_20160825_MG | ecosystem: Engineered > WWTP > Aerobic digester > Activated sludge | place... | reverse complement strand
CCGGGCGTGCGCAGCGGATGGTTGGCGTCGGCATGGCCGGTGGCGGTGCAGTGCACATGCTCGAGGGACCAATCACACAGCGCGTCGAGCAGCGCCATGCGGCCCTGGTGCGGAATGCGCGCCAGGATGCCCGCGCGGTCCAGCAGGTGCGGCGGGTTCGTCATGGCAGCGCGCGGGCCTTGTCGGCCACCAGCAGGACGTTGGCGAACGGCGTGCCCAGGCTCATGGGCACGCTGCGCACCGAGAAACCGATGCCCTCGAGCAGGGCGATCCACTGCGCCAACGGCCGGCCGAAGGTGGGTGGCACGCGGTGCCCACGCACCAGGGTGACGATGCGGTCGACCCACTGGCTGACGGCATAGCCGCGAGACTGCGCGGCATCGCCCACGCGCAGCAGCAGCCGCCCACCTGGCGCCAGCGCCGAATGCACCCGCGCCAGCAGCGCGGCCTGGGCGGCATGATCGACGTAGTGCAGTACGTCGAGGATGACCACCGCCTGGCAGGCGGGCAGGGGCACCAGTCGCATGTCGCCACAGATAAACTGCGGGCGACGGACCAAGCCAGCCAAGGCGGCCTCGGCGCGACCGACGTCGCGCGGCATCAACTCGATTCCGGTGTACTGCGCATCGATAGGCGCGGCCGGCCACTGCGAGGGCCAGCGCCCCTGGGCATGCAGCGCATGCACGGCGTCGAGCAGGCTCGCGAGCAGGCCCTGGCCGCAGCCGATGTCCACCACATGGGCACGCGCTGGCAGGTCACCGCGCTCGAGCATGCCGCGGAACACGGGGTCGCGCCCCAGCTTGCCGCGCGCGAAATGCCAGGCGAAGCGGCCGGAGCGCCGATACGGCGCACATGCCGACTCGTGCAGCAGCCGCCAGGCCGCAGCGGGGGTGGCGTCGCGGGGGGCGGGTACGGGCGTGGGGGCGAGCGTATCGGTCACGGTGCGGAGCAGGTATTCGAGGGGGTCGGCCGGAGATGGGCGTTGATGGCGTTGGCGCTGGGTGCCGGCCGCAGCGCCTGGTCCAAAGTGACCGCACCCAGGCTTTGCCGCTGCATCTGCTGCAGCAGAGCAGGCAGCACATGCAGCACCACCGCCCGGCCGTCGGCGGCGCGGGCGGCATGGCCATCGTGCAGCAGCAGGATGTCGCCCGCAGCCAGGCCCCTGCACAAGCGGCCGAGCACTCGGTGTGGGTCGCGCTCGCGGGTGTCGTAGCCGCGGCGGGTCCAACTCGTGAGCAGCAGGCCCTGCCGCGCCAGTACCGGCTGCAGGAACGGGTTGCGCAGGCCCGCCGGGGCCCGAAAGAAGCGTGGGCGCTCGCCAGTCAGCCCGCCCAGCACCTCCTGGGCAGCCGACAGCTCGCGCGCAAAGCCGGCTGGGCCCAGCAGCGAAAAGTGATGCCGGTGCCGCAGACTGTGGTTCTGCACGCTGTGGCCTTCGTCCACGATGCGCTGCACGAGCTCCGGATGACGGCGCGCGCGCTCGGCGATGCAAAAGAACGTGGCATGAGCGCCGTGCTCGCGCAACTGGTCGAGCACGGTCGGCGTGACCTCGGGGTCGGGCCCGTCGTCGATGGTGACGGCCACCTCGCAACGCCGAGCGGCAGCCTCGGGCAAGCGCGTGAGATTGGGCCCCAGCCAGTTCGACCGCGGCCACAGGCCCGCAGCCGTGATGAGGGCGTGGTTGGCCACCAAGGCCGCCACCGACCAGGGCCAGGCACCCGGCAAAAACACCGGCAACGCGAGCGCTGCTGCATGCACGCCAAAGCTGGCACGCAAGAACGGGCTCCAGGCGGTGTGCGGATCGGGCATGAACGGCGCGTTGGATCGAGGCGGCGACGAGCAGAGCCGGCGCGGCAAGACGGGCAAGGCGGGAAGCGTCAAGCGTGCGGCGCGGATTGTCCCATGGCCCCCGCGCAGACGTGCCAGCCCGGCGGGTTGCGCACAGCAGCCGTGGGCCACCTCAGTGCGCGGCCGGAGGCGGCGCGAACGCCGCCGACAGCACCAAAGCCAGCAGCGCGCCGGGCGCCACCACCTGCCCGATGGCCGACAGCGCAGGGATGCCAGAAGTGGCGATCAATCCGAACGAAAGCACCGTGGTTCCGTTGGCCAGCACCAGCGAGGCCAGTGCCTCGGTGTCGACGGCGCCACTGCGACGCCACTGGTCAAAGAAAAGCGCGTAGTTCGAGCCCACGGCCACCACCAGCAGCAGGCCCACCAGGTGCAGGATGCCCAACGGCACCGCCGCAGCCACCAGCAGGCCCAGCGTCAGCACCACGGCCAGTGCGAGGGGCAGGCACACCGACAGCAGGCGCCTGCCTTGTCGCAGGGCGACCGCCATCAGCACCACCACACCGAGCGCGCCCAGGCCAGATTGCCACAGCGCTTCGGCGAGGTAGCGGGCATACAGCGCGTCCAGTGAGCGCTTGATCTCCAGCACGGTCACCGTAGGCAGGTCGGGCCGGTCGGTCGATGGTGCGGTACCGCCGGTACCGGTGCCGCATGCCGATTGCAGCGTTCGCTCCAGCGCCGCAGCGTTCATGGGCTCGCTTCCCGGCTGCAACGACAGCAACGCCATCCAGCGCCCGCCATCCGCGCCCTGGCGTGGCATCAGCATGGCATCGACCAGGGGCGCGAATGGCCCTCCAGCCAGCGCCTCGCGCGTGATGGGCGGCTGCCCACGGGCCTGCTGCACGGCGGCCACGAAGGGTTCCAGGCGGCGCGCGGGCAGCGGTCCGCCCTCGGTAGCCTCGGCCAGGCGTTGGCGCAGCGCCGCCGGCTCGGGCAGGCTGTGCAGCCGCTCGCGCTGCGTCTGCACGCTGGGCAGCCAGCGCACCGGGCTGTCGTAGCCGGCCAGTGTGCCCTGCTCCACCAGATGGTCCAGTGCGCGGCCCACCGCCTCGGCGGCCCTCAGTGTGGCCTCGACGCCGGGCGCCTGCACCACCACCAGCGTGCCCGCATCGTTGGCGCCGAGATCGCGGCGCAGGCTCTCGTCTTGCTGCAGCTGTGCCGCTGGCACCGGGCTCAAGGAAGCCAGGTCGCCCTGCCACAGCGTGCCGTGGCGACTGACCATCGCCGCCAAGGCCACGCACACCAGCACGCCGGCGACCATGAACGGCACGCGCAGCCGACCGGCCTGCGCCGACACGGCCCACGCCCGCCGACCCAGCCACCCGCGCAGCCCCTGGCCTGCCGCGCCGTCGGGCAGGCAGGCCGGCAGCACCCAGCGGGTGGTCATCGCGGCGGCCACCAGGCCCGCCAGGGAAAACACCCCCAACTGCGCCAACCCCGGAAAACCGGAAAAGACGAGCGCAGCGAAGCCGCACACCGATGTGAGCAGCCCCAGGCGGACCGTGGGCCACGATCGGGCATGCCAGACGCGCCAGCCGGTACCGGGTGCCCCCGGCACGCGGGCCTGGATCAGGTAGTAGATGGCGTAATCGACGGCCTCGCCGATGAGCGTGCTGCCAAATCCCAGCGTGATGCCATGCACGGTGCCGAATCCCAGGCTCACGGCGGCGATGCCGGCCACCACACCGCTGGCCACCGGCAGAAAGGCCACCACCAGCGCAGGCATCGATGCAAACGCCAGCCACAGCACGCCACCCATCAGCAAGGTGCCGGCGATGGCCAGCCGGTGCACCTCGCGTTCGATGCGCTCTCGGCTCTCCACCGCGAACAGCGGTGGGCCGCTCATCTGCAACTCCAGCCCCTGGGCGCCGGGCGCCGCCGCTTGTTCGAAGACGTGTTGGATGGCGCGAATCAGCGTCTGCTGCCCATCCAGATCGCTGCCCGGCGCACGGCCTTGCACCAGCAGCACCGCCCGCTGCCCGTCGCGCGAAGCCCAGGTGCCATGCAGCGTGCGCGGCGCCTGAGCCGGCATCATGGATTCGGCGACGCGCCGGGTCTCACCGGTCGGGTCTTGTTCGAGCAGAGGCTTGACCATGGCACCCGCTGGCGTGCCCAGCAGTGCGAGCGTATCGTCGATGGACTCGCGCAGCCCTTGGGCGGTGTATCGCTCGGGCGTGACGTCGGGGCTGAGGTGATATCGGTGGGTGACCAACCACTGGGCTGCGCCACTGGCTTGCCACACCGACACATCCCCGTTGTGCACCTGCTCCACTTCGGGCAACGCGCGCAGTGCGACACCCAGCGCACGCGAGGCCTCCGCGCGCTGGCTGGGCTCGCCACCACGGATGGCCAGCATCAAGGTGCGCGCGGTCACCCCCGACCGCAGCTGCTCGATCAGCACTTGCTGCCCCGGATCGGGGCTCGCCGGCAAGAAGGCCGACAGGTCGGCTGAGTAATGGGAACGGGCGATGACCACGCCCCCTGCGACCATCGCCAGCATCCAGGCCAGCAGCGCCAGGGCGCGCTGCCAGGCTTGCCACGGGCCGGCCTGCGATGCGCCGTTCACGGCTTGCGCACGGGTGCGACCGGCTCGACCTGCATCAACGAGCGGTCACCATCGGCCATGCGCATCTCGACGCTGCGCAGCAGCGATCCGCGGCCGACGATGTGCACACTGGCCAGCAGCACCTGCAGCCGCGGCTCGATGGGTCGCAGCTCCAGGGTCCACTGCTCGGCATTGCCCGCCACCGCGGTGCGGAAGTGCTGTTGCAGGCTGCCTGCATTGCCCGTTAGTGTGCCGCGCACTGCTTCGACGATGGCCTCGACCTCCGGTATGGCATCGAGCACCACCGTACGGGTGCGCCCGCTGCGCGTGAGCGTGACCATGTTGCCTTCCACCACCATGCTCTCGGGCCGCGGCTTGAGGGTGTGGCGCGAGAAACGGTCGGGCGCGGCAAAGCTCAGCGTGCCACTGCTGACGAGGGGCGCATCCAGGCCTTGCACGGTGCGCTGCTCGGTGAAGCGGGCCTCGCCACTGCGCACCTGGGCCAACAGCGTCATCAGCTCGGCGAGATCCAGTGCCAGGGCGGGCATGGCCAGCGTGGCCAGCGTTGCCGCGACCAGTGCCCGCAGCCGGCTCGCAAGGGTCGTGCGCCCGCCGCGCAACCGGCGGGCTTCAGGTGTCGGTCTCGCACCAGAAGTCATAGAAGTTGAACCAGTTGTACGGCGCCTCGCGGCACAGCGATTCTAGGTGGGCCACATAGGCCGACAGCGCCTGGCGAATCTGCTGCTCGCGCGCGCCGGCATCGGTCGGCCGCTCGGAGAAATCGGCCAGCGGCGTCATGCGCATTTCGTAGGCGCTGCCGCCGTGGTAGATGCCGGCCATGAAGACAACCGGCTGCCGCAGCAAGGCAGCCAGGCGGAAGGGTCCGTCGCTGAACTCGGCCTCACGGCCCAGGAACGGCAGCCGCACGCGCTGGCCGCGCTCGGATTCCTGCGGCAGGCTGCGGTCCGCCAGCAGCCCGACCAATCCACCATGATCGAGAAAGTCGCGCACGGCCAGCATCGACTCCGGGCGACCCAGCGCGATCACCTCCGGTGCCGCATCGGGGGCGATGGCCGCCAGAGCCGCGTTGATCTTGCGCGCGTTGTCCGGAAACATGGCCATCGCGATGCGCAAGCCGCCGCGGATTTGCATCCCGGCGGCGCGCAGCAGCTCGAAGCTGCCGAAGTGCGCCCCGACGAGAAAACCGCCGCGGCCTCGCGCCAGCACGGCCTCGAGATCGTCGATGCCGCGCAGGTTCAGGCTCAGCCAGCCCGTGTGTCCGCGCAGGAAGTAGACACGGTCGAGGATGGTGGCGGCGAAGGTGTGGACATGCCGATACAGGTCCGCCCAATTCGCCGGGCGGCCCAGTGCACGCTCCAGGTAGGCACGGCTGGCTCGTCGAGGGCGCCGCGCAGTCAACAGGAAGTAGATGGCGATCAAGACCAGCACGCCGCGCGCGATGCGCCGGCCCAGCCGAAGCGCGATCCACACCATCACCCGCAAAGCGAGTGCGTTGCTGCGTTCGGGCTCATGGGCCCAGGTCGCGGCCTTGGGTGCGTCCAAGCGCGTCAATCGGTGGCGTAGACGCCGGTGGCCACCAGGCGCTCGCCTTCACGCACTTCGAAGCGCCACGAGGTCTCGCTGGGATGAACGATCAGCTCGAGGGTGGCCTCGGGGCCTGCCATCGACAGAAACTTGGCCTGCCGCAGCACGAGCGGGCCGGGCCATGCGGCGTGACGCGCCATCAACTCGAGCACCTGGGTCAGCAGCACCACGCCCGGCACCACCGGCTGGCCCGGGAAGTGGCCGTCGAATGCGGGATGATCAGCCGGTACGGTCCAGCGTTCGAGCCAGGGGGTGTTCACAACCGGCGCCGTTGCCATGTGCGATCAGGCGTCGGCGCAGCCGAGCAGGCTGCGCGCAAGCTCGCGCAGCGACTGGGCAGTGAGCTTGCCGGTGGCTTCGCGCGGCAGACAAGGTACATGCACCACCCGGCGCGGCACGAACACCGGCTCCAGGCGCTCGCGCAGCGCCCGGATGATCTGGGCCGCCCCCAGGCGCGGTGCCACCACGAACGCCACCGGCCGCACCACCCCATCGGGCACGTCGTCCGGCAGCCAGAAGGCGCCGTCTTCGACCCCATCGATGCTGTTGAGGTGGTAGTTCAGGTGCCCCAACGAACTGCGGCGACCGGCCACGTGGATGAGGTCGTTGGCCCGCCCGAGCAACTCGAAGTGGCTCGGGTCGGCCAGTCGCAGGATGTCCGACAGGTCGGTCGGCTCGGCAACGTGCCCGCCATGCGCCACATAGACCTCGCCGCCATCGCCGGGCCGCGCATGCAGGCGCAGTTCGCCGAAGGTGTGCCAGGTCTCGGTGACCGCGGTGCGCCGCGTGGCCACCTGGCCAGCTTCGGTGCAGCCGTAGATCTCGATGAGTTGACCTCGGGTGGTCGCTTCGGTTCGGCGCGCCAATTGCGGCGTAAGGGGCGCGGTCGCGCTGACCACGAGGTCGGTCGGCGGTAGCGCCAGGCCCGAAGTCAGCAGCGCCTTCAAATGGAACGGCGTGGTGACCAGCGCGCGCGGAGCCGGCACCGATTCCAGCGCATTGACGATGTCGGCCGGATAGAACGGCCGGCTGCACTCGAAAGCCGCGCCGCCCAGCATGGCCAGGAGCACGCTTGACTCGAAGCCGTAGCTGTGCTGGGGCGGCACCGTGGCCACGATGGCGAGCCCTTCCAGCGAGGGCAGGCGCAGGTGATCGGCCATGCGCCGAGCCTCCGAACGCACGTTCACATTCAGCATGCCCCAGGTCTTGGCATGCGGTTGCGGCGCTCCGGTGGAGCCCGATGTGAGCAGGCACGCTGCGGGCTGCACGGCGGGCAGTAGCGGCACGCCATCGGGCTGCGGCTGCGCCGAGGCATCGGCGGTGAGGTCGACGCCGAGGTGTGCCAAGGGCCATTGCACACCTGCACCGCTGTCTACCAGCGCGATCACACCACCGCTTTGGTCGCCCAGGGCTTGCAGCGTATCGACCCGGGCGTTGGGCGGCAGCAGGCTGTCGCAGCCCCGCAGCAGTGCAGCGGCCAGTGCCACGGCGAAGGCCAGCCGGTCCTGGCACAGGTTGACGACGGCCGCACCGTCGGGCAACCGGCGCGCCAGCGCATGCGCCAGGCGCAGGAACTGCGCGCCGGAAACCGCCTCGCCGCGGCGCCAGGCCAGCGGTTGGTCGAGCGCGCGCGGGGCCAGCAGCGGCCACGCCCCGCTGCCCAGGCCCGGCGCCGGCGATCCCGCTGCGTGCGGCCGGTGGCGGTGGGAATCAGCCATGACCCGCCGCGGAGCCGCGGAATGCGCGCACCGTCTCCATGAGAGACACGCGCTCGAACTCGGGGTGCAACCGATACCGCACGGCATGCTCGCCAAGGAGCAGCACGCCGATACCCAGCGGCGTCAGCACGTTGGCCAGCAATGACCAGGTCTCCCATTGCCCCCAGGTGTAGACGGCCACCGACAAGGCGGCCATGCCGAAGAAGTAGCCAACCCACACGCCGGTGAGCCCCTCGGTGTAGGCGCGCATCTGCGGCGTGAATTCGCGGTGCACACGTTGCGCCATGCGGGTGATGAGGGCAGGCCCGGGCGCACGCAGGCTGGCGGCGAACCCGACGCCCAGGGCCAGGTGCATGCCCACATGCTGCAGCACGTACAGCCGCCGCACGTCGCCCAGGCCGCCGGCGGCCACCACCTGCACCAGGGCCACGACTCCCATCAGCCCCAGGCCGAGCAGCCAATAGTTGCGCTGACGCCAGGCCACGCCGAGCACCGGCAGCAGCAGCGGGCCCAGCAGTGCAGCCACGGCCCAGGGCGCGTCAGCGGCGTGCACCATCAGCCAGTGCGACGCCAAGGCATATGCGCCAAGCCCTAACAGCCCCAATCCAAGGCGGATGTGCATGCCCCGGCCCAACGCAATCAGAGCGTGCGATTCTGCGCCACGTGCGCGGCCAGGCTGCGCAGCGACGCAAAGATGTTGCGGTTGTTCTCGTCGTCCGAGCGCAGTTGGAAACCGTAGCGTCGCGAGACCTCCAGCGCCAACTCGAGGATATCGATCGAATCGAGCCCCAGGCCATCGCCATACAGCTGCGCAACGGGATCAATCGAGCTGGCATCAAGCTCGAGGTTGAGCGCCTCGACCATCAGGGCAGCGAGCTCGCGCTCCAGGTCGGGCAGCGCCACCTGCGGCGCAGCGCCAGCGGCAACCGGGACGGTATTGGAGGATGCGGGAGTGCTCATGGTGGGAGTCGGGTTCTGGCAAAAGGCAAGCCTTCCATTTTAGTTCGGCGATCATGGCCCCGGCCGTGACGTGTTGCCGGTCATGTCTCCACCGGAAAGCCGGCGCTTTTCTGCCCTTCGGTCGGGCAGCTCAGTCGGTAGCCTGCGAGGGATGTTGATGGCCCTGATCGATCGCCTGTGCGGACGGCGCCCGGCGCCTGCGGCGCGCAGCCCCGAACGGCCGCCCGAGCGCTCATCGCCGGCGCCCGGGCGCACACCGACCCTGGACGCCACCGGCGTGGCGGTCGGTGCGCGCCGGCCGATCGTATCGGCCCGCGGCGGGATCGCCGGTTTCGAGTTCGACCTGGGTGAGGCCACCCGGAGACGGCTGGCCGAGCGGGGCGACCCGGTGGCCATCCGGGTGAACGTTGGCCACCTGCTGGGCGCGATGCGCCTGTGTGCCCAACAGGGCCACGTGGCCTATGCCGAGTTGCCCGCTGCCTGGGCCTGCCAGTCGGTCACGCCGGCGCAGCTTGTGGCCGGCATGCACCTGTCATTGATACCGGCGCCCGACGAGACCGACGCCCCGGCCCTGGCGCGCGCGGTCGCACAGTGGCGCGGCGCACAGGCCCGAGTGGGCTGGCGCAGCGGCGCCGCACCGGCCGCCGCCGCAACCTTGACGCCCGACTTCACCGTGCTGCCGCTGCCCGGCCCGGGTGCCGACAACGCGAGCGCCGTTCGCGGTGCCGTGCGCGCTGCGCGTGCAGCCTTGCCCGCGGCGGGCCTCTTGGTAACCGAGTTGCCCGATGTGGACACCCTGGAAGCCGCGCTGGCCGCCGGCGCCAGCCTGGCGAGTTGTCATGTCGACGGCAGCGCCTCACCCACCGATGCGCGCACGCTACCGCCACAGGCCCAGCGGCTGCTGGCACTGATGCAGCAGCTGGCGCGCGACGCCGACACCGACGCCGTAGTGGCAGCCGTCAAGGCCGACGTCGGCCTGAGCCTGCGCCTGCTGCGGCAGATGAACAGCGCCGCCGTGGCCCCCGATGTGGAGCTCGGGTCGATCGAGCAAGCCGTGGCCCTGCTGGGGCGCAACGAGCTCTACCGCTGGGTGTGCGTGCTGCTGGTGCGCATGGCGCCGGCGCGCCCGGTCTCGCCGGCCCTGCAGGCCATGGCCCTGGCGCGGGCCCGTCACTTCGAGCTGCTGGCCGCGGATGTGGGCGAGCCGCAGCCCGGCGCCCTGTTCACCATGGGCCTGGCATCGATGCTGCCGTTGCTGCTGCGCACGCCGCTCGACGACGTGCTGGCCTCGATGCAACTGCACCCGCTGGCCGCACGGGCCCTGCTGGAGCGCGCCGGGCCGTGGGCGGCCTACCTCAGCCTGGCCGAGGTGCTCGACGAAGGCGATCTCGTCGAGGCGCAACCCCTGGTCCAACCTTTCGGCGGCCTGGCACAGGTGATGGCGCACTCGGCGCGCGCCTGGCTGTTCGCCACCCAGGCCAGCGCCGGCGGTTGACGGGGAAGCCGAATCAGCTGCGCAGCGCCTGCCTCAAATGCTGGCCGATTTCGGGTCGGTCGCGGAAGGGGTCGCTGGGGTTGCGCATCTGCATCACATCCTCCAGACGTGTCTGCACCGAGCCCAGCGCCTTGGGGTGGCTGAAGACGTAGAAGCGGCGCTCGCGCAGGGCGTCGAACACCATGCGGGCGACGTCCGCCGCGGTGACCTTGCCGCCGGTCACGGCTTTCTCGCTCATCGCCCGCGAAATCATCTGGCTGCGGGTGGGCCGGTCCGCCTCGGCACCGGCTGGCCGATTCCGCTCGCTGCGGTGGATGGCGGTGGGCACGAAGTACGGGCACAGCACATGGGCGCTGAGTTGGTCGGTCACCAGCGTCAGGTCCTGATACAGGGTTTCGCTCAACGACACCACCGCATGCTTGCTGACGTTGTAGACGCCCATGTTGGGCGGGTTGAGCATCCCGGCCATCGAGGCCGTGTTCATGATGTGCCCTCGATAACTCGCATCAGACGCGGCGGCAACCAGCATCATGGGCGTGAACGAGCGCACGCCGTGCACCACGCCCCATAGATTCACGCCCAGCACCCACTGCCAGTCGGCCAGGGAGTTTTCCCAGATCAGGCCGCCGGAGCCCACACCGGCGTTGTTGAACACGAAGTGCGGCGCCCCGAAGCGCGCCTGCGTGGCATCGGCCAGCGCCTGCACCTGCTCGGCACTCGACACATCCACGCGCTGGGTCAGCACCTGCGCACCCAGCGACTGCACGTCGTGCGCAGCCACCTCCAGCGCGTCGGCCTGCACGTCGGCCATCACGACGTTCATGCCCAGTTGCGCCGCCAGGCGCGAGGTCTCGAGCCCGAAGCCGGAGGCGGCACCGGTGATGACCGCCGTGCGGCCCTTGAAGTCTTCCATCACGTGGCCCTCGTCGCTGCCCAACCTCAACCGCCCGTCACCGCCGATACGCCGCCATCGATCGCCAGGATCTGGCCGGTGATGTGCTTGCCCGCGGCCGATGCGAACAGCAGCGCGGCGCCCTTGAGGTCGTCGTCGTCACCCAGGCGCCTCAGCGGGGCATGCGAGGCCAACGTGTTCTCGCCCAGGCGGTCGAGCGTGCCGCGCGTCATCTTGCTCGGGAAGAAGCCCGGCGCGATGGCGTTGACGGTGATGCCGTGCTCGCCCCACTCGCAGGCCAGCGTGCGCGTGAAACTGATGACAGCGCCCTTGCTCGTGTTGTAGGCGATGGTCTCCATCCCCGGCGGGTTGCCGCCCAGGCCGGCGATGCTGGCGATGTTGATGATGCGGCCGCTGCGCCGCGGAACCATGCACAGCTTGCCGATGACCTGGCTGAACACGAAGACGCTGCGGATGTTGAGGTTCATCACCTTGTCCCAGGCCTCCAGCGGATGATCCTCGGCCGGCGAGCCCCAGGCGGCTCCAGCGTTGTTGACCAGGATGTCCACCGGCCCCAGGCGCTCCAGGGTCTCGGCGCAGACGCGGCGCGCTTCATCGGGTGCGCTGGCGTCGGCGGCGATCCATCGGGCATCGATGCCGCGCTGGCTGAGGTGCGCCACCGACTCCTCCAGGTCGCTGGCCCTGCGCGAAGTGAGCATGACCTTGGCGCCGGCTTCGCCAAGGGCCTCGGCGATCTGCAGGCCCAGGCCGCGCGAGCCGCCGGTGACGAGGGCGACGCGCCCGCGAAGGTCGAACAATTGCTGAACGGGGGTACTCATCGCTGTCCTTGTGGGCCTGTGTGTTTGGATTGGGACGGAACGGGGAAATCAGAACCAGGCGTCCTGCATGGCACGGCAGGTGTCGTTGCGCGCGGCCACTGGCGCCAGCCAGGCGTCGATGCGTGGCAGCTCATACTCGTAAAAGTAGCGGCAGGCCTGCAGCTTGCCCTGCGCGAAGTCGCCGTCGCGCGCGTGCACGGCGTGCGCCGCCAGGGCCAGCTCGAGCCACATCCAGGCCAGCACCACATGGCCGAAGGCCTGCAGGTAGGGCGTGGCATTGGCCAACGCCTGCTCGGGCACCGCAGTGGCCCAGGCCGCGCGGGTGGCCTCGGCCACGCGCTGCACCGCCGCCTGCAGCGCGTGCGCCTGTTCGGGTGCGCGCGGCGCAGCCGATGCGCGCGCTCGAGCCGCGGTGGCGGCGATGCGAGCAGCCAGCAGCGTCAGCCCGGCGCCGTCCTCCATCAGCACCTTGCGCCCGAGCAGATCGAGCGCCTGGATGCCGTGCGTGCCCTCGTGGATCATGTTCAGTCGGTTGTCGCGCCAGTACTGCTCCACCGGGAAGTCGCGCGTGTAGCCGTAACCGCCATGCACCTGGATGGCCAGGCTGTTGGCCTCCAGGCACCACTCGCTGGGCCAGCTCTTGGCCACCGGCGTGAGCACCTCCAGCAGCAGCGCAGCCTCGCGCGCCGCCGCGGGCGCTGCCGTGCGCTGCTCGTCGACCAGGCGGGCGCAATACAGGCCCAGCGCCAGCGCGCCTTCGACATAGGCCTTCTGCGCCAGCAGCATGCGCTTGACGTCGGCGTGCTCGATGATGGCCACCTGCGGCGCGGCGGCGTTCTTGCCGGCGCCGGTGATGGGCCGGCCCTGCGGACGCTGGCGGGCGTAATCCAGCGACGCCTCGTAGCCGGCCATGCCCAGCATCGCCGCTGCCAGGCCCACGGCGATGCGGGCCTCGTTCATCATGTGGAACATGCAGCGCAGGCCCTCGCCGGGCTGCCCCACGCGGTAGCCGATGGCACCTGCGCCTGCGCCGTCGAGCCCGCCGCCGCCCTGTGCCTGCACCGGGTAGCGGCCTTCTCCGAAGTTCAGCAGCGTGTTGGTCGTGCCGCGCCAGCCGCACTTGTGGTTCAGGCCTGCCAGGGCGACGTCGTTGCGCTCGCCTGTGAGTTGTCCGTCGGCAGCAACGAGCTGGCGCGGCACGATGAACAGCGAGATGCCGCGGGTGCCGGCCATCAGCTGGCCGTCGGGCCCCGGGATCTTGGCCAGCACGAGGTGGATGATGTTCTCGGTGAGCTCATGCTCGCCCGCCGAGATCCACATCTTGCTGCCGCGCAGGCGGTATCGGGGGCCCAGCGGATCGTCCGCATACCCTGCCCCGTCGGGCTCGGCACGAGTGGTGATGTCCGACAGGCTCGAGCCGGCCTGGGGCTCGGACAGGCACATCGTGCCCGAGTAGCGGCCATTGAATTCGTTGTGAGCGAACACCTGCTGCTGCAGAACGCTGCCGTGCACCATCAGCAGGTTGGCGTTGGCCGTGGTGAGCATGCCCGCACCGATGCTCACCGATGCCCGCGCGAAGAAGGCATTCGCTGCCGCCTCCACGACATAGGGCAGCTGCATGCCGCCATGCGCGTAATCTTGTGCGGCGGCAAGCATACCGCTGTCGGCATAGGCGCGCCAGGCCTGCCGCGTGGCCTCGGGCAGGACCACGCGGTCGCCCTCGAGGCGGGGTTCCTCGACGTCGACCAGGCGATTGTATGGCGCGTACTTCTCGCGGGCGATGCGCGCACAGGTGTCCAGCACCCGCTCGAAGGTCTCGCGGCTGTGGTCGGCGTAGCGGGGATGCTCGGTGAGCCGCTGCACGTCCAGCCAGTCGTGCAGCAGGAACTCGACGGTGGCGCGCATCGCAGCTGGCGCAGCGTTCAGAGTACTTCGAACACGCCGGCAGCGCCCATGCCGCCGCCGATGCACATGGTGACGCACACGCGCTTGGCGCCACGGCGTTTGCCTTCGATCAGCGCATGTCCGGTCAGCCGCTGGCCGCTGACGCCATAGGGATGGCCCAGCGCGATGGCGCCGCCGTTGACGTTCAGCCGCTCCATCGGTATGCCCAGGCGGTCGGCGCAGTACAGCACCTGCACCGCGAAGGCTTCATTGAGCTCCCACAGGTCGATGTCGCCCACGCTCAAGCCCAGGCGCTTTAGCACCTTGGGCACCGCGAAGACCGGGCCGATGCCCATCTCGTCGGGCTCGCAGCCGGCAACGGCGAAGCCCAGGAACCGGCCCATGGGCTTCAACCCCTTGCGCTCGGCGTAGGCTTCGCTCACCACGACACACGCGCCCGCGCCGTCACTGAACTGGCTGGCATTGCCGGCCGTGACAACCCCGCCGGGCAGCGCCGAACGGATGTCCTTGATGCCTTCGTAGGTGGTGCCCGGGCGCACGCCCTCGTCGGCGCTGACGGTGACCTCCTTGCTGCGCAGGCCCAGCACTGGGTCGGCCACGCCAGCGGTAACAGTGATCGGGGCGATTTCGTCCTTGAACCTGCCGGCCTCCTGCGCCGCACAGGCCTTCTGCTGGCTTTGCGCACCGTAGTGGTCCATGCGCTCCTTGGCGACGCTGTAGCGCTTGGCCACCTGCTCGGCGGTCTGCAGCATGCTCCAGTAGATTTCGGGCTTGTGCTCCACCAGCCAGGGGTCTTGCAGCATGTGCTGGTTCATTTCCTGCTGCACGCAGGAAATGCTCTCCACGCCGCCGGCAACGTAGACCTCGCCCTCGCCGGCCATGATGCGCTGCGACACCATCGCGATCGTCTGCAAGCCGCTGGAACAGAAGCGGTTGACGGTGGCCCCGCTCACGGTGACCGGCAGGCCAGCGCGCAACGCAATCTGGCGCGCGATGTTGGCGCCGGTCGCGCCTTCGGGATTGGCGCATCCCATCAGCACGTCCTCGACCTCCGCGGGATCGATGCCAGCGCGCGCGACGGCATGCTGCACGGCGTGCCCGCCCAGCGTAGCGCCATGCGTCATGTTGAAGGCTCCCTTCCAGCTCTTGGCCAGCGGGGTACGGGCGGTGGACACGATGACGGCTTTGCTCATGCGGGACTCCTGGGGGAATGGGGACGAAGTTCAGCGGCTTGCGCCAGGCGCACCAGCGGTGTGCTGCAGCAGGCGGTGATAGAAGCGCACCATCTCGGCCAGGTTGGCCAGCGAGATGCGCTCGTTGGTGCCATGAAAGCGCGAGAGGTCATCCGGGCCGGCGCGCACCGGAGAGAAGCGATAGATCTGACGGGTGAATGGCTCGAAGTGGCGCGAATCCGTGCCCGCCAGCATCAGTCCGGGCGCCACCAAGGCACCGGGGAACACCTCACGCACGGTTCGGTTGATGGCCTGGTAGGACGGCGTCGCCGTGTCGGCCACGGCCGACGGCTCGCTGCCGCCGGGCAGCGGCGCCACCTCGATCGCCTCGCTGGCGATGGTGCGCCGCACATGCTCGACCACGGCTTGCCGGCTGTCGCCCGGGGCCAGCCTGAAGTTCACCACGGCCTCGGCGCGACCGGGCAGGACGTTGTCCTTGTTGCCCGCGTTGACGATCGTCAGCGCCGTGGTGGTGCGCAGCAACGCGTTGGTGCTGCCAGCCTGCTCGAGTTGGCGCACGAGCAGCGGCCCGAACAACCAGCGGTTGGACAATACCACCCGCTGCAGGCCGTCCATTTCCGGTGCCAGCACGTCGAACATGTCGCCCGCGACACCGCCGATGGAAGCGGGCATGGGCCGGTTGTCCAGTGCCACCAGCGCACGGCTGATCTGCGCAATGGCCTGCTGCCCGGGGACGGCCGGCGGCAGCGATGAGTGCCCGGGCTGCGCCTTGGCCTGCATGCGCACCGAAACATAGCCCTTCTCGGCCACGCCCACCAGCGCGGCAGGCGCCTTCAGTCCCTTGAGGATGCCCTGCGTGAGCAGCAGCCCCTCGTCGATCACGTATTCGAGCTTGACGCCGCGCTGCTGCAGCAGTCGCGAGATCTGCAGGGCGCCGCGCTCGCCGCCCACTTCTTCATCGGCGCCGAAGACGAGGTAGACCGTACGCCGCGGCACGAAGTCTTCGCCCAGCAGCGTCTCGACCGCCTCGAGTTGGGTGATGAGGTTGGACTTGTCGTCCCAGGCACCACGACCCCAGACATAGCCGTCCTTGATCGCGCCCGCGAAGGGTTCGGCCAGCCAGTCGCCCTCGGTACCGGGCGCGATGGGCACGACGTCCTGGTGCGCCATCAGCGCGATGGCCGGTGCCGAGGCATCGGTTCCAGACCAGGTGTAAAGCAGGCTCAACCCGCCGATGACTTCGCGCTTGAGCTGTGCATGGACACGAGGGTAGCGCTGGCGCAGATGCGCCTGCAGCGCCTCGAACTGATCGACGTTCTGCGCGGCATCGGTGGCCGACGAGACCGTGCGGGCCCGGATCGCACGGGAAAGCGAATCGCCCACCGCCTGCTCGTCGACCTTCGGGCCCGCCACCGCGGGCACCTGCAACTGGCGCGATCCCGTGGTGAGCGTGTTCACGCCCAGTGCGACCACAAGCAGCACCAGCAACGCGGCACCGGCCAGCAGGACACGGCGGATCATGGCGGCGCGCCTGTGGCCCGTCAGTTGAAGGACTTGCCCTCGGCCGCCAGCCGCGCCAGCAGCGGTGCGGGCTGCCAGAAGCTGGCGTCGTCGTGCGGATTGGCGGCGAAGCGCTTCATGGCGGCGGCCACGTTGTACAGGCCCACGGTATCGGCATAGCACAGCGGCCCGCCACGGTACAGCGGGAAGCCGTAGCCGGTGAGATAGACCATGTCGATGTCGCTGGCCTTGCTGGCGATCCCTTCCTCCAGGATGCGCGCGGCCTCGTTGACCAGTGAGTACACCAGGCGCTGCACGATTTCGTCGTCGCTGATCTTGCGCGGCGTGATGCCCTGCTCCTTGCGGTAGTCGGCGATCATCTGCTCGACTACCGCAGAGGCGATGGCGTCGCGCTTGCCGGGCTGGTAGTCGTACCACCCGGCCCCCGTCTTCTGCCCGAAGCGGCCCATCTCGCACAGCAGATCGGCCGTCTTGCTGTAGCGCATGTTCGGCCGCTCCTGTGCACGGCGCTTGCGGATCGCCCAGCCGATGTCATTGCCCGCGAGGTCGCCCATTCGGAACGGCCCCATGGCGAAGCCGAACTTCTCGATCGCTTTATCCACCTGGCTGGGCGTGCAGCCTTCGTCCAGCAAGTAACCGGCCTGGCGGCCGTATTGCTCGATCATGCGATTGCCGATGAAGCCATCGCACACGCCCGAGACTACCGCCGTCTTCTTGATCTTCTTGGCCACGACCATCACGGTGGCGAGCACGTCTTTGGCAGTGGCCTTGCCGCGCACCACCTCCAGCAGCTTCATCACGTTGGCGGGGCTGAAGAAGTGCAGGCCGACGACGTCCTGTGGCCGCTTCGTGCACGCGGCGATCCTGTCGACGTCGAGCGTGGATGTGTTACTGGCCAGGATCGCGCCGGGCTTGGCGATCGCATCGAGTTGCTTGAACACCGCCTCCTTGACGCCCATCTCCTCGAACACCGCCTCGATGACGAGATCGGCGTCCTTCAAGTCGTCGTAGCCGAGCGTGGTGCCGAGCAAGGCCATGCGCTGCTCGAACTTGTCCTGCTTGAGCTTGCCTTTCTTGACTTGGGCCTCGTAGTTCTTGCGAATGGTCGCCACGCCGCGATCGAGCGCCTCCTGCTTCATCTCGAGCAGCGTGACGGGAATGCCGGCGTTCAAGAAGTTCATCGTGATGCCGCCGCCCATGGTGCCCGCGCCGACCACACCCACCGCTCGCACCTCGCGCACCGGCGTACCCTCGGGCACATCGGGAATCTTGCTCGCCGCGCGCTCACCAAGGAAGGCATGGCGCAGCGCCTTGCATTCGGGCGTGAGCATCAGCGCCAGGAAGATCTCGCGCTCGCCGGTCATCCCTTCGTCGAACTTGCGCTTGACCGACATCTCCACCGCATCGACGCACTTGCCCGGCGCAGGGAAGTTCTTGGACATGCCCTTGACCATGTTGCGCGCGAACTGCAGGTAGGCCTGGGCATTGGGGTGCTGAACCTTCAGCTCGCGCACCAGCGGCAGCGGGCGCTGGTCGGCCACCTGCTGCGCATAGGCGATGGCGCCGGCAAGCAGGTCGCCCTCGATCACCTGCTGGAACAGCTTCTGACCGGGCAGCGCGGCCAGCACCTCGCTCTTGACCGACTCACCGCTGACGATCATGTTCAGCGCCGTCTCCAGGCCCAGCACCCGCGGCAGGCGCTGGGTGGCCCCTGCCCCCGGGATGAGGCCGAGCTTCACCTCGGGAAGTGCAATCTGCGCGCCCGGCGCCGTGACGCGGTAGTGGCACCCCAGCGCGAGCTCCAGGCCGCCTCCCATGGCCACGCTGTGCACAGCGGCCACCACCGGCTTGCTGCACAGCTCGATGGCACGGATGACGCTGAGCAGGTTCGGCTCGGCGATCGCCTTGGGCGTGCCGAACTCGCGGATATCGGCACCGCCCGAGAACGCCTTGCCACCACCGGTTATGACGATGGCCCGCACGGCCGCGTCGGACTGGGCCTGTTCCAGCCCCTGGGTGATGCCCACGCGTGTGTCATAGCCCAGTCCGTTGACCGGCGGGTTGTTCAGCGTGATGACGGCAACGCCGTCGCGGACTTCATAGCTGGCGCTCATGGGGGCCCTTTCAATGCGGTGGGAACAGCGAAAAGAACGATCGTTCGATTCTAGAAAACAACGACGGCCGGAGCCTGTCCTGGGCGTGACAGCACACCGGCCGTTCGCGCGAGCAACGTGCCGGTCCTACACCTCCAGCCACTCCTTGCGAATATAGGCGTTGGCTTTGAGTTCTGCAGGAGTGCCTTCGAACACGATCTGGCCATGGCCCATGACCAGACAGCGCTCGGATACCTCCAGTGCGATGGTCAGCTTCTGTTCGACCAGCAGCACCGAGATGCCGCGGCGCTTGAGTTCGCGCAGGTACTCGGCCACCAGTTCCACGATCTTCGGTGCCAGGCCTTCGGTGGGCTCGTCGATCATGATGAAGTCCGGGTCGCCCATCAGTGTGCGGCACAAGGTGAGCATCTGCTGCTCGCCACCGGAGAGCACGCCCGCTTCGGTGTGCTGGCGCTCCAGCAGCCGCGGGAACAGCCGGTACATGTCGTCGTAGCTCCAGCGCGGTGCGGCCGCGCCGCGCCGCATGCGCTTCTCGCCGAGCATGAGGTTCTGGTGCACGGTGAGCTTGGGAAAGATGTCGCGGTTCTCAGGCACGTAGCCCACGCCCAGGTGAGCAATCTCGTAGGCCTCGCGACCGAGGATCTGCTGGTCGCGCCAGATGATCGAGCCCTGGCCTTCGACCAGTCCCATCACCGTCTTCACCGTCGTCGAACGGCCCGAGCCATTGCGCCCCAGCAGACTGACGATCTCGCCAGGGCGCACCTCGAAATGCACGCCGTGCAGCACATGGCTCTTGCCGTAGAACGCATGCAGGTCGTGGACCTTGAGCATCGAAAGGATTCCTTCAGTGGCCGCCAGCCTGCTGGTCGGCCAGCACCGAGCCGAGGTAGGCTTCCTGCACGCGCGGATTGGCTCGCACCGCATCGGGCGTGTCGAAGGCGATCACCTCGCCATACACCAGCACGGCGATGCGGTCGGCCAGACCGAAGACGACACCCATGTCGTGTTCCACGGTGAGCAGTGTCTTGCCCTCGGTGACCTCACGGATGAGCTGGATGAAGCGGCGGGTCTCGCTCTTGCTCATGCCTGCAGTGGGCTCGTCAAGCAGCACCACACTCGAGCCGCCCGCAATGGTGATGCCGATCTCGAGCGCGCGCTGTTCGGCATAGGTGAGGTTCATCGCCAGGTGATCGCGCCTGCGGTCGAGCTTGATCATCTCGAGCACCTCCTCGGCACGGTCGTTGGCATCGCGCATGCCGACCAGAAACTTCCAGAACGCGTAGCGGTAGCCCATGCTCCAGAGCACGGCGCAGCGGATGTTCTCGAACACGGACAGCCGAGTGAACAGGTTGCTCACCTGGAAACTGCGCGACAACCCGCGACGGTTGATCTGGAACGGCGTGAGGCCGTCGATGCGCTCACCGTGCAGCAGGATCTCGCCGCTGGTTGCGCCGAAGCGCCCGCTGATCAGGTTGAACAGCGTGGACTTGCCCGCACCGTTCGGACCGATGATGGCGACCCGCTCGCCAGGGCGCACCGCAAGATCGGCGCCACGAATGATCTCGGTCTTGCCGAAGCTCTTGCGCAGGTCGCGCAACTCGACGGCGCACGTTGCTCCTGGCGACGATGCGGCGCTCACTGCAGGGCCTCCCGACGCTTGATCTCCTTCTCGATGTCCTCCTGTATCGTCCCCCACTGTTCGTGGAACAGCCTGCGGGTGTACTCGAACAGGCCAACACCCACCGCGAACAACAGCAACGCGCCGGACCAACTGTCGACGCTGTGGGCGTCGATCTGCGCCCCGAGGAACTGCAGCGTCGGCCCGAGTGCAGGGTTGAGCTGCAGGTGGTACAGCATCTCGATCATGGCCGCGGCACCCACCAGGGCCGTGAGGGCAGCGCCGCCCAGCGCCAGGTAGGCGGTCCAGATCTGACGCAGCTTGCCGAAAGCGGCCAGGCGCAGGTTCATCATGAGCAGGCTGGCGATGCCACCGGGCGCATACATCACCATGAACAGGAACACGATGCCCAGGTACAACAGCCAGGCCTTGGTGAGCTCCGATAGCAACACCAAAGCCACCACCATGAGCACAGCACCGATGATGGGCCCGAAGAAGAAGGTGGCGCCGCCCAGGAACACGAACAGCAGGTAAGCACCGGAGCGAGCGGCACCCACCACCTCAGCGGTCACGATCTCGAAGTTCAGGGCCGCCAGGCCCCCGGAGATGCCAGCGAAGAAACCGGAGATCATGAACGCCAGGTAGCGCACGGTCTGCGTGCTGTAGCCGATGAACTCCACGCGCTCGGGGTTGTCGCGAACGGCATTGAGCATGCGGCCCAGCGGCGTTCGCGTCACCGCGTACATCGCTGCCGTCGACAGGAAGCAATAGACGGCGATCAGGTAGTACACCTGGATCTGCGGGCCGAAGGTGACGCCCAGGAAGGGCTGGCCCACGACCCGGTTGCCCGAGACGCCGCCTTCACCACCGAAGAACTCGGGGATCATCAACGACATCGACCACACCAGCTCGCCGATGCCCAGCGTGATCATGGCGAAGGTGGTGCCGCTCTTCTTGGTGGTCACGTATCCCAGCAGCGCAGCGAAGAACAGGCCCGCCAGGCCCCCCACCAGCGGAATGAGGCTCACCGGCATCGCCAGCGAGCCCGACGACACGAGGTTGAGCGTGTGGATCGCCATGAACGAACCCAGTCCGCTGTAGACCGCTGCGCCGAAACTCAACATGCCGCCCTGCCCGAGCAGCATGTTGTAGGCCAGGCACACGATGATGGCGATGCCCATCTGCGACAGCATGGTCTGGGCGAAGCCGCTGGTCCAGACCAGCGGGGCCACCGCCAGCAGCAGGGCGAACAGGCTCCAGATGATCCACCGCCCCACGTTATAGGGCTG
>Ga0154020_10002712_pt1 | contig 21544 bp, 17 predicted proteins | sample Klosneuvirus_201_FD_109709 | JGI IMG/M metagenome (GOLD analysis project Ga0154020, IMG submission 109709) | Active sludge microbial communities from wastewater, Klosterneuburg, Austria - Klosneuvirus_20160825_MG | ecosystem: Engineered > WWTP > Aerobic digester > Activated sludge | place... | reverse complement strand
CCGTAGCCCGAGCGCTGGCCCATCGCGCTCCGCTCCAGCGTCATCATCTGCCGCAAGTAGCCGAGCTGCGCCGCAGCCTGCGCCGGGTCCCCGTTCTTCATGCAGAGGCTCATCGTCTTGATCACCAGAGCCACCGGCGATTGATCGAGCTCGGGGTGAGCCGCGAGGATCCCATCGAGCTGCTGCACCAGGGCTCCCATCGAGGCCGCGTTGGGTGCGATGCCGAGCTGGCGGAGGGCACCGTCCATCGCGTCCAGCGCGGCGCCCTTCATCTGGGCGGAGTAAGCGTTGAGGGGATCGAAGCCCACGGGCGCGTCCGCCGCGGCCTGCGCTTCCCCGACGTCGATCGCGCGGCCGAGCCAGCCCGCCATGTCTTTGCAGGCGCCGTTGTTGGCGAACTTGGTGACCTCCTCGGCGCGCTTGGCCGAGAGGGCGTCGCGGGAGGCCTGCACGTCACGCTGCTGGCCGTGCTCGAGCTCGTCGTTGTAGACGCGCTGGACGCCCTTTTGGAAGTCTCCGCCGCCGATCGCGACGAGGATCTGATCCGACTCCTCGACCGAGCCCGCGCTCTCGATGATCTTGGCCGCGGCGTCCTCGCACTCCTTAGGGGTGCCTCCATCAAAGAGCGACAGCACCAACTTGCCCTTCTGCTCGGGCGTCAGGCAGGCCAGGAGGTTCTTGTCATTGGCAGCCCGCATGGCGATCTGCCGAAGCTCGAGCTGGTTGGTGCTGTCGTTGATCTTGGCGACGTCGGCTTTGTAGCGGGTCGGGACTTCGGTGGGCGCCTTCACCTTGTAGGAGGCCGTGCCCAGGTCCGCCATGCCCGGCGTCGCGGCCAGCGCGCCGGCCTGATCCTGAAGGTCCTGACGCAGGATCGCTCCCACGCCCGGGCCCTGCCAGCCTTGGACGAGGTTGCCGTAGACCTGCAGCGCGTTCCACGCGGCCTCGGCGTCACCCGAGCGCTGAGCCTGGCTGAAGAGGGACGAGATGACGTGCTGCTGTTGCTGCGGGCTCAAGGTCCGAAAGGCCTCGGCCTGCTTGGAGTCGAACTTGCCGCCCGGGCAGAACTGCTCGTAGAGCTGAGCGGGGGTCTTGCCGACCAGCTCTTTTTCGAGCTGAACGTTGCCGTAGCCGGGGGCGCTGTTGGTGGTGGTGTTGTTCGTGACCGCGTTGACCATGTGTTTGTTCTCCTCGAGTTGTCCGGCGTCGCCGGGTACGGACACGGCCAAAGCAGCAGGCATGCCAGGGGACCTAGCGACTCGTCCGGACCTGAAAATGCTGGTGTTTTTGGACTCGCGGACCGATTTGTCCGGGAGGGAGCGGCGGACAACGGCTATTCGACGGCGACGTTGCGCTGGTTCCCGAGGAAGCGGACGCGCTCGATGGCCCGGCTCAGGTCTACGGCGCGGAGGGCCTTCACTCCGACGGCGTTGCCTTGGATGAGTCCTTCCTGGAACGTCGCGCCCATCTCGGTTCCCAGCGCGAGACCGGCGAGGGAGGCGTCCTCGATCGAGAAGCGGCGCAGATCGATCGTACCGGACGAGTGCACCACGCCGAGCTGCGCGCTGCCCAGGATCGTGATGTCACGGCCGCTCAGGACTGGGAAGTCGGGAGGATCGCCGACGAGGATCGCCTCCTCGGCGTTGGCGCGGAAGAGGACCCGCTCAAGCTCAACGCTGCGCTGGTCGTTGATCCAGAGGCCGCTGGTCCCGCTCGACTCGATCACGACGTCGACGAGCGTGGTCGGGACCGCCGTGGGGCTGAGGAGCGCCACGCCGCCGGAGGCGTTCCTCGCTACATACGCGCGGCGAACCAGCGCGCTCGCGTCGACGCCGACGTAGATCCCGCGGGCGTTCAGGTTCTCAAACTGTCCGCCGACGGCGAAGAGATCGGTGAGCTCCCCTCGCGCGCCGCCATTTCCGATGTCGACCGCGCTGCCCATGACGTCGCGGAGGAAGGCGCGCTGGATGTCGGCGGTCGAGCCGTCGAACAAATACAGCCCATCGGTGTGATCCTCCGTGGCTTTGCTCACGTCCCGCACCACCAGATCCTGAATCACCCCGCGCGCGTGGAAGTGGAGCGTGAGGCCACTGCCCACCGTGCGCTCGATGAGCACGCGCCGCGCGATCAGCTCCGCGGCGTCTACAGTGACGCCATAGCCGCGATGCTCCTCCCGCGTGGGGTCGACGGCGATGTCTTGGACGACGACGTCCGAGAGCTCGAGGAGCGAGGCGCCGCGCGGCGAGAAGATGCCGTGCCAAGCCGCCCCTTTGATCGCCGAGGCGCTGACCTTGGCCTTCCCCAGGCTGACCAGGCCTTGAACGCGGTCCGCGCCGGTGAAGAGGATCGCGCTCCGGTTCACGCTGAGGGTGGAGCTGCGATCGCCGAAGACCGCCGCGTCACCCCGGATATCGCGGATCACGCTGCCGTCCAAGCTTACTGAGGACGACTCGGCGCTGAGGGCGACGAAGCCGGACTCGACGATGGCGCTGTTCGTGATCCTCGCGCGCGACCCATCCTTGATCCAGACCGCGCGCGACGGGGCCCCCGAGAGGTGGACCGCGCTCAAGCGAAGCGCGGCGGCGCCCAGGGCGTCGATCTGCGGATCTCCGCCGCGGATCGAGAGATGAGAGAGCTCGAGGATCGCGCCTCGCAGGCGGAAGACCTGGAGCCCGGCCGGGACGAGCACGGTCTCCGCGGCGCAGACTCCTTGGATCGTGACGTCGCTCCCGAGGTCGACGCTGGTAGGGAAGCGCCCGCGCGACAGCACGATGGTCGTGGCGCCGGCGGCGACCGCCTCGGCGATACCGGGCAAGGGCGTGGCTTGGCTCTGGCCATCGCCGGTTCCTCCGGGCTGGACGAAGCGGACGCCGGGGCCCGAGCCCACCGCTGGCCAGTCCTCGACCGGGCAAGCATCGATCGCGCTGCAGCCGCGACCAAGGAAGTGCTCCTGTCCGGCGCTGCAGCTGGTCGTACTGACAAAAGGCTGACAAACCGCGAAGGACGTCGATTGGCCTTCGAGCGCGGTGACCTCGATGAGCTCGTTCCCCCAGCCACTGGGGCAAGGCGTGAAGGAGGGAGGAGTGGGGAAGGGATCGATCGACGGCAGGCCGGGGCGGTCCACCGAGCAGGGCGCACCGCAGCGCCCCTCGACGTAGCAACCGCCGCGGCCGAAGCAGCTCTCCGGCGCCTCCTCGGGCAGTCGAAATGCGGTGAACAAGGGTGGCGGCGCCGCCGATGCGTCGATCCACTCCGCGGGGCTCGTGATCGCCGTGGAGCGCAGCGCGGACGCCGCTGGCAGCCCCAGGGCAGATTCCGGCTCGGAGGAGAAGGGGCCGGAAGGGAGGCCCAGGCTCGCGAGCGACGCGGGATAGTAGGCGACGACGGTCTCGCCTGCGTCGGCCGGAACCTCTACCTGAGCCGCCGTGCCGTCGAGTTCAACCCCGACCGCGGAGGGGATCTTGGTGTCGAAGAGGACGACGACGCTGGCGGTTCCGGCGAGCGGTGGGAGCACGAGCGTCTTGGCGTCACTGCAGGCGGCGACGAGGCCGATGACCACCGCCCAGCGCGCCCGCATCTGCGCAGTGGATGTACCAGGGGCCCGGCCGCGAGTCACCGGGGGCGAGCCGCGCCGCTGTGGTCCTCCTTGATGGCGATCCAGCGGGGCGTCGCTCGCACGCGGTCGAGCCAGCGCTGAACGCTCGGGGGCACCCGAAAGCCGATCGCCTCTGCCGATTGGGTGTACGCAAAGAGCGCGATGTCGGCGATGGAGTAGTGCTCGGCCCCGAAGTATGGGTTCGAGTCGAGGTGCTTCGCCATCACCTCCAACGCCGCTTGGCCTCGCGTCTTCCAGCGCTCGACGTCGTCGGCCCTACAATTCTCGAGGCCGCCCCAATAGGTCCAGAACTTCAGCACGGCGACGTAGGGCTCGTGCGAGTACTGCTCGAAGAACATCCACGAGAGGACGCGGGCGCGCGTCAGACGATCGGTCGGGAGGTATGGGGTGCCCTCGGCGAGGTAGTGCAAGATCGCGTTGGACTCTGGCAGGTAGTTCCCCGCGTCGATCTCCAAGAGAGGCACCCGCCCGTTGGGGTTCTTGGCCAGAAACTCGGGGCGACGCGTCTCGGAGGGGGTGGCGCTCAGATCGAGCTCCACGTTCTCATAGCTGAGCCCGAGCTGATGGAGGAGGAGCTGGACCTTGTAGACATTGCCTGAGGGAATATTCGAGTCGTAGAGGCGCATCGCGGCGCCACGATGGAGGCCCTCGCGGTGATTGTCGAGCGCGCGGCTTGGTACTACTGAGGAGCGGTGATCAAACGCCTACTCTCTTCCCTCCTCTTCTTCACGGCCTGCGCCGGATCGACCCCCGAGCCCACCAGCACCGCGGCGACCGTCGCGTCGGTCGACTACGCCGCGATCGTCGCCGCTGCCGATCGCAGCCCGGATGATCGAGCCCTCGATGAGGGCCGCCACCCCGCCGAGCTGCTCGCCTTCCTCGGGCTGAAGCCGGGGATGAAGGTCGCCGAGCTCGGCGCGGGAGGGGGCTATACCACCGAGCTCCTCGCGCGCGTCGTGGGGGAGGGCGGCGTGGTCTACGGCGAGAATCCGAAGTGGCTGCTCGAGAAGTTCGCCGAGGCCCCTTGGACGGCGCGGCTGGCCAAACCCGAGCTGAAGAAGGCCGTGCGGCTCGATCGCGAGCTGGGCGAGCCCTTCCCACCCGAGCTGACAGATCTCGACGGGGTAGTGATCAACCTGTTCTATCACGACACGGTGTGGCTCGAGGTCGACCGCGCCAAGATGAACCGCGCGGTATTTGCTGCGCTGAAGCCGGGCGGTTGGTACGTGGTCGTGGATCACAGCGGCCGCGAAGGGACAGGCGCCACCGAGACCTCGAGCCTCCATCGCATCGAGGAGAAGCTGGTGCAAAGCGAGGTCATCGCCGCTGGCTTCGTGCTCGCTGAGGAGGGTGGATTCCTTCGAAATCCCGGTGATACCCGGGACTGGAACGCCTCGCCGCGGGCGGCCGCCGACAAGCGTGGGACCAGCGATCGCTTTGTGCTGAAGTTCAAGAAGCCCTGAGCCCCAGTACGAGACGCGTAGAGCGGAGCGATCGCGCCCGCAGGCGGGTTCACCCCGCCGATAACGGGCCCAGACGCGCCCTCGATAGCGTTCGCGGGCCGCTCGATAGTCGAGTCAGATGCTCGGGCGTTACACGAAGAGGATGAGGATGCCCTACCGCTCGCTCGGCCGGACGCCGCTCAAGGTGTCTGCGCTCGGGCTGTGCCCGCAGGACTTGGGCGTGCTCGCCGCCGGTGAGACCTGCGCCGATGCCTTGATGAGCGTGGCGCTCGACGCGGGCATCAACCTCTTTGAGACGCACGCGGGTCCGATCGCCGAGGAGCGCATGGGCCGATTCCTCCGCGGGCGGCGCAACCAAGTGGTGCTGTCGATCCGCGCGCGGGGCCTGGAAGAGGGCACGGCGGTCGAGATCGAGCGCAGCCTGGCGGCCTCGCTGCGGCGCATGCAGACCGACCGCATCGACATCATGCACCTGCACGGCCCTCTCTTTGACGAGCGCCGCGCGGCCGCCTGGCTGGAGGTGCTGGTGGCGGCCCGGAGCGCTGGGAAGATCCGCGCGATCGCCTGGTCTGACGGCGGCTTCGGCGTCGGGAGCCTGCCCAGCGATCCGCGCATCGACGTGCTGCAGGCCCGGCTGAGCTCGCGACATCCGGCGCTGATCCGAGAGGCCGTGCACTGCGCGGCCGACCGTGGGGTGGGCGTCTTGGCCCGGTTTTCTGGGCGCAGCGCTCCACCGGGCCCCTCCTCATTGCCGGAGCCGGCGGTGTTCCGGCGGCCTGAGCTGTGGCTGCGGCACGCCGCCGACCTGCCGGGCGTCGCCTCCATCGTCGTGCGCGCCTCGCGGCCCGCTGAGCTCGAGCGCTGCCTGCGCTGGATCTCGCGCGGCCGCCTCCCCACCGAGGTGCGCGAGGAGCTGGAGCACAGCACGGGCGTCTCCGATTCACTAAAGCCGCGGGCGAGGGTAGCTTGATGGGGTGCCTGAGCTCCTCCTGACCCTCACCGGTGCGCGGGCGGAGGCGGAGCGCATTCGCCTCAGCTCGAGCCCCTTCGTCGTTGGCCGCGACACCTCCTCCGACCTCGTCATCCCCGAACCTTGGGTCTCTCGAAGGCAGCTCGTCTTCGAGCGGCATGGCGATCAGTGGACCGTGCGCCTCGAGGGCCGAAACCCCGTAGAGATCGACGGACGGCCGCTGACCGAGGCGACGCCCTTGGTCGGAGGAGAGCGCATCGTGCTCGGGCCAGCCACGATCGCAGTGGAGCTGGTCGCGCTCTCGCTCGATGACGGCGCCCTGGGGGAGCCTACGCTGGAGCTCCCGCTTGCCCGCGTAGAACCTGGCTCAGCGCTCCAGGCTTTGGCCGAGGCCTCCGCGACCTTGTACGAGCTCGGCGATCCGAGGGAGGTCGCGCGGCAGGTCGCGCAGCTCTTTGCTCAGCGGCTCGCGCTCGAGAGCGCGGCGGTGCTCGAGCGCTCCGGCGACGGCGCGGAGATCTTGGGCTCGAGCGGCCACCCCATCACCCGAGTGAGCCGCCGCTTGCTTCGGCTGGCGCGCGATCGCCAAGCGACGCTGTGCCTCGCGGACGGCGGGGCGCCTGCGGGCGCGATCGACGCTTCTGGCGCGTTCGGATCCGATAGCAGCGTCAGCCTCACGCTCGCCGCCATAGGCCCAGTGCTCGTCGCGCCCACGGGGCCTGACGCGGCGGCCTATCTGTACGCCTCCCGCCCGATCGGGGCGCGGCCCTTCGACCCAGAGGAGGCCGCCTTCGCCACGGTCTTGGCCCAGATCCTGGGCTCGGCGCTCGCGGTCGCGGCCAAGGTGGCGTCGCTCGCCGACGCTCGGCAACGGCTCGACGAGGAGCGGCGTGAGCTCCGCCGAGACATCGATCGGCGTGGCAGCTTCGGCTCCCTCATCGGCTCGAGTGCGCCGATGCAGCGGGTCGCCACCGCGATCACCAAGGTCGCGCCCAGCGACGCGACGGTGCTGATCACCGGCGAGACTGGTTCAGGCAAGGAGCTCGTCGCGCGCGAAGTGCATCGGCGGAGCAAGCGTCAGCAGGCCCCCTTCTTCGCGCTCAACTGCGCGGCGCTGCCGGACACTTTGATCGAGAGCGAGCTGTTTGGGCATCGCCGGGGAGCGTTCAGCGGCGCGGACAAAGATCGGCGAGGCGTCTTCGAGCTGGCTCAGGGGGGGACGGTCTTTCTGGACGAGATCGGCGAGCTGCCGCTGGTGGCCCAGGCCAAAGTGCTGCGGGCCCTGGACGCGAGGGAGGTCCAGCCGCTGGGCGGCGGACACCCGATCAAGATCGACGTGCGGCTCGTGGCGGCGACGCACCGCGATCTGGCGGCGGAGGTGAGCCAGGGCCGTTTTCGCCAAGATTTGCTGTATCGACTCAAGGTGTTCCCGATCGCGCTGAGCCCCCTGAGGGAGCGCAAGGAGGACCTCCCGGCGCTGGCCCGGGCCTTCTTCGAGGCCTCCTCCGAGGCGCAGCTCAAGCGACTGGGCGCGCCCACTCCGGCCGCGCTGGCGGCGCTGGCGGACTACGAGTTCCCCGGCAATGTCCGCGAGCTGGCGCACCTGATCGCGCACGCGGTGATCTTGGCCGATGACGGGGAGGCGATCGACGTTCGCCACTTCCCCGAGGAGATCGGGCGCAAGACGGTCCCGCGGCCCCGGGCTGCGCCGCGCACAGATCCAGGCGCCCTGAGCTATCCGAGCGCCGCGACGCTGCGGGACATGGTCGGGGAGCTCGAGCGGGAGGTCATTATCCGCGAGCTCGGTAAGGATGGGTGGAACCGCACGCGCACGGCGAAGCGGCTGGAGGTCTCGCTCCGCGCCTTCATGGACAAGCTGAAGCGCTACGAGATCCGGGAGGAGTAGGGGAGACTAGCCGAGCTTCGGAGCGGTGTTCGCCCAAGCCGGCACAGTCAGCAGGCGCTGATTCCACGCGCGGATGTGCGGGTAGTTCTCGAGCGGGATCTTCGACATCGGCTCAAAGCCGAGGCCCGCGGCGACGTAGAAGTCGGCCATCGTGAGCTCCTCACCGACGAGCCACTTCTTGTTCTCGAGGTGGGTGTTGAGGACGGGCGCGAAGGTGTGGAAGTCCTTGGCCGCGCGCTCCAGCGCTGCCGAATCAGCAGGCTGCTTGGTCATCATCGGCTTGAAGGAGTTCTCCCAGTTGAAGGTCCCGACGGCGGGGCCGAAGTGAGCGATGTGCCAGCTCACCCAGCGCATCACGTCGGCGCGGCCCCGCGGCGTGGCGGGCCACAGCTTCTGGTTCGGCGTGGTCTCGGCCAGGTACATGCAGATGGCGGCCGACTCCCAGAGCTTGAAGTCACCGTCGACGAGGACGGGGACCTTGTGGTTCGGGTTCAGGTCGAGGAACTCGGCCTTGAGGTGGTCGCCTTTGCCCATGTCGACGGGGACGAGTTCGACCTTGTTGCCGAGCTCGAGGTGCATGACGGTGGCCCAGGCGCGACGGGCGTTCGGTGAGAGTGGGTTGTAGTGGAGCTTCATCATGCGGACTCGGTAACCCCGTTCGGTGGCAAGATCAAGGCACCGTGGTGCTACCTTGGCCTGCACTCGGGGCGCAGGCCCGAACTGGGTCAACGAGCGGTTCTGCTGGACGTTTCGAGCTGCCGAGCGCGGGCGCGCTCGTAGTTGGGAATCGCGATGATCAGGAGGGACGCGACGATTCCGAGCTGGATCAAGGCCCGTGATTGGCCGCGATAGCCGCCTTCGCTTGTTCGGATCCGCATGAGCGAGACGATCGGGAGGAGCAGACCCGCCGCGAAGAACGCTGCCTCCGCGACTGCGGTAAGGTCCTCCGTCCCTCAAGCCATGCGCCGCATGCCGATCGCGGCGACGAACCAGGACAAGGTCAAGAACGCGGTACCCAGGATGACGACCGTGAGCGACTCGGCCACGCCCATCATCAAGATCTGCGGGAGCAGCGGCTGGTCGGCGGGTGGGAGCTGGGCGCAAGCGCGCAAGGTCGCGCGCACACAGGAGGCCACGCCGCCCACCATCAACCAAGCCATGGCGATGGACAGTCCTTTGGCGAAGGCGAGGCGGTTCGGCTCGGGGCGGCGGGCGAAGATGGCGGCGAACAGCAGCAGCACGGAACCGAAGATCAGGATCAGGACGGATGGGGGCCCGCCGTCCAGGATAAAGTCGAGCATATGACAAAGACGCTCGACGAGTCGCAGCGTGACTGTCCAGGCCATCTTGGGCTTGTCACGAGGTGGGCGCTCGCGCGTCTTGTTCGTCGTGGGTGAGGATGAAGACGCCGCGCTGGTCGACCGTCTCCGGTCCGGCGACCTCACGGCCTTTGAGGCGGTGTACGAGCGCTGGCATCGGCGGATCTACGCCTTCCTCTACCGCCTCCTCCTGCGGCGCGATCTGGCCGAGGACCTCTCGCAGGAGGTGTGGGTCCGCTTTGCCACCGCCGCCTACGGCCTGCGCCGCGGGGACCGTCTGGGGCCTTGGCTGTTTCGAGTGGCGCGAAACCTGGTGCACTCTCGAGGGCGGCGCGCGGGGGTCGCGGCTTCGGCCACCCCGCTGATCACCGAGCTCTACGAGCAGCGCGCCCCCGCCACGCCCTTGGATCGCGTAGTCTCAAACCATCTGCGGGAGGCCTTGGAGCGAGCCCTGGCGGCCCTGCCCTTGGCCGATCGGGAGCTGATCGTGCTGGTCGGGGTGGAGGGCCTCGCCCCCCAAGAGGCAGCCGAGGTACTCTCGATCCGCCCGGAGGCTCTGCGCAAGCGACTGGAGCGGGCCCGGGCCAAGATGCGCGAGCACCTGCCGGAATGGAGCGATGATGAAGCCCACCGATGAACAGCTGGATCAGGCCCTGCAAGCCTTGGAGCGCCCCGCGGCGAGCCCGGCAAACGAGGCGCGGACCTTGGCCGTGGCCCGCGCGCGCTATGCCGCGCTGGGGCAGAATCCGGTCGATCGCTGGCTGCTCGGGATCGAGCGGATCTTCGGGCGTCTGGAGCCGGGCTTGGCCGTGATGGTCGCGGTGATCGATCTCGGCTGGGCCTTCGGTTGGCTCCGCTGGTGACCTCGGACGCAGGGACTAGCGCTCCTTTCCGGGGTACCAGTAGACGTTGCCGCTCGTGAGCACCACCAGGTCTAGGAGACCGTCCGAGTTCAGATCGCTGCTGGCCATGGCTCGGATCCGCTGTCCGACGGGGAGCGGCGCGATCTGCTCGGGTTCGCCTAGCGCACCGGTGCTGTCCAGGGGGATCGAGTACAGCCCCTCCTCTCCCGCAGCCAAGATCACGTTGGCGGAGCCGACCAAGAACGGCGCCATGGCGGTGATGCCCGGGATGCCGACCTTTCCGAGCACCCGCGTGGGGGCGTCGCCCGCGAAGGCTCGCACGAGGAGTTGATCGTCGGACGCCTCCCACAGCACCGGCGGTCCGCCGGCGATCACGGGCGAGAGCCGGGCGGTCTGAGGCGAAAAGCTGGGCGCGAGATCGAAGAGCGTCGCGGTCGGCGCGCAGCTGTGGGGATCGAAGCGCAGGCTCAAGCCTGGGCCGGGAGGGCAGTTGGGGTTGGCGCCGGCGAAGCTGACCGCGACCAGCTCGTCGATGCCGTCCCCATCGAGGTCGGCTGGTCTCCACGCCGCGCAGAAGGGCGAGAAGCGGGGGTCGCTGATGAGGCCGCTCCGCTGCATGGAGCTCAGCAGGCTCGATTGCCAGGTGTCCGGCCCCGCGATGGTGATCTCGGAGATCCGCGAAGCCACCCATAAGTAAGCTTCGTCCCCCTTGAGCGCCAGCATGGCCACGCTCCGCTTCGAGCGGCTCGGACAAAAGCGCCCCACGGAAGCGGTCAGCGGGAGGAAGTCTCCGGTCTCGCTAGAGCCGGCCAGGTTTAGCGGTGATTGGAGCTGTCGACCACCGTCGCCAGCCACGATCGAGACGGTGGTCTGTGCAGAGGCAGAGCTGGTGGTCGTGAGGAGGAGATCCTCAGCGCCATCGGGGGTCCCGGCTTCACCGAAGAGATCGCCCAAGGAGATGCTGGCCAAGTGCGGCATGCGCGCGACAAAGGCGATCGTCGCTCCTGGGTTCTCGCGGCCTCCGTACACGACGCTGAGCGAGGACGCCGAACCGCTGGCGATCGAGACCAAGAGGTCTGTAGCCCCATCGCCGTCGACGTCGCCGGCCTCGAGGTGCTCGATGGCCCCGCTCAGCTCCACGGCGTGACGGGTGAAGCTCAGGCCATCGCGGCTGACGTAGATGTCGAGGTCATCGCCATCTTGGGCTGCGAAGTCGCGGCGCCCATCGGCGTTGAAGTCGCCCACCACGGCCCGCCGAAAGCTGCGGCGGGCATTGACCAACAAGGCGTAGGACTGGTCTTGGCCACAGCCGATCGGCGCGGTTCCGATCGACACCGCTAGGCCCTCCGGCACGATCAGATCCTCCGCCTGATCGGGGTCCAGTAGCCCTGCTGCCAGCGGCGCACCCAGCACACCTCCGCCCGGGCGCAGGAAGCGGGCCAGGCAGGGCCTGCGCGACTGGAACGGCGGGGGGGCGGTGGAGGTGAAGGCGATGGACGAGGCCAGCGCTCCGCCATCCGCGCGGATCGTCCCGAGCAGGTCCTTCTGGCCATCCCCATCCAGGTCCGCAAAGAGGGGGGTGTCGAGCAGCGGCCCTCCGAACGAGAGCACCTGGCGCCGGCCCAAGGTGATGGGCGCGCCCGGCGGGTCCGAATCCCAGGCGTAGATCGCGGCCTCCTCACCTTGGGCGATCACGAATTCCTCGCGAATCCCGGCGAGCAGCGGCGTTCGCTGGCCCACGCGAGGGCGACCCACCAAGGTCGCTGTCGACCAGCCATCGGGCATCGGGTAGGTCATGGCGTCGTTGAAACCAAAGACCAGCCCCTCGTCAGCAGCCACATAGTAGGTGTCTATCAAGCCGTTGCCGCGGATCACTCCGATCATCGGCAGGGCCGCCGAGCCGATCCTGGTGGCGAACGGCGAGAGCATGGTGCCGACGCGCCGCTCTCCTTGTCCTCGCAGCACCGCGAGCCCAGTGAACGAGGGGTAGAGCACATCGAGCTCCCCGTCGACGTCGACGTCGGCGAAGGTCAGCGGGCCGCTGGCCGCCTTGGAGACGATGGTGCTGACTTGATCGAAGCGGCCGTCACCAGTCCCGTAGCGGATGCGGAGGCGGTCTGGGCTGCTCGCGACTAGATCGGCGGCTCCGTCATGATCGACATCCATCACTTCGAGCTGCTCTCCCTCCAGCGTCGCCAAGAAGCGCGGGTCTTCGAAGCGGCCCGAGGGGATGCGGCAGATCTCGTCCTGGCCGCAGCTCATGCCGGCCGGGCAAGCGACGCCGTTTTGGCAGATGAACCGGCAAGCCGCGGGCGTGCGCGGCGCCCCACAGGCGAAGGGGGCGGGAGAGCCATCGCATTGTTCTCCGCCTTCGAGGACCTGATTGCCACACACGCCGCGGGGGATGTCCGGGAGCTTGGAGCACCCGAGGCCTACGCAGAGGAGGAGGAGCAACGACAGCGAAGCGATCGACTCGTGCTTCATCGAAAGGGGTTCTCCAGACGGTCGCGCGAGTTGGTCGGCTGCGCGGCTTGAGGGGCGAGCTCGAGCTTCACTGTGAGCTCCTGGTCCGTCTCGGGTACGATCTCGCGCGACACCGAGCGGTGACCCGGGGCCCTGAAGGTGAGGACGACCGGCGCGTGGCCTGCTTCGAGCCGCAGGGTGCCGGGCGCGGTCCCGAGGAGGCCGCCATCCCCATAGACCTCGGTGCCTTTAGGCGGGCCAGATACGCGCACGCTGATCTTCGCGACGGCCTTGCTGCTGGTATTGGTCGGGGCGGGCGCCGCGGTCTGCTCGGGCTCCCGCAGGATCGATGGCGCCGCACTCGGCGACGCTATCAGCTCGATCGGGGCAGGGGCTTCCTGTCCGAGCCATACCGCGCCGGCGATCAACCCGACGCTCAATACCGCGAAGGCGATCACGATCCGCGCGCTCTGCGGTGACGTCGCCAGCACCGAGCGCGTCGCGCTGAACGCCGGAGCCTCTCGTTCCTCGGTGGTGACCTCGATCTTGGGCGCCAAGTTGGTCGGTCCGCTGAGGTCGACCAGCTCGAGGAGCGCCGCGCGGAGCTCCAAGGCGCTGGCGTAGCGATCGCGCGGGTCGAGCGCCATCGCGCGCATCACGATCGCCGCCAGCCGCGCGTCGATGGAGGCGTCGAGCTCGATCGGTGAGCGCGGCGTATACGACTGGCGCTGCGCCTTGAGCTCGTTCATGGAGGTCGCGCGGTACGGCCGCCTGCCGGTGAGCGCTCCGTACATCACCACGCCCAAGGAGAAGATGTCCGAGCGACCGTCGAGGGGGTCGCCCCGAAACTGCTCGGGGGACATATACGCCGGTGTTCCGACGATCCCTCCGACCGCGGTGGCCTCGTCGCTCAAGTTGATCGAGACGGACTCGACGTCCAGCAGCTCCTCCGGTGGGGCGTGACCAGCCTTGGCCAGGCCGAAGTCGAGCACCTTCACCACCGTCGACACGCTCCCGTCCGGCTCTCGGGCCCGGTGGAGCATGATGTTGGCGGGCTTGATGTCGCGATGGACGAAGCCTTGCGCGTGGGCGGCGGCGAGCACCGAGGCGATCGGGATCATGAGGTCGACGACCTCGCGGCCCGAGAGCTTGCCTCGCGTTTGCAGGAGCTCCTTGAGGTCGGTGCCCTCCAGGCGCTCCATCACGATGTACTGGAGGCGGTCCGGCCCGTCCTCCCCGAAGTCCAGCACCCGCACCGCGTTGGGATGGTCGAGGCGGCTCGCCGCTCGGGCCTCTCGCTGAAAGCGCGCGCTGTTCGTCGCGTCGCTGGCGTCGTTGAGGACTTTCACCGCGACCTGCTTGTCCAGGCTCCGGTGATGGCCGAGGTAGACCTGCCCCATCCCGCCCGAGCCCAGGCGCCGCTTGATCTCGATCTTTTGAGCGAGCACGCGGCCGATGAGCGCGTCGCTGTCCTCCTCCATCTGGCGTGAGCATAGCGGCGCTAGGAGTCCGAATCACCTTCGGGACCCCGGCTGGCCGGAGGCCCAGGCGAGGAAGCGACCCCGGGCGGCGCCTGTGGCCTCGAACCGTCAGGGGACGGCCCAGGCTCCTAGCCCGGCCCGATGGCACGGAAGGTGCCTATTCGCGGGGCGTGAAGCTCGGCGCGGTCAGCACTCAGCCCCACCCGGTCGTCGTATTTCTCCCGGATCGGCAGGCATTTCCGGCCAAGGCCCAGGCTCGCCCCTCCGCGCACCTCGCCCCCACCGCCGAGGTTCTGTGGACGGCAGCGTCCAGTCGAGACGACGACGCCCTGACGCCCGCCTGGCAGGCCTCCATCTTCACCCTAGGTAAGCTCACCGCCGACGCCATCGTGGCGCATGCCCGGTCCGGGGGCAGCCAGAAGATCGCCTCGCTCATCGGCGCGGCGGGGCAGTTTGAGCTCTTGGCCAAGGAGGTCGGCCGCGCCCGGGCTCGCTCGGACGGGCAGGTTCGAGACCTCGAGCCCCGACTGGCCCAGCTCGCGGCCCGCTTTGAGTCCCTGCTGTCGGACCGCACCGAAACTCCCCTCTCCGCCGTCGATCTCGACGGGATGAGCCGCGCGCTCGAGATCATGGATCGCGGTACGGACGTGCTCTATACCTCCGCCTACGACCATGCCGAACAGCAGCGCGAGGCCCTCCGCCCGGAGATACCAGCGGGCGCTGAGTGCGTGGACGAGCTGCACCTGGCCGAGGACGACACCAAGTCGATGCGGGAGATCGCGCGGCGCCTGCTCGCGCTGGTGACCGATCATGCGATGTACTCCGACGTCAACGGTGAGCGCATGATCGCCTATCCCAGCGACAAGCGTCTGCTCGACCCCGTGGAGGAGGTCTTCGACCGCTTCCGCCAGACCATGGACGAGACCCAAGCGGTCATGGAGCCGACCGAGCCCGACGATGCCCTGCACGGGCTGCGCGCCCAGGTGGCGGTCCAGCTCGACACTGAGCGGGTGTGGGCCGACGTCACCCGCGTCCAAGGCGCTGAGCCGCGCGAGCTCTCGGCGCTCCTCGCGGCCTTCGGCGATCGCAACCAAGCCCTGATCGGACAGATCCAGCTCCGGCACCCGGTGGAGATCGAGCGCTGGGTGGGACACCTCATCGACACCTACGTGCGCGACCGCGCGACGAGCGGAGCGATCGCGCCGGAGATCTTGGGCGAGCAGGCCCGCGCCGCGTTGGCGCAGTGGATCGAGCAGCCCCCGGCCACGACGGTCTACGCCGCGACCCTCCCGTTTTGGCGAGCGGCCCTGGCGCGCCGCTAGACCGGGCTAGACCAATAGCTCCGACAGCACCTGGCTGGTCTCGCCGGCGTCGGTGCCGAAGCTCGGCCGCGGGTCGCCCAGCGCCCGCAGCATCGTGAGCAGCGCCAGGGAGGTGTTGCCGTTGTTCGGTGAGCGCGCGTGGATGCCGCCCCGCAGCGCCCCGCCGGCCTTCCCGGCGAAGAGCACCGGGAACTCGTCGTTGCTGTGGGTGAAGCCTTCGGAGAGCTCTGTGGTGCACAGGATCCCGCAGCTATCGAGGAGCGTGCCGGCGCCCTCGGGGATGCTCTTGAGCTTGGCCAGGAAGTAGCCGAGCTGCTCCATCGTGTACTGCACCGCGGCGTGGACCGTGGGCTGCGGCTCGGCGCCCGGCGCGCGCTCGTCGTGGTTGATCTGATGCAGGCCGTTGGTCGCGCCCACGTTCCAGAACACGGTCCCGCAGCCCGCGGTGGAGAAGAGCAGCGAGAAGACGCGGGTGAGATCGCAGGCCAAAGCCATGGCCAAGATATCGGACATGATCTGGTTCTTCTCGGTGATCGGCTCGTGGCCCATCGGCTCGGGATAGTCGGCGGCCGGCCGCGTGGGGCGCGCGCATTGGGCGGCCCCAAGCGCGAGGCGCATCTCGATCGAGCGCACGCTCTCGGTGTGCTGGTCGAGCCGCAACTTGTCTTGCGCGCCGAGGCGAGCCTTCAAAGAGGCCAGATCCTGCTTCACGGCGTCCAGCACCGTCGCCCGCGCGGCGTTCTTCTGGGCCGACAGCGGCATCCCGAAGAGGCGCTCATACAGGCGCAGCGGCTCATATTCGGCCGGGTTCACGTTGTTCGGCCCGTTGTGCGAGAGGTGCTGGAAGGTCGTGCCCTCGTCCGTCCCGCGGAAGCGGCAGACCCCGACCTCCAAGGAGCGGTACGGCGCGCGAGTGGCCGGGCTCGCCGCCCAGCGCTCGGCCACCACCTGATCGATGGAGGGGAGGGCGAAGCTCGAGACGATCGTGTCCCGCACCGGGCCCACCAAGTAGTACTTGGCCCCCGTCATGATCGCCGCCATCCCCGAGTGGTGCGGGTGGCGATCGGTCTTCACCTCGAGGCCGCTGATCACCGAGACGTAGTCTTGAACGCCGGCGTTCACCAGCGGCTGGAGCTCGGACTTGGCCACCCAGCCCGGCCCGGTCGCGTCCGGGATCCAGTGGGCGCGCCGCACGCCGTTGCCCCAAAACCAAACACCGAAGCGCTTCGGGATCTCGGCCCCGTAGGCCAGGTGCTCGCCATTGCCGTCGAACATGGCCTCCAGCGCGGGCAGCCCAAAGGACACCGCGGAGCCTCCCAGCATCCCCTTGAGCAACGTGCGGCGAGCGAGCTTCATGTTCAGCTTCCTGGGGTCGCGTAGCGAAAGCCGTCGCTGGTCACCAGCGCGACGACGAGGTCAGGGAGGCGGTAGCCGCTGGCGGCGAAGCGCTGCGCGAGATCTTTGAGGACCCGCGTCTCGCCCGTGGTCTCGAGGTGACCGCTGGCATAGCGATACGCCATGCGAGAGAGGCAGCTAGCGAGGCGCGGGTCGTCCTTGATCAACAGCGAGAGGTCCTTGGCGCTCTGGAAACGCCGGCCGTCGAGCTGTCCCCGCGGGTCGACGGGCAGACCGTTGTCGGTGGTCCGATAGGCGCCCACCGCGTCGAAGTTCTCAAAGGCGAAGCCGAGCGGATCCATCCGCACGTGGCAGCCTGCGCAGGTGGCGTTTTGGAGGTGGAGCTCCTCGAGCTTGCTCCGCAGCGTGCGCGGCCCTTGGCTGGCCGAGGGCTCGGGGAGGTTGGTGTTGACGCCCGGCGGGGGCGGCGGGATCTCGTCGCACAGCAGGAATTGCCGCACGAAACGCCCGCGATAGGTCGGAGAGGTCACCGAGGCGTGGGCGTTGAGCGCCAAGAAGCCGGCGGTCGTGAGGAGCCCGCTCCGCGCAGTGGGCGCCGGGTGCTCGGCTCGGGTTGTCGCCTGATCAAAGCGCCCCGGGAGCTGGTAGAGGCGGGCCAGCTCGTCGTTGACCCAGGCCCCGGAGTTGTCGAAGAGGCGGCGCAGATCGCCGTCGTCCTGGAGCACCAGATCGCGGATCATGCCCTCGATCTCCGCGCGCATCGAGCGCCCCAAGGTCGGTGACATCTGCGGATAGAGCTCGGCGTTCTTGGTCATCCCGTCCAGCCGATCGAGCCGCAGGTGCTCGCCGAAGAAGCGGAGGAGCGCGGCCTCGGCACGGGGGTCGGCGAGCAGCGCGCGGGCCGCGGCCTCGATCCCCGCTGGTGTGTCCAAGGCGCCGCTAGCGGCCTGATCGAGGAGGGCGTCGTCGGGAGTCGTCCCCGCGATGAAGTAGGACAGCCGGGCCGCCACCTCGTAGCCGCTCAGCTTGAGCCGCTCGGGGTGCTGAGGATCGGGCGCGCCGGTCTCCACCCGATACAGAAAGCTCGGCGATTCGAGCATCCCCGCCACGGCCATCTCCAGGCCGGCCCAGGGATCTTGGAGCTGCGCGGCGACCGTGCGCGCCACGCCTTGCCAGCGATCGAGCTCCTCGGCGAGCAGGGGCCGGCGCCAGGCGCGTCGCCCGAAGCGCTCGAGGAAGGTCCGCACGCAGGGCTCATCCACGCTCGCGGGGCTGCAGCCCACCAGCGCCGTGCGCCGCGCATCATCGGCGAAGATGCGGCCCGCGAGATCGAGCGCCGCGGTCTCGAACTGCTCCGCAGCCCGGGGGCCCACGGTCAAGGCGCCCGCCGCGACGGTGGTGAAGCCGTACAGCGTGGTGTCGACCTCGAGATCCTCGGGCGTCGGCAGATCGGCGCCGAGCAGATCGCGGACGCTGGCTTGATACTCCGTCTTGGTCAGCCGGTGCAGGCGCGCCTCTGCCGGTGAAAACGGGGGATCGGGCGCGACGGTGGGCGAGGGCGTCGGGCTCGGGGTGGCGCTCGGCGAGGGATGGACCGAGGGCTGCGGAGCGGGCCCGCCGAGCGGTGCATCTCCGATCCGGGCCTGGCAGCCAGCGGCGAAGCCCAAGGCCAAGATGTACGCAGCGCGTAGCTTGCCGCTCATCGTCCCCGAAGCTGACACGATCCCCTGCGCCTCGACAATCCGGCGCTGGACGAAGGTGCTCGTCCCGGACTACTGCCGGGGAGCGATGCGCCCCACTCCTCTGGCCCTCGCGCTGCTCGTCGCCTGCAGCAGCCAAGCCCCGATGTCCTTGGTGGACGCGGGGCCGCGCGACGCCGCCGCGCCGGCCGCCGACACCGGCCCCGCCGATCCCTGCGCCGCCAGCGATCTCGACGGTGACGGCTTTGGCACCGATCCGAGCTGTGCCGCGCGCGACTGCGACGACCACAACCTCGCTATTCACCCGGGCGCCCCGGAGGCCTGTAACGGGCTCGACGATGACTGCGACGTCGACGTCGATGAGGGCCTCGGCGAGGGCTTCTGTGGTCAGGGCGCTTGCGTACGGAGCGCGCCCTACTGCGTTGCGGGCCGCCCGGGCGTGTGCCTCCCGGGCACCCCTACGCCGGAGCTGTGCAACAGCGTCGACGACGACTGCGATGGCCGCGTCGATGAGGACATCGAAGGCGATCACTGCGGCACGGGCACCTGCGAGCGCTTCGCGATCTGCATGGAGGGCTCCCTGTTGCCCTGCATCGCCGCCTTGCCCGGGCCCGAGCTGTGTAACCGCGCCGACGACGACTGCGATGGGGTCGTGGACAACGGCTTTCGCGCGCGGGTGGTCGGCGGGTCTTACCTCGCGCTGCGCGGCTTTCAGCCCAGCTGTGACGGCGCGGGCGAGCGCATGGGCCCAAGCTGTAACGCCGCGATCCACCGCACCTGCGCGCAGGATGGCTGTACGACGAGCGGCTTTGGTCCGGTGGAGAACAGCGGGGATGTGGCGGTGTACTCGTGCGTGGTCGGCGCTCCGGCCGTGGGCGTCTCCTACGCGAGCTTGGCGGCTCAGCACCCCGGCTGCGACGGCACCGCCGAGCGCATCGGACCGAACTGCAACGCTGCGATCCACCGCTACTGCGGGTCCCGAGGCAAGGTCTCCGGCTTCGGCCCGGTCGAGGTCAGCACCAGCTCCGCCTCCGTGGTCTGCCTCGAGGCGCCAGCGGCAGCGGTGATCAATACGCAGTACTCAGTGCTGGTGACCCACCATCCCGGCTGCGACGGCGCCACGCCGGCCGCGCGCCTGGGCCCGGCCTGCAACGCCGCGATCCACCGCTACTGCGTGAGCCAGGGCTATACCTCCGGCTTTGGCCCGGTCGAGAACAGCGGCGACGGCGCCTCCGTGACCTGCGTGCGCCCCTGATCATGTCGCGCTCGAGGACGCCGTCCGATCTCTTCGGCCTCTGCCCGGCCTGCTTCCTGAGGAGCGCCGCCTGCGTCTGTAAGGCGCTGCCCACCGCCCAGACCGCGCTGCGGATCGTGGTGCTGCGCCATGCGAGTGAGCGATGGAGCACGACCAACACCGCCCGGCTCGTCGGCTTGGTGCTGCCCGCGGCCGAGATCTGGGACTACGGTCAGCAAGGCGCGCCCCCGCTCGATGCGCGCGCGCTCGAGCCGCTCTCCCGGGGGCGGCTCCTCTACCCCGCGGAGGGAGCGCTCCCGCCGCCCCCCGGACCTCGGGCGCCGATCTTGGTGGTCCCCGACGGTCGCTGGCAGCACACCCGACGGCTGGTGCGGCGCCATGCGGTGCTGGAGGGCATGGCGCGGCTGTCGCTCGGCGCGCGGCCGCGACCCTTGCTCAACCTGCGCGGAGAGCACGCGGTCGAGCGCCGCTCGACGCTGGAGGCGATCTCGGACGCATTGGCGCTGCTGGGCGAGGCGGCGGCCAGCCGGGCGCTGCGCGAGGCCCACGCGTGTTTTCTCGAAGCGCGGGCCCGCTCAGCTCAGGGCGAGCGCGACCAGCACGGCGATCACGGTCAGCCCTAGACGCCCTAGGAAGCCGTGGATCGCGCCGCGCTTGGTCACGGGCTTGGCGAACACCAAGCAGCCGAGGAGCCCCCACAACCCGAGGACGAGCCCGAGCGCCACGCCGAGGCCATAGCGGCCCTCCCCCGCGTGGGCCGCCACCGCGATCTTCGGCATGAGGCTCGCCGCCGGGGCCTCGAAGGGGTTGGGGTTCTCGGCGCTCCCGCAGCGAGGGCAGCGCTGATCTTCGCGCGCCGTGTGTTTGAGTTGGCAGCTCCCGCAGACGACCCAGTCCACCACCGAGACAGCTTGCATCAAGCGCCGGCTGGCCTCCAGAGGGGCCCGCTTGCCCCCGGGGCCGACGCCTCGGATACTGGCGCCGCTTGCCGGCATACGCACTCGCGGCGGGGGCGCTCTTCCTCTCGGCTTTTCTGCTGTTTTCTGGGGAGATCTTGTTCGCGCGGGCGCTCTTGCCTCGGCTGGGCGGGGCGCCGGCGGTGTGGACGAGCTGCTTGTTCACCTACCAAGGCTTGCTGGTCCTCGGTTACGGCTATGCCCACCTGCTCGAGCAGCGCGTCCCGGCGCGGGCCCGCGGGATCGTTCACGCGGCGGTGCTCCTCGCGGGCGGGCTCAGCCTGCCGATCGCGGTGGTGGGCGCCGATCCGGGCGACGGCGCGCTGACGGAGATCTTCGCGCTCATCCTGCGCTCGATCGGGGGCCCCTTCTTCGCGCTGGCCGCCACCGCTCCACTGGTCTCGAGCTGGATGGCCCGCCACGCGCCCGAGCGGGAGCCCTATCGGCTGTACGCGCTCAGCAACCTCGGGAGCCTCCTCGCGCTGCTGCTCGGGCCGCTGGTCTTTGATCGCTTCCTCGGGCTCACCGCGCAGGCCGCGCTGTGGGCCGGCGCCTACGTGGTCTTGGCGGCCGCCATCCTCCTCAGCTGGCTCCTCACCCGCCATAGCGCGCCGGCGCCGAGCCCGATCGCCTCTGGCCCGCAGAGCGACGCGCGTTCCATGATCTCCTGGCTGATCCTGAGCCTGGCCCCCGCCAGCCTCCTCCAAGGCGTCACCACCTTGGCCACTCAAGACCTCGCCGCGATCCCTTTTTTGTGGGCGATTCCGCTGATCCTCTACCTCCTGAGCTTCGCGCTCGGGTTCTCTAGCCGCCCGCTGCCGGCGAGCCTCCAGAGCAGCGTGGTCCCGATCTGGGGCGCGGTCCTGATCGTGCT
>Ga0154020_10002710_pt1 | contig 21547 bp, 13 predicted proteins | sample Klosneuvirus_201_FD_109709 | JGI IMG/M metagenome (GOLD analysis project Ga0154020, IMG submission 109709) | Active sludge microbial communities from wastewater, Klosterneuburg, Austria - Klosneuvirus_20160825_MG | ecosystem: Engineered > WWTP > Aerobic digester > Activated sludge | place... | reverse complement strand
GACGGCATCAACGACGCGCCGGCGCTGCGCGCGGCCGACATCGGCATCTCTGTGGACTCGGCGGTGGACATCGCCAAGGAGGCGGCCGACGTCATCCTGCTCGAAAAGAGCCTGATGGTGCTCGACGAGGGCGTGGTCGAGGGCCGGGCCACCTTCTGCAACATGCTGAAGTACATCCGCATGACGGCCAGCTCCAACTTCGGCAACGTGTTCTCGGTGCTGGTGGCCAGCGCCTTCCTGCCCTTCCTGCCGATGCTGCCGATGCACCTGCTGGTGCAGAACCTGCTGTATGACGTGTCGCAGACCGGCATTCCCTTCGACCATGTCGATGCCGAACTGGTGCGCCAGCCCCTGCAGTGGAACCCCGGCGACATCGGCCGCTTCATGCTGTTCTTCGGGCCGATCAGCTCGCTGTTCGACTTGACCACCTTCGCGGTGCTGTGGTGGGTGTTCTCGGCCAACACGCCCGCCGAGCAGGGGCTGTTCCAGTCCGGCTGGTTCGTGGTCGGGCTGCTGGCGCAGACGCTGATCGTCCACCTGATCCGCACGTCCCGGCTGCCGCTGCTGGAAAGCCGCGCCTCCCCGACGCTGACGGCAATGACCGTGGCCATCATGCTGCTGGGGCTGTGGCTGCCGATGGGCCCCTGGGCGGCCTCCTTCAAGCTGCAGGCGCTGCCCGCGGCGTTCTTCCCCTGGCTGGCGGCCATCCTGCTCGGCTACGCGCTGCTGGCCACCGCGATGAAGCGGCTGTACATCCGGCGCTACGGCTGGCAGTGAGCCGGCGTTCACCCCGGATCTCTCCCCCACCCGAGGACACCAGTCATGTCATCCGCATCGCACTACCAGCGCAGCGACCTGGCCCACATCGCCTGCGAGGTGATGCGCGAGCGCGGCCTGGAGCCGGAATTCCCTGCGGCCGTGCAGGAGCAACTGCGCCACCTGAAAGGCCCCCGCCAGGAGGCGAAGACCGCGCCGCTGCACGACCTGACCGGGCTGCCCTGGTGTTCACTGGACAACGACGACTCGCGGGACCTGGACCAGCTGACCGCCTGCAAGCCGCAGCACGGCGGGGCGGTGACGATCTTCGTCGCGGTGGCCGACGTGGATGCGCTGGTCGAACAGGGCACACCCATCGACCGCCACGCCTGGCACAACACCACCGCGGTCTACACCTCGGCGCGCAATTTCCCGCTGCTGCCCGAGCGCCTTTCCACCGACCTCAGCTCGCTGAACCCGCACGTGGAGCGGCTGGCAGTGGTGACCGAGATGCTGATCGCCGCCGACGGCACGTTGCAGAGCGAGCGGATTTACCGCGCGCGGGTGCGCAACCGGGCCCAGCTGGCCTACGACGCGGTCTCGGCCTGGATCGAGGGCGAGGACCCGCTGCCGCCAGCCGCGCGGGCGGTGCCGGCCCTGGAGCAGCAGCTGCGCATCCAGGACGAGGTGGCCCAACGCCTGCGCGCGCGGCGTCACGCCGAGGGCTCGCTGGAGCTGGAAACCCTGCAGCCGCGTGCAGTGTTCGACGGCGAGCAGCTGGTGGGCATCCAGCAGCAGGTGCAGAACCGCGCACGCCAGCTGATCGAGGAGTTCATGATCGCCGCCAATGGCTGCAGCGCGCGCTTCCTGGCCCGCGCCGGCACGGCCTCGCTGCGCCGGGTGGTGCGCTCCCCGGAACGCTGGCAGCGCCTGGTGGAACTGGCGGCACGCCACGGGCATGTGCTGCCGGCCGCACTGGACTCGGGCGCGCTGGCGGCCTTCCTGGCCGCGCCACCGGGCCGACCCGCTGCGCTTCCCGGACCTGTCGCTGGTGGTCGTGAAGCTGATGGGCTCGGGCGAGTACGTGGTGGAGCACCCGGGCGGCCCGCCGATCGGCCACTTCGGCCTGGCGGTACGCGACTACACCCACTCCACCGCGCCGAACCGGCGCTACCCCGACCTGATCACCCAGCGCCTGCTCAAGGCCACGCTGGCCGGCAGCCGGCCGCCGTATGGCGCGGCGGAACTGAACGCCCTGGCCAAGCACTGCACGCAGCAGGAGGATGCTGCGCGCAAGGTGGAGCGGCGCATGCGCAAGTCCGAGGCCGCGCTGCTGCTGCAGTCCCACCTGGGCCAGCACTACGACGCGCTGGTCACCGGGCAGTCGGACTCGGGCACCTGGGTACGCATCCTCACGCCACCGGTGGAAGGCCGTCTGGAGTCCGGTGCTGCCGACGACCTGCAGGTGGGGCACTCGCTGCGAGTGGAGCTGATGTCGGTGAACGTGGAGCGTGGCTTCATCGACTTCGCTCGGGTGGATTGAACAACCCTCAACGATGCGGGGCGGGCGGGAGTGATCCCGTCAGCCCCGTCAGGCGATGGGCCGTCCGCCCGAAGGGGCGGAGGCTGTGGCGTCAGCGGCTGGCGCTGGCCGGCGTGCCTTCTGCCTGGCGGGCCTTTTCGTATCTTTTGGGATGGAGCTCGTTGAGCTTCTTGCCGGACTCGGCATCGGTCATGTCGCCGGTACGGATGGCGGCCGCGGTGTCTGCTTTGACCTGCTGGCGGGTCTTGCCTTCCGGCTTGGCGACGGCGGGGTAGCGCTTCGGATTGGCCTCGCGCGCGGTCTGACCGGTCTCGCCCGTCACCGCTTCACCCTTGCGCTGGGCCTCCACCCGATCGGCACGCACCTGCTCACGACTCGAACGCGTGGCTCCCGGACGTGCTGCCGGCTCGGGGTCCACTTCGCCAGCGTAAGTGATGGTTGCCAGGGAGGCCAGGGCCAGCGCGAATGTTCCCAGCAGGAGTCCCAAGGGATGCAAGCGGCCCGCGGCCCGCCTGAGTTGGCCCATCGAGGTGGGCCGGCACAGAGCTTGTAGGTTGTTCATGGATGGCTTTCAAGGGTCAATGTGCCTCTCCCAGAGGCACTGCTTTCCTTGTAGGGGCCGGCACGCGTGCGGTCTGTACGCTGGCGTACTTCGCCAGATGCCGATCTGCCCGGTCAGCGCTTTCCTGCAGGCTCCGGGCGTGGCGGGTCATCGCGGTTTGCCTTCCAGAACTTGCTGTGCCTCCTGCCTGGTCACTGTTGAGCTTGCGGGTGTCGAAACAGCCGAGGCAGCGTGTTGGCGAACCCTGGGTGGCAGGCTGCTGCCGAAAATTGCGTCCCAGACACCGCTGGTGACCCCGTAGTTGCCACCCACCGCATCCTGGTGGTGGCGGGCATGGCGACGCTGCAGCCGCAGCAGCAGGGGTGACCGGCTCCTCCCATGGTGGATGGCGTGATGGGTGAGGCTGTAGACCGAATAGCCTGCGAGCACCCCCAGGCTCAGCGCGCAGGCCAGCCAGATGTCGCCGAGCCACAGCGGCAGCAGGAAGAACAGCGTCGCGAACAGCGGTGCACTCAGCAAGATGGGTGTCCCGATCAGTGCAGCAGGCCGCCGATGGTGCATCGCATGCCAGCGCTTGAACGGCGGCAGCGCGTGCAGCACGATGCGGTGCAGCAGGTACTCCAAGAGGGTCCAGCAAAGCAGGCCGGCCGCGACAACGAGCAGCAGAGACAGCTGACGTTGGGGTGGGGCTCGGGCAACCAGCAGCGTCGTCAGCAGCAGCACCGCCCCCAGGTACAGCAGGATGTCGGCCCAATAAGCCACCTTGCCCTGCTCCAGTGAAACCCACATCATGCGTATCCTTGACAGGCATCGCGCCGGAACCCGAACGGTTCGGCACGCACCGATGCGCCGATGCTGGACAAATGGCGTGGCGCCCGTCTGTGCGCTCACGAACATTCCGGCCTACAGTGTCTGCTTATAGTCGCCCCTGCTGCTTGCCTGCCCGCGCCCGGGTGGCGGCCCGAAACTCTGCGAGGCCTGCCCATGAAAAACCCGCCGAATGCGCATGATCCGAAGGACAACCGACTCATCGCAGCCCTGCCCGCCCTGGAATGGCAGCGCTGGCAGCCCCTGCTCGAGTGGGTGGAATTGCCGCTGGGCCAAGTGCTCTACGAGTCCGGCCTGACGATGTCGCATGTCTATTTCCCAACCACGGCGATCATCTCGCTCCTGTATGTCATGGAGAGCGGTGCCTCCGCCGAGATCGCGGTGGTCGGCAACGAGGGACTGGTGGGCATCGCGCTGTTCATGGGCGGTGAAACCACTCCCAGCCGAGCCGTGGTGCAAAGCGCAGGCACAGGCTTTCGCCTCAAGGCCCAGGTGATCAAGGACGAGTTCAACGGCTCAGGCCCCGTCATGCACCTGATGCTGCGCTACACCCAGGCCTTGATCACCCAGATGGCCCAGACGGCGGTGTGCAACCGCCACCACACGCTGGATCAGCAGCTGTGCCGCTGGCTCCTGCTCAGTCTGGACCGCCTGCAGGGCAACGAGTTGGTGATGACGCAGGAGCTGATCGCCAACATGCTCGGCGTGCGCCGAGAAGGCGTCACGGAAGCCGCGCTCAAACTGCAGAAGGCCGGACTGATCCGCTACGCCCGCGGCCACATCACCGTCATCGACCGCGCCGGTCTGGAAGGCCGCACCTGCGAATGCTATGAGGTGGTCAAGCGCGAATACGACCGGCTGCTGCCAGACCGGACCGCCACATAGGTCGTGCGACCAGGGCCCGACCTGCCATCTGCACTTGGCTCTATGTGCGCTGCAAGACAGTGAAACGGGGGCGTCAGGCGCACAGTGGGGAACACTCTGTCGCCGACCTCGTGACCCCTGCCGACAACCTGCTGATCGATTCCCTTCCGCCTGCAGTGCGCACCCGCCTGCTGGCTGTGTGCGAACCCGTGGCATTGCTGCCCCATGCCATCCTCTGTGAACAAGGCCAGCGAAGCCGGGCGGCCTACTTTCCCACCGACGGTGCCATTTCGCTGATGACCGTGGTGGCAGGGGAATCGAACGTCGAAGTCGCACGGCTCGGGCCCGAAGGCATGCTGGGGGCTCATCTGGCCCTGGGCATCTCCGAATCCCCGCTGCGTGCAGTCGTCTGCTACCCAGGTTCGGCCTGGCGGCTGACCAGCGTGGCGCTTCGCCGCGAGTTGAATCGCGGTTCCGCCCTGCAGCGTTGCTGCCGGCGCTATCTGTATCTGTTGACGTGCCAGCAGGCCACATCGGTTGCCTGCGAACGCCTGCACACCATCGGCGCCCGACTCGCTCGACTGCTTCTGATGCTTTGTGATCGCACCCGGACCAGGCCACTGCTCGTCACCCACGAGTCCCTGGCCCTGACGCTGGGCGCACGCCGCGTCAGCGTCACCATGGCAGCAGGCCATCTGAGCCGCGACGGCTTGATCACTTATCACCGAGGTGAACTGCAGGTGCTGGACCGCCCTGGCCTGGAATCCGTCGCCTGCAGCTGCTATGCGGCGGATCGCCTGGAGCAACAGCGCTGGATGCCCGATCCGCGTGCCGGGACCGAGGTGGACCTGGTACCGGGCAGCAGCATGCGGCGCCCCCCGCAGCGGAGAAGCACGTGAGGACGACCTGCCTGCTGTGCCTGACCCTGGCCACTCTCGACGCCCCTGGCGCAGCCTGGCAGCGCTCAGCCCTTGACCGCGGGGTCCACCGCTTTCAGCCAGTCTGTGGCCGAAGCGGCGCAGGCGGGGATGGGCTGGAGCGTCAAGAAGAGCGCGCTCGGACGGATCCTCCACAGTGAAGCAGGAGAGCGGATCGGCCGGATCGAAGACCTGGTGATCTCGCAGGACAGGAGCCTGTCTTTCCTGATCGTCGATACAGGCCCCTACGTCAGGCCCGGTGAATTGAAGGTGAGCGCTGCCTGCGCGCCCGAGGGGGACCGGTCGAGGATCGATGCCCGGGAAGGCCTCCTGAGGGACGATCTGGCGTTCGCCGAGAGCCGGGTTTCGGACATGCTGCGCGCCCGCGCGCAGCACTGGCGCAGTTTCGAGCAGGAAGCCACGACCGCGCTGCGGCGCCTGCACAAGTCAGTCGAAGCCACGGCCTGCTGAACCCTGCGCGCGCGCAGCTGATTCAGGCCCGCAAGGACGCTGTGGACGCCATGCCCGCGCCGCCTCCTCGAGGTCCCGCGGTGCCGCATCGATCATCTCCACAGGCGTGCGCCCACCGAGCCAGTGGTTGGGACTGGCAAACCAGCAGGCCTGGTTCCACCCGGACCACAGGACCGGCAATTCATCGCGCACGCGCTGCGAGCCGGGCCGAACCGACAGGTCGTCCGGATTGAACTGGAACATCGGGATCCAGAGCGTGTCACGCCATTCAAAACCGAACACCTGCCGGGTCGCCAGCAGGCGCGACAGGCCGCCAGACACGCCACCCGATACACCGTCGGCAAGACCACCTCGCAAACCCCGTCCGCAGGCCTTGAGCAGGCGATCCACCACGGCCGCCTCAAGTGTGCCGCCGCAGGAAAAGAACGCATGGATCAGGCCCACGAAACCGTGGCCATCGGGCGCTTCTCCCCATCGGGGCAAGGGTGCGCAGAGCCCCTGCTCCGCGGGATCTCCCCTCGCCACCTCTGTGACGGGTGTCCCCCCCGGCCCTGCCGCCTGGGGCGCATGGTCGTCCCCTGCCCCTGCGGTGGGCCAGGTCGTGGTCCCGGGAGGAGAGGATCTCGACAGGCCGCCGGCAAGCGAGGGGCCTGTCCTGGGACGAACGGCATTCAGGTGCATGGATCCTCCTGGATCACGGAAGCGTGGGCGCGGATTGCCTGGCGCGTCGGCGCGTTCACCGACCGGCACAGAAGTGACCGGGCCCGCAGGCACGGCACGAGTCAGGCGGCTGCGGTTGCGGTTGCAAAAGGCCACACGAGGCAGCCAATGTGGGAGTAGGCCCGTCCAGCGTCTGTGCGGTAAGCCACACAGGTCTCCGGCTTGGCGCAAGGGCGATGGGTTCGGCACCGCACAGACGCCGTTCAGCGTACTGGATACAAGCTTTCAGGCGAACCCGTACTGCAGTTTCAGCGCAGTGCTGCCAGGGGCGCCTCCATCGGGCCGGCAGACGCCAGCCGCCGCCGCACTGCAAGAACGGAATCCCATGAACACGCCCCCTGCACGCAGCCCGAACTGGAGCACCGCCTCCTTCGATCAGGCTGCCGACACCACGCCGCTGGAATTGGGTGCGTTGGGCGAGCACCTGACCCTGTGTCGCGGGCGACACGGGCGCTGGTCGGTCCTGTCCGGCGCGATGCAGGCGCTGCACTGCGCCATCACCGCCAGGGCCATGACCAGTTGGCTGCTGGCAGGCCTGCTGCTGGCCGCGGTCATCGCCGCCATCTGACCCATGGCGCGCCCACGGCTGAAGCACCTGATCCCGCAGGCTGGCACCGAACTGCTGTCCTTGCTGGACGCGTCACGCGGTTTGCTGCTGCCCCCGCTGCGCTCCGAGATCTTCGGGCCACTGCGCCTGGCCGCCCATGGTCGCAGCCTGGGGGCCACGCACCGGGCCGCCACGCCGTCCTGGCGCACCGTCACCTTCTTCCCTCGCCTGCGCAGCAACATCCGGGTGCTGCGCGAAGCCTACCGATTCATCAGCGCACAGGCCCGCAGTGGCCATGAGATCGGTCCGGCCGACGAGTGGCTGCTCGACAACTTCCACCTGATCGAGGCGCAGTTCGAGGCGGTGCACGAGGGGCTGCCGCGCAACTACTACCGTGCCCTGCCGGTGCTGCTGGACGAGCCGCTGGCCAGCCTGCCACGCGTGTACGGCATCGCCTGGGCCTTCGTGGCCCACAGCGACGGCGCCTTCGATGAAGAACTGCTGCTGCACTTCCTGGCGGCCTACCAGGAGAGTTGCGAGCTCACGCTGGGCGAGATCTGGGCCCTGCCCACCACGCTGCGGGTGGTGCTGATCGAGAACCTGCGCCGCCTGGCCGAACGCCTGGCCACCCACAAGGCTGCCCGAGAGGTGGCCAACCTGTGCTGCGACCGGATCGACGCCTGCCACCCGGCTCCGCTGGATGAGCTGCTGGGGGCCATGACCCGCCGTGGCGTGGCGGCGGTGTTCCTGGCCCAACTGGCCCTGCGGCTGCACGAGCACGGCGAGGGCCCGGCCTCCCCGCTGCGCGCCTGGCTGCACGAGGCGCTGCCGGATCCGTCCGCCGCCCTGGCCCAGCACAACGCCGACCTGACGGCCGACAACCTCAGTGTCGGCAACGCCGTGACCTCGCTGCGCCTGATCGGCGAGGTCGATTGGACCCAGCTGGTGCCACGTGCCAGCCGGCTCATGCAGGTGATGCTGGGCTCGCCCCTTTTTGAGGCCGAACACACCCGCACCCGCGACCACACCCTGCACGCCATCGAACGCTTCGCACGGCGCGGCCGGCGCAGTGAAGTGGACGTGGCACAGGCCCTGCTGGGGCTGATGGCCTCGTCCGGCGCCTCGGCGCCGGACGAGGCTGCCGCCCGTCAACTGGGCGCCACCCATTGGCTCAACGGCGACGGCCGGGCTGACCTCGCACAAGCGCTGGGCCTGCCGTCGGGTTCCGCACCGGCCTGGCATCGCGCACGTCGGCACCTGGTGCTGCCGCTGTACCTGGGTGCTGTGGCGCTGGGTACGCTCACTGCGCTTGGGTGGCTCCTGCATGGCGGCCGCGGTCCGGCCGACCTGACGTGGTGGAGCCTGCTCACCGCCGGCTTGCTGGTGCTGCCGGCGTCCGAGGCAGCGGTAGCGCTGGTCAACCGGCTGGTCAGCGAGTCGGTGCCGCCGCGGCAATTGCCACGCCTGGCACTGGCCGGTGGCATCCCGCCGGACCACCGGGTGATGGTGGTCATTCCGGCCCTTCTGACCTCCCCGGTGTCCATCCGGACGCTGGTGCACCAACTGCACCTGCACCACCTGGCCAATCCCGAACCATGCGCCCAGTTCGCGCTGCTGACCGACTGGGCGGATGCCGATGCGGAGCAGGTCCCCGGCGACCAGGACCTGCTGGCCGATGCCCTGGCGCAGATCGAGGCGCTCGAACGGCTGTGCCGAACCGGGCCGCCCGGCGCCCCGACCGCTGCGCCAGCCGGCCTCGATGCACCCCGCTTTCTCCTGCTGCACCGCGCCCGCCGCTTCAGCGCCACCGAACAGCGCTGGATCGGCTGGGAACGCAAGCGCGGCAAGCTGGAGCAGCTGGTGGCGCAGCTGGCCACGGGACAGGCCGGGGCCTTCCTGGACCTGGGGCGGGCCTCCCGCACCGTGGCAGGGGTGCGGTACCTGGTCACACTCGACAGCGACACCCGACTGCCTCCCGGACGGCTGCGCGAGCTGGTGGGCGTGGCCGCCCACCCGCACAACACACCGTGGCTGGATGCCCGTCAGCGCCGCATGGCGACCGGGTTTGCCATCCTGCAGCCGCATGTGGCGGCCCCGCTGCCGGCCCCGGGCGAGCGCACGCCCTTCCATTGGCTGTTCTCAGGACCCTGCGGCACCGACCCCTACAGCAGCGCGACCTCGCAGCTGTACCAGGACCTGTTCGACGAGGGCAGTTTCGCCGGCAAGGGCCTGCTTCACGTGCAGGCCGTGCACGCGCTGCTGGGGAGCCGCCTGCCCGAGGACCGCGTGCTCAGCCACGACCTGCTCGAAGGCGCGCTGGCGCGCTGCGCGGCGCTCAGCGACATCGCCGTCATCGAGGCCCCCCCCAGCCACGCCGACGTGGCTGCCTCGCGGCGCCACCGCTGGACGCGCGGTGACTGGCAGCTGCTGCCCTTCCTGCTGCAGCCACGGCGCTGGCCGCTGGGCGCCGTCAACCGCTGGAAGGTACTGGACAACCTGCGCCGCTCACTGGTGCCGCCGGCCGCGCTGGCCGGGCTGTGCCTGACATTGGCGGGCGCGGGCCTGTCGCCCTGGCGCACATTGCTGCTGGTGCTGCTGGCCTTGGGTGCCGGGCCGCTGATGGGCGCGCTGGCGGGCAGCACACCGTCGCGGCGACAGGTGGCGCGTCGGCCCTTCTGCCACCAGGTGGCCACCGACTGGCTGCGCGCCCTGGGCGCCACGCTGTGGACATTCGCTTTGCTGCTGCACGATGCCCTGGATGCAGCCGACGCCATCGTGCGGGCGCTGTACCGCATCTTCGTCAGCCACCGCCACCTGCTGCAGTGGACCACCGCCGAAGCCGCCCAGGCCGCCGCCGCCGACGCCAGCGCCATGAGCCTGCGCGGCACGCTGCGCCGCCATGCCCGGGAACCGGTGGCTGCCGCGACCCTGCTGGCAGCCCTGTGGGCCCTGGACACGCCGCTCCAGGGCCTGAGCCTCACCCTGTGCCTGCTGTGGGGCGCCGCTCCGCTGTGGACTTGGTGGGCCAGCCGGCCATCGGCCGACCTCATGGCCTGGCCGCGCGCTGCGCTGGCCCTGCCCACGCGGGCCGCAAGCAGCGTCGAGCAGCGTCTGCTGGCCACGCTGGCACGCGACACCTGGCGCTACTTCGAGCGCTGCGTAGGCGCACAGGACCACCACCTGCCGCCGGACAACCTGCAGACCGCCCCCCACCCCATCCTGGCGCACCGCACCTCGCCCACCAACATCGGCCTGTACCTGTTGAGCACGGCCTGCGCACGGCGCTTCGGCTGGATCGACACCGCCGACCTGCTGGCCCGCCTGGAGGCCACGCTGGGCACGCTGCGGCAGCTGCAGCGCCACCGCGGCCACTTCCTGAACTGGTACGACACCCGCAGCCTGGCGCCGCTGCTGCCGATGTACGTCTCCACCGTGGACAGCGGCAACCTCAGTGGCCACCTGCTGGCGGTGGCTCAGGCCTGCCGGGAACTGGCGCAGGCCACGACCCGCCCGGCCGAGGCCGAGCGCCTGCTGGCGCTGGCCGAGGCCTTCGAGCCCCTGGCCTGGGAGGCGGATTTCAGTTTCCTGTACAACCGGCGGCGCCACCTGCTGCACATTGGCCACCGGGTGGCGGACGGGCTGCCGGACCCAGCCTGCTATGACCTGCTGGCCTCCGAGTCGCGCCTGGCCAGCCTGCTGGCCATCGCCAAGGGCGACGTGCCACTGCGCCACTGGGCGGCGCTGGGCCGCCCGGCCTGTGCGGCGGGCAGCACCGCCGGTCTGCGCTCCTGGTCGGGCTCCATGTTCGAGTACTTCATGCCCGGGCTGGTGCTCGACGAGCCAGAAGGCAGCGTCCTGCACGAGGCCTGCCGCGCGGCACTGCAGGAGCAGGTGGCCTGGGCACAGGCCCATGGGCTGCCCTGGGGGGTCTCCGAGTCGGCCTATGCGGCCAACGACCACACCCTGGCCTATCAGTACGCGCCACAGGGGGTGCCGAGCCTGGCACTGCGCCGCACGCCGCCCGACGAATGGGTGGTTGCGCCCTACGCCACGGTGCTGGCCGCCGGCCTGGCCCCCCGACTCGCCTGCCGCAATCTGGCGGCGCTGGAGGCGTTGGGCGCGCGCAGCTCCTACGGCTTCATTGAGGCGCTGGACTTCACCCCCGCCCGGCAGACGTCGGCCGGGGGGCCCACGCGCGTGCAGACCTTCATGGCCCACCACCAGGGCATGAGCATCGTCGCACTGGCCAACCTGCTGCTGGGCGGCACAGCGCGCCGCTGGGGCATGGCCAACCCCCACCTCCAGGCGGTGGCCACACTGCTGCATGAACGCGCGCCGCGGGAGGTGCCGGTGATCGTCGAACCCTTGCCGACACCGCCGGCCCCGCAGCGGCCCGGGCCAGTCCCCGGATGGGTGCGCGAGCTGTGGCCCGATGCCGAGGCACTGCCCCCCACACAACTGCTGTCCAACGGGCACTACAGCGTCACGCTGCGCCCCAACGGCGCGGGCTGGAGCCGCTGGGGCGTCGTGGGCGTGACGCGCTCACGTGACGATGCCCTGCGCGACGCACTGGGCAGCTTCCTCTACCTGCGCCACCAGCGCCATGGACCGGTGGTGTCGCTGACCAGCCACCCGGCACCGGATGACAGCGCCACCTACGGCTGCGTCTTCCATGCCGACCGGGTCTGTTTCGACGCCCGCTGGCCGCACCTGCTGGCGCGCACCACCGTGTGGGTCAGCCCGGAGGACGACATCGAGCTGCGCCGGGTTGAACTCCACAACCTCGGCGACGCAGCGATCGAGATCGAGCTGATTTCGGCCTTCGAGGTCAGCCTGTCGCAGCCCCAGGCCGATGTGGCCCATCCCGCCTTTGCCAACTTGTTCGTGAGCGCGCGCTGGCAGGCGCCACAGCAGGCCCTGCTGTTCGAGCGCACGCCACGCCTGCCCAGTGAACCGGCGCTGCAGATGGCCCATTTCCTGGCCGAGACCGACCCGCTGCTGCTGGAACTGCAGATCCAGACCGACCGCCAGCTCTGGGCCGGTCGCAACCGCAGCAGCACCCACCCCGCAGCGCAGATGGCCGCGCCACCGCTGCACGGGGTTGAACCCGGGGTGGCTCTGGCCACCGGGCTGGACCCGGTCTGCGCGCTGTCGGTGCGGCTGCGTCTGCCGGCCTCCGGCCAGGCCCGGTTCACCTTCGCCACTGCGGCCAGCGACCAGGCCGGCACCCTGCAGGCGGTGATCGACAAGTACCGCCAGGCCAGCCAGGTTGAACGTGCCTCACTGATGTCGACCACGCTGGCGGGCGTGCGCCTGCGCGCACTGCAGACCCGCGCCGAGGACCTGGCGGCCATCCAGCGGCTGACCACCGCCCTGGTGTGCGGGCTGACCCGTGTGCGCCACGAGGCTGCCTGCCTGCCGCCCGAACACACCGGCGGGTGCGACCGGCGCCTGCTCTGGGCCCATGGCATCTCCGGGGACCGGCCGATCCTGCTGGTCACGGTGGGTACGCCTCAGGGTCTGGGCCTGCTGCGGGTGCTGACGCAGGCGCTGAGGCTGTGGTCCTGGTGTGACATCGCCTGCGACGTGGTGGTGCTCAACATGGAACCGGTGTCCTACGAAATGGCGTTGGCGCATGCCCTGGCAACGCTGCAGCAGCGCTCGCTCGGCGACGACCACCTGCCCAGCCGGATGACCACGTCCAGCCTGCAGGTGCTGCGCGCCGACGACCTGGGCGAAGACGTGCTCAGCACACTGAGGCACCTGGCGCGCGTGCAGTTGCATGCCGATGGCCGACCGCTGCACCACCACGTGCAGGCCTGGGCCGACCAGCACGAGCTGGCCCGTGCACTGCGCCTGCGCGAGTCGGGCTGTGCCGTGCCCGGCCCCACAGCACCCGTCGAGGCCGTGCCGGACCCGCTGCCGATCGCCCCGCCACGGACCGTGCCGGGGCGGTTCCTGCCCGGTCGGGGGGGCTACCAGTTCGACGTGAGCGCCGCTCAACGCCCGATCCGCCCCTGGATCAACGTCCTGTCCAACCCCCAGTTCGGCACCCAGGTGTCGGAGACCGGCGCCGGCTGCACCTGGGCGGTCAACAGCCGACTGCAGCAGCTCACCGCCTGGTCCAACGACCCGGTGGCCGATCCACCGCACGAGTGGTTCCTGCTGCAGGACACCCGCACACGGGCCGTCTGGCATGTCGCACCTTCGGCCTGGGGTGATCCCCTGGCCACCTACCAGGTCACCCACGACGCGGGCAGCACGGTGATCCGCCACCGGCGCGACGCCCTGGAGGTCACCACCACCTGGTGTGTGGATCCGCAGCAGCGCCTCCTGCAGGTGGGTCTGCGGCTGGTCAACCACGGCCGGCGCAGCCTCTCGCTGCGTCTGATCGGTCTGGTCGAGTGGCAGATGGGCGCCTCGCCGGCCGACCGCCTCACGGTGCACACCGCCCGGCACGGCGAACTTCTGACCGACGAGGCCGCCGTGCACCCCGGCCGGCCGGCAGCGGCCAGTCCAGGCACCCGGCTCACGGCCCTGTTGGCCACGCAGCTGGACCACTCGGCCGGTTTCGGCGGCAGCACCGCCTTCCTGGGCCTGATCGAACCAGCCGACCCGTCTGACGACCGGCCGGAGTGGACCTGCGACCGCCGCGAGTTTTTCGACGCCAGCGGGCGCGTGACCCTGCCGGACCACTTCGGCCAGCGTGCCGGTGGCGGACTGGACCCCTGCGCGGCACTGTCCACCACCCTCTCGCTGATGCCGGGGGCTCATGCGGAGCGGTTTTTCCTGCTGGGCCATGCCGACGACGCAGCCGCGGCACGCAGGCTCGCGGCCGAGGCCGCAGCGTCCACCCGGGTGGACGGCCAACGCCTGGTGCGCAGCCGTGCCCACTGGGACGACCTGCTGGGCGCCGTGACCGTGGCCACCCCAGACCCGCTGCTGGACGTGCTGGTCAACCGCTGGCTGCTCTACCAGACGGTGTCCTGCCGGATGTGGGCCAAGGCCGCCTTCTACCAGGCCGGCGGCGCCACGGGTTTTCGTGACCAGCTGCAGGACGCCATGGCGCTGGCCTGGGCCGCACCGGCGATGCTGCGCGAGCAGATCCTGCGCTGCGCGGCCCGCCAGTTCGCCACCGGTGACGTGCAGCATTGGTGGCACGCACCCAGCGGGGCGGGGGTGCGCACCCATTTCTCCGATGACCTGCTCTGGCTGCCGCTGGCCTGCGCCCACCATCTGCGCGCCACCGGGGACGCCGCTTTGCTGGACCAGCGTGTGCCCTTCCTGGCCGGTGCCGCGATTCCCGACGGCGCTGAAGACGTCTACGACACCCCATCGCCCTGCCAGGAAGTCGCGACGGTGTACGAACACGCCGCCCGCAGCATCGACCACAGCCTGGCGGTGGGAGCCCACGGCCTGCCGCTGATGGGCAGCGGGGACTGGAACGACGGCATGAACCGGGTCGGCAGCGGGGGCCAGGGCGAATCCGTGTGGCTGGGCTGGTTCCTCTGCACGGTGGTGGCGGGTTTCGCCCCTCTGGCGCGCGGGCGCGGTGAGGTCGAACGCGCCAACCGCTGGGAGGCCGCCGCAACCGGCTGGCGCCAGGCGCTCAACACCACGGCCTGGGACGGCGCCTGGTTCACCCGCGCCTACTTCGACAACGGCCAGCCGCTGGGCTCGCAGCACAACACGCAGGCCCGCATCGACCTGATCGCCCAGGCCTGGAGCGTGCTGTCGCAGGCCGGCGAACCCGCCCTGCAGGTTGCTGCGATGGACTCAGCCCGCCAGCTGCTGATCGACGTGCCGGCCGGCCTGGTCCGCCTGCTGGACCCGCCGCTCACCGACGCACAGCCCAGCGCCGGCTACATCCAGGCCTACCCCCCGGGCGTGCGCGAGAACGGCGGCCAGTACTCCCACGCCGGCGTGTGGGCGCTGATGGCCCTGGCCGAGCTGGCCCGCGGTGGACCGGCGTCGGCGCAGGATGCCGCCGGGGACGAGGTCTACCGCGTCCTGTCCCTGCTCAGCCCGGCGCACCGCAGCGAACACCTGGTCTGGGGCGCCGCCTACGGCCTGGAACCCTACGTGATGGCCGGCGACATCTGCAGCCAGCCCCCCTACGTCGGGCGCGGCGGATGGAGCTGGTACACCGGGGCGGCCGCCTGGATGCACCGGGCGGTGATCGAGAGCCTGTTCGGGCTGCAGCTGCAGGCCCATCAACTCAGCCTGCGACCCTGCCTGCCTTCTCACTGGCCGCGTGCGGAGCTGACGCTCACGCGGGAGGGGCGCCGCTTGCAACTCATCGTGCTGCGGGCCGATGCCGCCACCGCGCTGGCCGCCACCGCCATGCAGGGTGCGCACCTGCTGCTGCCCGGGCAGGTGCTGGACTGGCCACACCTGGACCGCCACGCCTGCTTCGTGCTGCCGCTGCTCGAGGCCAGGGCGGCGCAGCCAGCCTGACCCTGGTTGAACCGCGCGGTCCGGTCGATTCCCCCCCTTCACACCACCCTTCACCCTTCACAACACCCTCAACGACCCGAACCCGACCCCTGCCGAAGGGGCCTGCAGCAAGGCTCCGCCAAACGGATCAGAATGGCCCGGCTGACCCGCTCCTGTTCGTCGATTGGGCCGACCAGCCCTGGAACGCGCTGCCTCGCGTTCTCCTTCTGCCGGTACCGCACGCCGTGCGCATGCCGCCGCAGATTCCACAGGAGACGTTCATGTCCCTGACCCTTCGACCCGCAGACAGCCTGCGCAGCCTCACCCTGGGTGAGGGGAACATTGCCCAGTTCCACGCCCTGGGGGCCCTCCCGGACCTCGGTCTCGGGGTGACCCGCGACGAGCTGCTGCGCCTGCCGGTGTCGCTGCGCATCGTGCTGGAGTCCCTGCTGCGCCATGTGGACGGCCGCCGGGTCACCGCGCAACAGGTGCGCCAGTTGGCCCGATGGCAGCCCAACGCCACCCGCCAGGAGGAGATCCCCTTCATCGTGGCGCGCATCCTCCTGCAGGATTTCACCGGCGTGCCGCTGCTGTGCGACCTGGCCGCCATGAGGGACGCCGCCGTGCGCCTCGGCCACGAGGCCGGCGTGATCGAGCCGCAGGTGCCGGTGGACCTGGTGGTGGACCATTCGGTGCAGGTGGACCACTTCCGCGAGGCGGATGCACTGGACCTGAACATGCGCCTGGAGTTCCGACGCAATGCCGAGCGCTATCGCTTCATCAAGTGGGGGCAGCAGGCCTTCCACCATGTGCGCGTGATCCCGCCCGGCATCGGCATCGTGCACCAGGTGAACCTGGAACACCTGGCCCGCGGGGTGATCCGCCGCGGCGACCTGCTGCTGCCCGACACGCTGGTGGGCACCGATTCGCACACCACCATGATCAACGCGCTGGGCGTGGTCGGCTGGGGCGTGGGCGGCATCGAGGCCGAGGCCGGCATGCTCGGCCAGCCGGTGTCCTTCCTGACGCCCGACGTGGTGGGCGTGCACCTGCGCGGCCAGCTGCGCCCGGGCGTCACCGCCACCGACCTGGTGCTGGTGGTCACCGAGAGGCTGCGACGCTTCGGCGTGGTCGGCCAGTTTGTGGAGTTCTTTGGCGCGGGGGCCGCCTCACTGTCCCTGCCCGATCGCGCCACCCTGGCCAACATGGCGCCCGAGTACGGCGCCACGATGGGTTTCTTTCCGCCCGACGAGGTGGCCGCCGCCTACCTGGCCGCCACCGGCCGCAGCGCCGCGGAGGTGGACGCCTACCGCCGCTATTTCCAGGCCCAGGGCCTGTTCGGCATGCCCGCCACAGGCGACATCGACTACAGCCGCGAACTGCTGATCGACCTGGACGAGGTGACGGCCTGCGTGGCCGGCCCCAAGCGCCCGCAGGACCGCATCGCGCTGCCGGACCTGAAGGCGCGTTTCGCGCAGCTGCTGAGCGCGCCGGTGGCCGAAGGCGGCTATGGCCGCGGCGACGAGCCGGCCCGGCCGCGCGTGCCGGTGGGCAGCGGGCAGGACCTGGGCGATGGCGACGTGCTGATCGCCGCCATCACCTCCTGCACCAACACCTCCAACCCCGGCGTGATGCTGGCCGCCGGCCTGCTGGCGCGCAAGGCGGTGGCGCGCGGGCTGCGGGTGGCCACCCACATCAAGACCTCGCTGGCACCGGGCTCCCGCGTGGTGACCGACTACCTGGGCCGCGCCGGCCTGCTCGAGCCGCTGCAGGCACTGGGCTTCCGGGTGGTGGCCTATGGCTGCACCACCTGCATCGGCAACGCAGGGCCGCTGGCCGAGTCGGTGGAGCTGGCGGTGACGCGCCATGACCTGGTGTGTGCGGCGGTGCTGTCGGGCAACCGCAACTTCGAGGCACGCATCCACCCTGCCCTGCGGGCCAACTTCCTGATGAGCCCGCCGCTGGTGGTGGCCTTTGCACTGGCCGGGCGGGTGAACATCGACTTCACACGCGAGCCGCTCGGGGTGGACAGCCAGGGCCGACCGGTCTGGCTGCACGAGATCTGGCCGACCGGCAAGGAGCTCGCCACCACGCAGACCCGGTTTGCAGACCGGGCCAGCTACCGCGAGCTCTATGCCGAGGCCGCCAGCCAGGAGCCGGCCAGCCACCCCCTGTGGGCGCGCATTGCGGCCCCCAAGGGTGAGCGCTACACCTGGGAGGCCTCGACCTACATCGCCCGTCCGCCCTTCCTGGACGGCGTGACACGGGCGCCCGCTGCGCTGCAACCCATCATCGGGGCGCGGGCGCTGGCGATCTTTGGTGACTCCATCACCACCGACCACATCAGCCCGGCCGGCTCGATCGCCCCCGGCTCGCCCGCGGGCACCTGGCTGCAGCGGCAAGGCGTGGCGCCGGCCGACTTCAACAGCTACGGCTCGCGCCGCGGCCAGCACGAGGTGATGCTGCGCGGCACACTGGCCAACACGCGCCTGCGCAACCGCGCCCTGCCGCCGGGGCCCGACGGGCAGGTGGTGGAAGGCGGCTTCGCGCTGCGCCAGCCCGATGGTTCGCTGGACAGCCTGTTCAACGTGGCCATGACCTATCAGAAGGAGGGCACGCCCACGCTGCTCTTTGCCGGCGAGGAGTACGGCAGCGGCTCCAGCCGCGACTGGGCCGCCAAGGGCACCCGGCTGTTGGGAGTGCGGGCGGTGGTGGCGCGCAGCTTCGAGCGCATCCACCGCGCCAACCTGATCGGCATGGGGGTGCTGCCGCTGCAGTTCATCGACGGTGAAAGCGTCGACTCGCTGCATCTGCGGGGCGATGAACGCTTCGACCTGCCTGGGGCCGACGGCGATCTGAAGCCCGGGCAGCGGCTGACGCTGCACATTGAGCATGCCGACGGCCACCGCAGCCAATGCCATCTGCGGCTGCGCATTGACACCGCCGTCGAGGCCGACTACCACCGCCACGGCGGCATCCTGCCCTTCGTCCTGCGCGAGCGCCTGGCCACCGAGCTGGAGCCGGCATGAACACCCGCACGGAACACGACAGTCTGGGCCCGGTGCAGGTGCCGGCAGATGCCCTGTGGGGCGCCCAGACCGAGCGCAGCCGGCGGCTGTTCACCATCGGCGGAGCCGGGCGGCAGCGCATGCCGCTGGCGCTGATCCACGCCATGGCGCGCATCAAGGGCGCCGCCGCACAGGTCAATGCCGGTCTGGGCAGGCTCGATGCAGCGCGAGCCGGTGTCATCGCCGAAGCGGCCCTGCGGGTGGCCGTCGGCGAGTTCGACGACGCCTTTGCGCTGTCGATCTGGCAGACCGGCTCGGGCACACAGAGCCACATGAACGTCAACGAGGTGATCGCGCGCCTGGCCTCGCAGGCGCTGGCGGACCAGGACGGCGCCCAACCGCTGCCGGTGCACCCGAACGACCACGTCAACCTCGGCCAGTCGTCCAACGACGTGTTTCCGACCGCGATGCACATCGCAGCCCTGCAGGGCGTGCGCGAGCTGGAAGCGGCCCTGGCCGGCCTGCGCAGCGCACTGCAGGAGAAGGCCGCGGCCTGGGCCGAGGTGATCAAGGTCGGCCGCACCCACCTGCAGGACGCCACTCCGGTGACACTGGGGCAGGAATTCGGCGGCTACGACGCCCAACTCGGCCTGGCGGCTGCAGCCCTGGCGCACACGCTGCCGGCGGTGCAGGCGCTGGCCATCGGCGGCACGGCGGTGGGCACCGGGCTCAATACCCACCGCGAGTTCGGCCCCCGCGTTGCGGCCGTGCTGGCGCGGCGCCTGGGCGAGCCCTACACGGTGGCTGGCAACCTGTTTGCCGCCCTGGCCGGGCACGAGCCGCTGGTGGGCCTGCACTCAGCACTCAAAACCCTGGCGGTGGCGCTGATCAAGATTGCCGCCGACATCCGCCTGATGGGCAGCGGCCCGCGTGCCGGCCTGGGCGAGTTGCAGTTGCCGGAGAACGAGCCGGGCAGCTCGATCATGCCCGGTAAGGTCAACCCCACCCAGGTGGAGGCGCTGCTGATGGTCTGCTACCAGGTGCTGGGGCATGACGTGGCGATCGGCATCGCGGCCAGCCAGGGCCAGTTCGAGCTGAACACCTGCAAACCCCTGATCGCCGCCAACCTGCTCGACAGCCTGCGCCTGCTGACCGATGCGATGGACAGCTTCACCCGCCACTGCGTGGTCGGCCTGGAGGCCCTGCGCGAGCGGCTGGGCGAGCAACTCGACCGCAGTCTGATGACGGTCACGGCGCTCACGCCCCACATCGGCTACGAACGTGCAGCGGCCATTGCCCGGCACGCTCACCAACAGGGGCTCAATCTGCGCGAAGCTGCTGCAGCGGTGGGCGGTCTGAGCGCCGTCGAGTTCGACGCCTGGGTGCAGGTGGGGCAAATGCTGGGGCCAGCCGGATGAAGCGCCACCGCCGGTCAAGACACAGACGCCGTACCAGGAGCGCGTCACACTCCCTTCAAGCCCGTTGGTGGGTTTCCTGGGCGCGGTCCATCGCATCGGATTCCTGGGTCGGGGCCACAGGCCTGTCCATATATCGAGGCTTGGCAACCTTGACCACCGCGGGCGCCTGAGACGCTGGCAGGGCTGGTTCTGCAGGTGTCGTGCCATCGGTTGCCGCGACACCGCTGGTAACGCAGTCGGCGCCCGGAGAGCGGTCGTCTCCTTCATGTCTGGGATCGAATTGCGGCTCCTGGCGATGTCGGTGAACACGGGTCATGCGTTGCTCCTGAAAAATGGGGCAGGAAAGGCCCGGAGGTCTGCACCGCAGACAGACGGGAACCGACTGACAGCCTGAAGGCACAGGAGCGTCTCGTCTGTGCGGCAGGCATCAGAGCGGCCAAGGCATTGCGGCGGCAGTTCAGGGCGACGACCTCCGCGAATGCGCCGCAGGGCGCCTGATAGACTGGTTTCGCAGCCGCTCCAACGATCAGCTGGCAGCAGCTCAGTGGGTGCTTGTGGGTCTCATCCGATCTCTGGTGGGATCACTTCAGATCGTCCGAATTGGGTAGCCAGCTGGGTAGCCAGAACATTCATTCGCAGATCACATGGAAAAAAACATCATAAAAATCAATACCATAGCGCTCTCATGAAACTCGCCACCTGGAACGTCAATTCCCTGGCCGTGCGCCTGCCGCAGCTGCTGACCTGGCTGGAGCAGCAGCAGCCCGACGTGCTGGTGCTGCAGGAAACCAAGCTCACCGACGACAAGTTCCCCGCCGCCGAGATCGAGGCGGCCGGCTGGCAGGTCGCCTTCCATGGCCAGAAGACCTACAACGGCGTGGCGCTGCTCAGCCGCACCACGATGCAGGCCCCACAGGACGTGGTGAAGAACATCCCCGGCTTCGCGGACGAGCAGGCCCGGGTGATTGCGGCAACGGTGGACGGTGTGAGGGTGGTGGGCGGTTACTTCCCGAACGGGCAGGCGCCAGGCAGCGAGAAGTTCGCCTACAAGATGGGCTGGCTGGAGGCGCTGACCACCTGGCTGCGCGACGAGCTGGCAGCGAATCCGCAGCTGGTGCTGATGGGCGACTTCAACATCGCGCCGGAGGACCGCGACGTCTACGACCCGGTCGCCTGGGCCGGGCAGATCCACTGCACGGACGAGGAGCGTGCACACTTCCGCGCCCTGCTCGGGCTGGGGCTGGTGGATGCCTTCCGCCTGTTCGAACAGCCCCCCAAGAGCTGGAGCTGGTGGGACTACCGCAACCTGGCCTTCCGCAAGAACCAGGGCCTGCGCATCGACCACATCCTGGTCGGCGAGGCGCTGCGCCCCCGGGTGACGGCCTGCAGCATCGACAAGGTGCCCCGCAAGAATGAGCGGCCCAGCGACCACGCCCCGGTGTGGGTGGAGCTGGGGGCCTGAGGGCCGCTCTCCGAG
>Ga0154020_10002709_pt1 | contig 21552 bp, 18 predicted proteins | sample Klosneuvirus_201_FD_109709 | JGI IMG/M metagenome (GOLD analysis project Ga0154020, IMG submission 109709) | Active sludge microbial communities from wastewater, Klosterneuburg, Austria - Klosneuvirus_20160825_MG | ecosystem: Engineered > WWTP > Aerobic digester > Activated sludge | place... | reverse complement strand
GGCGAGAAGGTCGCCTCGTTGATGCTCACTCCGGCGCTTGGTGCGAATCGCGCTGAACGCGAAGAGCTCCTCGCATTCATCACGCCCTCGCTCGCGATCGCGCTCCAGAACGCGACGTATCGCAGCGGATTGGAACGCTTGGTGGACGAGCGCACGCGCGAGTTGCGCGAGGCACAGAGCGCGCGAGAGAAGTTCTTTGGCAACGTCTCGCACGAGATTCGAACGCCGCTGTCGATCGTGCTCCTCGCCGTCGGCGATATCGAGAAGCGCGCGAAGGACAAGATGGATGCGCGCTCTCGTGCAGCGCTCGGGTCGATCCATGATTCCGCGCGCAAGTTGCTGAAGCTCGTCGACGAGCTGCTCCTCCTCGCGGCGGGTCAGGAGGGCAAGTTGAAGCTCGCCCCCGAAGCCACGAACCTCACCGCGCTCGTGACGAGCCTCGTCTCGGCGTGGACGCCCGCAGCCGAAGAAGCTGGCTTGACCATTGGAGCGAAGGCACCCAAGCCGATCACGGCGAAGGTCGATCCGGTCGCGATCGAGCGCGTGCTCACGAACCTCGTGTCCAACGCGGTGAAGTACACGCCGCGCGGTGGTGCAGTGGAGCTCGAGCTCGTTGAAGATGCCGATGGGATCCGCATCTCGGTCCTCGATAACGGCAAGGGCATCAGCGACGACCTGATGAAGCGCTTGTTCGGGCGCTTCGAGCGCGCCGATGGAGAACATCGCAAGATCACCGGCACCGGCATCGGCCTCTCGCTCGTGAAGCAGCTGGTCGAGCAACACGGCGGAACAGTCCAAGCTGTCGCGCGCAGCGGTGGCGGCACCGAGATGCGCGTCCGCCTCCCCGCGTCGGTCGTGATGACGCAAACCAAGACCGGGCCGATCCTGCGGCTCGTGGAGCACGTGAAGAGGCCGACGATTCCGCCACCGACGGTATCCGCCCCGGACAACGTCGCGAAGGGGACGATCCTCATCGCGGAAGACGATCCGCGGCTCGCGTCGATGATCGCCGAGCTGTTGTCGGACGAGTACGTGGTGTGCGTAGCCAACGATGGAGCCGCGGCCCTCGAGCTCGCGAAGCAGCACCAACCGAACTTGCTGATCACCGACGTCGACATGCCGATCATGGATGGCATCGAGCTGTCGAAGCGCTTCCGCGAAGTGATGAACGATCACCTCGCGCCGATCATCATCCTGTCCGCGGTCCTCGATCTCAGCACGCGCGTCGCGGGCCTCGATGCAGGCGCTGTCGACTACGTCACGAAACCCTTCGATCCGTCCGAGCTTCGCGCACGCGTTCGCTCGCAATTCCGCCAGCGCGACCTCGCGATGCGCCTCCACCGCGCAGAGCAGCTGTCGACGTTGAGCGTCCTCACGTCGGGCCTCGCGCATGAATTGCGCAACCCCGCAAATGGTGTTGTCAACGCGATCGAGCCACTCAAGATGCTCATGCCGCCCGAGCTGATGAAGCCCGGCGAGCCGATCGGCGAGCTCCTCGACGTGATGGGCGAGTGCGCCGCGCAGATCAACACTTTGTCGAAGCAGCTCCTAGGTTTCCGCGATCACGAGACGAACCTCCAGCTCCGCGAAGCGAGCCTTCGAGAGGTCGTGGACCGTGCCGTATCGATCTGTCGCGGCCCCCTCGAGAACGTCGAGCTCCGAATCGACATCCCTGCCGACTTGACCGTGATGTGCGCTCCCCCGCTGCTAACCCAAGTCTTTACGAACCTGTTCGAGAACGCCGCTCACGCGGCCGGCATGGGGTGGGTGAGCATCTCGACGGCCGTCAACGACGACTTCGTCTCGGTCATTGTCGGAGACAGTGGACCGGGAGTTCCCGTCGGGATGCGAACGAAGATCTTCGAGCCGTTCTTCACCACCAAACCGCAAGGTGTCGGGACAGGCCTGGGACTCCCCGTCTCGCGGGAGATCGCTTTGCGCCACGGAGGCACTCTCGAGGTTCAGGATCGAGGCACGACCTCGGTCTTCGTCGTACAGTTGCCTCGCCGCACCCCCGTGGACCTGGCGGCTCGAGTCGGGTGATGCTCGATCGGTATTCCTACGCACAGTTCCTTTTGACAGATGACTGCTGAAGACCCACGACCGCTAGTTCTCTACGTCGACGACGAGCGCGCGAATCGCATCGTCCTCGAACACTCGTTGAAGTCGGACTTCAACATCATGGTGGTGGAGAGCGGCGAAAAGGCGATCACCGTCTTCGAGGAACGCGAGGTCGCGGTTCTCGTCACCGACATGCGCATGCCCGGCATGGAGGGCGATCAGCTGCTGCGGATCGTGAAGGACCGTTGGCCCGCGACGATGCGCATGGTGATGACGGCGCACCAGGACATCGGCCCCATCCTTCGCGCGATCAACGAAGGTCTCGTCGCGCGATACATCATCAAGCCGTTCGAACGCCCCGAGCTCCTCCAGGTGCTTCGCTGGGCGTGCGAAGCCTGGGCGTTCGGCAAGGACTCGCAGGCGTTGCACCACCGCTTGATGGAGACCGAGCGCCTCGCCACGCTCGGTAGCATCGCGGGCCTGCTCGTTCACGATCTTCGCCAGCCGCTGATGTCGCAGCTCGTGAATATCGAGCACGTCGGAGAGCTCGCGAAGGACGCTGCTGCGATCACGAGCGCGGTCGAGAGCTCGTCGCTACCCGCCGACGTGAAGCACCGCGCGATCGCGATCCTCGGGGATCTCGAGGGCGTCGTCGTGGATCTCAAGCAGTCGACGATGCACCTCAGCGAGATGATCAGCGGTCTGCGCGATCTGGGTCGTCCACGTGCGTCGGTGAAGCTGACCAAGCCTTCGATCGACGCGGTTCCGATCATCAAGCACGCGATCGCCGTGTGCCAGGAGGTCGCGATGAAGTCGCGCACCTCGATCACGTACGTGGGTCCGAACAAGCTCCCGAACGCGCAAATGAATCAGACCGAGCTGATGCAGGTGCTGATCAACATCGTCGCGAATGCAGCGCAGGCCGTCGCCGCGCGAGGCGAGCCGAACGGCACCGTCAAGATCTCCACGCGGACGTCGGCACAGATGGTCGAGATCGAGGTCAAGGATAGCGGCGTCGGCATGGACGCCGAGACTCTCGCGAAGGTCGGTACGCCGTTCTTCACGACGCGCGATGAAGGCACGGGCCTCGGTATCGCGCAGGTCCAGCGCCTGGTCGGCAACGTCGGCGGACGATTCAAGATCGAGAGCAAGCTCGGCGCGGGGACCACCGTGACGATCGTTCTTCCCATCACGACCGCGTCGTAGATTCCACTGACAGTGGACCTCGCTACGAAGCGGCGCCTGCGTTGATCAGGATCTGCGCGAGGCGATCGAGGCCGAACGGCTTCTGCGCGTGCTCGTCGATATTCGCGTCCAGATCCTCGCGGCGCGTCGAGATCGCGGCGATGTAGAGCGGCGCGGTCGAACGAAGGCGCAGCTCGTTCGCGACTTCGTACCCGGTCATGTCGGGGAGAACGAGATCGAGCAACACGAGGTGCGGTGCGAACGCGTTCGCTTCGACGAGCGCCTCCTTCCCCGAGTAGACCGCACGCGCTTCGTGACCGAGCACACGGAGATGCCTGCACAACGCATTTGCGATCGACCGATAGTCGTCCACGACCAACACCCGCACTACATCCAGGATCACCCCGCGCTCGCAGATCCTCAATCGTGCTTTCGCGTTCCTCACGAGGGCTCTCACGCCGCAATTTGCGGCATGGACTTTCGGTCACACGAATCTCGGTTACTGCACGGATAGCAGCGTGACCGTTCCGATGCTCTTGCCGTCGTACGCATACGCCGCGACGTGGTTCGCGCCGAGCGCACCCTCGACGTGAACCACGCTGAAGGCACCTGCAACGCGTCCGCGCTCGCGCAGCGTGCTGCGGTCGAGCACGACGAGCTCTGTCTCGAGCGTCGCGACGATCAGCGAGTCACCGAACGTGACATCGCGAGCTGTGAGACGAGCGCGAGCCGTCTCTTTGCCACCGGGGTCGTACGCGACGAGATCGGCGTCGTCGCGAAGAACGAACCCTCCACGTCCGTCGAACTCGATGCTGGCGCTCGCGGGCTTCGGGATGCTCGCAATCGGTTTTCCCGATGCCGGATCGAGGATCGCGATCGAGGTCGCGTCATCGGCGCTCGTCGCGAGATCGAGCGTGGTGCCGCGAACCCACGCGAGCGTGTCGGGCGCGAGCTTCACGCTCCAGCGCGTCGCGCCGGTGCGCTCGTCGTGGAGCGACGCGACGCCCGGGGCCTTCGACGGCGCGCGCAGATCGAACACCGCGGCCTTCGTGCCCTTCGTTGCGGGGATGAAGGCAGCGACGTGGCGTCCCATCGCCGGAAGCGGCTTGCTCGTCCACAGCTTCTTGCCCGTCGCGCAATCGACGGCGACGATCTCCTCGGTGAAGCCGTAGAACCAGCACGTCTTCCCGTTCGGGGAGTGACCGCCGAATTGCGAGGGCTGCGGAAGCCGCCACGCCTCGGTGCCCTTCACGACGTCGATCGCCGCGGTGATCGTAGGCCCGCGCGACTTTCCTTGGCCACGCTTGCTGTCCTCGGCGCTGATCAGCGCGAGGTTCCCCGCTTTGCCGAACAGCGACTCCGACATGCCCCAACATCCCGCCGTGCGGCCGCTGTGACCGCCGTCGGCGTCGAGCTCGTCGATGTGCATGTACGTCTTCTCGTAGCGAGGCCCGAGGTCCTTGTTCGTCGCCGGATCGAACACCTGGAGGCTGCACTGGCAGCGCTGGATCGCGGCGCCTTCGAGCAGATCGAGCCAACACCCACCGTCCTCCCATGCGACACCGTTGTAGCCGCGCGTGCCGAGTGCGCGGACCTTGCCCGACGCCGGATCGATCGACGACAGCGTCTCGCCAAACCACGCGAGTACGCCGGCGCCCGACGCGAGCAGCGTGTGCCGGCCCTTCGCTTCCTGGATGACCTTCGACGTCCACGCCTTCTTGCCGGTGGCCGGATCGAAGCCCGACACGGTGAGGAACTTGTCGTCGACAACGACGAGCGTTCCACCCGCAGGCGTGGCGTCCCACGCTGGGACCTTCGCGAGCACGATCACCCCGATCAGCGGCAGCAGCATCGCGCGATCATGACATGGCGGCGCGCACCCGCTCGGCAAACCACGTGTAGCGGCGCTTTGCATCTGCATTGCGCACCGCGAGGCCGACCGCTCGCTTGCTCCCGACGAGGACCACGAGCTTCTTTCCGCGCGTGACCCCGGTATAGAGCAGGCTGCGTTGCAGCATCATGTAGTGCTGCGTGACGAGCGGGATCACGACGGCCGCGTACTCCGAGCCCTGGCTCTTGTGCACGCTGACCGCGTAGGCGTGAACGAGCTGGTCGAGCTCGGCGCGCTCGTAGACCACGTTGCGTCCATCGAAGTCGACATTGATGACGTTGTCCTCGGGGATGATCGATGCGATCACGCCGATGTCGCCGTTGTAGACGTTGCGGTCGTAATCGTTGCGCAGCTGCATGACCTTGTCGCCGGCGCGAAACACGCGTTCGCCGCGCGTGGTCTCGAGCTTGCCCGTCGCCGCTGGATTGAGCCGCGCCTGCAGCGCGTGGTTGAGCGCGTTCGTGCCGAGCTCGCCGCGATGCATCGGTACGAGCACCTGCACCTCGGTCACCGGATCGAAGCCAAAGCGCGAGGGGATGCGATTCGCGACGAGATCGACGATGGTGTCGCGTGCCGCGTCGGGGTCGTCGCGCGAGATGAAGTAGAAGTCGGACGTCGTCGTGCCGACCGGCGTGTCGAGGTCGGGTAGCTCGCCGCTGTTGATGCGGTGAGCGGACACCACGATCTTCGACTCCGCCGCCTGACGAAAGATCTCGGTCAGCCGGATCACGGTCGCTGCACCCGATTCGATCGTGTCGTGGAGCACTGCGCCCGCCCCCACGGACGGCAGCTGATCGATGTCACCCACGAGACACAGCTGCGCACCCGCGCGCATCGCGGACACGAGCGACTTGAACAGCCGCGCGTCCACCATCGAAGACTCGTCGATGATCACCATGTCGGCATCGAGCGGTGCCTCGTGGTTCTTCGTGAACCCGCCGGCCTGCGGCTGGAACTCGAGGAGGCGATGGATCGTGGTCGCCTCGTGCAGCGTTGCTTCCTGCAAGCGCTTCGCGGCGCGGCCCGTCGGTGCGGCGAGCGAGACGCGGCGATGCGTGAGCTTCGCGAGGTGCACGATCGCTTTCACGATCGTCGTCTTGCCGACGCCGGGGCCGCCCGTGATCACCACGACCTTGTCGACGAGCGCCGACTCCACGGCCTTGCGCTGTTGCGCTGCGAGCGTGACGCCGGTGACCGCTTCGAACGCGTGGATCGCTGCGTGGACATCGAGCCCCATGCCGCGCGCCGGCGTCTTCGCGATCTCCGCGAGCAGGACCGCGGCCTGCGATTCGGCTTCGTACGCGTCGACAAGCGCGGTGCACGCGCCGCGATCGCCGAGCGTCTCGCGGATCACGCGACCTGCGAGTGCGAGCGCCCCCAATCGCGGCGTGATCAGATCGCTGGCGATTCCGAGGAGCTCCGCAGCGGCCGCGACCAGCTCCTCGTCGGGAACGTGCATGTGGCCATCCTCGTTCGCCGTCTGCAGCGCGTGCAGCACACCGGCCTCGATGCGCTCGGGTGCGTCGCGGGCGATGCCGAGCTTCTCCGCGATCGTGTCCGCCGAGCGAAAGCCGATGCCCCACACCTCGTGCGCGAGGCGATACGGGTTCGCCTTCACGATCGCGATCGTGTCCTTGCCGTAGCGCTTCACGATGCGCGCCGCGAATGCGTCGCTGACACCATTGCCGCGCAAGAACACCATCACTTCCTCGACGTGCCGATGCGCCCCGATCGCTTCGGCGATCTCCTTCGCGCGCGCGGTACCGATGCCGGGAACCTCGGTCAGGCGATGTGGCGCGTTCCGGATCACGTCGAGGGTCTCGGTGCCGAACGTGCCGACGATGCGCTTCGCGTACGCGACGCCGATGCCGGGGATCATCCCCGAGCTGAGGTACTTCTCGATCCCGAGCGCCGTCTTGGGGACGATCTGCGTGAACGAGGACACCTTGAACTGACGGCCCCACTTCCGATCATCGACCCACGTTCCGTGAAGCGTGTACGGGACGCCTTCCTGGATCTCGACGAGGTGACCGACCACGGTGACCGGCACCTTGCCCGTGGATGGCGTGAACCGCGCGACCGTGTAGCCCGAGTCTTCGCCCTTGAAGACCACGCGCTCGAGCGTTCCTTCGATCGTGACGTCGGATGCAGACATCTCTACCGGGGGCGACTCCACGCGCTGCGCGTGATGCCTTCGACGATCGCGCGGAGCTTCGCGATCGATTCCGTGCGGAGCTCGGCCGATGACGGCGCTGCCAGCTCCTCGAGCAATGGAGCGAGTAGCGACAAGGAGTCATCGTCGAGCAGACCGAGCAGCTTGCGCGAATCCTCGAGCAGCGACGCGCGGCGGCGATGCACGGTGAGCCACGGCGGCGGCGTGGCATCGCGCGACGGCACCGGCGTCTCGGGCTCCCAGTGATCCTCGTCGGGTGCGGGGTGCAGCCGCTCGAGCTGTTCGCGAACCATCTCGAGCTCGCGTTGTAACGTGGTCGCACGCGAATACAGCGCTTCGGCATCGTCGCGAGCGGTCATGCTCAGCCTCGCTTGGGGGTGCGCGCCGTTTGGTTCGGCGAGCCATCGATGTACTCGACCGCGTCCTTGCACGACAGGCTCTCGTAGCCCATCAGCGAGTCCACATCGCGAAACACGTCGGGACACTCGACGGCGCAGCGCGACCGATCGTCGGCGGAGTGGCCGGGCTTGCACTCGACATAGTGCGAGCACGCGCCATCGCACGTGCCGGTGAGCCGCGGTGTGGTCAATCGCCGGACGATGCAGCCCGCGAGCGTCGCGCCGATCAGCAGGGCGAGCACGATGCTCTTCATGCACGCTCCCCATGCCGGCCGGCACCACGCGAGAATCGCCCCGCGCCTTCCATCGCTTCGGCGAGCGCGCGCGATCCGAGCTCGAGCTCCTTCGCGAGCGCGACATCGAGATCGAGATCGTGTTGCAGATACGCGCTCGTGCGATCCGCACGCATTGCCGCTTGCGGCAGCTCCGCGAGCTCGGCGGCGAGCGCCTGCGCGGCGGCGAGCGCCGTTCCCGACGGAACTACGCGATTGACGAGGCCGAACGCCAGCGCTTCGTGCGCCGAGACCGCACGCCCCGTGAGGATCAGATCGAGCGCGCGCGACAGGCCGATCAAGCGTGGCAGACGAATCGTGCCACCATCGATCAGAGGAACACCGAACCGACGACAGAACACGCCGAGCACCGCATCGTCATCGGCAACGCGCAGGTCGCACCACAGGGCGAGCTCGAGGCCCCCCGCGACGGCGTGGCCCGAAATCGCCGCGATCACCGGCTTGCCGAGCAGCATTCGCGATGGTCCCATCGGACCATCACCGTCGGGCGCGACGCGGTTCGGCGTGCCTGCGGCCATCGCCTTGAGATCGGCGCCCGCGCAGAACGTCCCGTGGTCACCCGCGAGCACCGCCACGCGAGCGCTGTCATCGGCATCGAATGCACGAAACGCATCGGCGAGCTGCTGCGCGGTCTCGCGATCGACGGCGTTCTTCGCGGCGCGGCGATCGATGATCACCGAAGTCACCGCTCCCGTCCGCTCGATGCGAATCATCCCAAGAGTCTAGTACAGTGGCGCCATGGCTGGGTGTAAGCGAATCGCGATGCTATCGAGCGGCGGGGATGCGCCCGGGATGAACGCCGCGATCCGCGCGGCCGCCCTGGTCGGACGGTCACTCGGCGCGGACATCGTCGGGATCGAGCGCGGCTACAAGGGGCTGCTGGAGGACGCGTTCGTCCCGCTCATGCCCACCGACGTTCAAGGGATTCTCCGAGAGGGCGGCACGATCCTCGGATCGGCACGCTCCAAAGAGTTCCACCACCGCGAGGTTCGCGATCGAGCGCGAACGATCCTCGCCAACCGCGGCGTCGACGGGCTGATCGTGATCGGCGGCAATGGCTCGCTGACCGGTGCGATGTACCTGGCCGATCCGAAAGAGATCGGCGATGGACCGTCGCTCAAGGTCATCGGCATCCCCGCCTCGATCGATAACGATCTCGGCTTCACCGGCATGTCGATCGGCGTCGACACCGCGATGAACACGATCGTCGAGGCGGTCGACAAGATCGCCGATACCGCGACCGCGCACGATCGCACGTTCATCATCGAGGTGATGGGCCGCGACTGCGGGTACCTCGCGATGACGTCCGCGATCGCCGTCGGTGCCGACCTCGCGCTGTTCCCCGAGGCGGGCAAGCCGGAGTCCGCGATCGTCGATCAGATCGTCAACACGGTGCTCACGGTTCGCAGCCGCTCGCGCAAGTCACGCCGCGTGATCATCATCAAAGCCGAAGGCGTCGCGATCCCGACGGAGCGCCTCAAGGATCTCGTCGACGCGCGCCTGAAGGACAGGTTGCCAGGTGCGGACTCTGCGGGGATCGAGACGCGCGTGACGGTGCTCGGTCACGTCGTGCGCGGTGGTCGTCCCACGGCGCAGGATCGCCTGATCGCCTCGCGGCTCGGCAACGTCGCGGTGCGCGCGTTGATCGCGGGCGACAACCTCAAGATGGCGGCGTGGATGCCGCCGACCGATGTCCCGGAGGATGTCGGTCGTCCCTCGCCGGCCGATCCGAAGATCTGGCTCGTCGACCTCGCTGCGGTTCTCGTCGAGACCGAGAACCTCTTGAAGGGGCGTAGCCCCCTCACGCGATGGCGCGCCGGCGCCTTCGACGAGATCGAGGACGCGCTCCTCCTGTGACGCGACCGACGGACGGCGAGCTGTACACCCTCTTCGATCGTTCGCCGATCGGCATGTATCGAAGCACGCGCGACGGCAAGCTGCTGTATTGGAACGCGGCGCTCTCTCGCATCCTCGGGTACAGCAACGAGGAGATGGCGACCATCAACGTCGTCCGCGATCTCTATGTCGATGCCGGCGAGCGCGAGCGCCTCGTCGCCGAGTTCGGTCCGTTGGGCATGGTCGACGGCGCGACCGTGAAGTGGCGGCATCGCGACGGACGCGTGCTCACGATTCAATTGTTCGGACACATCGTCGACGGCGACGGGGTCGAGAGCTTCGACGCGTCGGTCATGGACATCACCGAATCGAATCGCCAGCGGGAGGAGCTCGAGCGCACGGCGGCGATCCTCGACGTGGTGGTCGATCAAGTCCCCGCGATCTGGTGGATGGTCGATCACGACATTCGCATCCTGCGCGTCGGTGGTCCCACGCAGGAGGTCCTCGGCTATCCACCGGAGACGTTCGTCGGCCAGACGATCGGGCAAGCCATCGACGACGATCCGACCGCCACGCGCGCGGATGGATCGATCGAAGCGCACCAGCGTGCGCGGCGAGCGTGCGCGCTTCTCCAGCGACTACCGCAACAAGATGCTCGAGAACACCGTCGCGCCGTTTCGCGTGAACGGCGAGATCGTCGCAGCGATCGGCACGCTGATCGATGTCACCGCGACCCGCGCGTTCGAGCGCCGCATGGTCGATGCGCAGCGCGCCGAATCCCTCGGTGTGCTCGCCGGCGGGCTCGCTCACGACTTCAACAACCTGCTCGTCGCGATCCTCGGCAACGCCGATCTCGCACTGCGCGATATCTCGCCGGGCACTCCTGGCCGCGCGGCGCTCGAGAACATCCGGAATGCCTCGCTGCGCGCCGCGGAGCTCACGGATCAGCTCCTCGCGTATGCGGGTCGGGGCTCGGTATCGTCGGAGCGCGTCGTCCCCAAGCCGCTCGTCGAGGAGCTCTTGCGGATCTCGTCCCCTCAGACCGCCACCAACGTCGCGATCGAGGTCGACATCGCACCGACGCTCGCGATCCGTGGTGACGCCGCGCAGGTCCGCCAGGTGGTGATGAACCTGATCGCCAACGCGCGAGATGCGCTCGGTGATCGAGGTGGACACATTCGCATCACCGCCACGCACGTCGTCCTCGACGGAAGCGCCGATCCCGACGACATCGTCACGCCGTCCGCGGGCGCCTATGTCTCGTTCGACGTCACCGACGATGGCCCCGGCATGGATGTCGAGACACGACGGCGCATCTTCGATCCGTTCTTCACCACCAAGCCGACCGGGCACGGGCTCGGTCTCGCGGCGGTGCTCGGCATCGTGCGTGCGCACGGTGGCGGGTTGCGCGTGCGCTCCTCGCCGGGTTCGGGGGCGACGTTCGAGGTCATCTGGCCCGCGACGAGCACACCCGCCAGCGTCCCGGCCGTCCAGTCTCCGACGAAAGCGATCCTCGTCGTCGACGATGAAGATCTCGTTCGCGATGTCGTCGTTCGCATGATCGAAGACCTCGGCTATGCGGCGATCCCGGCGCCCGATGGCATCGTCGCGCTCGATCTCGCCGCGAAGCACGACGTGCACGCTGCGCTCGTCGATCTGACGATGCCTCGCATGTCGGGTGCGGAGCTCGTGGCTCAGCTGCGGGCTCGGTATCCCGCCATGAAGATCGTGCTGTGCACCGGCTACGACCGCGATCGCAAGGGACCGGTCGTCGCGGACGCGTACCTCCCCAAGCCCTTCCGCATGGAGGCCCTCGAGGCCATTCTCGCGAAGCTCGTGTCCAAGGCCGATTAGCCCATTGCGAACTGTGTAGGACGGCGTGCTCGGGTCAGCGCAGCGAGTATCCTAAGAGCCGTGACCGACGCGTCTGTCCAACCCACCATCAAGGTGCTCCTCGTGGAGGACGATACGCGTCTCGCGCAGCTCACCGCGCGCTACCTCGAGAGTCACGGCGTGGTCGTCACGATCGCGCAGGATGGACTCGAGGGTCAGGCCGAGGCGCTGCGCCGCCAGTACGATTGCCTCGTCCTCGATCTGATGTTGCCGGGTCGAGACGGGCTCGAGGTCACGCGCGAGCTCCGGGCGCGAACCGATGTGCCGATCGTCATGGTCACCGCGCGCGGCGAGGAAGCGGATCGCGTCCTCGGCCTCGAGGTCGGTGCAGACGACTACGTGACCAAGCCGTTCTCCCCGCGCGAGCTGCTCGCACGCATCCGCGCGACCGTGCGCCGCGTGCGCGGACAAGCGGGTCCGGCGCAGCAGACCATTATTGTTGGTGGTCTCGTCCTCGATCCGCAGCGCATGACGGTGACGCTCGACGGCAAACCCGTCGACGTGACTGCCTACGAGTTCTCGATCCTGCGCGCACTCGCCCAGCGTCCCGGCCGCGTTCTCTCGCGCGAGCAACTGCTCGATCTCGCGAAGGGCAGCGCGGAGCTCTCGTTCGATCGATCGATCGACGTCCATGTCTCGCGACTGCGCGCGAAGCTCGGAGATGACAGCCGCAGCCCGAAGATCCTGAAGACGGTCCGCGGTGTCGGGTATCTGCTCGCCGGCGGTCAAGGCTTCGACTCGTGACCGAGCGACGCCGGCCTCGCCTCGTGTGGCGGGTCTACGCGTTTGCGGCGTTGATGTCGATCGGCGTCATGATCGTGCTGCTCGTGTTGCCGCGTTACATCCGCGGAGCGCGCTACCTCGAGCCGCAGGCCGCGCTCGTGCAGTACCTCGTCGAGCGACTCTCGTTGAAGAAGCCCGCCGAGTTCACCGAGACGATGGTGCGCGTCGAGGCGCGAGTGCGCGGCAGGCTCTCGCTGTTCGACACCCATGGAAAGGTCGTTCGCACGAACATCGAGCCCGCGCTCGAGCGTGCGAGCGCCGACGAGTTGAACGACCTGAAGTCATCGAAGTGGTCGCTAAGCACCGGCCGCATCGTCGTGCGCTCCGACGACGGCACGCTGATCGGCGTGTATCACCCGAATCGCCCGGGGTTTCCGTGGGACTACGTGCTGCCGCTCGGCGGGCTCGTCTTGATCCTCGTCGGGGCGGCGTCGGTGTGGTTCGTGCGTCGCCTCGCACAACCGATGGATCAGCTCGCCGTCGCTGCGCGTCGCTTCGGCGAAGGCGACACCGCGGCACGCGCGAAGCTCGATCGCGATGACGAGCTCGGCGATGTGGGTCGCGCGTTCGACGAGATGGCCGAGCGCACGAGCGTCGTGCTGCAAGCCCAGCGGCAGTTGATGGGCGATGTCTCGCACGAGCTGCGCACGCCGCTCGCGCGTATTCGCGTCGCCCTCGAGCTCGCAGCCGAGGATCCCGTCGCCGCGAAGGACGTGCTCGCCGATGTCGGCGCGGATCTCGACGAGATCGATCAGCTGATCGGCGACATCCTCACCACCGCACGCCTCGACAGCGTCGACGTCCATGTCGACCGCCGGCCGACGACCGTCGGCGAGCTCGCCGACCGCGCGATCAAGCGCTTCGCGACGCGGCATCCACATCGCAAGCTCGAGCAAGCGATCACCGGCGGCGACCGCGAGATCGAGTGCGATCCGGTGCTCCTCCGTCGCGCGGTGGACAACCTGCTCGACAACGCGGCGAAGTATTCGGATTCGACGTCGCCGGTGACGCTCGCGGTGGTGCCGAACGGCACGCGCGTGGCGTTCGAGATCATCGATCGCGGCATCGGCATGTCCGGCGCCGAGCTCGAGCGTGCGTTCACGCCGTTCTGGCGGGCGGATGGCAGCCGCACTCGCAAGACCGGTGGAGTGGGCTTGGGGCTCGCGTTGGCGCGCCGTATCGCGCGCGTACACGGCGGTGACGTCACGCTGGCATCGGAGGTCGGCAAGGGCACGACCGCAACCCTCGACGTCCCGCTCGTGGTCGATCCGTAAACTAACGGAATCGCGCAGCAATATTCTGCAATACGGGAGCAATGGAACGTACAGAGCGGGGTATCAACGTGACTGTATGAAGCGCTGGATCCCGAGAATCATCGTGTTGGCGGTCGTAGCCGGCGCAGCAGCGTTCCTGATCATCAAGAAGCCGTGGGCCAAGAGCGTCCCGCCGATCACCTACTCCACCGTGCAGGTCCAGAAGGGCAACATCGCGGCGCAGGTCACCGCGAACGGCACGCTGTCGGCGAAGGGCACCGTGCAGGTCGGCGCGCAGGTGTCCGGACGTATCACGGATCTGTTCGTCGACTTCAACGACAAGGTGAAGAAGGGCCAGATCATCGCGAAGCTCGACGAGCAGGTCCTGCAACAGCAGATCACGTCGTCGTTGGCGTCGCTCGCGCTCGCGAACGCGAACGTGAACAAGGCCGCCGTCGCGGTGTCCGATGCGGATCGCCAGCTCAAGCGCCAGAAGACGCTGCAGGAGCAGCAGCTCGTCGCGGGTGCCACCGTCGAAGCGGCCGAGGTCGCGTACGACACCGCGAAGGCTTCGCTCCTCGCCGCGAAGGCACAGGCGCAGCAGGCCGCCGCGCAGCTCGCGCAGGCGAAGACGAGCCTCGGCTACGCGACCATCTACTCGCCCGTCGACGGTGTCGTGCTGTCGCGCGCCGTCGAGAAGGGGCAGACCGTGCAGTCGTCGATGACGGCGCCGACGCTGTTCACGATCGCCGAGGATCTCGCGGTCATGCAGATCGACACCGCCGTCGGTGAAGGCGATGTCGGCTTGCTCAAGGACGGCATGGACGCGCAGTTCACCGTGGATGCGTTCCCCGGCAAGACGTTCAAGGGCAAGGTGCGCCAGGTTCGCAACGCGCCGACGACCACGCAGGGCGTCGTCACGTACGACGCGGTGATCGACGTCGACAACAGCGATCTCCAGCTGCGCCCCGGCATGACCGCGAACGTCACGTTCGTGCTCGCGCAGGTCGCGGATGCGATCAAGATTCCGAACTCGGCGCTGCGGTTCAAGCCGACGCGCGAGCAGATGCAGGCGCTGCGCGGCGATCGCGGATCGGGCTCCGGCTCGGGCCGACGTGGACGCGGCTCGGGCTCGGGCTCGGGTGGTCGCGGTAGTCAGGGCAGCGGCAGTGGCACCGATTCGCCGTTCGCACAGACCGGTGGCTCCACGCCGCCGTGGATGGGCGGCGACGGCGGCGTTCGCATGCGCGACTTCGGCGACAAGAAGCCCGTGTGGAAGCTCGTCGACGGCAAGCCGAAGATGGTGCTCGTGAAGCCGGGCCTCACCGATGGCTCGACGACGGAGATGGTCGAAGGCGATCTCCAGCCCGGCGATCAGCTCGTCACCGAGATCCAAGGCGTCGCGAAGACCAACACGCGCAGAACGGGACCGTTCTGATGGTGGCCCCGGCGAGCAGCACGCTCATCGAGATGCACGGCATCGAACGCACGTACATCATGGGCGACAACAAGGTCTACGCGCTGCGTGGCGTCGACCTGACCATCGAGCGCGGTGCATCGATCGCGATCATGGGCCAGTCGGGCTCCGGCAAGTCGACGCTCATGAACATCATGGGCTGCCTCGATCAGCCCACGAAGGGCAAGTATCTGCTGAACGGCCGCAACGTCGCGACGCTGTCCAAGGCGGCGCTCGCCGACGTGCGTGGCCGGATGATCGGCTTCGTGTTCCAGAGCTTCAATCTGCTCTCGCGTACAGCGCGCTCGAGAACGTCGAGATGCCGCTCATGTATCAGGGCATCGGCGGTCGCGCGCGCCACGACCGCGCGATGGCCGCGCTCGAGCGCGTGGGCCTGAAGGGCCGCGAGCACCACACGCCGAGCCAGCTCTCCGGCGGGCAGCAGCAACGCGTGGCGATCGCGCGCGCGATCGTCAGCGAAGCGCCGTTGATCATGGCCGACGAGCCGACGGGCGCACTCGACACGCGGACCTCGTACGAGGTGATGGCGATCCTGCAAGGCTTCGTCGCCGAGGGAACGACGCTGATCATCGTCACGCACGAAGCGGACATCGCCGCGTATGCGCGCCGCGTGATCACGTTGCGCGACGGACTCATCATCAGCGACCAGGAACAGACGCCGATCGATGCGAAGTCCGCATACGACAAGCTGCCTCCGCCGCACAAAGAAAGCGCGGCGGCGTCGTGAGCATCTTCACCACGTTCAAGCTCGCGTTGCGTGCACTGTGGCGCAACAAGGTCCGCACGATGCTGACGATGCTCGGCATCGTGTTCGGCATCGGCGCGGTGATCGCGATGGTCGCGGGCGGTCAGGGCGCACAGGCGTCCGTGAAGGAGGTGTTCGCATCGCTCGGCACGAACGTGCTCCAGGTGTCCTCCGGATCGACGCGCCAAGGCGGCGTGATGGGCGGCGGCGGCTCGTCGCTGTCGATCACGTGGGACGACATGGAGGCGATCAAGAACGAGGTGCCGACGGTGAAGTACGTCGCACCGCTGATGCAGGCGCGCAACACGCAGATCGCGTCGGACCTGACCAACTGGAACACCACGGTCTACGGCACCACCGCCACGTGGTTCGCGATCCGGACTTGGGCCGCGGCCGAAGGCGCCGTGTTCGACGAGGATACCGGCAACTCGAACGCGAAGATCGCCGTCATCGGCAAGACGGTGAAGACGCAGTTGTTCGGCGAGAGCGATCCGATCAACCAGACGATCCGCATCAACAGCCAGCCGTACGAAGTGGTCGGTGTGCTCGTGTCCAAGGGCCAAGGCCCGATGGGTGACAACGACGACATCGTCGTGATCCCGCAGAAGACGTATCAACAGAAGCTGTCCAAGGGCCTCGGCAAGTACATCCCCGGCCAGATCATGGTCACCACGCAGGAGGATGGCCAAGCCGATCAGACGATCGCGAAGATCAGCGGACTGCTCCGCGATCGCCACAAGCTCGATGCTTCCGCCGAAGATGACTTTCGCATTCGCAACCCGGCCGAGTTCGCGCAGGCACAGCAAGACTCCACGCAGCGCATCGCGACGCTGCTCGCCATCGTCGCCGCGGTGTCGCTGCTGATCGGCGGCATCGGCGTCATGAACATCATGCTCGTCAGCGTGATCGAGCGTACGCGCGAGATCGGCATTCGCATGGCCGTCGGCGCGAAGCCGCTCGACGTCATGACGCAGTTCCTCGTCGAATCGCTCGTGCTGTCCGCGATCGGCGGCGTACTCGGGCTCGGGCTCGGCTACGAGGCTGCGAAGTTCATGGCCGAGTACTTCGGCTGGAAGTTCTTCTTCCCGATGGACACCGCCGCGATCGCGTTCGGCGTGTCGGCTGGCGTCGGTGTGGGCTTCGGCCTGTACCCCGCGATCCGCGCCTCGCAGCTCGATCCGATCACAGCACTGAGGTACGAGACATGAAGTCGATCCGCCATCTGCTCGTCGTCGCGTTGCTGGCAACCCCGGCCTTCGCGGAACCCCGTCAAGAGACGCTGACGCTGCCACGCGCGATCGAGATCGCGATGAAGCAGCAGCCGTCGATCCGCCAGGCGCAAGCCTCGATCGAAGCGGCGGAAGGTCGCGTCGATCAGGCGAAGGTCGCGCGCAAACCCACGGTCACCGTGTCCGCGAGCGTCGGTGTGTCGTCGGGGCGCGGAACCGCCACGACGACCGGAAGCACCACGAGTGGCTTCTTCGATCCGTTCATCTCGACGGGCCTCGCCGCGCAGATCGGCTGGCGCATCTTCGATTTCGGCCAGACCAAGGCAAACATCGAAGCCGCCGAAGCGAGCGCGGAAGCGGTTCGCTCGCAGATCAACACCACGAACCTCGATGTCGAGACCGACGTAGCGGTCACGTTCCTCGAGGCGGTCGCGCGGCAGCGGCTGATCACCGTCGCGGAGGCCACGGTGAAGTCCGAAGAGACGCACCTCGATCAAGCCCGCAAGTTCGTCGCCGCGCAGGCAAAGGATCCGATCGAGGTCGCGCAAGCCCAAGCGCGCGCCGCGAACGCACGCTCGGCGCTCGCGTCCGCGCAGTCCGACGCCGCCGTCGCGATGGCGAACCTCCGCAGCGCGATCGGCTGGGGCGACCCCGAGGTCAGCTTTGTTGTCGACAACCAGTGGCCCACGCCCCCGACGGCGGATCCCGCGGGCCTTCCGGCGCTCGTCGACTCCGCACGCAAGCAGCGTCCGGAGATCCTCTCCGCCGACAAGCAGATCCTCGCAGCCGAGGCGAGCCTCTACGCGGCGCGTGCTAGCAATCGTCCCGTGCTGTCGGCGAGCGCGCAGACGCAGTGGGGGCCCGATCAGGACGATTGGGGACCAGAGCCGACGTGGAACGCGGGCCTCGTGCTGTCGTGGCAGATCTACGACGGCGGCTCGAGCCACGCGAGCCAGCGCATCGCGAACGCGAACCTCGCCTCGGCGAAAGCGTCGCGCGACGCACTCGTGATCTCGCTGACCTCGGAGCTCGATGCCTCACGCGCGCGCATCGTCGCGAACCGCGCGAACGTCACCGCGTCCACCGAAGCCGTCGAAGCCGCGCGCGCGCAGCTCAAGCTCGCCGACGCACGCTACGCGCAGGGCCTCGGCAGTCAGATCGAGCTCGCCGACGCGCAGACCGCGGTCACCACCGCCGAGGGCAACTTGATCCAAGCGGAGTGGCAGCTCGCGAACGCGTGGGCATTGCTCAAGCGCGCACTCGGCGGCGTGGAATGAAGAGCATCGATCGCGCGTCGTGGCGCGAGCAGCCGTGGAAGAACGGCGGCGGCACGACGCTCGAGATCGCGTGCTGGCCGTCGTGGTCGCCCGATGCGCCGATCGCGAGCCATGCGCCGAACGAGACGAACACGACGAGCACGCCGAATGCGACGAGCACGCCGAATGCGACGAGCGCGACGAACACCGATGACTACGACGTGCGGGTCTCGCTCGCCGACGTCACGACGAGCGGGCCGTTCTCGTCGTTCCCGGGCTATCGCCGGCACACGTTCCTCGTCGGTCCCGCGCCGATCCGCCTCGGTGACATCGAGCTCGTCGCACCCGGCGATCACCTCGAGCTACCGGGCGAAGCCACGATCGAGGCGACGCTGTTGGCGGGCACCACGCAGCTGCTCAACGTCCTCGTGCGCGCATCGTTGCCGGTCACGGTCGGTCGCGGTCACACCGCGCATCCCGTGCGGTTCACCTTCGACCTCGGAACGAAGCTCGCGCACGCGAGCGACTCGGCCGAGACGATCGATGCACGCGACTGCGTGTGGGTCGCTTGATCCATCGCTAAGCCTCCGTTCCGATCCACTCGGCGATCGAGTGATGACGGCCATCGCCGATCACGACGTGATCGATGATCGGGATTCCGATCAGCGAGCCGGCTTCGCGCAAGCGACGCGTGAGCTCGATGTCATCGTGGCTCGGCGTGGAGTCACCCGTCGGATGATTGTGCGCGAGCACGCCTCCCGCCGCGGCCATGCGCACGAGCGGCCGAAACACCTCGCGCGGATGCACGGCGACATCGGCGACGGAGCCGCGCCCCACCTCGACGACATCGAGGACGCGATTGCGAACATCGATGCCGATCACGACGAAGATCTCCTGCTGGAGCCCCGCCATACGGGGAGCGAGCAACCGATAGACGTCCTCGGCGCGGCCGAGCGTGTCGCGTTGGGTGGCCGCACCGACGGCGCGCCGCCCGAGCTCGAACGCGGCGCACACGCGATCCGCGCGCGCTTTGCTCACGCCGGTCAATCGCGAGAGCTCGCGAGGCGTGGCGCGCGACAACGCACCGATGCCGCCGTGTTGCTTGATCAGATCCGCAGCGACCGTGCGTCCGCGGTGTTCTCTCGCACCGAGAAGCAGCGCGAGCAGGTCTTCGTCACCGAGCGTTCGTTCCATGCGCACGACGACAGCAAACCGTGCGCCAGCGATTCGCGCGCGTGAACCTGCGTAGTTGCGCCGCGGTTTGTCCGCCGGCTGGACTTTGTCCGGCCGGTATTCGGACGGACAAGTGCTATCGTCCAGCGATGTTCGTGTGCAGCGAGTGCGGGGCAGCTGGACCCGCGCCAGGAATCTGTCCCGCCGACGGAACGGAGATGGTCTCGATCGGCGAGGACTTGCTCCTCGGCCAAACGATCGGTGCGTACCGGGTCGCCCGCTTGCTCGGTATCGGCGGCATGGGGCGCGTGTACAAAGGCGTGCATCCGGGCATCGGAAGTCGCGTCGCGATCAAGGTGCTGTCGCGCGAGTGCAGCGATCGCCGTGACCTCGTGGATCGCTTCTTCAGCGAAGCGCGCGCCGTGAATCTGATCCGTCACGAGAGCATCGTGAACGTCCTCGATCTCGCGATGCTGCCGGATGGCCGGCCGTACATCATCATGGAGTACCTCGACGGCGCGCCGCTCGCGAACATCGTCGAGATGAGCGTGCACCGCCAGATGCCGCTGCCGCTCGGCGGGATCGCGCGATTGTGCGCGGAGGTTCTCGACGCGCTCGGTGCCGCGCACGCGAAGGGCGTGGTCCATCGCGATCTCAAGCCCGACAACATCTTCATCGCGCCGTCGGGTCGTCCCAAGGTGCTCGATTTCGGCATCGCGAAGCTGACCGATCTCAAGGGATCGGCCACCGCGACGGGCTCGCTGCTCGGGACACCGCACTACATGGCGCCCGAACAGGCCGCCGGTCGCCACGTCGATCATCGCGCCGACATCTATGCGATGGGCGTGATCCTGTTCGAGTGCGCGACGGGACAGAAGCCGTTCGTCGCGGACTCGCTGTTCGATCTGTTGCGCAAGCACGTCGAGGCCCCTCCGCCGATGCCGCGGTCCCTGCGACCGGACATCCCGCCCGCTCTCGAGCACGTCATCCTGTGCGCGCTCGCGAAGTCTCCGGACGAACGCTTCGCGAGTGCGCAAGCGATGAGCATGGCGCTCCAGCAAGCGACGCAGGGCTTGCCCGAAGCGCAGTGGGCGCCGATCTCCGGCGGGCCCGACTTCGCGTCGACGATGCCACGCGCCGCATGGTCGCCGACGCCGCCGCAGAGCTGGAGCGGCAATCAGCGCTCGCACGCGCGTCCGTCCGCACCGCCGCCGAACATGCCGCCGGCGGTGCACCAGACCACGGTGTCCGCGTCGTCGGGGCAGTTGCAGACGCAGCCCACGCAAGCGAAGCCGAGCGGCGGATCGAAGAAGGGGCTCGTCATCGCGCTCCTCGCGCTCGTGCTCGTCGGTGGTGGCATCGCCGCGGCGGTGACATTCGGCGGCGGGGACGGCTCGCAGCAGGTCGCCGCGAATGATCCACCAGCGACGACGCCGACCACGCCACCCACCGCGCAGCCCACGCCTCCCGCGCCACACACACCTCCGGCACCCGTCGCTGCGGCCAAGGCCGACGACGATGACGACACCGACTTCGACAAAGAGATGGCGAAGGTACAAGCGCAGGTCGAGCAGCAGACGAACGACGCGCTGAAGCAGGCGCAACAGACGACCGCGGACCGCCTCGCCGACGCGAAAGCGAAGCTCGAGAAGGCTGGCATCAAGACGAAGATCGCGCAGGACCCGCTCGCCGAAGCAGCGGAGTCAGCCCTCGGCGGTGGTGCACCGAGTGGGTCCAGTGGCGGTCCCAATACGAGTGGATGGTTCGATCGTCATCCGGTCTCGCCGCCGTCGCGTGCGTGGTCGAAGATCGACATCGGCAAGCACGTCGAGTGGGCGATCGCCGAAGCGAAGCGCAACGTGCCCGACGCACAGCTCACGCGCATCGATGTCTCGCACGCGTTCGC
>Ga0154020_10002708_pt1 | contig 21555 bp, 21 predicted proteins | sample Klosneuvirus_201_FD_109709 | JGI IMG/M metagenome (GOLD analysis project Ga0154020, IMG submission 109709) | Active sludge microbial communities from wastewater, Klosterneuburg, Austria - Klosneuvirus_20160825_MG | ecosystem: Engineered > WWTP > Aerobic digester > Activated sludge | place... | reverse complement strand
GCCGGATGATGTGGACACCTTCTTCGCGCTGGGGCAGCGCCTGTCGCAGCTCACCTACAACTACCAGAACCGCATCGGCAGCGGCTTCCTGGAGGAGAACGACGGTGGGCTGACCGTCTTCGGGCGCGCGATCGTGAAGCGCATGGAGCAGGTGGGCATGGCGGTCGACGTGTCGCATTGCGCCGATCGCACCACGCTGGATGCGCTGGACGTGGCCACGCGCCCGGTTGTCTTCTCGCATGCCAGTTGTCGGGCACTGCTCCCCGGTCACCTGCGCTGCAAGACCGACGAGATGATCACCAAAATGGCGCGCACCGGCGGGGTGATGGGGATTCCGTTCCTGCGCATGATGGTCCACGCGTCCGAGCCGGTGACCCTCGAGCACGCGCTCGACCACTTCGATCATGTGCGGAAGCTCGTGGGTATCGAGGCGCTGGCGGTGGGAAGCGACATGGACGTGGTGGGGAACCCGAACCCGGTCAACGGTCCCGGCGCGGGCAACCCGGCGACGCCGAACTTCGAGCGGTATCGCCTGCACACCGATGCCAAGGGAGAGCTGCTGCTGACGATCGCCGGTCTCGATCACCCCAGGCGCACGTTCGACCTCACCGAAGGGCTCATCCGTCGCGGCTACAGCGACGCGCACATTTCGCTCATCCTGGGAGGCAACGCGATGCGGGTCTTCCGTGCACTGTGGAACGCATGACTCACGCCACCGGATCGTTCGAGGTCACCATCACGCCGCAGCCCGCCGCCGACTACGCTGACGGCCAGTCGTTAGGGCGCTTGACCATCGACAAGACGTTCAGCGGCGATCTGGTCGCGGGTAGCAAGGGGCAGATGCTCACCGCGATGTCGGCGGTGAAGGGATCGGCCGGCTACGTCGCCATCGAGCGGGTCACCGGGACGCTGGCGGGGCGCGAGGGGAGCTTCGTCCTGCAGCACAGCGGGACGATGGCGCGTGGCACCAGCTCCCTCGCGCTCGACGTCGTCCCCGACTCCGGGACCGGCGGGTTGGCCGGCATCGTCGGGAGCATGTCGATCGACGTCAGCGACGGGAAGCACGCGTACGGCTTCGACTACACGCTGCCTGACGCTGCCTGACGCTGGCCGCTAGACCCCCAGCCACGTCCAGTTCGTGTTGCTGGGGTCGCACTCCTCGGGTCGCACCGGACGCATGAACACGTCGATGCTCAGGTAGACGACCTTCGACACGGGGTACAGCGCGATGGGCGTGACCAGCATCCCGAGGGCAGCGCCGTACGTCAGCGCATCCCAGTTCACGTCGGGCCACGACAGCACGAGCGTGGTCCCCATGATGACGGCGAACAGGAACTCGGCGATGATCAGGTTGAAGAACATCGCTCCCGTGAAATAGCTGTCGCTGGACCGCTCGAAGCGAAAGTGGCAGGTGGCGCAGCGTGTGTGCACCGTCCCCCACGACTTGGCGACCCGGGACTTGCCGCAGTTGGGGCACCGCAGGCGCACCGCGCGCCACAGCAGGCGCAGCGCGTTGGTGAGCGTGCGGTCCGGCTCCGGGGCGGAGGAGGAGCCAGAAGGTTTGGCGCGTGGTGACGACGCGAGCGAGTTCATGGAGCCGGGACCTGCGAGAAGGAGTGAGCCGATCGGCGGCGCAGGGTATGCGTCGGGCGCTGGGCAACTCGAAAGCTAAGCGCCGCTGCCGCCGGCTGCCCGGACCAACCCGCCAGGACCGCGGACGACACTCAGACGACGGGCGAAATCGTCGGTGGCCCGGGCAACGTCGGCAAGATCCCTCTTTCGCGACCGCCGCCAGCGGAACAGCATGTCAGCATGTCCGACCGACAGAATGAGGACCGCGCCCTCGACCAACTCCCCTCCGCACGGTCCCCTGTGCTCAAGTCGGCAGCGTCGATCCTCGTCCTGCTGACCACCGTGGCGCTCTACAGCGCCTGGCGAGACCCACGTCCCGCCGCCGACCCCGCCCCGGGCCACGGTGAGAGCACGCCGAGCCGCACCGCGGCGGCAACCGACGCGCGCGCGGTCAACGGTGGCGCGATCTGGCAGCGCTTCTGCGCGGCCTGTCACGTCGCATCGGCCGCCGGCATCGCCGCCCTCGGCCCGGTGCTGCTCTCGCGGGAATATCTCGAGTTCGCCACCGACCGCCACCTCGACACCATGATCACACGCGGCGTTGCCGGGACGATGATGACGCCGTGGGGAGGGCGCACCGGTCCCCTCGCGCCCGACGCGGTAGGGGACGTCATCACGTACCTGCGCTCGATGCAGCCCGTCGCGCCGAGCGATCCACAGTGGAAGATGGGCCGCACGGTGGCGATCCCGTAATCGCGAAGGGTCAGGGTCGGGGAACACGTATCAGCATCACCGCATGAGTACCCCGCACCGCGGCCGCTGACTACCGCATTCGCTCGTACGCCGCGAACGTCACTCCGGTCGTCTTCCCCGTGCCGTCATCGAGCAGGTAGATCACGGTGATCGCGTTGTGGTCCGGTGACAGCACGTTGGTCGGTCGCGTGGTCACGACCTCGTCCTTCGAGTTGACGATCTCGTTCACGGACGCATCGACGACTCGCACAGAAGCGTGCGCCTGGCCGGCGTTCCCCGCCACCGGCAGGTTGCGCCCGTCGAAGTCGGTCACGTAGCCCCAGTGCGCCGTCTGGCCCATCGCGTTGACGGAGTCGATCTGCACCCGCATCCCCCGCTCGCCGTTGGGCGAGTAGTCATGCAGGTGCTGGCGGGTGGCGGCGCATCGGACTTGAGCTTCCAGCGCCCGACGCGCGGGTTCCTGATGTCCGTCGTTGCGCCCTGCGCCTCCGCACGGCTTGAGAGCGCGAGACACCGGGCGGCGAGCACGCACACCGCGGAGCGTTGTGCTCCGAACGCGTTAGGCCGCTTCCAGCCGTCACCTTCGAGATCGCTCACCCTCATGCGCCGGCACATGCCCCTCCGCACTCGGCTGGTCACTCGGCTCGCCCTCGCGCTGGCCTCGGCGTCACCACACGCGGTGCAACAGCAGATCCTCGGCTTCCTCACGAGGACATCAACGAATCCCTTCTCCATGAAGATGCGCGAACGGGCCGATTAGTGCGATTGCGCGTCGCTCCAGTCGCCGCGCGCGTACAGCTTCGCCTCATACATCGCGCGGTCCGCGGCCTGCACTGCGTCATCAGGGTGACCTCCGGCCCCCAACTCGCTGTGGCCGGCGTCGAAGGTGATGCGCGACGACCATCCCGACGCGCCATCCGCAAGACGCGCGCGCAGCTTCACGATCCGTGCTTCCATCGCGGCACGCTCGAGCCCTTGCGCGACGACGAGAAACTCGTCACCCGCGTAGCGCACGATCGCGTCCCCCGGCCTGAAGCTCTCCTGCAAGGCCGACGCGAAGCGCTTGAGGAAGTCGTCGCCCGCCGCGTGGCCGCGGGCGTCGTTGACCTGCTTGAAGTCGCGCAAGTCGATGAAGACCAGTGACGCGCCATCGGGCTGCACCGTGCGCAGGAGGCCGGGGAGCGCGCGACGATTCGCCAACCCGGTCAGCGGATCGACGTCGACGATCGCCCGCAGCGCTTCCTGCGCCAGCAGCAGGTCGTCGTTGGTGTACCGTAGTTCGCGCTGCGCCCGCGTCGTGGCGGCGAGCACACAACCAAGCGCGAGCAACCACTCGGTGGTTGTGTCGAAGAACGACGAGACGGCCAGGAAGCTCGCGAGGAGTTCGCGCCCCCCGGACGGCAGGAGAACGGAGGGGATCGCCTCGGTGACGTAGGCGAACATTTCGGCGAGTCCGAGCGCGGCCCGCAGCGCGAGGCCGATCGAGAGCCAGCGCACCGGATGTCCCACCCTGCGCCAGGCGATCCATGCGCCGACGGAAAAGGCGACGCCCACGAGGCCCTGTGCAATGAGGCCCAGCGCCGTGAAGCTGTGGACCGTGATCGCGCTGGCGAGCGCAAGCACGGCGACGACGATCGCGCGCGTTCTGGACGACCAACGCGGGCGGTCGACGTCGATCGCCAGCTGCAGTCCCTCGAGAATACCGATGACGAAGAGCGCCTTGGCAGCGACATAGCCCGCAGAAACTGCCGCGAACGCTGGCCCGGTCGTTCCGTCTACCCAGTAGACGTCGACGAACGTGACGAGCAGGGCGGCGAAGTTCGCGATCCAGGCGAGCGTCCACGCGCGCATCTCGGCCGTCCGCACGTCGCGGCCGAAGATGAGGAAAAAACCACAGATCATCGCGCCCGAGACGAGCTGCGTGATCAGGCTCCATTGCCAGAGCAGAAAATCGGTGGACATGGCCGCGTAACCTAGCTCATCGCACGCCTCCCGGGTTCACAACGCGCAGCGAGCCGCAGCGAGCCGCAGCGACCGGGTGAAGCTCCCCGAATACCCCCGGTTGAGGGCGCCCGCTACGGCATCCGCTCGTACGTCGCGAACGACACGCCCATCGTCCTCCCCTTCCCGTCATCGCGCATGTAGACCACGGCGATCGTGTTGTGATCCGGCGACAGCACGTTGGTCAGCCGCGTGGTGACGACCCCGTCCTTCGAGTTGATAATCTCGTTCACGGCGTCGTCGAGGACACGCACGGAGGCATGCGTCTGGCCGGCGTTTCCCGTGACCGGCATGTCGCGACCGTCGAACTCGGTGACATAGCCCCAGCGCGCGGTCTCGCCCTTCGCATTCACCGATTCGATCTGCACCCGCATCCCCGTCGTGCCATGCGGGGAGTAGGTCATGATGTTGCTGGCCGGTGCGGGGGCGTCGGACTTGAGCTTCCACCGACCGAACCGGGGATTCGGGGCATGCGAGGCACTCCCCTGCGACAAGGCGGCAGGGGCGGCGGCGAGCGTCGCCGAGGCGAGCACGAGAAGCGTAGACCGGAGGAGGGATGAGTTTCGCATGCCGAACGCTGTGCGCGCGCTGACTGCGCCGCCAGAGTGCCCGTGCGTGATGTGACCCGACCACGCAGATGAGCTGCTCCATCGGTGGCGTTCGTCGCCCCATCGCGCCTCGCGGTATCCCGTCGTAACGTTGGACGTCACCCCACACCCAAGGACCAGCGCATGCTCCTGCGGCTTTCGTCGTGCTTCTCTGCTGTGCTCGTCCTCGGGTCGGCGCTTGCCGCGCCGGCCCGCGCCCAGGTGCCCGTCATCGGCCTCATCACCAAGACGTCCACCAACCCGTTCTTCGTGAAGATGCGCGAGGGGGCAGAGGCGGCGGCGAAGGTAGCCGGGGCTCGACTCCTCACCGGCTCTGGCCGGGGCGACGGCGACAACGCCGGTCAGGTGACGGCGATGGAGAACATGGTCGCCGCCGGCGCCCGGGTCATCCTGATCACCGTCAGCGACGCGAAGGCCATCGTCCCGTCCATCCGGAAGGCACGGGCCAGGGGAGTCCTCGTGATCGCCCTCGACTCGCCCACCGACCCCATGGATGCGACCGATGCCTTCTTCGGCACCGACAACTACCAGGCCGGCATCCTGATCGGGCGATACGCCCGTGCGGCGCTCGGCGCACGTCCGGCGCGCATCGTCACCCTCGATCTCCTCCCCGGCCATCCGGTCGGGGCGCAGCGCCACAACGGCTTCCTCGCCGGAATGGGGCTCGTCGCACCCGCTGCCACCGCCAACACACTCGGCAAGCCGGACGAAGTCGTGTGCATGGCCGACAGCTACGGCGACCAGGCCAAGGGGCAGACCGGGATGGAGAACTGCCTGCAGCGGATTCCCGACGTCACGGTCGTGTACACGGTGAACGAGCCGAGCGCCGCTGGCGCAGCACGTGCGCTCAAGGTGGCCGGGAAGGACAAGACAGTCATCCTCGTGACCGTCGATGGCGGGTGCCAGGGGGTGCGCGACGTGGCGGCGGGGGCGATCGCGGCGACCGCGCAGCAATATCCGGTTCGCATGGCCGAGTTAGGGGTGCAGGCCGGGGTGAAGTTCGTGAAGACGGGGAAGAAGCCGAGCGGCTACACCGATACCGGCGTCGCCCTCATCGCCGCGCGGTCGGTGAAGGGGGTCGAGAGTCGCGACGTGCAGGCTGGCCTGGCGTCGTGCTTCGGGAACAAGTAGGGGCGTGGCCACCGCCGTTCCTTCGGCTCCCGCCCCGAACCCGCCAGCACGGCTGACCCTGCGCGAGCGTCTGCCGTCCATCGGCACGCTCGGGCCGTTCGTCGCGTTGCTGCTGGCGTGCGCGTTCTTCGCGACCCGGCACGAGCGCTTCCTCACCGGCGAGAATTTCGCCCTGGTGTTGCAGCAGGTGATGGTCGTCGGGGTGATTGCCATAGGGCAGACCCTCGTGATCCTGACCGCAGGCATCGACCTGTCGTGCGGGATGGTGATGGCGCTGGGCGGGGTGGTGATGGCCCGGCTGGCCACGTCCATGGGGATCCCGGCCCCGGCAGCGATCGCGGCGGGCATCGGCGTGACGACGCTGTTCGGCGCGGTGAACGGGCTGCTGGTGACGCGGATCAGGCTCCCGCCCTTCATCGTCACGTTAGGCACGCTGAACATCGCCTTCGCCGCCACCCAGCTCTACTCCGACGCGCAGACCATCACCGAGGTCCCGCCGGTCATGGTGGCGCTCGGCAACACCTTCCCCGTGGCAGGGACCCGGGTGGTGTACGGCGTGGTGCTGATGCTCGTCCTGTACCTGCTGGCTGCCGTGATCCTGCGCCAGACCGCCGCCGGGCGCCACGTCTACGCCGTTGGCAACAACCCCGAGGCCACCCGCCTGCTCGGCATCGACACGTCGCGCGTCCTGCTCGCGGTGTACACACTGGCCGGCGCCCTCTACGGCGTGGCCGCACTGCTCTCGGTGGCGCGCACCGGCGTCGGCGACCCCAACGCCGGGCAGACCGAGAATCTCGACGCCATCACCGCCGTGGTGCTGGGCGGCACGTCGTTGTTTGGCGGCCGTGGTCTCCTCCTCGGCTCGCTCGTGGGGGCGCTGATCGTCGGCGTCTTCCGCAACGGGCTCACCCTCATGGGGGTGTCGTCGGTGTACCAGGTGCTCGTCACCGGCGTGCTGGTGATCCTCGCCGTGGCCACCGACCAGCTCTCACGCCGGGAGGGGCGTTAGGCATGGACACGTCGCCCGAGCGGTCGGAAGCGACACCGGATGCACGCGCCAGGGCCACGGCGGGTGGCGAGCGACCCGTCGTCCTGCAGGCGCGCGGGCTCGTCAAGCGTTACGGCCAGGTGACCGCGCTAAACGGCACCGACTTCGACCTGCGCGCGGGCGAGATCCTGGCCGTCATCGGCGACAACGGGGCGGGGAAGTCCACGCTCATCAAGGCGCTGTCGGGGGCGCTGATCCCCGACGAGGGCGAGATCCGTCTCGACGGCCGCGTGGTGCACTTTCGCAGCCCCATGGACGCGCGCCGAGCCGGCATCGAGACCGTGTACCAGGACCTCGCCGTCGCCCCGGCCATGTCGATCGCGGAGAACCTGTACCTGGGGCGGGAGCTGCGCCGTGCGGGGGTGCTGGGGCGCGTCTTTCGCCTGCTGGACCACCGGCGCATGCGCGAGGGGGCCGAGCAGCACCTGCGCGAGCTGCAGATCGGCGTGCGGTCCATGACGCAGGCGGTCGAGACGCTGTCGGGGGGGCAGCGGCAGGGAGTGGCGGTGGCCCGCAGCGCGGCCTTTGCCCGTCACGTGGTGATCATGGACGAGCCGACCGCCGCGTTAGGCGTGAAGGAAGGCGGGATGGTGCTCGCGCTCATCCGACGCGTGCGTGATCGTGGGCTGCCGGTCGTCTTGATCTCGCACAACATGCCCCACGTGTTCGAGGTGGCGGACCGGATTCACGTGGCGCGGCTGGGGCGCCGGGTGGCGGTGCTGGATCCGCGCGAGGTAAGCATGAGCGATGCGGTCGCGGTGATGACGGGGGCGGTGGAGGTGGAGGGCGCACGGCGATAGGTCACGACCCGCCGTGCGCGATACGGAACGTCTCTCCCCGGTTACGGTACCTCCCGCACCCCCAGCGCTCCGCACGCCGCCCTCAGCCCCCCATGCGCCCCAAGCGGCAGCGCGCTTCCCCAGCGCAGCGCACCATGGGCCAGATCCCAGAGCACCACACACCGCTCCGCCGGACCGAATCGCGACACGTACAGAATGCCGTCCACGCGCCCCCCGGGCACCCCGGCGAACCCCGCGCTGGCGTTGGTCGCCGCCCACGCGCCAGCCATTCCCTGCGTGGCCGGGTAGCGCAACGGCGCGTGCGGGGCGAGCAACGGCGGCGCGGTGATGTCGCTCAACTGCAGACCGTGCACGGCGGTCGCGACGACGAGGTCGATGAGCACCACGTCGCGCAACAGGGTCGCCTCGGTCACGGCGTGGTGCGCGCTCAGCGTTGTGCGCGACACCTGCGGCTGCAAGGCACCCCGAAATACGCGCTCGTGCAGCAGGCCGATGATCCCCTCGGCCAGGTAGCACCCTGCGGGATCGTTCAGCGTGCGCGGGCGTGGCGGATCGAAGCGGTTGCTCCCCAACGCCCCCAGCGCGGGGCCGAACCAGTTCGCCGACTTCGACGGGGAGTGTCCGCGCACCAGGGCTGACCCGGACCGCCAGCTGGCGAAGCCTGCCGGCAGCCCCGCCGAGGGGCCGAAGTCAATCGTCATGGTGCCCCCGATCCTGCCAGCACTGCGCCGCGGCCAGAAGACCGGGATGGACCGCGCGCGAACTCGACCGAGCCCCTCACGATCCTAATGAATGACTGCGGCCGGCTGGCCGATAGAGGGCGTCTCGCCGCTGTCGGGCGCCCCCGCATCGCTCGGCGTTACCACGTGCGCGACCAGCGCCTCCACCAGCGCGCCTTCGCCCGCCCGCAGCGCCTCGAATCCCGTGCGCTCCCCCCCACCAGCGGTCGCCAGAGCAGGTTGCGGTGCCGCGAGCAGCAGGAAGAGCTCGTGCACCCCCAGTGCGCTGCCCGCCGCTCGCAACACGTCGCCGATGGCCGGATCGGGGCGCGGCCGATCAAGGTCGGTGGCCGGCGGGAGGAACTGCGCCACGGGATACGCATAAGAGCCATCGCCCTGCGGCAGGGCGATGACGCGCCCGGCGTCGCGCCATGATTGAAGCGTCGCCCGGGACACGCCGAGCGCCGCCTGTGCCTCATCGGCCCGCCAGAGTCCGCCGCTCAGTTCGACCGACTCCGCCAGTGCAAGCTGTCCACGTAGCGCCTCCATCGCGGCAGCACTAGGCCCTGTAGACGACACTAGTAGCTCCGCGAACACTCGCAGAAACGCCACCGAACTCCCGGTCGCCAGCGCGCGCAACAGCTCGCCCCTTCCCGCCGAGCTGGCAACCTCGAACGCCAGCTGGGCCATGCGGGCGACGACGGCCTCAGCCTCCGGGGCGACCCGCGCGCCGGCGGGCGCGGCAACCATGGTGCCGAGCGTCTGGTCGAATATCGCGGTCATCACAGCCTCCGTTCTATACGCACTGAACGCTAGTGCGCATGGTATGTACTGTCAATATCGGCTCTGGCAGTCGATTTGTTGAGGGTGACCGCGGCATCCGCCTCCGCTCGCTCCCGGGACGGCGAACGCCGGAGCGGAGGACTCCTGCGCAGGGGTGCCACGGTAGAATCGGCCGAGGGTTCGGGCTCCGGGAACCGGGTGCCCCGACGGCGGATAGGCCCCGCGTCACCGTCGATCCCTGGTCGAACCACCGCCACTTCCGATCACCGCACCGGAGTCAGCATGCGCCACGCACCCACGTCTCGTCGGGCCACCCGCACCGTTCAAGCGGTGCTCGCCCTCGCCCTTGTCGGCTCAACCGTCGCCCTCGTGGCCGGCGCGCAACGTTCGACGTCGTCGGTGTCCGCTGCGACGCAGGTGCGCCACTTCGCCATCAACGTGGACGATGCCGGCGTCGCGCTCCACGGCCACGATCCGGTCTCGTATTTTACGGACAGCAAGCCGCAGTTGGGGAACGCCGCCTTCACCGCCACCCACGAGGGCGCCACGTACCGTTTCGCCAGCGCCTCGCATCGCGACGCCTTCGTCGCAGCTCCGGCCAAGTACATCCCCCAGTACGGCGGCTACTGCGCCATGGGCGTGACCGGGGGGGCGAAGTACGACATCGATCCCTCGGCGTGGCGCATCGAGGACGGCAAGCTGTTCCTCAACAAGAACCCCAGCGTGCAGAAGTCCTGGCTGAAGGACATCCCCGGCAACATCACCAAGGCCGACAGCAAGTGGCCGAAGATCCTTGGCGACACGCCCAAGGGGCGGTAGCCGCGGCGCTGCGATCGCGGCCGCCGCGCGGTCGCATCCGGACCGCTAGAATTCCCCCGACACCAGCTCCATCAGCTCCACGGACTCGCCATCGGGGCCCTTGAAGAAGGTGTTCTTGGCAACCGTGCCCAAAGTGCGCACCGTGCGGATGCCGGAGAAGTCGCGCCCCCCGGCCTTCTGCAACCGCTCGGCCGCCGCGGCGATGTCGCGCACGTCCACGCCCAGGTGCTGGAGATGCGGCGAGGCGCCGCCGTTCTCGACCGAGCGCTCGGCGAGTTCGAGGACGAAGTCCTGACCCGGGAACTTGAGCAGCGCCATCTTCACCTGCCGCGTCGTTGGCGTGCCGTCTGGCCCAGTCACGGTCATCTCGCCGATGCGCTGCGACACCTGCAGGTCAAAGGCGGACGTGTAGAAGGCGATGGACGTCTCGAGGTTCGACACGTAGAGCATGACATGGTTGAAGCGCGGCGAGAGAGGAGCCTGCCTCGCAGGAGCGAAGGCGGTGATCGACGCGACGATGGTCGCGCCAAGCGCGACGAGTAGGGATCCAGTGAGCGCGCGTCTGGTGAACGCGGCGATGCGGCGGCGCATGAGTCCTCCGGCGAACGCGATGGGAAACGGACCAGCGACGGGTCAGCAGACGTGCGAGGGCGGTACCGTCTCGCCGCTGCTCTTTCCCGGATGGATGGTGCAATCGTAGCCAAAGGTCCCTGCCGTTGGAAAGGCACGGGCGACCGAGCCGTACATCACGGTGTGTATCGTCGCCAACGCGCCGGCGTCCGCCGCGAGAATAGCGTCGTGCCGCGCGCCCGGCCTGTCCGCTAGTCCCGTCGGTAGAGCAGCGTGAGGTAGGTATCGTCGCCGGGCACCCGGAATCGGACCTCGATCCCGCCGCTCACGGCCGAGGCCGTGTGGTGCAGGGGCGCGATCCACTCCGACGTGAAGCGGTAGTCCCCCCGCGCGTCGAGTGTCACGAGCCCGAAGTCGGCCTCTCGACTCAGATGAAGCAGGCGATAATCGCGCTGCCCTGCCGGACCCGTCACGACGTACTCGGCATAGCGGATATCGATGGCGTAGCGCGGTGTCCCCGCCCCGGACAGCGTCAGCTCGCCTCCTTCGATGAAGACTTCGTGATACTCTCGCACGCCGTCCCACGACACGGTGTCAGCGGCGACCAGCAGCGGGAGTCGGCTGCCATCGACTCGGGACAGCGACCGGACGGCCGGTTCGTGTGCCACCTCCACCCGGGCTGTCCCGGTGACGCCGTCGGCTCTGGCGCGCACGGTCGTGACGCCCGGGGCCACTGCATGCACACGCCCGGCAGCGTCGATGAACGCGATGGTCGCGTTGTCGGACGACAGCGTCACGACCCGCCCCGGCACGTCGCGCCCCCCGGCCCCGCTCACGCGAACGCCGAGCGGCGACGCGTCGCCTACCCGTAACTGTAGTACGGACGGCGAGACGGTTACCTGGTTGACGAAGAGCGGGCGAATGGTGATCTCGTCGCTCTCGGCGACGCTGCCGTGGCGCGCGGTGACGGTGACCCGACCAGGCTTGAGGAGCGTCGCCGCGCCGTCGGAGGCGAGCTCCACGTGCGCGGCGCTGCTCACGCTCCAGGTCACGGGAGCGTCTGGAACAACCTCGCCGGTTGCGTCACGCACCAAGGCGCGCAGGGTCACCACGTCGCCCGGATACCACTCGCCGTCGGGAAGCTGGATGGTGAGTGACGCGCGGGTGACAGGAATCGGCGCGTTCGCGCCGTCGCTCCCGCACGCGATCAGGGCTATTGCAGCTGCAGCGATCGCCAGGCGGCGGGGAAGGCTGGAGGCCATGGTGCACTCGTCTCCGTCGAGAATCGTTCTGTAGAACGCGGAGGCGGCGCGTGTCATAGCAGTACGCCGTCCTGCGTCGAAGACTCTCGTTGGGTCGACGTGCTGGCATGGGTCAAACGCCTCACACGCGCCGGTCGACGGATCAATCCGCCGGCGGCACCCGCTCGCCGGCGGGCGGCGCCTGCTTCGGAAGGCGGGCTAGTGCGGCGTCGAACGCACGCCGGGCGGCGGTGTCGGCGCTCACGCGCCGGATCAATCGGGCGAACTCGGCCGGCGTGAATCCGTGCGCCTTGAGCACTGCCAATCGCTCGTCGACCAGCTTCTCGTGGAGCTTATCCTGTTCCTCGTTTGTCTTGTTCTGGGGTTCGGCCAGCAATGCCTGGTATCGGTCGCGCAACGCCGCGACGGCGGCGTGCGTTCTTGCGAACGAGTCGATCACCGCCTGGGTGATCACACTGTCCGGCGACTGGGTACCTGGGAGAGCCACCGGTTGGCTGACCTGCCGCGTCGTTTGCTGTGCCGCGACTCGTCCGGTCGGTGTCGCCGCCGAGAGGGCGAGCGTCAGCAAGGTGGCGCAGCCGGCGGTGATGAGGTGCAGCATGGCTCGTGCAGAGGGGTGAGGGAGACTCGTTTCTGCCGCCCAATGTCAGAACGAGCGCATACAGCGTCAACTGACATCTGGTATAAAGATCGCCGGCTGCCTTGCGTGGCGGGCAGCGTGAGAGGCAATTTCGCCTCGCATAGCAGCTGCATGGCGGGTTTCCACGAGCGAGGTCGTGCATGAAGACGTTGTCGGCGTTGGCAGTGGTGCTCGGGGTGGTGCTCGTGCTCCCGGAGCGTTCCGAATCCCGTCCGCCGCTGGAGGTTGCGCCAGCCGACCTGAACGGGGTGGTGAAACAGCACTGCCAGAAGTGCCACAGCGCGACGCAGCGTCGCGGGAACCTCTCGCTCGCCAACTTCGATGTGGCGGCGGCGGCCGAAGACCCCGAGATGGCCGAGAACGTCGTCGCCAAGCTGCGGTCGGGGATGATGCCACCGCCGGGGTCGTCGCGCCCGGCCCCGGACACGCTGGCCGCGCTGGTGCAGACGCTGGAGTCTCAGCTGGATTCGGCCTTCGCGGCACATCCGAATCCCGGCAGCCGCACCTTTCAGCGCCTGAACCGCGCCGAGTATCGCGAGGCGGTGCGCGCGCTGCTGTCGCTCGACGTGGACGCCGGCACGTACCTCCCGCTCGATACCAAGAGCGACAACTTCGACAACATCGCCGACGTGCAGGGGCTCTCCCCCATGCTGCTCGACGCCTACCTGCGCGCTGCCAGTGACATCAGCTGGCTGGCAGTAGGCAACCCGGAGGCCACCCCGGCATCGTTCACGTACACCGTGCCCAAGACCGCGTCGCAGACCCAGCATGTGGAAGGAGCCCCCTTCGGCACGCGCGGCGGGACCTCGGTCGTCCATGTCTTCCCGGCCGATGGCGACTACCAGTTCGGGGTGAACTTCTTCCACGAGACCACGGGGGCATTTGCCGGCGGTCTGGCCCGTGGCGAACAGATCGAACTCTCGATCGATGGCGAGCGCGTGGCCGTGCTGGGCATCGACCGTTTCATGCATGCGTCGGATCCCAACGGGGTCTCGATGGCCAGCGATACCGTCCAGATCACCGCTGGAGCGCACCGGGTGTCGGCGGCGTTCATCCCACCTGCCTACCAGGGAGTGGTGCAGGACCTCATCTCGCCGCTCAAGTACTCGCTCAGCAGCACGTCGAACGCGACGGCCTACGGCTTCTCGCTGCTTCCGCACCTGCGCGACCTCACGATCAAGGGGCCGTTCAAGACCACCGGGATGACCGAGACACCGGTGCGGCAGCGCGTCTTTTCCTGTCGTCCGGCGACGCCGGCTGCGGCCAGGCCGTGTGCGGACTCGATCGTCGAACGCCTGGGCAGCCAGGCGTATCGCCGTCCGCTGAGCGCCGACGATCATCGTGGCTTGATGTCGCTCTACGAGATGGGGAGCGCGAAGGGCGGCTTCGAGGCCGGGGTGCGCACGGCGCTCGAGGGGATCCTTGCCAGCCCCGACTTCGTCTTCCGCTTCGAGCGCGCACCGGACCGCGTCGCGGCCGGCGAGTCGTATCGCCTGCGCGACCTCGACCTCGCCTCGCGCCTGTCGTTCTTCCTCTGGTCCGCGCCGCCCGACCGGCAGCTGGTGAACGTCGCGGCCAAGGGGACGCTGTCGCAGCCGGCGGTGCTCGAGCGCGAGGTGCGGCGCTTGCTCGCCGATCCGCGCGCCAGCGCGCTGTCCACGCGCTTCGCCGCCCAGTGGTTGCGCCTGCCGGACCTTGACCAGGTGCAGCCGGACATTCGGCAGTACCCGGACTTCGACGAGCAGCTGCGCGATGCGATGCGCACCGAGACCGAGACGTTCTTCGACGACCTCGTGCGCTCGGACCGCAGTGTGCTCGACCTCTACCGCGCCGACTACACCTTCGTCAACGCGCGGCTCGCCCAGCACTACGGCATCCCGAACGTCGCCGGCGACCGGTTCCGCCGGGTGCAATATCCGGATGAGACGCGCCGCGGCCTCCTGTCGCACGCCAGCGTCCTCACACTCACCTCGCACGCAACCCGCACCTCGGCGGTGGATCGCGGCAAGTGGGTGATGGAGGTCCTGCTCAACAGCCCGCCGCCGCCGCCGCCACCGGGCGTCCCCGACCTCGAGGCGACTCCCGGCACCGACGGCGGACGCACGCTGACCGTGCGCGAGCGCATGGAGCAGCATCGCAAGAGCCCGGCGTGCAGCTCGTGCCACAAGCTGATGGACCCGATCGGCCTGGCGATGGAGAACTTCGACGTCACCGGACGCCTGCGGCTACGGGACAACGGGATGCCGATCGACTCGCGCGGCGAACTGTGGGACGGCAGCAAGGCCGAGAACCTCATGCAGCTGCAGGCCGCGCTGCTCAAGCGTGACGACACGTTGCTGCGCACCTTTACCCGCAACCTGATGGCCTATGCCATGGGGCGGCGCATCGAGGCGTATGACATGCCCACCGTGCGCCAGATCGTGCGAAACGCGTCGGCCAACGACAATCGGATGTCGGCGTACATCCTCGGCGTGGTGCGCAGTCCCGCCTTCCAGATGCAACGTGCCGAGGGCGGGCCGCTCAAGGCTGAGGCGCCCGCGCAGGGCGCCCACTCCACTCAACGCTAACGGACGGATTTCATGGCGATCCTCACGCGGCAGGCGCTCCCCCGGCGCACCTTCCTCAAGGGAATGGGGGCGATGGTGGCGCTCCCCTATCTCGATGCCATGGTGCCGGTGCGTGGCGGTGCTGGGGCGGCGATCGCCGACCCGACCCGCTTGCTGTGCATGGAGATGGTCCACGGCGCGGCCGGCTGCTCCCCCTTTGGCCTGGAGGAGCACCTGTGGGCGCCGGCCGGGACCGGCTCGGCGTTCGACCTGGGCGCGACCTCGCTCTCGCCGCTAGAGTCCTGGCGCAAGTACCTCACGATCGTCAGCAACACCGACGTGCGCATGGCCGAAGCCTACAAGTCCGAAGAGATCGGCGGCGATCACTTCCGGTCCAGTGCGGTCTTCCTCACCCAGGCGCACCCGACCCAGACCGAAGGATCGAACATCTTCGTCGGGTCCTCGCTCGACCAGATGTACGCCAACCAGTTTGGTCAGGGGACGCCGATCCCGTCCATGCAGCTGTGCATCGAGCCGCTCGACCGCGCCGGCGGCTGCGCCTACGGTTACTCCTGCGTGTACACCGACTCGATCAGCTGGGCCTCGCCCACCGAGCCGCTCCCCATGATCCGCGACCCGCGCGTCGCCTTCGAGCAGCTGTTCGGCACCGGCGGCACCGCGGCCGAGCGGGCGGCGCGCACCCGCAGCACGAGCAGCATCCTGGACTGGATCACCGGGCGGGTGGCGCAGCTCAAGCGCGAGCTCGGCGCCAGCGACCGCGAGCGCATGGACCAGTACCTGGAGAACATCCGCGAGATCGAGCGGCGCATCCAGCAGGTCGAGGCCCGCAACTCGAGCGGCGAGGCGCGCGAACTTGCCGGCGCTCCAACCGGCGTCCCGGACTCGTTCGGCGAGCACGTGAAGATCATGTTCGACCTGCAGGTCCTTGCCCTGCAGTCGGACATGACGCGCGTCTTCTCGTTCAAGATGGGGCGCGATGCCTCGGCCCGCGTGTACCCCGAGAGCGGGGTCATGGCCGGCTTCCATCCCGCCTCGCACCACGGCAACAACCCGGCACGGGTCAAGGAGTTCGCCGAAATCAACCGCTACCATGTGGGCCTGCTCCCGTACCTGCTGGAGAAGCTCAGTACGACGATGGAAGGCGACAAGTCGCTGCTGGACAAGACGACCATCGTCTACGGGTCGCCGATGTCGGACAGCAACACCCACAATCACCGTCGTTGCCCGCTCATCCTGCTCGGCGGCGGCAACGGCAAGCTGGCGGGCAACGTGCACCTCAAGGCCCCGGATGGCACGCCGATGTCGAACGCGATGCTGAGCCTGATGCACTCGCTCGGCATGGATGACATGCAGTCGTTCGGCGACAGCACTGGCGAGTTCACGCTGTGACACCGGCACCGGGAGACATGTCATGAAGCGATTGACGACCGCCCAGGCGCTACGGGTTGTTGGTGTCGTGGGCATCACCGCGCTGGCCGCGGGCGGAGCGACCGAACTGCGCGCCGCACATCCGCGAAGCATGGGTGCCCTGCCGACGATCCTCGCCGGGCCGTTGGCCCCGGTCGCCCCGGTCGCCCCGGTCGCTCCGGTCGCTCCGGTCGCTCCGGTCGCTCCGGTCGCCGACGCGGCGATGAGGGGCGACCTCGCCACCGTGCGCGCGCTGCTGCTCAAGGGGGGCGACGTCAATGCCGCGCAGGGTGATGGGATGACCGCCCTGCACTGGGCGGCCTACCGCGGCGAGGTGGAGCTGGCGCGCGTGCTGCTCAAGGCCAAGGCGAGCCTGTCCGCGGTCAACCGTGTCGGCGCCTACACGCCGTTGCACCTCGCGAGCCAATCCGGGAGCGCCGAGGTCGTCGTGGTGCTGCTGGCGGCTGGCGCCGACGCCAAGGCGCTCACCGGGCAGGGGATCAATGCGTTGCACCTGGCCGCCGGGGCCGGCAACGCCACCGCGATCAATGCCCTCGTGGCCGCTGGGACCGACGTGAACCAGGCCGAGCCGGCCTGGGGGCAGACGCCCCTGATGGTGGCGGCCGCGCGCGGGCGCGCCGATGCCGTGCGCGTACTCCTGAAGCATGGCGCGGACCATCGCGTGCGCGGGAAGACCATCGATCCCATGAAGTCGTCCGCACAGGACCGGCAGGCCAAGCAGAAGCGTAACGCGGTCCTCGCCGATCTGCGGGAGAAGCAGGGGATGACGCGGACCCCCACGTGGCAGCCTGACGTGCACCAGGTGCAAGCGGCGGTGAAGGCGGCGCGCGACGTGGAGGTGCAGGCCGCGAGTTCGGCGGCCCTCGCCAACGCCGCCGCCGCCGCCGCCGCCGAGGAGGCGCGCCTCGCCGCCGCCGGCGGCCCCGGGCTCGATGACGACGACCCGGGCTACACGGAATTGCTCGGTCCCCAAGGCGGACATTCCGCCTTGCTGCTGGCGGTGCGCGAGGGGCAGGTGGAGGCCATGGAGGCGCTGCTCGACGGCGGGGCCGACATCAACGAGGTCAGTGCTGGCGACCACACCAGCCCGCTCCTGATGGCCGCCATCAACGGACAGTACGATGTCGCCATGCGGCTCATCAGCCGCGGCGCCGATCCCAACCTCGCCTCCGAGGCGGGCGCCGCGCCGCTCTACGCCGTGCTCAACAAGGAGTGGGCCCCGACGTCGCGCACGCCGCAGCCGGCCTACCAGCTGCAACAGCACGCGACGTACCTCGAGGTGGTCGATGCCCTGCTCAAGGCCAAGGCCGATCCCAATGCGCGGGTGAAGCGGAACCTGTGGTACACGACGTACAACCGCGACAACCTGCGCGTCGACTTCAGCGGCGCGACGCCGTTCTTCCGCGCTGCCTATGCCACCGACGTGGCGGCGATGAAGGTGCTGCTGGCGGCCGGTGCCGATCCGACGATCGCGACGATCAAGCCGGTCGCTCGCGCGCGACGCGGGGGCGCTGCCGGGCCTGCGCGTGCGGACCCCTCGGGCTTGCCGCCGATTCCTGACGGCGGGCTCGGTGTGCTCGCCATTCACGCGGCGTCGGGGGTCGGCTACGGCCAGGGCTTTGCGGCCAACGACCACCGGCACGTGACCGATGGCTGGATTCCCTCCGTGAAGTTCCTGGTGGAGGAACTGGGTGCCGACGTCAACGCCCGCGACTTCAACGGGTACACGCCGTTGCACCACGCGGCGGCGCGTGGCGACAACGAGTTGATCAAGTACCTCGTGTCGAAGGGGGGCGACGTGACCGCGGTCGCCCGAACGGGGCAGACCACGGTCGATATGGCGAACGGGCCGGTGCAGCGTATCTCGCCGTATCTCGACACGGTGAAGCTGCTGGAGAGCCTTGGCGCGAAGAACAACAACCGGTGCGTGTCGTGCTGAGTCGGATATCGCGCCGACGGCTTCGGTGGCGCGACGCGGGATGAGTGGACAACTGTGACACGGGGCCGGCGATCGTTTCGCCGGCCCCGTGTGCATGCCCCGTGTGCATCCCTCACCTGCCTCGCCCTCGCACTCGTCAGGCGCCATCCTTGAGCGCCTTGTACTGGGCCATCGCCGCGTTCACCTTCTGGTCGATCGCGATCTTCCCGATCTCCGCCGAGGCCTTGGTGGGGTCGCCGTTGACCCCGGAGTCCGGGCTGCCGCCGCCAGGCGCAAGTCGGTCCATCCGGATCCCTGCCGGGTGCACATAGAGCATCTGAGACGTATCGGTCGTGCCGGCATGGGTCCCCACCGTTTCAGCATCCCATCCATAGGTGGCGAGCAGGTACTCACGAAGTTGCACCCGCCCCTTCTGGTAGTAGTCCACGAGGGCGAACACCCGCGTCCCGCTCCCCGCCCACTCGGCGTTGAGCGCGTCGGCCACCGCGGTCAGCCCCTGCTGGTTGCCACCGCTGTCGCCGATGAGCAGGATGTCGGTGAATCCGTGCACCTTGAGCGAACGGGCGGCGGCATCGAGCAGGCGGTCGTAGCTGGGCGAGGGCAGGGTGATCACGCCGGGCTTGTCGCCGAAGCCGGGGCGCGTGTAGTTGCCCTCGGGGACGTACTGGATCGTGGGCGCAACGAGCGCATTGCCCAGCCGCTGCGCCAGCAGGCCGGCGGCGAAGGTGACGATGTAGTTGTGCTTCCCCAGGACCATGTGCGGGCCGTTCTGCTCCGTGCCCCCCGTGGGGATGATGACCGTGCGCGCGCCCCCGCCGATGGCGTCGCGCACCTCGGTCCACGTCATGGACTCGATGAACGGTGCGGCCATGGGATTCACCCCGGCTTGCTGGGCGCCTAACGGTGCCACGGTGGCGGCCATCGCCAGCAGCAGCGCGGCGGCATGTCGCGTATGCGTCAGCATCACTTGGTTCCTGTGGTGGCGAGGTCGGTGCGGATCTGCGACAGGGCGTCGTCGACCTTGATCTGCAGGAGCGCCTTGCCGAGTTCTGGCGTCGCCTTGGTGGGGTCGCCGTTCACCCCGCTCTCCGGCGAGCCACCGCCAGGTGCCAGCCGCGCGCGGCGCACGAGCGAAGGCTGCACGTACATCAGCTCGGACGTGTCGACCATGCCGGCATGCGTCCCGATCTGCTCCCGGGTGAATCCGAGACCCGTGAGGTAGGTGCGGATGCTCTCGGCAGCCTTCGTGTAGTAGTCGCCGATGAACAGCGCACGCGCGCCGCTCCCCTGCCACGAGGCGTTGAGCAGCTCGGCGGCGCGCTTGAGGCCCGCCTGGTTCCCCCCGGAGTCGCCGATGAGGATGACCGTGGTGAAGCCGCCCGCGCGCAGGCTCTCGCCGGCGTGCACCAGCAGTTCGATGAAACGATCTTCGGGGAGGGTGATCGTCCCGGCCTTGGCCATGTGGCCTCGCAGCGGCGCCTCCCAGCTCCCCTCGGGGACATAGGTGATTATCGGAGCCACGAGCGTGCGTCCCAGCGCGCGCGCGATCTGCTCGGTCGTGTAGCGCAGCACGAACTTGTGCTCGCCGGTGACCATGTGCGGTCCCTTCTGCTCGGTCCCGGCCGTCGCGATCACGATCGTGCGGGTCCCAGCGCGCTGCAGGTCACGTACCTCCGTCCATGTCAGCTCCTCGAGGAAGGTGGTATCGGGGGGGCGCTGAGCCCTTGCCCGGTGAACGATGCACATGAGCAGTACGGCCGCCAACACGACGCGCTTCATGAACGAGGACTCCGCAATGGGGATGCCCCCAAGTTGCCGATTCGAGCGCGCCACGGCTACAAGGCTCGGAGAAATGGCCGACGGAGCGCCAGTAGAGAAGGCCCGCCAGGAGTCGTCGGGTCGGCAGCGCGACCCCCAGCGTGTACCGCCAGCGGCAATCATCCCTTTTCCGCCGAGAAGTCCCCGAAACCCTACGGACACCGTGCGCGAAAACTGCGAACATGTTTGTGCGGTGTGGAGCGGGCGACCTGCTCTGCCCAGTTGTGGAACACCGTGTCGCAGTCACAGGGTCTTCAAGGGGGGTATCACTATGTCACGCCGCTCATGGACTTCGCTGCCGTTACTGGTGGGGGGGCTCGCCTTACTCGGCGCCTGCGCCGAGTCGCCGGTCGCTCCGACGACAGCCACCGAGGTCGTGTTCCTGGATCGGGTCGCGGTGACCGCGTTCCCCGACACCACGCACTTCACGCACATGTCCGGACAGCTGTGGGTCTGTGCCACCGGAAACATGTTCGGAACCAACTTCAACTATCGGTACACGGTGACCGACAAGGCCACGATGATGGTCGTGGCGAAGGGCGCGATCCGCGGACTCAACATCGGCGAGTGCGCACTGGCTGCGACGGTGCCGACCAATGTTCGCGGGCACTACCTGGCCGTGGTGAAGCAGGACGCGCCGAACCCGTTCAAGTTCGCGCACGGCTTCTTCAACTTCGGCCAATACTTCCCGGCCACTCCGCCGGTGTCGACGGTCGATCTTGCCAATCGCACGATGACATCCAGCCTGTCGAGCGACGGTGGCGTGGTCATGAACTTCTACAACAACGCGCCGCTCAACTAGGTGCGGCGATGGTCGAAGCGGATGGGAGGTCAACGAAGCGGGGGCGCCTACCGGCGCCCCCGCCGTTGTTCATGTCACCGCCAAGGCAGCCGTCCGTCCGCTCGGACCAGCGACGTTGCCGAGGCGCCTCGGGTACGATTCCGCGCGCACGCCGCACGATTCGGCGCCGAAACCCCGCGGCAAACGGTGGCGTGCGGCGAACGCGCGCTGCATAGTCCCCCCGCACGCACGACACCCCTCCTCCGATCGCTGACATGTCCTGGCTTGCCTCGTTCGGGGTCGCGATCGCGACCGG